>JACKQG010000760.1_pt1 | contig 45927 bp, 34 predicted proteins | sample 8237621 | NCBI WGS metagenome assembly JACKQG01 (sample SAMN15677084, study PRJNA649215) | marine metagenome | biome: marine; feature: Black Sea; material: saline water; isolation source: suspended particulate matter (SPM) from the Black Sea western gyre | collected 2013-06-09/2013-06-10 | depth... | reverse complement strand
ATAGCAATCCCCATTATTATTCATCTTTTTAATCTAAGGAAATATAAAACAGTTCGTTTTAGTAGCATTCGTTTCCTAAAAGAAATAAAACAAGCAAAACGCTCTCGTTCTCACCTTAAAAACTTACTTATTCTACTGAGTAGAATACTTGCCATTACATTTCTGGTTTTGGCATTTGCAAAGCCATACATTCCTACAAAACAGAAACAAACCGAAATTGTAAAAAACATCTTTTTCTATATTGATAATTCATTTAGCATGGAATCGGTTTTGGAAAATGGAATGCTATTGGATGTTGCCAAAAACAAAGCGGAGGAAATTGCTAATCAATATGATACAGAAAGTAATTTTTTCTTGATAACAAATGACTTTTCAGCTAAGCATTCTCGCTCTTTTACAAAAGCAGAAATAGGCAGTAGATTTCAGCAACTTACAACTACTGCCCACTACAAAAGCTTGGCAGAAATAATTAGTCGACAGCAGAGCTTAAACAAGCAAAATGAAAATGCGCAGATGTATGTACTGACCGATTTGCAGAAAAGTACTTTCAGAATTGATAATATAAGCCAAAATGATAGCAGCCTTAATGTGCTAATTATTCCGCTTAGCAAAACAGCTGAAAACAATTTGTATATTGATAGTTGCTGGATGAGTAGCCCTATTATTCAAGAAGGAAAGTCCATTGAAATAATAGCGAGAGTGGTAAATAAATCGGATGTGGCAATTAGCAATTTGCCTGCATTTTTGCATGTAAATAAACTACAAAAAGCAATTAGTAATTTTAGTATTTCTCCTGGCCAGAAGCAAAATATAAGTTTTAAGTTTACGCCTGCTTCTTCTGGTTTTAAGCAATGTAAAATTTCTTTACAGGACTACCCTATTTCCTTTGACGATAACTTTTATTTTTCCTTTGAAATATTGGATAAAATTAAAGCACTTCATATTTATGAGCAAAACCAAAGTTTTGCATTACAATCCCTTTTTGAAAAGGATGATGCAATAGATTACAAATCGGTTTCTATTGGGCAAATTAACTATGAAGAAATTAAAAATCAGCAATTGCTAATTTTAGATGGATTAACAAATATTTCTTCTGGCTTACTTCAAAGTATTAAGGATTTTGCAAAAGATGGAGGAAGCTTGGCTGTTATTCCTAGTAATGACATTAATTTTGATAGTTATAAAATGTTTTCTTCTGCATTAAATTTGGATGAATATATTGCAAAAGATACCACAAAGCAAAAAGCAAATAAAATCTCTTATTCGCATAAGGTATTTGAAGGTGTTTTCGAAAAAGAGGAGAAAAAAATTAATTTGCCAATAGTATTATCTCATTACAAGATATCGAACAAAAACAATACCAATAAGCAAAGCATTCTCAGCCTTGAAATGGGAGATGATTTTATTAGTCATTACACTTACTCTGCTGGGGATATTTACCTTTTTGCTTCCCCGCTAAACAATACAAGCAGCAATTTAGGAAAGCATGCGCTTTTTGTTCCACTGCTTTACAATATGGCACTGATGAGCTTCAAAACCACTCAACTGTATTATAGCATTGGGGAAAATCAATATTTTGATGCACCTAGCTCAGAAAATAAAGAAAATATTTATCATCTGCAATCGGATAATTACGACATTATTCCAACTGAAAGATTTGTTAGCGGAAAGAGGAAATTATATGTGCAAGAGCAAATAAAAGAAGCAGGGAATTATTTACTGACTGCTGGGGGCAAAACCATTGCTGCTCTCTCCTTTAATTATGGCAATAAGGAATCAGATCCTAATATTTATTCTAGCAAAGATGTGGCGGAAATTTTACAAAAAAATAACATTAATAACATAAAAATAAATAGTAGTACAAATCAGAATATCAGCAATATAGTGCAAGAAATCCAATTGGGAAAAAGCTATTGGAAACATTGTATTATTTTAGCACTGCTGTTTTTGCTGTTAGAAATAATGCTTATCAAATTTTTAAAATCATGAATATACTTATCAAATCGGCAAGGGTAATTGACCCGAATGGAAAACACCACAATAAGATTAGAGATATTCTTATTAAAAATGGAATTATTAAAAAAGTGGCTGCAAAAATTAAGGAAGCAAAAGTAAAAATTTATGAAGCAAAAAATCTTCATATTTCAATTGGATGGATGGATATGCACGCCAATTTTAGGGATCCTGGTTTTGAGTATAAGGAAGATATTAATTCTGGTTGCAGAGCAGCTGCCAAGGGTGGGTTTACGGGAGTACTTTTAATGCCAAAAAACAATCCGATAACCGATAATAATGCACAAGTAGAATACATCCACAGTAAAGGAAAAGAAAATATAGTTAGTGTGCATGCAGCAGGAAGTCTCACCAAAGCCATGCAAGGAAAAGATATGGTAGAAATGTACGATATGAAAAATGCGGGCGCCACTGCTTTTACGGATGATAAAAATTCAGTGCAACAAAATGATGTGCTGAAATCGGCTCTGCTTTACGCTAAGGATTTTGATGGACTGATAATGAACTATCCCAACGACAGCAGCATTGCCAATGGCGGACAAATTCATGAAGGAACAATAAGCACAGCATTAGGATTGAAAGGCATCCCTGCTATGGCGGAAGAGATAATGATTGACCGTGATATTTCACTTTGCCAGTACACCGATAGCAAACTGCACCTATCGTATATCTCCACCAAAAATAGTGTAAGCAAAATAAAGAAAGCCAAAAAACAAGGCATTAATATTTCGGCAGATGTTGCCCTGCATAACATAATACTTACGGATGAGCAAATCACCCACTTTGATACCCGTTATAAGGTACTTCCGCCACTTAGAAGCCAAAGCGACTGCACTGCCCTAATAAAAGGGCTGAAAGAGGGAACAATAGATGTGATTTGTACCGACCACAGCCCAGAAGATGAGGAAAACAAAAAGACAGAATTTGACAATGCAGCATTCGGCATTATTGGCTTGGAAACTGCTTTTGGACTTATAGGCAAACACTTAAGCAAACATTTAAGCTTAGCAGAAATAATAGAAAAAATTGCCATTAACCCAAGGAAATTGTTGCAATTGGAAAGTACAAAAATAGAAGAAGGAGATACGGCTAACCTTACCCTCTTTAACCCTGACATAGAATGGGAATTTCAAAAAGCGGATATACAATCCAAATCAGTGAATACGCCTTTTATAGGAGAAAAGCTAAAAGGAAAAGCTTTGGCTATTTGTAATAAAGGAAAGTTTTTGGAGGTTTAATTATTTTTTCTTTTCCACAAATCTAATAAAATATCGTAAACCATTTTCCTCTCTTTCCATCTCAAACCCACAAGAGGTAAACAGTTTAATGCTTGCTAAATTATCATTTGTAATTTCGCAATGCAATTTAGTAATCTTAATTTCTGAGAAAGCATAATCAATCAACACTTTAAGAGCATCTTTTGCAAAGCCTTGTTTTCTATAATTCTTGGCTATGATTATCCCTACACCAGCTGTATTATTTTTGTAATCAAAAAGATCAATAAACCCAATAGGTTTTTGATTTTTATCAATTACAAAACGGTATTGTTTTGCAAGCTCAATGCTAGTATTTGCATTTGCAATATACTCTAGAAATTCTGTTTTGGTATATTGTTTTTTCTCGCTTCCAAATTGCCAATTAGATGTATCATTTTCAATAGTAAACAAAAAATCTAAATCAGTAGCTTTAAGTGGTCTTAACAATATATTTTCTCCTTTTAGCATTCAAACTCACCAGCAAAGACCATAGATGCTTCACCACTTAACCAAACATTTTTATACTCACCATTAAACTCCTCAAAACTAACGGTTAATTCCCCTCCTTTTGTTTTTACATTTATCTCATTTTCTTCAATACAATTCGCATAATGCATTGCAACTGCTGTTGCAACAACGCCAGTTCCACAACTTAGCGTTTCTGCCTCAACTCCCCTCTCATAAGTTCTTACTTGAAACTCAGCAGAATCTTGTACAAAATTTACATTTATTCCTTCTTTTTTAAAGGGTGAAGAATTTCTAATTTTTCTACCTTCTTTTTCCACATTTATACAGTTTAAATCATCTACCATTTCGATATAATGAGGAGAACCTGTATCTAAAACTAAGCCATCATCAACTCCTTGAATTTCAGTAACATCTTTCATCTTCAATGCAATTGTATCTCCTAAAAATTGTCCTTTATGTTCTCCATCAATAGCCATAAAAGTAGTTTCATTTTTAATAATTTCTAACATCTTTGCAAAAGCAATAATACACCTACCGCCATTTCCACACATACTAGATTGGTATCCATCAGCATTAAAATAAATCATTTCGAAATCGACTATGTCATGCTCAAGCAATAGGATTAAACCATCAGCACCAATTCCCATTCTTCTCTCGCAAAGTGCTGCAATCAAATTGTTATCGGCAATATCAAAATTATTTTCTCTATCATCAATCATGATAAAATCATTCCCTGTTCCTTGGTATTTGTAAAATTCTATAATCATGGGGTAAAGATAGTATTTAGATTTGAGATTTTAATACTTAGATTTGAGATCTTGTTGGTTGGGTTTTCTTCTAAAGATAAAGCTGGAAATTTTTAACACCATCAAAATATTTTATTCCTTGTTCTTTATTCTTTCATATCATTTCAATACTAACATCTATTATTTAATAATTAGAAATTCCCTTGCTGAAACCCACTTTACCAATAAAGAAATAACTACCTCACCAAATAAATAAAACCTTGCTCTTGATGTTTCCAACCCTGAAAGTCTTGGAAGTACAGATCATAAATATAAGTCCCCATTGGCAATTCCTTACCAGAATCTTTATGAGTTCCATCCCATGCTTTTACATCTAATTCACAAAGCATATCATCAATATTATTGGAAGAAAAAACAAGCCCACTATACCTGTCATAAATATTAATCTGAAAAGTTTCTATTCTCACTCCATTATAACTAAGGCAGAATTTATCGTTTATCCCATCCAAATCAGGCGTAAAACTATTAGGTAAATAAATCCAAAATTCATTTTCTACCCATAGCTGATTAAAGGTAGTATCCGAGCATCCATTCTCATCAGTTACTATCATTGTAATTTGATAAACTCCAACAGAATCAGGGAAAGTATGATATACTTTTGAAACCATACTATCCACAGTATTATCATCAAAATTCCATAGCCATTCCACAATATTTCCATTTGTTTTATCTACAAAATGAGCAGTTGGATAATTTATAGTAACCATATCTGGAACAATAGAAAAAGTGGCAATTGGCGAATTATGAACCACCACAATAGCAGAACCCGTTATTGAACCAACACCCATGGCATCCGACATATTAGTAATGGAATAGATTCCTTCCGTATTGGAGCTAATAATATAAGGGTTTGTATTAGTAGTGATTGACGGCTGATTTACCCCATCAATAGCATACACAAAAGTAAAAGGAGCAACTCCTACAAAATCAATGGTAATTTGTGCTTCTCTATTTTCGTTAGCACAAAGGGTATCACTACCATAAATATAAGCAGAAACTGGTGGAATAGCATTAATAATCAAAACAATAGTGTCATCATCATTGGCAATAAAATTAGTGGGATTTGTTACAGTGGTATTTAAGGTATTATTTAAAGAACTCCAAGAACTAAAATACCAACCCGCATTTATATTAGCAGAAAGATTAACCGTATCTCCATAAAAATATTCTTCCGTAAAGGGGAAAGCAGAAATGGTATTTCCGTTAATATCAATAGTGGCTGTTCCAGCAGGATTTACATCATACATAACTCTTACTGCATATCGTTTATGAATAATTGTGTCTGTAAAAAAAGTATCGCAACCATTTATTGAAAAATTACTAATGGTTAAATAACCTGAATCCAAAGGGTTGTAAACTATACTGTCCATATAAATGGTATCGTAAATATTATTGACCGTAAAACTACCAGGGGTCATGCTCATTTTCCATACAAAAATATCTTTCTTTCTACCAGTAGCATCCAAAATGGTACCATCAAAATTGGCTAAATCTTCAAAAAAACCAACTGCATAAGCATTACCAAATCCATCCACACAAATGTCATTTGTTCTGTCATCATCATCTGTATCTGTTCCTGCCATTTTTGCCCAAACCCAATCTCCTGTGTTTGTACTTCCATCTAATTGAGCCACCCATGCTGAGGCAGTAGTATCTCCTGGAATTTGTGCATTCACCACTAATGCGTTTGAAAAGGTCATCTCTCCTCTTGAAGTTCCGCAAACAAAAACTTGTTTGTTAGCATCTACCGACATTTGATAAGGTTTATCTGTACCAGAACTCCTTGCTCTTTTTGCCCATTTCCAATCTCCTTGATTATTCATCTTAGCTACAAAAACATCTCTTTTTTGTTTATGACTCAAAGTATCTGTTCCATTTGAAGCATTTGCTCCTGCAAATACCATAGGATTTCTGTATTCTCCAGTAACATACACATCATCACAAACATCAATAGCAATACTATTTATTCTATCGGTTTTATTACTTCCTACATTTTTAGCCCAAAGCCAGTTTCCATCTTTATCCATTTTAAAAATAAAGCCATCCCACTCTCCATTAGATGTAATAGAATAAGGACCATAATTTCCTGTATTTTCAAAGCCCCCTACAACATAAATGTTGGAGTATTTATCTATAGCCAATCTATTATCTCTTGAACCTCTTGCATCTTTTATTCCATCAAATTTATCAACCCAAAGCCAGTTACCGTTTTGATCCAACTTGCCTATATAACCCATAGGAGTACAAGTTGTTCCCCAATTAGGATTTGAGATTGATAAATTATCAAAATCTGCATCATATCCTGAGAAGAATCCTGTTACATAAATAAAACCATCATCATCTACTTTTACATCATAAGAATGATCATCTGCATCATAAATTGGCCAAGAACACCCTCCTGATGTATTATCAGCACCAAACCCAATTGCCCATTGAGGAACTCCATTTTTATCAATTTTAGCCAACAAAGAATTATCATGATTGTTTAATGCTGTATTCCAAGTATTTTGAGTAACACTTATAGTATTTGGAGCTCCAGGAACACCTAGATTATAAGATGACCAAAAAGTACCCGTAATAAAAACATCTCCAGCTGGAGTAACATGCATGCCTAAAGCTCTATCATCACAACATCCTCCAGTTTGATCACCTCCAGGTATAGTCCATAATACATTACCAAGAGAATCCATTTTCATTATAAAATTCTCCTTATTTGTTCCTGTACCTCCATTAGACAACTTAATAACATCAAATGTTGCTTCACTATTGTAAAACCCACTTACATAAATAAATCCTAAAGAATCAGTTCCAATACTTATTCCTTTATCTGAATTTATTCCTCCAAATGATTTTACCCAATCAGTTGTTTGAGCTGAAAGAAAAAAGATTAATAAAAGATTTAGAAAGGTAAGAACTAATTTTCTCATTTATTGTTTGATAAATTTTGTACTTAAACCATTAGTTTCAATAGTATAAATTCCAGAAGGTAAAAAAGAAACATCAATATCTTTACCTCTGTTTTCTAAAGAAATCACATCTTTTCCTTCTATATTTTTAATGATTATTTCTCCAGTTATATCGCTTGTAATTATCATTTTATCATTTACAGGGTTTGGGAAAATAGAAAGTTGTTTTTTCTCTAATTCATAAACTGATGAAGTGTTTGAAAAATCTGCTGTTCGATAAAAAACTTCATGAGTTCCAGCATTAGTATATACAAAATGAAATCTACCACTTGCAAAAGTAATATCTGGATCAATTTGCGAACCAATGTTATTGGTATCGTTCATAATAACTGAGCCACTAATAGAAGAAGCACCTGTGGTAGAAAAACTAAAAAAACAATCCATATATGAGTTTCTATTGTCTTGCCATACAATTCCAATAGTATCTCCATTTCCAGCAACTTCAGGGTAATCTTGCAAACCGAAAGAAATCGGGTCAATTCTGTTATTATAGGCATATTGCAAATCGTTAAAATTTACTACCGAAACTAATATTTCATTTCTGTTATTTGCACCATTTCTTCTAGCAATAATTAAGGAATCTCCTGACATCATTCCTTGAGGAGAAGATGATGGACAAGCATTTATTATCCAGATGTCATCATCAATTCCAGAGGCTGAAGTAAAAGTAAAACCACCATCAGATGATTTTGCAACATAGGAGTTTCGTACATTATTTTCATTATTTCTAAAAAGTAAAAAAACATCATTGCCATTTGCCACCAAAGAAGATTTACAACAATCACATGGTTCATCAGGGGCCAATGCACTTACATCAAAAGCGGCACTAAATGTATTCCCAAAATCAGAAGAAACTTTTACCATTTGCTTCCAATCAGTCCAAGTTAAGGAAGATTCCATATAGGAAACAATTGGATTACCATCCGTATTTACGGCAACATTTGGCATACCAAATTTATTGGTGTTTGAATTATCTGAAACCCTAACGGTATCAGAAAAAGTAAGTCCTCCATCAAAGGAAGAAATAAGATAAACAAAATTATTTACAGAACGAGCTGAGAGAAAAATAACATAAACCGTATCTCCTTTACTGGCAATTTCAGGACCTATAAAACCTGTTGGTTCTAAGCTAGGCGGAACAATATCGTAAGGAGCGGAAAATGAACTTCCATTCCATTTTGAAGCTTTTATGCTTTTTGGTGTGCTTGTTTTTGTCCACATAATTAAAGGTGCATTATTTTCCGTAAGTACAATTCTTGGTCTGCCATAACCACTTTGGCTTCCACTACTAATACTTTGTGTAGTGCTCCAATTTAAGGTTTGTGCACTAGAAACATTACAAACAAACAAGATAGCTACGAAATATAAAAGTGTTTTTTTTATCATGATTTAGTTTTTAAATTAATAAATTACATCTATTGTTCCTTGTTTTACGAATGGTTTATTATCCTCTCCTACCATCTGTATGTTATAGTAATAAGAGCCTTCAATAACTTTTACCCCTTCAAAAGTACCATCCCAATATTTTTCTATGGAATTGCTTGTAAAAACTATTTCGCCCCACCTATTTGCTACATCTATTTTAAAGGTTTTTATAAATTGACCTTTTATCACAAATAAATCGTTATGCTCATCACCATTTGGTGTAAAAGCGGTAGGAATAAAAAGTTCCGTTTTAGGAAGAAATGTTATAAAAACTAATTCTGAAATGTCCGTGCAACCATTTACATCTTCTACCCACACATAATAAGCATCTTCTTTACTTACATCAATTTGTTGAAGATTTCCTATTAAAGAATCCTCATCATTATACCAATTATAAAAATTATAATTATCTGTGCTTAAAGTGATAGTTTGCCCAATATAAATAGTTGTATTTCCTGGACTAATCATTGCATTTGGCAAAGGATTTACTTGTACTTGTGCAAGACCTGAAACATTTGCTACACAACCATTCACATCTGTGATTTGTGTAATAGTATAACTTCCTGCTTGTAAAGTATTAAAGTTATAATTTAAACTCCCAATTGTATTCTGAGTAAAGGAATTAGTACCATCAGTATAAGTTAAATTCCAAGATAATAAACCAACATAATCAAAGGATATATTTACCATTGTACCATCATCACAAACACTTCCTCCTCCAGAAATTGTTGCTGTTGGAGGTGTATCTTCCGTAATAGTAATAGAATCCATTACCAAACAGCCCGTTCCATCATTAATAGTTAAATGATAATAACCCTGTCCTACCAAAAGAGAAGAATCAACACTTCCATTGTTCCAAGTATATGTGTAATTTCCTGTTCCTCCTGTAATAACCGGATCAATTAAAGTAGTCGTATTGCAAGGAATATTATAATTTGCTCCTAATTCAAAAGTAGGTGGCGGTTTGGAAAAAACAGTAAATGTATCAGAAAAAACTGCACAACCTATAGCAGTAGCAGCTACCACATAGCTACCAGCACCAACATACAAACTAGAATCGGTTCCTAACATATTTCCACTATCATCAAACCATTGATAAGTAGCTCCTGCTCCTCCATCAGCAGTTAGCAGAATTGTAGAATCACAAGGGATTTCCATAAAAGTTGAGTCTATACCAAAATTATCAACAACATCTAAAACAGGGGAAGAAAAACTTCCTGCCTCTAGCCACACATAAGAACTCAAGCCTTGATCAGATCCATCAGCAATAGCTAATTTAATATGGTAAGGTTGTCCGCATTGCACAATTGCTGTAGCAGTAAATACAGTGGTGTATCCATCTGCATCATTAATAAAAGCAAGAGCAGAATTATCTACAAAATATTGGTCATTAGTGGGGGTAAAAATTCCACCCGCACCTCCATTATGTATAGATGAAATTGTAATTGGAAGTGGCGGATTAGAACCAGGAACAACTGCTAAATTTATTGCTCCATTTGAATAAGGCCCTGCTATTCCAGGACCAGAAAGAAAGAATCCAAATACATCATTGTATTGGGAATTTTCAAAACCAAAATATTCTTGCGAGCCAAAAACATATCTAAACTTTACCGTATCAGAAGTTGGAATAAAATCAAATTCTAGCCTTGCTACATCATTGATAGAAGATACCACAAAAGTTTGCCCAATAAGTGGCGGAACAGAATTGGCAACCGTAAGCAAATCTGGATCAGTAACCGTATTTGGGAGAGCAGCCCCAAAACCAGTAAAAAATGGATCTAACAAATCAATATCGCCAGTAGCCATTACAATACCGCTATCCAACCCAAGATTAGTATTAATAGCATTGAAAAATCCAATTTGGACACTATCTCCTTGATAAGAATGATTAGACGCTACCACTCCACCGCCCAATAAAATATTATCTACAAGCCAAGCTGGAGAATCGTAAGGAGCAGCTTTATCAATTGTAATTTGTGCCCAAGAATTCTGGTAAAGAATAAAAAGAAAAAGAATTAATATATATGGTAGTTTTTGTTTCACACTACAAAATTAACAATAAAGCAAATAAAATACTATAAAAAATAAATCTAAATATTTTTTCTTAGGCATTCAGTTTTTAGAAAATTGCTGGGTACTATACATTTTTTCATAAATTCCTTCTTGCTGCATTAAATCAATATGCGAGCCCTGCTCTAGAATTTTCCCGTCTTTGAATAGGAGGATTTTATCCGCATTCGCAATAGTGGAAAGGCGGTGGGCTATAATAATGAGAGTACGATTAATAGCTAATTTTTCTAAAGCATTTTGCAATAACTGTTCTGTTTCTGTGTCAATTGAAGAAGTTGCCTCATCTAAAATTAAGATTTTAGGATTACGAACATACACCCGTAAAAAAGCAATAAGCTGCCTTTGTCCTGTAGATAAAGTTACTCCTCTTTCTCCAACTGAATAACTATATCCGCCAGGAAGTGATTTAATAAAATCGTGAATACCTATTTGTTTTGCCGCACTCTCCACTACATCAATACTTATGTGTTCATCATAAAGTGTGATGTTATTAAAAATGGAATCAGAAAACAAAAATACCTCCTGCTGCACAAAAGCGATTTGCTCACGCAATGAGCTAAGTTTGATTTCCTGAATAGATTTTCCATCAATTTTTACACTTCCTTTTTGTATATCATAAAAACGATTGAGCACATTAGTAACAGAGGTTTTGCCAGCACCCGTTTCGCCAACAAGCGCAAGAGTTTTCCCCGCCTCAATTTCAAAATTAATACCTTTAAGTACCCATTGCTCTTTGTTGTAGGCAAAAAAGACATCCTTAAAACTAATACCTCCTTTTGCATTTTCTAAGACCTTGTCGCCATTATCTTGAATTTTTTGATTGGTGTCCAGAATTTTGAAAACCCTTTCTGAACCAACAATACCCATTTGTAGAATATTGAATCTATCAGCCAATTGACGAATTGGACGAAAAAGCATGTGAATGTACAGAATAAAAGCAACTAATTCTCCAAAAGTTACATCTTGTCCAGACAAAATAGCACTTCCTCCCCACCAGATAATTAAACCAATGGAAGATGCCGAAAGTATCTCAACCACAGGAAAGAAAATGGAATAATACAAAATAGAACGAATATGTGCATCTTGATGTGCTTTGTTAATCTTTTTGAATTTTTGATATTCTGCTTTTTCTCTAGCAAAAATCTGAACAATATTCATACCTACAATATGCTCTTGAATAAAAGCATTCATAACGGAAACTTGAGTACGGACTTGCTGAAAGGCGGACTTAATCGATCGCTTAAACCAAGTGGTAGCAATAAGTAGTAAAGGAATAGACCCCAAAGAAACAATAGTAAGCTTCACATCCGTGTAAAACATAACGGCAAGTACCGCTACAATTTTTAAAAGTTCAGCAATAATAAATAAGCCCTCTGAAAAAATAGCAGCAATTGTTTCAATATCAGAAATTGTACGAGTAACCACTGTTCCTATTGGTGTTTTGTCAAAAAAACTGAGTTTTAAACTAATAATGTGCTTATATATTTTTCCTCTCAAATCCTGAATTACATGTTGCCCAATCCAAGCGGCATAATAGATATAATAAAACTGTACAATTGCCTCAATTATCAAGATAACAATCATTAAAAGGGTAAGCTGAAATAGCATTTCCAGATTAGGAAAAAGCACATACTCATCCAAAGCATAGTTAATAAGCAGTGGGCGTAAAGGAGCTAAAAAAGCTAAAAGAATTGCAAAAATTGCTGTAAGCCACATCCGTGATTTGTAGGGCTCAGAAAATTTCAACACTCTTTTAAGCAATTGGAAATCTAATATTTCTCCGGTTTTGGACATTAATTGGTTTGTGGTTAGTAGTTTTTAATTTGTGGGTTTAATTTTCATTAGTTCTTTTAAAAAATAGGTCAAAAACGAGATTCCTCACATAAGGTTCGGAATGACAACTATTTTTTAATTGCTACATTATTTAATCGTTACATTATTACATCATCAAATTAATTCATTATCATTTCAGGATATTCAATATTAGTTAGAAAAAGGGCATGTGCTGGCACAGAAACGCCCGCTTGAGATCTATCTTTCTTGTTTGTTATTTCTTTTACTTTATCTTTTGTTATTTTCCCTTCCCCTACTTCAAGTAGTGTGCCAACAATAGCACGAACCATATTACGCAAAAACCGATCAGCTTTTATAGTAAAAACTAAGCAATCATTTTTCTTTTCCCAATCGGCAATCATTACCTCACAATCATTGGTGTGGGTTTGTGTGTGCAACTTGGAAAAAGAAGTAAAATCTTGCTTTCCTAATAGGTATTTACAAGCCAAGTTCATGGCATCAATATCTAACTTTTTGTAATAAAAATACACATTATTATTAAAAGGATTTTTTTTATTGCTAATGTAATATTTATAAGTTCTGCTAATGGCATCAAAGCGAGCATGAGCATCTTTATCTGCTGAAAAAATATTCAGTATTGCAATATCATTAGGAAGAAAACCATTGAGTTTTGTAAGTAAGCTTTCTGTTTTTAACTCTCCTTCAAAATCAAAATGAGCAAACATTTGTTTTGCGTGAACGCCAGCATCCGTTCTGCCAGCCCCAACTACATTAATTGCATCATTTAAAATAGTAGAGAGAGCCTTGTTCAATTCTGCTTGAATGGTATTGGCATTTGGCTGAATTTGCCAACCATGATAATTGCTTCCGTTAAAAGATAATTCAATGAAAAATCGCATTGTACAAAGATAGTGATTTTACTAGTTGCTAGTTATTAGTTGCTATTACTGATTTTCTTATTATTTCTATAAAGTAATAAAATGCCCGATAAACCTATCAAAAGCAAACAAAAAGATATAATTTCTGCTTGGGTAAAGCCGTTCATAACAGGAGGGTTCACCCTAATCTTTTCAATAAAAAATCGTTCAACTCCATTTAGAGCAAGATACATAAAAAATAAAATACCTGTAACTTTTATTCGCTTTCGAACACTCCATAAAAGTGTAAAAATAAGGGTTGCCATTACCACCTCATAAAAAGCAGTAGGCCATACAGGATTAGCCAATTCCATACAAAAATCCCCTACACATCCTTGAATAGGAACTCCTGCATTTATCACATTATGAGGAAATGTAAAGCTCCACATCCAATCTGGTAATAACCCCATCCATTCAGGTTTTGTAGCAAGATTTACTATACCCCAATCCCCATCACCAGAAAGCTGACAGCCAATACGCCCAATCCCATAAGCAATCATTAGTCCTGGTGCAGCAGCATCAGCAAGAAGAAATGCTTTAATTTTATATTTATTTCCATACCAAATAACAGCAATAGCTCCTGCAATTAGCCCACCATAAAATGTAAGCCCACTAAAAGCCATTAATTGCCCCATAGGATCTGTCATAAATTCATCTAAATTTTCCAAATTATGAAAAATCTTAGCTCCAATTATTCCAGAAATAGCTGCTATCATTGTCATATTCCCTACTAATTCAAATGGGCGAATCTCTTTTTCTATCCACTTTGGAACATCTAATTTTACAGCTTTATTTTCTTTCCATTTCAAATATAAAGAAATAACTGAAATAACCATTCCGCCTACAAAATTCCCTCTTAATGAAAGTATAAAATCTTGTGGGTTTTCTACTAAATCTCCATAATAAAAAACTGCCTCAAACCCTTTAAATCCTATTAAAAAACCAAAGAAAAGTGCTGAAAAAATATCATAAACACTTAAACCCTTTCCTATTAATGTTTTTATTTTACTGCTTTGTATCTTTCCTTCTTTTTCTTTCCGTTTCAATTCTAATGATAAAGTCCAGCTTGCTGCTAAAAAAGCAATGGCAACAAAAAAACCAAATGTCTGAATTGGCAAGGGGATGTTTACTCCAAATAAATCATCAATAAGATGGCTGATGGTTGGGTACATTTCTTAATTATTGGTTATTGATTATTGGAATTAAAACTTCTGATTCCACATTTTTATTTTTATCAAACGAAAGTAATTTTATTTTTAGTTTTTGTTGTACAAATTCTTTAGAAAATGGAATTTTAACTTTAATGTAATTATCAGTAAAACCAAATAAGAAGCCATTTTTATTCTCTCTTTCAAAAAGAGCAGTTTGCACAGAGTTTAAATATTTTTGATTAAAATTTCTTTGCAGTTTGTCAGATAAAATTCTTAGCTGTTTGCTTCTTTCAGCTCTTTTTGGTTTGCTTACAACCTCACTTAAATTTACGGCCTCTGTATTTTCTCTTTCAGAATAAGAAAAAACATGCAAATAAGAAAGTTGTAAATCTTTAATAAAATGAAGTGTTTTATTAAATTCTTCCTCTGTTTCTCCTGGAAATCCAACAATTACATCTGCTCCAATACATACATTTAGAATTGCTTTCTTAATGGCTTGAATTTTATTTCTATAAAGAGTTGTATTGTATCTTCTTTTCATTTTACCCAGAATAATATCCGAACCCGATTGCAATGGGATATGAAAATGAGGCATAAACTTTTTGGATTTCTTCACAAAATTGATTATTTCATCTGTAATCAGGTTGGGTTCAATAGATGAAATTCTATATCGTTCAATTCCTTTTACTTTTTCTAATTCTTTTAGAAGTGTTGAAAAATTTCTCCCAGTATTTTTATCCTTAAATTCACCAATATTCACTCCTGTTAGCACAATTTCTTTAATGCCCTGTTTCGCAATTTCCATTGCATTTTTAACAATGTTTTCTATGCTATCACATCTACTTTTTCCTCTTGCAAGTGGAATAGTGCAATAAGTACACGGATAGTCACATCCATCTTGAATTTTTAGGAAAGAACGACTTCTATCAGTTAGAGAATAGCAAGCGTGATAATCCAACTTATCTATTTCACACCCATGAATTTTTTGGCTTTGTTTTGCTTTAAAATTAGTTACTAATTTTGGTAAATTAAATTTTTCATTTGCACCCAAAACCAGATCTACGCCCTCCATTTCTGCAATAACTTTTGGTTTTAACTGGGCATAACAACCTATAATTACCACTGTAGAATTAGGAGCTATTCGCTTTGCTTTCCGTATTATTCTTCTACATTCTTTATTGGCATTTTCTGTTACCGAGCAAGTATTTATCACATACAAATCAGCTTTTTTATTAAAGTCCGTTTTGGTAAAACCAACATCAAAAAGTTGCCTGCTAATAGTAGAAGTTTCTGAAAAATTGAGCTTACAACCAAGAGTATAAAAGGAAACTAATTTTGTTTCTGACATTTTGCAAAAGTAGAAAATCCATTGTCATTTTCCTTTTTTGTAACCTTTGTTTTTAATTAGTCGTTTTAAATAAGTATAGTAACTAAAACCATTGAGCTATGACTTTAATTTTACTCCGCCTTATTCAAATTTCTAGATTCAAGTTACATAAAAGTAAGATTACTTACTATTTCCTAATCCTTTTAGCCATATTGATTTCAACTAGTGCATCCTCACAGGTTACGGCTGATTTTACTACTGTAGATTCTACAACAGCTTGTGGTTCAATTATTGTAGAATTTCAAGATTTATCAACAGGAAGTCCTAATTCTTGGCTTTGGGATTTAGGGAATGGTAATACTTCTACTTTAAAAAATCCTGTAGCAATATACTCTCTGCCTGGAACATATAATGTTCGGCTTACGGTTTCTGATGGTATAACAAGCGATTCAAAATCAGAATTTGCTTATATTGTAGTTTTTGAAAATCCTATTGCAAACATTGATATTGCCTCTGCAAATACTGGATGTATACCTCTAAATACTGATTTTATTGATCTCTCAACAAGTTCAACTCCAATCGTTAATCATTTTTGGGATTTTGGAGATGGAGGAAATAGTAGCTTGCAGAATCCTAGTTATACTTATTCTTCTGAAGGAACTTATACCGTTTCCTTATTAGTTATAGATGCTAATTCTTGTCAGGATTTAATTATTATCCCTGATTACATTGAAACATTTTCTCGTCCTGAAGCTAATTTTATTGCCGATAAAGTTCTTTCGTGTAATACTTCTGATATAGTAAATTTTGATAATCTATCAGTTGGAAATAATCTTACTTATTTTTGGGATTTTGGTGATGGAACAACTTCTACTTTACAAAACCCTACACATAATTATAGTAATGGAATTTTTACAGTTAGCTTAGTTGTAAATAATGGTTTTTGTTACGATTCATTAATAATGACAAATTATATTGAGATTGGAGCAGTTAATACTACCGATTTTACTTATAATACTAATTCCGGCTGTGCTGATTTAAATGTGCAATTTACTGACATTTCTACAATTGGAGTAAATACATGGTTTTGGGATTTTGGAGATGGAACTACTTCTACTTTACAAAACCCTTCTCATGTTTATTCTATTGCTGGGAGTTATGATGTGCTTCTTAAAACTTCAATAGGAAGCAATTGTATATCAGATACAACAATTTTAGGAGCAATTGAAGTTTTTACAAAACCAAATATTATATTTAATTCCAATACCAATTTCAGTTGTGATACCCCTTTTGTAGTTGATTTTGCTGATATTACAATTGATGCAATAAATTGGATTTGGGATTTCGGAAATGGGAACACTTCCAATCTTCAAAACCCTACAGAAATATTTACTTCTTTAGGAGCGTATTCTATTACACTTACTGTAACTGATAATAATTTCTGTAGCAATACTTTAGTTAGTCCTAACTATATTAATATTGATAAGCCAATCGCTAATTTTAATACATCATCTTTAGGAGGATGTAATCCTTTTAATACTACTTTTTTGGATTCAAGTATTTCAAATCAAACTATAACTAATTGGGTTTGGAGTTTTGGTGATGGAAACACTTCTACTCTACAAAATCCAAATCATCTTTATACAAATAGCGGATTTTATGATGTGCGTTTGCAGGTTACCGATAATTTGGGTTGTAGCGATACAAGAACTATTAATAACTATATTCAAGTAGCCGACCCTCCACAAGCTAATTTTGTTGCAAATCCTTTAATTATTTGTTCTGGAACTGCAGTTGATTTTTCTGATTTATCTACCACTTCTACCCTTATTGATTCTTGGTATTGGGATTTTGGAGATGGCTCAACTTCATTGATACAAAATCCTACATATACTTATAATTTAGTAGGAACTTATGATGTTTCTCTTGTTACTTCTACTTTTGGCTGTGCAGATACTTTTGTTATTAATAACTATATTCAAGTAATTGAGCCGACTGCATTTTTCACAGAAACTTACAATTGTCTTAACTCTTTATCGGTTGATTTTACTAACCTGTCCATTGGTGCCGATTTTGTAAATTGGGATTTTGGTGACGGAACAACATCTACTTTATTAAATCCTACTCATGTTTTTCCTTCTAGAGGAAATTATAATGTTGTTCTTTCAGCTTCAAATACTGCAACTGGGTGCACAGATAATTATGTGTTGCCAATATTAATTACTGAGCCAATTGCTAATTTTACTTACTCAGTAAATGGAACGAATACTTTAGAAGATTCAACAGGATGTAAGCCACATAGAGTTTATCTTGAAAATTTATCTCAAGATTGGTCATGGTATAAGGTGTTTTGGGAAGACGGGTACATTGGTTACAGCAGGGTGGATCATGAATTTGATTCTGTAGGAACATTTGATGTAAGCATGGTTATTACTGATATTCATGGATGTAAAGATACCTTTGTGCACAATAATATGTACTCTATTAAAGGAGTGGATGCCGATTTTGAAATAGCAAATACTTTAGGTTGTGATTCTATGCTTGTTGAATTTAATGATTTAAGTAATCCTTTATCTACAGTTTCTTGGCAATTTGGTGATGGAGGAACATCAACTCTTAGCCAACCACAATACATTTATTATAATCCTGGCTTATATGATGTTACTCTTTTTGCCGAATCAACTGATGGATGTAGAGATTCAATGAAAAAAATAGAATACATTCAGTTTGTATATCCTGTTTCCGATTTTTCAGTAAGTAAAACTACATCTTGTTTTAATGAGCTAGTTAATTTTACAAATCAATCTTCAGGTTTGGGTTTGTCATATATTTGGGATTTCGGTGATGGAACTACTTCAACCACTTTAAATTCTACTCATTCCTATAATCAGAATGGAATTTATGACATTTCTTTAATGGTTGTTGATTCTTTTGGTTGTGCAAAAACACTTATGAAAAATAGCCATATTACAGTACAAGAGCCAATTGCTGATTTTACTACAAATACTGTAAGTTCTAATTGCCCTCCTTTAATTAGTGGTTTTAATAACTTATCAAGTGCAGATGCTACTATTTTTACTTGGGAATTTGGAGATGGCAGTACTTCTAACCTTAATACTCCTTCTCATTTGTATGCAAACTCAGGAGTATTTGATGTAAAACTCATGGTAGAAAACAGCTTTGGATGTAAAGATACTTTTGTGCAAAATGGTTTAATAAATATATCAGGACCAATGGGTACTTTCACTATTTTAGATAATGATATTTGTTATGATGATACTGCTATTTTCATATCAAACACAATAAATACTGCTTCTTATTTTTGGGATTTTGGAGATGGTACTTTTTCAGCAGATAGTAATGCCTCTCATTTATATTTAAGTCCAGGAATATATTTTCCTTCTTTAGTTTTAGAAAATAGTTTTGCTTGTCAATTTAATGTTCAATCGCAAGATTCAATAGTGATAAATACTATAAATATTGATGCTGGAAATACTGTTTCTATCTGTAAAAATGATAGCATTGCTCTTTTAGCTATTGCTGATTCTGGCAGTATTCTATGGTCGCCAGCAACATTTCTATCCAATGCTACTATTTTAAACCCTATGGCTACACCAAATTCAACTACTATTTTTACAGCAACAGTTTATGATGGAAAATGCCAAAATACTGATACAGTAAGAGTGGTAGTCAATCAAGAGATTCCTATACCTTCTATCAGTTTTTCAAATCAGTGTGAGGATGAAGTACTACAACTTATAGCAACTTCTGGTTTAAGCACAAATAATTTGTTATGGTCATGGGATTTGGGGGATGGAAATATGTCAATTGCTCAAAATCCTACTCATCAATACCTAACTGCAGGAAACTACTTATTGGGTTTGCAAGTAACTAATTTAGATAATAGTTGTGCAACAAGAATTTACAAAACAGTTGATATTTATTCTACTCCTTTTGCTGATTTTACATCAGATGAAGTTTGTTTTGAAGAGCTTACTTCTTTTAATGATATTTCAACTTCAATTAGTGGAGATCTAATACAATGGATATGGAATTTTGGTGATGGAACAGGTATATCTACACAGAAAAACCCAAAATATCAGTATGCAACTAACGGAACTTTTTTGGTTACGCTTAATGTTTTGTCCGATTATGGATGTGAAAATCAAATAAGTAAAAATGTAATAGTAAATGAGTTGCCAATTGCGGACTTTACCATAACAGAAGCTTGTTTGAATGATTTTAGTTTATTTCAATCTACTTCAAACATTAACATGGGAAGCATTACAAATTGGTACTGGACTTTTGGAGATGGAACTACTTTTGTTGGTGATAATGAAACAGATCATATTTATCTTACAGATGGTAGTTTTGATGTGCATTTAATTGTAACATCTGATAAGGGTTGTGAGGAAGAAATTACGCATCAAGCAATTGTGTACCCGCTTCCAAACCCATCTTTTACTACAAATTATATTTGTGAAGGAGATAACACTGCATTCTACGATAATTCTAATATTGTATCTGGAAATATTATTGCTTGGAATTGGGATTTTGGAGATGGAATCGGTACTGCAAATTACAATAACCCTTCTTATCAATATCAAAATACAGGAAATTATTTGGTAAACTTGACTCTTATTAGTGATAAATTATGTGAAAATTCAACTTCTAATAATATCACTATTTCACCACTTCCTGTTGTTGATATTTATACAAATGAGCAATCTTGTGTGGGTGAAGAGATAAAGTTTATTGATCTTACATTAGTTGATGGCGGCTACATAACTGCTTGGAACTGGAATCTTGGAGATGGAACTACATCTGATAAACAAGAGGTGATTCATACTTACAATAATGCAGGAACTTACTCAGTATCACTTGATGTAACTTCCAATTTGGGATGTAATATTTCTAAAACTTATCCAAATATAATAAGTGTTTTCAATAATCCTATTGCTGAATTTATTGCAAGTACACAAATTCCTTCCATTATAAATCCTTCAGTATCTTTTGATGATAAATCCATAGATGCAAATATTTGGATGTGGGATTTTGGAAATGGAGAAACAACTACTGAGCAAAATCCAACAATTACTTTTTCTGATACAGGTGCATATATCGTTTCGCTTATGGTTACTAATTCTGATGGTTGCTCAGATAAATTCAATAAAGAAATAATCGTTCGCCCTGAGTTTACCATCTTTATTCCGAATGCGTTTACACCAAATGGTGATGGACTTGATGATGAATTTATGGCATACGGGAAAGGTATGATTAACTACAAGATGATAATTTATAATCGTTGGGGAGAAAATGTTTTCGTATCTGAAAAAAGAGAAAATGGTTGGAATGGAAGAGATCGATTTGATGTTGTTGTTCCTGTTGGAGTTTATTTGTACCACATTGCTATTACAGATTTTAACGGAAAACCTTGGGTATATAATGGTGAAGTAAATTTGATGAGATAAGTAATAATTTTTTAATTTTAGCCAGATTAAATTTTCGTAAATGAATATTAGGTCTGGCTTTTTTTTATTCTTTATTTTTCTACTCTCTTGTGGTACGCCATTGCAGGATGAAAACCTGTCAATATTTCGCTACAATCAATCTTCTGGGATTGCTACACTTGACCCTGCTTTTGCAAAAGATCAAGCTACAATTTGGGCATGCAATCAACTTTTTAGCGGTTTGGTGCAGCTCAATGAAAAGCTAGAAGTTACACCTTCAATCGCCAAAAATTGGGAAATTTCAGAAAATGGATTGCTTTATACTTTTCATTTGCGAAATAATGTCTTTTTTCACAATCACAAACTTTTTAAGGGTAACAGAACAGTAGTAGCAACTGATTTTTCTTATAGCTTTAATCGTTTAAGAAGTAAAGAATTAGCAGCTCCTGGTGCATGGGTTCTTGCTAATGTGAAAAACTACAAAGCCATAAATGATACTACTTTTGAGATTAAGCTAAAAAAACCTTTCCCTCCTTTTTTAGGATTGCTTTCCATGCAATATTGCTCAGTTGTTCCTAAAGAAATTATAGAAAATTCTAACTTCAGAGAACATCCGATAGGTACAGGGCCGTTTCAGTTTCAATACTGGAAAGATGGTGTTAAATTAGTTTTTAGAAAAAATCAAAATTATTTTGAAAAAGTAGATGGGAAGCAACTTCCTTTTTTAGATGCTGTTTCTATTACATTTATAAAAGATAAACAAGCAGCTTTTTTGGAGTTTCTTAAAGGAAAGCTGGATTTTATTTCTGGTATTGATGCATCTTATAAAGATGAATTACTAAATAGAAATGGAACTTTAAAAACAAAATATAAAGACAAAATTATTTTGCAATCTCAACCCTATTTGAATACCGAATATCTAGGGTTTTTAATGAAAGACCCTCCACCAATTGAAATAAGAAAAGCCATCAATTATGGTTTTGACAGAGTGAAAATGCTCAAATATCTGAGAAACAATATAGGCACTCCAGCTTTACAGGGTTTTGTCCCAAAAGGGCTTCCCTCATTTTCTGAAAAACTGAAAGGGTATAATTTCAATCCTGAAGAAGCTAAACAACTTATTGCTGAAAGTAATTTTGACAAAAAAAAAGAAATTATATTATCCACTACTTCTTCTTATCTAGATTTGTGCGAGTACATTCAAAACTCCTTATCAGAAATTGATCTGAAAATAATGATAGAAGTAAATCCTCCATCTACTCACAGGCAGATGGTAGCTACTTCCAAACTTGCTTTTTTTAGAGGAAGTTGGATTGCCGATTATGCAGATGCAGAAAATTATTTAGCCCTTTTTTATTCCAGAAATTTTTGCCCTAACGGACCTAATTATACCCACTTTAGAAATAACGAATATGATAATTTGTACGAAAAAGCAGCTATGGAAACAACTGATAGTAGTCGCTTTGAACTCTACAAGCAAATGGATAAAATGATAATTGAGCAAGCTGTTATTGTGCCTCTTTATTATGATAGAGTTTTGCGTTTTACTAAACCAAATATCTCTGGATTTAATAGCAATGCCATGAATTTATTGGACTTGAAAAGAGTTAGAAAAAGAAAATCAATCAAAAAATTATAGATCTAAAAACAAATTTTAGATTATTCATCTTCTAAAAGTATTTTAATATTTCCATAAGAATTTTGTAATTTTTCTTGAATTTCATCCTTTTTCGCCCAAACTACTTTTATTATCCCCTCCTCTATTTGTGGTACTAATTCGCCATTGAAATCCGTTTTCATTTTAAACCAAAAGGTACGTTTTAATATTTTCTTTCCATTATGCTTATAAATGTGATAGGTGTCTGCTAGTTTTTCTATAATTTGTAAATTACTTATTCCACATTCCTCTTGTACTTCACGAATAGCACAATTTTCAATACTTTCTGCATCCTCCAATTTTCCTTTTGGCAAATCCCATTTTCCATTTCTAAAAATCATTAGAAGCTCATTTTCTTTATTATAAACTAATCCGCCAGCTGCTTTTATTAAGGTAAATTGCAAGCAAAATTCTTCCCAATTATCTGTTATAATTTTTACCTTGTTGTTAATGAAAACTTTATATTTTTGCGACATGATTTATGATATTGAAATAAGTAAGCAAGTTGCTAAAACTTTATTGCAAATAAACGCAATTATTTTACAAACTAAAAATCCTTTTATTTGGGCTTCTGGTTGGAAGTCTCCAATCTATTGTGATAACCGAAAAATTCTCTCTTTTCCAGAGAGCAGAACTTTTATCAGGCAATCGTTAGCAAATATTATTCAGAAACAATACGGACTTACAAATCTTATTGCAGGAGTTGCAACTGGAGCTATTGCCCATGGAGCATTAGTGGCAGAAGAAATGGGTTTGCCTTTTATTTATGTGCGTTCTGCAAAAAAAGAACATGGAAAACAAAATATGATTGAAGGGACATATACATCTGGACAGTCGGTAATTGTAATTGAAGATTTGATTAGTAGCGGAAAAAGTAGTTTGGAAGCTGTGGAGGCCCTTAGAAAAGAAGGGTTAAATGTAAAAGGATTGATTTCAATTTTTACTTATGGATTTGATACTGCTACTGAAAATTTCAAAAAAGCAGACTGTAAGTTTATTTCCCTTTGCGATTATCCTACACTTTTACAAGAAGCCCTAAAACAGGGTTATATTAAAAAAAATGATTTGGGATTGTTGGAAAAATGGAGAAAATACCCTTCAAAATGGGGAGAATAAAATGACAAATTTTAAAAGCCCAGAAGTAGAGGTAAATATGAGTACTGAAATGCTGTTTAATAAACTCAGTAATCTCAATAATTTAAAGTCTATTCTGCCTCCACAAATAGAAGATTTTCAATCCACAGAAGATAGTTGCTCTTTCAAAATGGGAGGTATGCCAGAAATTAAATTGGAAATAGCGGAAAAAACTCATTTTTCAAAGATTTCACTAGTAGCAAAAAATAGTCAAATCCCATTTACATTAGATTGTATAATTTCTGAAAATGGCGACAACTCAAAAGCTAAATTAGAGATAAATGCAGAGTTAAATATGATGATGAAGATGATGTTAGAAAAACCTCTCAATAACTTTTTAAATGCCGCATCAAAGGGTTTAAGAAACCTATAAATAAACCACTTCTTTTAAAGAAAACTTCTTAATTTTTCCATTTTCAAATTTTAGCAAGAGCTTCCCAATTTCATCAATTCCTACAATTTTAGCTTTTATTTTTCTATTATTTATTTTGTAGTGTTTTTCTTTTTCAAAACCATACAAAACCGATAAATAATCTTCTTTCATTTTTGTAAATTCATTTCGTTTTAATTGCAAATATCTACTTTCAATACAATCCAAAAGTTCTTTTTGTAATTTTTGTAAATCACATTCCTGATTCAAAATTCTCTTAAAAGATGTTGCTTTTAAAGAAAAGTTAGTAAAATTAATCTGATTTACATTCATTCCAATTCCAACAATTACATCCTTTACTTTATCTTTTTTTATAATGTTTTTAATTAGAATTCCTGCTAATTTTCCTTTTTTAACCAATAAATCATTAGGCCATTTTATTTTTGTTTTATCATAAAAATATTTTTTTGCAAAATCATGCAAAGCAAGAGAAATACAAATATTTATTTCAAACTGATTTTCTATTGTTATATCAGGAGATAACATAATACTCATCAATATATTTTTACCATAATCACTCTCCCATTTCGTGCCTCTTTGTCCCTTCCCCTCACTTTGAAAAAGGGCAGAAACTACAGTTCCTTCTTTTATCTTAGCTAATTTTAATAAATTGTAGGTATAATCATTAGTGGAAGAGGTCTCCTCTAATTTTATAAATTTAGTTGTAAAAAATGAAGCCATTAGAATTGCTTTTTTATCCGCTTTAAATTGATTACTTTTGCAAGTGCAAATTTAAAATTTTATATGGGTAAAAAAACAGCAGGAAGAAAAAGTGATCTTTTAGTAAAAGCAATCATTGATTCAATAAAGCAGCACAAAGGGAAAGAGGTAGTAAGTTTAGATTTGAGAGAAATTGAAATGGCAGTTTGCGATTTTTTTATTATTTGCCATGGCACATCAAATACACATATTTTATCTATTGCAGATAATCTACGGAAAGATGTATCAAAAACAATAAAAGAAAAGCCATGGCACACAGAAGGAGAAAATAATAAAGAGTGGATTTTAATGGATTATTTTGATGTGGTGGTGCATATATTTAATAAAGAAAAAAGAGACTTTTATAAATTAGAAAACCTATGGGCTGATGCCAATATAAAACGCATTGAACAATTAGCTTAACAAATAAAAAATGACAAAACAAAAAAAACAAAATCAACCAAAAAAAGCATTAAAGGGTGGCTTTAAGTTCAATATTATTTGGATATATGCCGCTATTGCATTATTCTTTTTTGGCTTACAACTTTTTAATTTTGATACTACAAAACAAACTTCTTGGCAAGAGTTTAATCGAGATATGTTACAGCAGCAAAAGGTAGAAAAAGTTGTAATTGTAAATAAAGAAATTGCAAAAATTTACATTAAAAAAGAATATTTAGGAGAAGAAGATTTCAGAGATGTGAAGCAAAAACCATTAGGGGGAGCAACTAACAATGGCCCTCACTTTTATTTTGAAATTGGATCTGTTGAAACTTTTAATCAACAACTAAATGATGCACAAGCTGACTTTGATAATTACGATAAAATAAGTGTTACTTATAAAACAGAAAAAGATGTTTTAGGAGATATTCTAGGTTGGATTCTTCCTCTTGTGTTTTTTATTGCTATTTGGTTTTTTATCATGAAAAGAATGAGTGGAGGAGGAGTAGGTGGAGGTGGTCAAATTTTTAATATAGGAAAATCAAAAGCAACCCTGTTTGATAAAGAAAAAGTGGAGGTAACTTTTAAGCATGTAGCTGGTCTGGAAGAAGCAAAAGAAGAAGTAGAAGAAATTGTTGATTTCTTAAAAAACCCTAAAAAATATACTCGTTTAGGAGGAAAAATTCCAAGAGGTGCTATGCTTATTGGTCCTCCTGGAACGGGAAAAACCCTTTTAGCAAAAGCAGTTGCGGGGGAAGCGAAAGTGCCTTTTTTCTCTTTATCTGGTTCTGATTTTGTAGAAATGTTTGTTGGTGTTGGTGCTTCTAGAGTTCGTGATCTTTTCAAGCAAGCTAAAGAAAAAGCTCCATCTATTATTTTTATTGATGAGATAGATGCCATTGGGCGTGCAAGAGGAAAAAATGCCATGACAGGAAGTAATGATGAAAGAGAAAACACCCTAAACCAGCTACTTACAGAAATGGATGGTTTCGGAACAAATACTGGGGTAATTGTATTGGCAGCAACTAACAGGGCAGATGTACTAGATAAAGCCCTTGTTCGCCCTGGAAGATTTGATAGACAGATTTATATTGATATTCCAGATTTAGTTGCTAGAAAATCTATATTTAAAGTGCATTTGAAACCACTTGTCTTGGCAAAAGATATTGATGTAAATTTCTTGGCTAGACAAACTCCTGGCTTCTCTGGGGCAGATATTGCAAATGTATGCAATGAAGCAGCTCTTATTGCTGCTCGACATGCAAAAAAGAAAATTGAAAAACAAGATTTTCTGGATGCAGTGGATAGAATTATTGGTGGTTTAGAAAAAAAATCAAAAATAATTTCTCCTATTGAAAAGAAAACAATTGCTTACCATGAGGCAGGACATGCTACTGTAAGTTGGATGCTAGAATTTGCTTCTCCTCTTATTAAAGTTACCATTGTTCCAAGAGGAAAATCATTAGGTGCAGCTTGGTATTTACCAGAAGAAAGACAACTAACCACAACCGAGCAATTGCAAGACGAACTTTGTGCAGCACTTGGAGGAAGAGCAGCTGAAGATGTATTTTTTGATAGAATTTCAACAGGTGCATTAAGCGATTTGGAGAAAGTAACTAAAATGGCTTATGCTATGGTGAGCGTTTACGGTATGAATGACAAAGTAGGAAACAGAAGTTATTACGATTCTTCTGGGCAAGATTATTCCTTTACAAAACCATATAGTGAAGCCACTGCAAAAGTGATAGATGAAGAAGTTTCTAAACTAATTGAAAAAGCATATACAAGAGCAAAATCCATATTGGGTAAACACAAAAAACAACTAATGGAGTTGGCTGAACTTTTACTTGATAAAGAAGTTATTTACAAAGAAAATTTGGAAAATATTTTTGGTAAAAGAAAATGGACTTCTTTTGAGGAAGAAAAGTTAAATGAAATGGATAAAGAGCAAATTAAGAAGCCTAAAACCAAAAAATCCTAAGTGGATTATTGGATAAAAATTTACACCTCTACCGATCTTTTTAAGATTGAACTACTAAAAGGCTTCCTTAAAGAAAATAATATCATTGCAATGTCAATCAATAAAAAAGATTCCTCTTATTTGGCTTTTGGAGATGTTGAGCTTTATGTGGATTCAGAAAATGTAATGAAGGCAAAAATGCTAATAAAAAAACAAGAAGATGAACCAAACTCTTAAAAGAGCATTTTCGGGAGCTATTTATGTGGCAATTATGTGGTTTGGAACTTCTTATTCTGATTTGTCAAGAACTATACTATTCTCCCTAATTACTATTATTTCTACTTATGAAATGTGGAAACTCAGAAAAGGCAAAAAGATAACCTTCCACTTCTTTTATGTTTGGACACTGATGTTAGTATTACTATTAGAAGTTGAAATTATTTTATTTATATTTATTCTCACCTGGACTTTTGATACCTTTGCTTATTTGGTTGGAGTTAAACTGGGTAAGCATAAAATCATGCCCTCTGTTTCTCCTAAAAAATCATGGGAAGGATTTGTAGGAGGATTTATCTTTACTCTAATTGCAGCTTATTTATCGCACTCTTATTTTGGTTTTTCATCACTAAGAGATCCTTTAATAATCAGTGCAATTTTACCTTTTACAGCAACTCTTGGCGATTTTATCGAATCTCATTTCAAAAGAGAAGCTGGAGTAAAAGATTCTGGAAACTTTATACCAGGACATGGGGGTATGCTCGATAGAATGGATGCTTTTATGATAACAATTCCTGCTATTTACTTACTAAAAAACCTATTATAGATGAAACTGCATAAAGAAGGTTTTAAAACTTTGAGAAACGAAATTTTTATTTTTAGTATGCTTAATTATATTACTTTCTGGAATTCTGAAATTATATTTTGGTATTTTACTTTACTTATTACAGCATTCTTATTTGTAATATCAGTATATTTTTTCAGAATACCAAAAAGAAATTTTCAAAGGAAAGAAGGATGCGTGTATGCCCCTTGTGATGGAAAAGTAGTGGTGATAGAACAGACAGAAGAAAACGAATATTATAAGGACAATCGTTTACAGATTTCTATTTTTATGTCGCCATTAAATGTACATAACAACCTATACCCTATTTCAGGAAAAGTAGCTTATACAAAATACCATCCTGGAAAATTTTTGGTTGCTTGGCACCCAAAAGCATCTACCGATAACGAAAGAAGTACAGTAGTGGTTGAAAACGAAAAAATCTCTATCTTATTTAGGCAAATAGCAGGAGCAGTTGCTAGAAGAATCATCACTTATCCAAGAGTAGGAGAAACCGTATTATCTGCCAATGAATTTGGTTTTATTAAGTTTGGGTCAAGGGTGGATGTATTTTTGCCCATTGGCACAAAAGTATGTACCGAGCTTAACCAAAAAGTAAAAGGTGGAATTAGCGTAATTGCTACTTACTAAAACAATTCCTTCAATTTTTCAATTGCAAAGTCAATATCCTCTTTAGTATTATATTTACTAAATGAAAAACGAATTCCTGGTCGTTTAGAATTCGGCATAATTGCTGAAAAAACATGCGAACCCTTACTGCCTCCTGAAACACAAGCTGACCCACCACTACAAGCAACTCCTAAAATATCCAGATTAAAAAGTAACATTTCCGCAATATCAGTTTCAGGAAAATGGCAAGACAAAACAGTGTATAAACTATCATCTAAATCTGTACATTTCCCATAAAACTGCACATCATTTATTTCTGTTTTCAGCTTTTCTATCATGTATTTTTTTAGCCCTTTTATATAAGTTGTTTCTTCTTCCAAATTAGTATAGGCCATTTCCATAGCCATAGCCATTGCAGCAATACCGCAAATATTTTCAGTTCCAGCACGCATATTTCTCTCTTGCCCACCACCTCTTAACATTGGTTTTATCTGAATGTTTTCTGATATATACACAAATCCAACACCTTTTGGTCCGTGAAATTTATGAGCAGAAGCTGCCATAAAATCAATATTCAATTCTTGCAGATTAAAAGGGAAATGCGCCATAGTTTGCACGGTATCGGAATGAAAAATAGCATTATGCTCTTTACAAATTTCTCCTATTTCCTTTAAAGGCTGAATGGTTCCTATCTCGTTATTAGCATGCATAATGGAAACAAATGTCCTTTCATTATCTTCTAGCAATTCTTTTAAATGAGGAAGGGAAACCGTTCCGTTTTCATCAAAATCAATGTAAGAAAGTTTTATTTTTCCTTCAGCAGCCAAATCCTCTAACGGATAAAGCACTGCATGATGAGATAGTTTGGAAGTTATAGCATGAGTAATTTTATGATCGTTAATAGCACATTTTATTGCCATATTATCAGCTTCTGTTCCTCCTGAAGTAAAAAAGATATTTCCAGGAGAAGTATGTAATAATTCAGCAATTGTTTTTCGCGCTTTTTCAACTATTATCTTTGATTCTCTACCAAATGAATGTACTGATGAAGGATTGGCAAAATGGGTTTTCATCATTTCACTCATTAACTCAATTATCTCTGGAGCCATTGGAGTAGTTGCTGCATTATCTAAATATACTTTCATTCTAAATTAATCCTTTAATTTCGTTAATCATTTTATTTGCAAACTGATTTGCTTTCTCCTCTCCTTCACTCTCAGCATATATTCTGATAATTGGCTCAGTATTGGATTTTCTAAGATGAACCCAGCCTTCCTTAAAATCAATTTTTAATCCGTCAATAGTAGTAATTTGCTCATTTTTATATTTCTCTTCCAAAGCTGATAAAATTGCGTCCACATCAATTTCTGGAGTTAACTGAATTTTATTTTTTGAAATGAAATAGTTAGGGTAAGAATCTCTTAGTGCTTTAGCTGATATTTTTCTTTCAGCCAATTGAGTTAAAAATAATGCTATTCCAATCAAAGCATCTCTACCGTAATGCAACTCAGGATAAATAACACCTCCATTTCCTTCTCCTCCAATTATAGCATCTGTCGTTTTCATTTTATCAACCACATTAACCTCACCAACAGCTGATGCCTCATATCTACCATTATGATTATTCGTCACATCTCTTAAAGCTCTAGTAGATGATAAATTAGAAACCGTGTTTCCTGGAGTTTTACTAAGCACATAATCAGCAACTGCAACCAAAGTATATTCCTCTCCAAACATACTTCCATCTTCACAAACCATAGCCAATCTATCAACATCAGGATCAACTACAATTCCAAAATCAGCTTTTTCTTCAACAACTAATTTTGATATTTCAGTCAAGTTTTCTGGTAATGGCTCAGGGTTATGAGGAAATTGTCCGTTTGGTTCGCAAAATAATTTAACGCACTCCACTCCCATTTTCTCTAATAATCTTGGAATCATAAAGCCTCCAGTTGAATTTACTGCATCCAACACAACTTTAAACCCTGCAGATTTCACCAAATCAACATCAACTAAATTTAATCTTAATACTTCATCAATATGTTTATCATTAAAACTATCATCAAAAGTATATTTTCCTAAATCATCTACTTCTGTAAATGTAAAAGCATCATTTTCTGCTAATGATAAAATCTCTTCTCCATCTTTTGCGGATAAAAACTCACCTTTTCCGTTCAGTAATTTTAGTGCATTCCATTGTTTAGGATTATGGCTAGCCGTTAATATCATTCCTCCAGCTGATTTTTCTAACTGAACGGCAACCTCAATAGTAGGAGTTGTAGAAAGTCCCACATCTAAAACATCAAAACCACAACCAATTAAAGTTCCAGAAACAAGATTGCTCACCATTTCACCTGAAATACGAGCATCTCTACCAATAATAATAGTGTTCGAATTAGATTTTTGTTTCCTAATAAAGGTAGCAAATGAAGCTGTAAATTTTACAATATCTAAAGGAGTAAGTGCATTTCCAACTTCACCACCAATTGTTCCTCTAATTCCCGAAATTGATTTTATTAGTGTCATTCTGTAAATTTTTAAAGCAACAAAATTACATAATTAAATTTTTCTTATGCTTAGGTTTACTATCTTTGTTTCTGAATTTTTACAAGATGAAAGAAGTTTTAACACAATTACCAATTAGAAGCAGTCATCCTAGAGAAAATGGCTTAACTATGATGATGGACAAAGGACTTAGCTTAAGGCAAGCTAAAGATTTTTTAACAACTAATCACTCACATACTGACATTATCAAATTAGGTTTTGGAACAAGCATCATCACTCCAAATATTGCTGATAAAGTAAAGCTTTATAAGGATAGTAGTATGAAAGTTTATGCAGGAGGTACTCTTTTTGAAGCTTTTGCTATACGAAATCAACTTGATGATTATAAAAAATATATGAACTCTATTGGATTAGAAATGATTGAAATTTCTGATGGTTCAATGAGTATGAATCATGATTATAAGTGTGAATTAATTGCTGATTTTTCAAAAGATTTTAGAGTTATTAGTGAAGTAGGAAGTAAAGATGCGGCAGTAGAAATTAATAGTAATAATTGGATAAAATGGATGCAAGCTGAACTTTCTGCAGGGAGTTGGAAGGTAATTGCTGAAGCAAGAGAAGGAGGGAATGTTGGTATATGTGAAGATGAAGGAGGGATAAAATCTGAGCTAATTGATGAGATAGTAAATAGTATAGCTATTGAAAATATTCTTTGGGAAGCTCCAAAAAAAGATCAACAAGTTTGGTTTATTAAAAAGTTTGGTGCAAATGTAAATCTCGGTAATATCGCTTTTGATGATGTAATTCCATTAGAAACTTTACGAATTGGATTAAGGGGTGATACATTCTTTGATTACTTAAGAAAATAAGAAATGCGACATTACTTTATTTTGTGTTTAAAAGGAATGGCAATGGGAGTTGCTAATGTGATTCCTGGAGTTTCTGGGGGGACTATTGCTTTAATTACTGAAATTTATGAAGAATTAATAAACTCCCTCAAATCATTTGATTTAAGAGCCCTAAAACTGCTTGTCTCCCTTGATGTTAAAGGATTCATTCAGCACACAAATCTTTATTTTTTGTTGGCAGTTTTTGGCGGAAGTATAGTAAGTGTTTTTAGTATTGCTAACTTATTTGAATACCTTTTCAATGAACATCCTATTTTGATTTGGGCGTTCTTTTTTGGCTTGATTTTAGCTTCAGTATATTTTGTTGGCAAACGAATTGAAAAATGGAATACCCCATCAATCATATCCTTAATTGTTGGAATAACTATTGCAATATCACTTTCCTTTATAACACCAGCAAGTGAAAACAGCAACCTTTTTTTCGTTTTTATTTGTGGCATTATTGGTATTTGCGGCATGATGCTTCCTGGACTATCAGGGTCATTTATACTTATCCTGATGGGGAATTATGAACTATTGATGGTAAAAGCAATTGCCGAATTAGATTACATTCTTTTATCCGTATTTTTTATAGGCTCAGCTTTTGGATTACTTAGCTTTTCACACGCATTAGCTTGGGTTCTAAAACATTATAAAGATGCAACTTTAGCTCTTTTAACAGGGTTTATTTTGGGTTCTCTTAACATTATTTGGCCATGGAAAGAAGTGGCTGAAAGTGTAGTGATTAGTGGAAAAGAAAAAGTGCTTTCTTATAATTGGATATTTCCGGATATTAATAAGCAAGAAACCCTTTTTGCTTTTGGCTTAATAATACTTGGTGTTGCTGTAGTTTGGAGCTTGGAAAGTGTTTCAATTAAAAAAGTGGAATGAGAACCTTTGGTTTAATAGGAAAGAGCCTCATTCATTCATTTTCATCTCAATATTTTAATGAAAAATTTTACAAAGAAGGAATTTCTAATACAGAATATTTAAATTTTGAGTTAGATAATATTAACGACTTTAAAAAATTAATCAAAGAGAGAAAAATATCAGGACTCAATGTAACTATACCTTATAAAGAAAGTATTATTCCTTTTTTAGATGATTTATCCAAAGATGCCAAAGAAATTGGAGCTGTAAATACAATACAATTTATTAATGGAAAAACCATAGGACATAATACCGATTATATTGGTTTTGGGAAAAGTATTTCACCACATTTAAAAGGCAGAAGAAAAGCACTTATTCTAGGAAGTGGTGGTGCTTCAAAAGCTATAAAGTTTGCACTAACTAAGTTAAATATTGAGCACAAAACAGTAAGCAGGAATAGCTCATTTGATTACTCAGACATTTTATTACAAACAACTGATTATTATAACATTATAATAAACACAACTTCTTTAGGTACTTTTCCAAATACTAAGGATTATCCAAAAATCCCTTATGAATTTTTAAATAAACAACATTTATTATTTGACTTAGTTTACAACCCAAAAGAAACACTATTTTTAACTTTTGGAAAAGCAAATAAAGCCACTATTAAAAATGGATTAGAAATGCTACAAATTCAAGCTGACGAATCTTGGAACATTTGGAATCTGTAAATCGTTAAATATTAGTAAATTTGCAATCAAACAATAAAGAAAAGTGAGCAAAAACAAAGAACAAGAAGTAACAAAAGAAGTTTCAGAAACAACAGAAACTACAACAGTAAATAATTCAGCCTTAAGCATGGATGAAATAATTACTAGGATTGAAAATTTATCAGAGAATGAAAATCCTTACTCAGTTTCAAAAGAAATAGAAGAACTTAAGTCGTTATTTTACTCCAAACTTAAAACTGAGCAAAAAGAAGAAATAACTGAAATTGAAGTTAAGGAAACTGAAACAGAAGAAGGAACAACTGAAGAAGAAGTAAAAAAATCATTACATCCACTAGAGGTAAAATTCAAGCAATCCTTTGGAAAGTACAAAAAAATTAAGTTTGAATACAGAAAACAAAGAGAAGAACAGGAGCAGAATAATCTAAAAATTAAGCTTCAGATTATTAAAGATATTGACAAACTTACTCAAGAAGATGAATCAATAAAAAAGACATTTGAGCATTTTAAAATACTGCAAAAACAATGGAAAGCAACTGGCTATGTACCTCAAATTGAAAACAATAATTTATGGCAATCCTACCATCATCATGTTGAGCTTTTTTATGATTACATCAAACTAAATAATGATTTAAGAGATTTGGATTTTAAACGAAATCTGGAAGAAAAAACAGCAATTTGTGAAAAAGCTGAAGCTTTATTAAATGAGAACTCACTTAATAAAATGCACGAAAGTTTGCAAGAACTTCATGAACACTGGAAAAATATAGGTCCAGTACAAAGAGAAATTAAAGAAGAAATTTGGGAGCGATTCCAAAAAATTAGCAGAACGCTTAACAAAAAAAGAAATGATTATTTCATTCAAAAGAAAGATGAAGAATCAAAAAAAATAGAACAAAAAAACAATATTTGTTCAGAAATAGAAATTCTTAGTAAATCAGAAGTTAATTCGCATTCAGCATGGCAAAAACTAACTAGCAAGTGTATTGATTTAGAAACAAAATGGAAGTCTATAGGAAGGCTAAACAAGTCCGATAATAAAATTGCTTGGAAAAATTTACGAACTGCCTTAAACAATTTCTACAACTCTAAAAATGAGTTCTATAAGAAAAAGAAAGAGGAAAATAAAAGTATTATTGCAACTAAATTAGCAATTGCTGAAAAAGCAGAAGCACTTCAAAATAGTACAGATTGGAAAGAAACAGGGAGCAAATTAATAAAATTGCAAGAGCAGTGGAAAAACTCTGGCTTTGCTTCAAAGCAAGTTTCAGAGAAAATCTGGAAAAGGTTTAAGACCGCTTGCAAGCTGTTTTTTGATGCTAAAAAAACTCATTATAAAGGTTTAGATAATGTAAAAGAACAAAACCTAAAAGCTAAACAAAACTTACTAAAAGAAATAGAAAAATTTTCTCCCAGTGAAGATGGGAAATCTGATTTTAAAACTTTAAGCAACTTTTCCAAAGAGTGGAAAAAATGTGGCTATGTGCCTTTTGAAAAACAAAGTATTGAACAAGATTTTGAAAAAATAATAAATAAACATTATGATGCCATTAAATTGGATAAAAAACAAATAGAAACAGAAAAATTTAAAAGTAAAATAGCCGTAATTAATGGAAACGAAATTAAGTTGAACAAGGAAAAAGAAATGATTAGAGCTAAGATTGATGATGTAAAGAAAATAATCATACAATACGAAAATAATATTTCTTTTTTTGGAAAAAGTAAACGAAATAATTCCTTAAAAAAACAAGTAGAAGATAAAATTGAATCGGCACAAAAAGAAGTAGAAAACTTAAAAGAAAAACTCAAAATAATTAATAGACACTAATTCATGAGTTTTGAGTTAGTTTCCAACTTTTCTCCTACAGGCGACCAGCCACAAGCCATAGAGCAATTAACAAATGGGCTAATGGAAATGGAAAAGTATCAAACACTTTTGGGCGTAACAGGATCAGGGAAAACATTCACCATTGCCAATGTAATAAAGGAAGTAAACTGCCCAACCTTAGTACTAAGCCATAATAAAACTTTAGCGGCACAACTCTATAGCGAGTTCAAGCAATTTTTTCCAAATAATGCTGTAGAATATTTTGTATCTTATTACGATTATTATCAACCTGAAGCCTACATACCAAGCACTGGAACTTATATTGAAAAAGATCTTTCTATAAATAAGGAAATAGAAAAATTACGAATAAACACTACTTCTTCTTTGCTTTCTGGGAGAAAAGATATTATTGTAGTTTCTTCTGTAAGTTGTATTTACGGTATTGGAAATCCAGAGGATTTTAATGCTGGAATGATCGAGATAAATTGTGGGGATTTAATAAGTAGAAATTCTTTATTACAAAAATTTGTAGCGGCACTTTATTCAAGAACAGAAGCGGAATTTGAAAGAGGAAATTTTAGAGTAAAAGGGGATACAGTAGATATTTTCCCTGCTTACATTGATACTGCTTTCAGAATTCATTTTTTTGGGAATGAGATTGAAGAAATAGAGAGCATCAACCCAGAAGATGGGCATGTATTGGATAGTATTTCCCAAATTAAAATTTATCCTGCAAGTATTTTTGTGGCTTCAAAAGATAAAATAAAAGGAGCAATTTCTACAATTCAAAATGATATGTTTGAACAAATAAAACATTTTCAAAATTTAGAACTTAAAACAGAAGCAAAGCGAATAAAAGAACGCACAGAATTTGATTTAGAAATGATTAAAGAATTGGGTTATTGCTCAGGGATTGAAAATTATTCTAGATATTTTGATGGAAGAGTAAAGGGGAGCCGACCTTTTTGTTTACTTGATTATTTTCCTAATGATTTTATAACTATAATTGATGAAAGCCATGTAACCTTGCCGCAAGTAAGAGCAATGTTTGGCGGGGATAGATCTCGAAAAGAAACATTGGTTGAACATGGATTTCGTCTTCCTGCTGCATTAGATAATCGTCCTTTAAAATTTAATGAATTTGAAGAAGTGTGTAATCAAACTATCTATCTAAGTGCTACTCCGTCCGATTATGAAATAGATAAATGTGATGGTGTAATCACAGAGCAATTAATTCGTCCAACTGGCTTAATCGATCCAGAAATAAGCGTTCGACCAAGCAATAATCAGATTGATGATTTATTAGAAGAAATTCGAATTAGAATCGAAAAAAGAGAAAGAATTTTAGTTACTACCTTAACTAAAAGAATGGCAGAAGAATTCACTAAATATTTAGGGAAGTTCAATATTAAATGCAGATATATTCATTCTGATGTGCCAACTTTAGAAAGAGTAGATATACTTAACGGATTAAAATCTGGGGTTTTTGATGTTTTAATAGGAGTTAATTTATTAAGAGAAGGATTGGATTTGCCAGAGGTAAGCTTAGTAGCTATTATGGATGCCGATAAAGAAGGATTTTTGCGTTCGGAAAAAGCATTAATTCAGACCTCTGGAAGAGCTGCTAGAAACTTAAACGGATTGGTAATTATGTATGCCGATAAAATTACAAATTCTATGCAAAAGGCAATTGCCGATAATAAGCGAAAAAGGAAAATACAAGAAAATTACAATAAAGCAAATAGTATTACTCCTACTCAAATTGGTAAAACTACTGATAATGCACTGGTTAACAAGCTCAACCCTTACTCAATAGAATTAGAGGAAAATAGAGAAATAGATATTGAAAATATCTCAAGAAAAGAGTTATTAAAACAAATAAAAGAAACAAAAAACAAAATGGAAATTGCAGCTAAAGAATTTGATTTTATATTAGCTAAAACTCTTAGAGAAAAATTATTTGAATATCAAGAAACTCTGAAAAAAAAACAATAAAAAAAGCCCTACTCTTCAGTAGGGCCTAACCTAAATAGTAAGATTATTTTCTTACTGGTATATTATAAGGGTTTAATCATGTAATAATAATGTATTGTTGCTATATCCTTATCAAGTACATTCGCGCTCTTAAACGTCCAGCCAAGTTCTGAAGCTTCCTTAACAGCAGCAGCCATTGTTCTCATGCTTCTTGCTTTTTTCATTAAGTTAAGCATATCAGAATTTTTCAAATCTCCAGTATCAAAAGAAATCATAATTTTTGCATGGGGTTTTAACAGATTCTTCATTTGCATTTCTTCAACCTCATCAGGGTTTACTGCTGATTTTGAATTTATTTTAGCTTGATCTGTTTTAAATTCAACACCTTTAATTACCATGAACTCATAATTTGATTTTGATTTTTTTACTTGTTCTGAACTTGGTTTTTTATCCTTCTTACTTCTTTTTTGAGCCATAGTAAAAAAAGGCACCATAGCTACTAACATAATTGTGATAAATTTCTTCATTGTTTTTTTATTTTTGAGTTTTTAAGTAAATTATTAACGCAAATTAACAAAAATTATTATTGTCCTCCTAATATTATTGGTAAATCGCCATCTCCATTTCCAATTACAATTACTTTGGCATTAGATGATTTTGCAATGTCTTCTGTTGCCTCTACGCCTTTCCATTTAAGCAATTGTGGTGTAATGGTTCTGTTTACAATTTTCTGGAACTCTGCAATACCTTTGGCTTCAATCTCTTTTCTTTCTGCTTCTTTTCTTGCTTTATCTATTTTAAACTCATATTCTAATGACTCTTGTTCTTGTTTTAATTTTTGCTCAATAGCCGTTTGTAAGGTAAGAGGAAGGGTAACATCTCTAATTAAAATAGCATCTATATTGATGTATTTGCTTTCAACTCTTGATCTGGTTTGATTATATATTTCATCTTCAATGGTCTCTCTTTTGGTAGAATAAAGTTCTTCTGGCAAATAGTTGCCAATCACTTCCCTTGTTACCGAACGAATCTCAGGTTTTACAATACTATTTACATAAGATTTTCCAATATTGTCATGCAAAAATCCAATCTGAGCATCAATTGCATTATACCTAAACGATAAATCAATCTTAATAGAAAGTCCATTTTTTGATAGCACTTCCATTGCTTCATAATTCTCCTGAATTTTTACATTATACACATGCATATCATTCCAAGGGGCTATTACATGAAAACCTTGTCCGTAAATAGTTTCTTTGTCTAATCCTCCGCCAAAGCGTTTAAATAATACTCCTTTTTCTCCTGGGTCAATAGTTAAGAACATGCTTGATCCAAATAGTGTTAATAGCACAAAACCAACTATTCCTACTACTATTGCTGATGGTAATTTTCTGTTTTCCATAATTGTTTGTTTTTAGTTATTTTTTTTTGTTATAATTTTAATAAAGTCCATTGTATTTCCTGATAAACCACTCTGTACAAATTAGGAGTAGCAAAGTAAATAAAATCCATTGAATATTTATCATTTCTTGCACTTTTTTCTTTGTGTGAATAATTGTTTTATTTTGCTTAGAATTAATTATTTCATTTTGCAAACCTTCCGTCTGATTAGGGAAAAACATTTTGCCACCACTTTGGAAAGATAGATTATAAAGTAATTGATGATTTGCCCTAGTATCTAGCATTTCAGCTTGGAAAGGAGTAATACTAAAAGTTCCTTTTTTTATTTGAGTTGCACCTTCCACTTTTGCAATAAATGTATAATCTCCCACAGGAAAAATACCCACATTAAGATGATAGGATTTATTTAATTTAGAAAAAGTAAAAGGAAACTCCTTCCCATTTTCATCTTTTATTGTGAGTGAAACATCATTTTTTGTAATGGATTCATAGCTTTTATTGTAGAATTCTGCTCTAAAAACAATAGGTGAGTTTGCATTTATTTTGTGTTTATATTTTATTCTGAAATGTGATTTATCATCTTGTAAGAGTAGGTACTGAGTGATTTTAGAAAAAAGTTCATCAAATGCTTTATTGTTTTTTTGCTCAGAAAACTCTATCAATTTCCACTTCCAAAAACCTTCTCCAACAAAAACTCCTACTTTTTTATTTGTAGAATTTTCAAAAAACAAAATTGGCTTTTCGGTTGTTATTTTTCCTATTTTTTGTTTTAACAATACCTTTGCCACAGAAGGTAGTTTGTAATTTCCAAAGTGTGCATAAATAGGTGGCGATTGTAAAAAGAATCTGGATAAATCAGAAGAAATTGTAAAAAGGGAGAAATTTTCATTTTTAGAAGCAAATACTTCATGCATTGTATTCTTTCCTTTTATATCCAAGCCTTTATATAAATTTTTAAAATAAGTAAGGTTTGTACTAGAGTTAACAAAAAACAAAAGCGGAACATCAGAATTTATAATCTCTGTTAGTTTCTTAGAATAAGAATTATTTGGAATTCCAAAAAGTACTACTAAATTATATTTCTCAATATTTTGGCTCAAGGTTTCTAATTTTTGCATCTTGGTACTGTAATGCTTATTTTTCTCTAATACGCTTTTAAAAGCTGCTATGTCAGGATGAGAATTATCAGAAAGTAAAAGGATATTATATTTGGAATCGAGCACATCAACAAAAATTTCATACCGATTATTTGCTTTATTTTTTTCATTTTCTAAACTGCTTAATTGCAAACTGTATTTTTGTAAACCCTTTTGTTTGGCAAATACTGTTAGTGGAATTTTTAAGTAAAACTCATCTTTATTTATATTAATGCTTTGGCTGTGCAAAAGTGATTTCCCATCATATAATTTGAATTCCACCACTTTACTTTTACAATTAAAAGACTCTATTAAAACATCAATAGGAAAATCATTTCCTAAAAAAGCTATTTCATTGTATTCTACGCTTTTAATAAGTAAATCCTTTTGCTGAATGGTATCACCCAAAGCAATTGAGTAAATAGGAAAATTTATTGCATTTGCTTTATATATTGGGTTTTCTCCAACATTATAAAGACCGTCAGTAGCCATTACAACAGCCGCTACATTTCTATTTAAAAACCTACTTTCTAGCTCATCAAACAAATTGGAAAAATTAGTTTGTGATCCCCTTATTTCATTTGTCAATCCATTCTTGAGTTCTCCATCAAAATGAAAAGGAAAAACATCAAAATCCTTAGCCGTATTCTTTTCTAATTCTGATAGCTGTTCAAAAATATTATAATCCTTTACAGAAGTAGAAGCATCTTGTACTAGAATTAGAATTGGTTTTTCATTTTGTTTTTGTAGGAAATTTATTAGCGGACTTAGAAGTAAAAAACTAAGAAAAAAAACAACTGAAAATCTGAATAAAAAAAGAATTCTTTTTAGCCAAATGTTATCAATCTTATCCTCTTTTTGGTATAAAAAAACCGCAAAAGAAAAACCAATAATAAGGGCAAAAACGATATAGCCAAAAGGTAAATGTGTACTTATACCGAACATCTATTTAGGTAAGCATCCCGCCACAGACATGCAGCACTTGTCCGGTAACATAAGCCGACATATCAGATGCCAAAAACAATGTAGCATTGGCAATATCTTCTGTAGTTCCTCCTCTTTTTAGTGGAATAGAATTTCTCCATTCTTGCACCTGCTCCTTGCCAAGTGCCTCTGTCATTTCTGTTTCAATAAAACCTGGTGCAATAGAATTACATCTGATATTTCTAGAACCCAATTCTAATGCAGTAGATTTTGTAAATCCATTGATGGCTGCTTTGGATGCCGAATAATTGGCTTGACCAGCATTTCCCTTTACTCCAACTACCGAACTCATATTAATAATAGAACCTTTTCTTTGCTTTAACATGGGGCGCAAAACGGCTTTAGTCATGTTGAAAACAGACTTCATATTGATGTCCATTACCCTATCAAAATCTTCTTCTGACATGCGCATCAACAAGCCATCTTTGGTAATTCCTGCATTGTTCACTAGCACATCAATACTGCCAAATTCTTCCAACACATCTACAGCTAATTGTTGTGCTGCCTCAAAATCAGATGCATCTGATTTATATCCTTTTGCTTTACATCCATTTGCCGCTAACTCTTGTTCCAATGCTTTTGCTTTTCCGTTTGAGGAGCGGTAAGTAAATGCAATATTGGCACCATGCTGAGCGAACACTTCTGCTATTCCTTTTCCTATTCCCCTACTAGCACCCGTTATAATTACTGTCTTTCCTTCTAATAATTTCATAAGTTATATTTTAAAGATTCAAAGATAGAAAATCCCACCAAAAAGGCAGGATTTCTATTGTCTAATATCTAAATAGTCAGTACTACAATCTATCTTTTAAGCAGTAACACCCATTTTTTCAGCCATTAATTTTCCTATTTCAGCAGGAGATTCAGCAACAGTAATACCACATTCTCTTAAGATTCTCATTTTGGCTGCTGCTGTATCATCTGCTCCTCCAACAATTGCACCAGCATGCCCCATTGTTCTTCCAGCAGGAGCAGTTTGCCCAGCAATAAATCCAACTACTGGCTTAGTACCATTTTCTTTAATCCACTTGGCAGCATCCGCCTCTAATTGCCCACCAATTTCCCCAATCATAATAATACCATCTGTTTCAGGGTCGTTCATAAATAACTCTACAGCATCCTTAGTAGTTGTTCCAATAATCGGATCACCACCAATACCTATTGCAGTTGAGATTCCCATTCCTGCTTTTACTACTTGGTCAGCAGCTTCATAAGTTAAAGTACCTGATTTTGAAACCACACCAATTCTTCCTTTTTGGAATACAAAACCTGGCATAATTCCACATTTTGCTTCCTCTGGTGTAATTACTCCAGGGCAATTTGGCCCTACCAAAACACTATTTTTATCTGATAAATATTCTTTTACCATAATCATATCTTTAGTAGGAATTCCTTCCGTAATGCAGATAATTACTTTGATTCCTGCTTGAGCAGCTTCCATTACCGCATCAGCAGCAAATGCTGGCGGCACAAATATCATTGAAGTATTAGCAGCTGCTTTTTCAACAGCCTCACTTACAGTATTAAATACTGGTCTGTCCAGATGTGTTTGCCCTCCTTTTCCTGGAGTAACACCACCTACTACATTTGTTCCGTACGCTATCATTTGCCCTGCATGAAATGTACCTTCAGTTCCAGTGAATCCCTGAATAATAACTTTTGAATCTTTATTTACTAATACGCTCATTGTTTATTTTATTTGGTGTGCAAAATTAGAACATTAAAGCATTTTACAAAGGATTTTAAATACTTTTGCAGCATGAAAAATTTAAATAGAGAGGATACCATTTGTGCAATAGCCACAGGAAGTGGTGCTGGTGCAATTGCAATTATTCGTATTTCAGGGAAACAGTCAATATCTATTTGCAACAAAGTATTTTCAAAAAATATAGTAGATATTAAATCGCATACCATCCATTTTGGCACTATTAATAATGGAAAAGAAATAATAGATGAAGTATTAGTAAGTATCTTTAAGAACCCTCATTCCTATACTGGAGAAGATATAATTGAAATTTCTTGTCATGGTTCTGTTTATATTCAGCAACAAATTTTACAATTACTTACAGAAAGTGGCGCAAGAATGGCGCAAGCAGGTGAATTTACTTTGCGTGCATTTAGTAATGGTAAGATGGACTTATCACAAGCAGAAGCGGTTGCTGATTTAATCGCTTCTGAGAGTAAAAAAGCACATCAAATTGCAATAAATCAAATGAGAGGTGGCTTCTCAAATGATTTAAAAATATTAAGGGAACAGCTTATTCATTTTGCAAGTTTAATAGAATTAGAGTTAGATTTTTCAGAAGAAGATGTAGAGTTTGCTGATAGAGAAAAATTCAATTCTTTATTGCAAGAAATTAAAGTTGAACTCAAACGATTAGTCGATTCCTTTGCAGTAGGAAATGTAATAAAAAATGGAATTCCAGTAGCAATTTTAGGCGCACCAAATGTGGGAAAATCCACCCTACTGAATACGCTACTAAATGAAGATAAAGCAATTGTTTCCGAAATTGCAGGAACTACTCGGGATGCTATTGAAGATGAACTAAATATTGAAGGGTTTAAATTCCGATTTATTGATACAGCAGGAATAAGAGAAACTACTGATACTATTGAAAATTTAGGAATTAAAAAATCCTTAGAAAAAGCAGAAATAGCCAATATTGTTTTGTTTTTAATTGATGCTGATGCTGACCTTAAAAGTCAAATAGTAGAGCTAAATAAAATTAAAGATACCGCTAAAGAAAAACTTTTAGTTGTTATCAATAAAATTGATTTAAACCCTGAGGTTAAAAATGAATTTAAAGATGCTCTTTTCATTTCTGCTAAGAAGGATGAAGGGATTGAAACGCTAAAAGCAAGGTTATTGAAATTTGTAAATACGGAACAGTTATCCAATAACGAAACGATAGTAACCAACCTTAGGCATTATGAGGAATTACAACTTACGCTTCACGAAATAAACACCATTATTGAAGGGTTAAATTCTGGATTAACAGGCGACTTTTTAGCCATCAATATCCGTCAGTCTCTTTTCCATTTAGGAAGCATAACTGGGGAAGTTACTACCGACACCCTCTTAGGGAACATATTTGGGAAATTCTGTATCGGAAAGTAATGTTGTTTTCACTTACCACCCTTATTCTTTCTTTTACTTGATATATACTCAATCATTATTTCTTTTTGTTAATATATATTTGTTGTTATTTACTATATTTTTGTTGTTATTTATACTTTTGTTTAATTATAACAACAAATTAACAACAAATGAAAGTTCATTTAAGAAAGAGAGAACAAAAGAGGGGTAAAAGAATTAGTCTTTACCTTGAATACTATAAAGGCACACAAAAATCAGATGAGGGAAAAGCTCTTGTAATTAGAGAGTATGAAAGTCTTGGTATTTTCTTACATATAAAACCCTCTACTCCATTACAAAAACAAGAGAACAAACAGAACCTTGAACTTGCTAAAAACATTAAGTCTAAAAGAGAGTTAGAAATAAAGAATAATGAATTTGGATTCCTAACTAACACTAAATCAAATTCAGACTTCTTACAATACTTTAATAAACTTACAGAAAACAGACTTTCCTCAATAGGCAACTATGGAAATTGGGATAGCACCTTAAAACACCTAACTCAATATACTAAAGGAAGAGTATTATTTAAAGAGATTGATGAGAATTTCTGTGAAGGATTCAAAGACTACTTAACTAATAAGGTAAAAAAAAATAATGGTGAAAGCCTGTCATCATCATCTGTATCTTCTTATTTTAATAAATTTAGAGCTTCGTTGAAACAAGCTGTAAAAGACAAAATTATTCTATATAATTCAAGTGTAGATGTTAAAATACCAAAAGTAAAAGAGAAGGAAAGAGAGTATCTCACAATTGAAGAAGTAAGACAAATAGAAAAAGCCGAATGTAGATATGAAGTTCTTAAAAGAGCTTTTCTATTCTCTTGTCTTACTGGATTAAGATGGTCTGACATTAACAAGTTAAAATGGAAAGAGGTGCATATTGATAGTGAAGGAAGCAGAATACATTACTATCAGAAAAAAACAGAAAATTTAGAATACCTTGATATTAATGAACAAGCATTAATATACTCTGTAGGAGACTCTATTTTATCTAGCATCTGCTTTATCTTGTTTCCATCAATTGCTTGGCTTATATGCTCTCTTATGAGCTTAGTAGTC
>JACKQG010000759.1_pt1 | contig 45932 bp, 50 predicted proteins | sample 8237621 | NCBI WGS metagenome assembly JACKQG01 (sample SAMN15677084, study PRJNA649215) | marine metagenome | biome: marine; feature: Black Sea; material: saline water; isolation source: suspended particulate matter (SPM) from the Black Sea western gyre | collected 2013-06-09/2013-06-10 | depth... | reverse complement strand
CGAGAGAGCACCAGCTGCTAACTTGAGAACCGTTGATGCATTCGGTAACAGCTTAGATGCTGTATCCGTTGACCAACAGGTACAAATCAGCGCTGACTTAGCAAATGGTCAGGATAGAGAGCAATCATTCGCATACTTGGTACAGATCCAGGATGGCAATGGTGTCACAGTATCACTCGCATGGATTACAGGTTCACTATCTGCTGGTCAATCATTCAGCCCGGCATTATCATGGATTCCAACACAAGCAGGAACTTACACAGCAACTGCATTTGTATGGGAATCAGTAGATAATCCAACGGCATTATCACCACCAGTCAGTACAACCGTAACTGTACAATAAGTAAGAAACTAGTTCTAATTTTCCTTTTTTTCTTTTTTTTGAATACCTCTTAACGAAAGTTATGCACAATTTTTTCACAAGTAATATCTAGGAGAACTATAACAATTAATTAAATTGAAATTTCAAATTTTACTTTCTATATTTTTTGTAATAATGCTTATGAGTATTCCAAATTCATTTTCAGAACTTGAACTATCTACAAATAGCAAAGTCTACGCTCCTGAGCATACTTTACAAGTTTACGGTAAAGGATTACCTGAAGAAAATCTGATTCTTAGAATTTTTGCCCCAGATGAATCCATTGCAAAGTTTGATCAATTAACAACTAACACTGATGGCTCGTTTAATTATGGATTGCTAACCTGGCCCGAACCGTCAACTAATTTTCCATATGGAACATATACTATTGAGGTAATTAGTACAGAACAAAATGGTCTATCTCAAAAAATTGATATTAAATTTTCATCTACAACGGATCTACTTGATGTACCTGTAGAAAGACATGTCAGTACTCTGGTATTTGCTCCTGAAACTGCTGCAATAAGTCAGCCAATTCGAGTGTTTGTTCAAACTACTAGTGATGGTCTTTTGATAGGAAATGAACCTGCTAAATTATTGGGCACTACACATGTTCATCTTCCATCTGGAATATCTGTAACGCTAACTGATTCATTTAAAACACTACATCAGGGATTGTACTATGTTGATTATACTCCTATAGAAGAGGGAACACATGTATTTCATGTTGTTGCATTTAGTCAAGGAACCACATCTCATGGTTCAGCAGCTACTAATGTTCTAAGTCAGGATCTTGGAGGAATTTCAGATCAAATAGTTAAGCTAAATTCTATTTTAGATGAAACATCTGGTCAGCTAGATGTTTTAAAATCTGAAATTAAAGGATTTGATACAACCTTGAAATATGCCAGTACTCAAATCGATGAAAATATAGGGACTTTTGCACTTTCTGCAAAATCTATCAGTGAATCTTCTGCTCAACTTAATGCATTATTGTTACCAATCATAGCATCAATTGGACTAATTGTTGCACTACAAATTGCAATTCTTGCTAGAAGAAGATAGTTATAATAACATAAGAATAAAAAATTAACTAATGCCCAAAGCGGCTATCTTCTTTTTAATACTGCTTTTTTCACCCATGATTAGTAGTTCACATGCATTTCTTCCTGCTGATTTAAACAACATTGTTGAAACTGAAAACAAATTTACATTCAATTCTGACATTGTACAAATTGATTCAGATTTTTTCATTGAAAATGATTTTAAAAGATATTTAATTTTTGGTAATAATTTAGAGAAAAATGATTTTTTAAAATCTAATTCAATCTATGGAATTCAATCTGATGATGGATTCTTTTCAGTCTCTGTTCTCTCTGAATCTTCAGCATCAAATTTAATTTCACAGGGCTACTATGTTATAGAGGACTCTAAACTGGATTTTCATTCTACACATGATCAAATTACAGATATTTCTAGAATTGGTGATATCACCGGCTCAAATTTGGCTAAAACAAAATACAACTCAACAGGTGTTGGAACTGTAATTGCCATTGTAGATACAGGTGTTGATTTTTCAAATCCTGATATTCAACATTCTCTTGCAAGAAATGAGATCAATCATCCGATAATGCTTGATCCTGACGGACAAGGAATCGTACTAACAAATGCAACTTTTTTTGCATACATTGATGAAAATGAAATAATTCGAAATTATAGCAAACCAATTCCTTCAGATATGAAATCTTCTGCATATGTTACACGTGATGGGGTATTTCTTGATATATCTCAGGGTGGTGATGGGACTGATATCCCAATCTATAATTCCTTTTTCCCACAAGTAGGAACCTCGATTGTTTTTAACGGGACTCTTACAAATGATATGAAAATTGGTGATGATAATCGAAATTATATAAAATCAAAAAGTGGAATTTATCATCTTGGTGTAATTTATCAGGGAGGACTAAGTGGTCCGTTAGCTCGAATACAAGTTGTTCCAGTGCTGGTAGTTGATTCTTTTACTCCTGGCGTATATGATACAATTATTCCTGATCTAAGTACTTCTTGGGAGGATTATACGCGCTTTGATTTAGAATCTGGAAAAAAAGCAAACTATGATTTTGATTTTACTGATGAAAAACCAATTGTATTAGGAAGTGGAAAAGAATTCTTAGTTTATGATTCAAATGGTGATGGCAAAAATGACTACAGTGCTGGAACATTTGGTGCTCAAGTTCTTGATGTTTATGGTGTAATTGAAAAAAATTCTACTGACATTCATGATACTCTAAATGCAATCAATGGAACTCTGTTACCTCCATTAGATCCTGATGGTGACTTCTTTGGTATGATGACTGATTTTATGGGACATGGAACTTCAAGTGCTGCATCAATTACTTCACGTGGTCAAGAAACTTATGATATCTACAACAATTCAAAAAAATATTCTATCACTGGTGTTGCACCTGATGCAAAGATTGTTCCAGTAAAGGCATTGTGGTTTGGTGATACTGTATATGCTTGGTTGTGGTCTGCAGGGTTTGAAAATAAAGATCACGATTGGAAATTTTCAGGCAAACCTCGAGTTGATATCATTTCTAACAGTTGGGGGGTATCAAATTTCCCTTCGTTTAATGCATCACCTGGAATGGATGTTCTATCATTAATTCTGAGTGTATTGGCAACTCCTAATTCTTTGGATGATGATTATCCTGGTGTTACAATAGTTTCAAGTGCAGGAAACTCTGGTCATGGTTATGGAACAATTGGATTGCCAAATGCATCACCATTTGGAATTTCAGTAGGGGCTACCACAAACAATGTCTTTGTAGGTTATGGTCCTTTCAAAGATCAACCACGATTTGGAAATACAACCATTCATTCAAACCATGTAGTTGATTTTTCTAGTAGAGGCCCTGGAATCATTGGAGATCCAAAACCTGATGTTATGAGTATTGGCGCACACGGATTTGTACCTTCAAATATTTTAAAAGTCAACAAAGACTCTAAAGATGAATCTTTTTCATTGTTTGGCGGTACTAGCATGGCTGCCCCTATCGTATCTGGTAGTGCGGCAATCCTAATTGAAGAGATGAAAAAACAATCAAAAGACTATGATTCCTTTTTGATTAAAAATATTCTAATGTCTACTGCAACTGATCTTTACAATGATCCATTAACTCAAGGGTCTGGACTGGTAAACACAGAATCTGCTCTAGATTATGTCAATGGCAAAAATGGAGTTTTCATAGTTTACAATGATGATTCCTATGATAATATCAAAAAAATTCTTGAACCTGCAATAGAAAAAATAAATTCCACATCAATTGGTTTTGAAAAGTTTCATCTTCCGTCACATTCATTTCCTATGACAAGTTGGTTTGCAGGGCAACTGCTTCCAGGAGAAAGAACTACAACCACTTTTACTGTTGACAATCCTGCTAATGAGACACTAACAATTAATGTAAATCCCCAAACTCTTTCTTTAATATCCAAAACTAAGTTTAATGGAACAACAATTGTACAACAACAAGATTCTATTCTAAATGATACGGGAACATTTGCTCCAAACTATGTAAAACTCTCTGAATTTGGGAATTCAAACAAACTTTTAACATTTTTTGATGGGGATGATCCAATCCCTGATGAATCATCACTAATGATATTAAATGTAAATTTTCAATTTGATGATTTCATGAATAATACTTCAGATGTTTATGCAGATGATCTTAAAATCGCATCATTGTATCTTTATGATTGGATTGATAACAATAATGACACAAAAATCACTAGCAATGAATTATCTATGGTTAACAGAGCTGGTTCTTGGGGAACTGTTCAGGAACTCAGAGTTTCAGAACCCAATGAAAAATTTGAAGGCATACCTCTAGTTGGAGTTTATCCTGTACCTACAAGATATTCATATTGGCTAGGGGATACCAAACAAAATTCCACTTCTATGGACTATACAATATCTGCTAGTCATTATGAAAAAGAAAAATGGTCTTTACTATGGTCTGAATCTGAAACAATTTCTGTACCTCCAAAAAAATCATCCACTGTTGATGTAACATTAGTTACTCCAAATGATTTTCAAACTGGCGTGTATCAAGGATTTTTAACTTTTGAAAGTAATAGACATGTTGTAAATGCTCCAGTATCTTTTGTAATTAAACAGCCTATAGTAGAAAATGATTCTACAATTTTGATACAAGGCATACAAAGTGACGATGTACTTTATGGAAATGGATACACAAAGGGTGCATTTGATATGGCTAATCGCTATATGGCTGGTGATTGGAGACAATACTATTTTGACATTCAAAACGAATCAATTAATTCTGCTGCAATAGAGATTTCATGGACTAGCGATGACACAAATCTATCTGTATTTGTAATGGATCCATCAGGACAGATAATACAGACTAATGTTCCATCTGGTGTCTTTGGACATTTTCTTAAATGGGTTTCACTTGATTGGCTTGGCAGTTCTATCTTTAGTCAAGGTGGTGGATTTTTTCCAGTAAAAAACAAAGATGACACATCAACAGTTCTTTATGTTCCAATTAACCAAACTGGAACATACACCCTTTTGACACATTCAACTTTATTTGGTGGTTCATCAACTACTGAACCGATAACACTTGTAGCCAAATTTACACATATTTCCCCTGAAATGATTCTAGATAATCAACAGCAATCTATGGGGACTGAATTATTTTTAAATAATTCAAATGATGATTCTGAAATAAAATCTGAAACAATTACTGTATCTAAAGATACAGCAAATACACTTTCTGAACCCACATTCAGTCTTGGAATTGGAATTGGTATTGTCATTGGAATTGCGATCGGAATTATTTTGATTTTTATCATGAGACAAAAAACCTCCTAAATAACTGAACAAGGTTTATAAGCAATTTGCCGAGTACGAGAGCTGAATGTCAGAGTTGGGGACAAAAAAGTCTGGACTATCTCGAAGAGACTTTCTAAAATTAATTGGTGCTGCAGGCACTGGATTAGCATTTGCTCCATTTGTCCCATTTGGTAATTTCATGCCAAATCCAAATCAGGCATCCCTTGAAAGAGTTCCAGTAATTTTACCTGATGGCACTCAAGCTAATATCAATACTTATCCTGTTAATCATGCTGAAGTTATCACATATCCTGCAACTGGAGATGCTGCACTTGATGCAGAAGCTTTTCGTAAATGGCAATTCATTAGACTACCTGAAGAATTAGGTGGAGGAAAAAAAGATACTTCTGCTATACGAGCTTATAGTATGATTTGTTTACATCTTTGGTGTTTGTGGAAATATTGGCCAGATGAGGGCAGAAAAAGAGGTGAATGCCCTTGTCATGGTAGTATGTATGATCCGATGACTGGAATAGCATTTGTTGGTCCTGCATCAGTGCAAGCTGCACCATCAAACACTTTACCAAAATTAACTTTAGATATTGATTCAGACGGTTTTGTATTCATCATGCCGCCAAAGTTTAATGCAAATGATAATGGAGTAATTGGATATGGCCGTTTCGCTTGAGAGAAGAACTGGGGTTGTAGCATTCCTTTATTGGCTCTGGGATGGGGTAGACCGAACTATTTTTACTGCAATTAAATTTTCATTCCCTGCAAGATTTGTAAGTCCGTTTGGATTTTTAGGAATGCTTACATTCATTGTTTTCATAATTCTTGGAATTACAGGAGCTCTGCTGATGTTTTACTATCAACCAATTCTTGATAGAGCTTGGGACAGTGTTAAATTCATTAACGACGATGTCCCATTTGGTTTTCACATTAGAAACATTCACTATCATGGCTCAAACGCTATGGTCCTTTTAGCTGTTCTTCACATGTATTATCAATACTTTAGTGGAAGATACAAAATTAGAAATGAAGTTTTGTGGATGACTGGTGTCATTCTTGGTACCGTTACAATTCTTGAAGCATTTACAGGATATGATGTTATATTTAGTGAAAGAGCGGAACTTGCGATTAGTATTGCGGCGTCACTGACAACTTCCATTCCTGTTGTTGGACCGACAATTCGTGATGCGGCGTTGGGTAGTGGGTTCTCGGACTTTGTATTAAGATTCTATGCTCAACATGTGTTCTTGTTACCTATTGTAATGCTAGGATTGATGGCAGTACACTTCCCAAGATTCTTGGTATTTGATGTTCCAATGGTTATGGCAATTGGTGGTGCTATTTTGATCACTGGAGGTGTCTTCCCAATTGATATGGGATTCAAGTTTGAACCGACAGTGCCGCCAGGTGTCACAGTTCCTGAATGGTATCTTACAGGAATCTATGCATTCATGAGGACACAATATGACAAATTTGTTACAGGTTTACTCTGGCCGTTGTTGTTCATTATATCGTTCGTGTTAATTCCATTTATTGATAGATACAAGAAATTCTCATGGAGAGATAGACCAATAATTACTGCATTTGGTATTACCAGTCTTGCTCAAATTATGGTTACTACATACTGGGGATTCTATATCTCACCTGACATTTCAATGCCATTAGTTGAGCGTTTGGTAATTGATCCATTATTCTTCTATTCAACAATGATATTGTTAGTACCTCTAGGATTTGGATTTACTTACATGATGATAAAACTTGCAAATGAAGCTGAAAGAAAATCAAAACTTGCAAAAAGTAATGGTCCTCAAAAAGTAGCTACGATTAATCTATCTGAAAAATGGATTAACTGGTTACTAGTTGCACTTTTGGCATTCCAAGTATTCTTAAACATTGCAGCATATAATGCAGCTTTGATAGGAATGAAGAATATCTCTTTGTTCTTTATAGGAATTATCTTGTTAGTGTTTGCTGCATTCTTCCACGTGTACAGATATGCAATGAGTCAACAAAAGAATGCTCCACCACCAGCTCCGATACCTGTAGTTGAAGAGCGACCAAAACTGGTAGAACCTGAAGTCCCTGTAGAACAAAATAAACTTCCAGAAGGTGAAACAACATCTGATTCAAAGCCAAATCCAAAAGAATTGGCACCTGAGGTGTCTACACCAAAAACTCAAGCAGATATGGGAGTTGACACAAACAACAATTCAAATGTTGGTTCTAATGATCTTGATGGAGTGAAAAAATAATGAGTACTCCAACATCAAGTCATGCATACGGTATTGGAATGATTGCATTAATTATCGGAATGTCTGCCTCTGTTGTATTTTATACTTCATTTTATCTTCCTGAATCTATGGCAAAACCCTCTGTTGCTGATCATATTTTACATCCAGAAGAAGAATTTTTCATAATTGATATTGTTCCAGGTGCCGTTATTGAGGGCAATGAGAATTATGTTCCAAATGATCCAACTGTACTGTTGACCTTTACGAATAATGTAAGATGGACCAATAATGATGATACTGCTCATACTGTTACTCCTGATCACCGTCATGCAGATGGTTATAGTGGAGACTTTGGTTCAACTGGTGTTCTAAAACCAGGAGATACGTACGACTTTTTATTTACTGAACCTCAAGAAGTACACTATCATTGCCAACCTCATCCATGGATGACTGGTTCAATTACAGTAGAAAAAAGTAGATTCTAAACTGAATATTTTGCAAAAATTATTTGACTTTCAATTTCTTTATGCTGTTCTATAATTGACACTCTAAATTTTACTTCATATTCTTGACTTGGTTCAAAATCAATCAATGCAGTAAATTCTGCTTTATCATCTGGCATGACATCTTTGTTGATAAATAATCTTGAAACATTCTGTGATATTTTTTTTCCATTATATGATTTGTAAATAATGTGTTCATTTGAATCCAAAATTTGTGTATTTATCACAACACCGTCATATCTTCCTGGATATGAAACTGATATCATTCCTTTAATCTCTGAATTTGGATGAATATTTGTAGAATTTAATTTGAATTCTAAATCTTTCATAAATTTTTACTCTCAAATTAGAATAATAATTTTGTTAAGCGGGCCCAAAGGGCTTCGATCCCTTGACCATCGGATTAGAAGTCCGGCACTCTATCCATGCTGAGCTATGGGCCCAAAAACCATGCAATTAATTGCCATTTTAAGGGTTTACAGCCACTTTTTCTGGTAATTTTCTCTTTCCATTTTAAAGAGAAATTGCTGTGCATATCCTGCAAATGGACCAAAATGGTTTACAATTTTTTCATGAAGAAGTTCATATTGTTTTTCTGTAATTGTTTTTGTTTCAAGATGAAATTTATCTGAATAATACTTTTCTAAAATTCTGATCATCCATCTGTCTAATGGAAATGATTCTAATTTGTTTAATGAAAATAATAAAATACAATCTGCAACTTTGTTTCCGACTCCTGGAATTTGACAAATTTCTTTTTTGGCCTCTTGATAATTACATTTTTTCAAATATTTGAAATCAATTTGTTCTTCCACTATCATTTTTGCTGCTTCTTTGATAAATCTAGCACGGTATCCGACCCCACAACTTTTAATTTGATCTACTGTTGCATTTGCAAGTTTTTCTGGTTTGGGAAACAAAAAAAATTCTTGATTTTCAAATTCTACTTTAACGCCAAATTTTTCTGATATTTTTTTTAAACTACTTTTTATTTTTTGAATATTAGAGTTTGATGATACTATAAATGAAATCAAACATTGAAAGGGATCTTGTTCTAGAATTCTTAATCCTAGATATTGTTTTACTGCCTTTTTTGTAATTTCATCTTTTGAAATTGATTTAATTATTTTCTCAATGTTGTCTTTTTTTCGAAAAAAATCAGTCTTAAGATTTTGATATGATTTGATAGTTCCTGATTTTGATATTTTTAAAATATCTTGCCCATTTACCCCATACCAGATATCATTATTTTTTCTCCAAAGAAATACTTGACCGCTATTAATTGAATTTTCGATATTTATTATGCAATTATTTTGCATCTCAGACAGTTATTTCTTCATTAACTGCTGGTGCATGTGTTTCAAAACCAAATTTTTCATGAATTTCTTGAGCAAAAATCTCACATGATTCTGAATCCCCGTGCACTGTCCACACCTTTGGGTTTCCTTTAATTTTTTTAATCATGTCAAACAACTCTTTCTTGTCTGCATGTCCTGAAAATTGAAATTGTTTAACCTCTGCTTTCACATGGAGATCTTTGCCTCTAGTTGAAACCATTCCTGTGTCTAGCAATTTTTTACCTGGTGTCCCTTCGCCTTGATACGATACAAGGGCTATTCCGTTTTTACTATCAAAAGATAGTTGTTGTAAATAATATACTGCATTTCCTCCAACTAACATTCCAGCTGGTGATATCACAACACATGGTTCACCCATTGCACGTTTCCTTTCTGCATGTTCTCTTATTGCAGTTGCACTTTTGATTGCTTCAGAAAATATTTTGGGATCTCTTAGGTATTCTGGATGTTTAAACATTATTTCATTTACTTTTAGTGCCATTCCATCCATGATGATTTTATGTTTGAAATTTGAACTTCTCAAAATACATGCTATTTCTTGAGAACGCTCTACCGAAAATGATGGAATAAATAAAATCCCTTTTCTATCCATTACTTCGTTTGCAAATTCTATTAATTCATCTTCTGATTCTTTTCTTGGCTTTTGCTCTGTTTTTGCATAAGTACTCTCAGTAATCAACATATCAATTTCTCCTATATCCATATCCATTTCTCGAAGCATTCTTGATCCATTTGTTTTGATATCTCCTGTGTAGAAAAGACGTTTTTTCTCAGATTCTACTAATACTGTGCTTCCACCAATTACATGACCTGATTCTCTGAATTCAAAAGTTGCATTTCCTTTGGTTACTTTTTGTTTGAATCCGATTTCTTTAGCATTCTTCATCATGTTATTTAATTCAGGCAAATCAAATGGATGTGCATTTTTTTCAATTTTTAACATATCATTAATCAATAATTTTGAAAGATCAAATGTTGGAGGTGTGGCGTATACGTCAGTGTTTCCACTCACAAAAAGAGATGGAACATTTCCTGAATGATCTAAGTGGGCATGAGTAATTATGATTGCATCCAGATCTTTGGGCTTTACATGAAGTGGGTATTGTGGTGGGGAGCCTCTTCTTCCAAACATTACTCCATAATCAAGCAATAATTTTGTCCCATTACAATTAACCAAAAATCCTGATCTGCCTACTTCATTTGCAGCGCCTAAAACTTTGATATCCAAGAATTAATTGAATTTTTATCTATGTTAAAACCTTCTCAGGGGCGAACCGATCATTACGCTTACCATGGAATCTTCAAAAGCTTTAATTAGTGCAAGCTAAGATTCGATCCTCATGGGAAGAAGTTTCGCAGATTGGTTAGCACAGCAAGACCAAGCCGTTGTCGCTAAGACACGTGCTGGTGATGAAGCAAACAAACCACTCTTAAATCAACTCAACTGGATTTGGGTAAACAATCTTATGAATCAGAAAGCAGACCTAAATCCTTCTTCTGCAGAACTACTTGACTGGGTTACTTCTGGTCAAATAGATGCAATGAGAAAATAAACGTGCACATCACGTTATCTTTTTGTTTTTTGAATTTTTTAATCTAGATTCCCTACACTTTTTTTTTGGCTCGATCATTTTCATAACAGGGTTATGAATTTCAATCATGGTTTAAATAGTCACCAATCGATATTAATTTTGTAATGCCAATAGCAATACTTCCAGACATTGATGAACAAAGATGTATCGGATGTGCACTATGTGTAGAAATCTGTACAACTCTTGGTCCTGATGTCCTTAGAGTAAAACCTGTTGAAGGCTGGAAAAGAGGAAAAGCATTCGTTTTCTACCCAGAGAGATGTATTTCTGATGGTGCATGCATAGGTGTATGCCCAACAAAATCAATCTTTTGGATGAGACCAATGAATTACACTGCTGGACAACCAGTACCTCTTCACAAAAACGGTATCTTCATCAAAGGTTGGGCAGAAGACGCCGCTCTATAAGCAGCATCTTTTAGCACATTCTTTTTTCTTATTTTTAATTACACCAAAGATTTTTTCTTGATCTCTTTTGGTAAACTCTTTACAAAATATTTTAGAAATTTATCTTCTTTATCAAAATGGATTTCAGAAAATTTATTGTTTGCAAAGAAATCGTTCCATGTTTTCTCAAATACGGGAAATTCATTTGGTTCGAAATTAATTCTAGAAGTTTCATGATGTGCTGCTGGAAAAATATCTGAAATCTCAATTGGTATTAATCCTAAAAGTGGGTTATATTGACAAACTTGAAATGATTTAAAATCTTTGGTTTTCTTTTTGAGTCTAGTATATTCATGTGAAAGATATCCTGGTTTTGAACTTGATTCTTTGGTTATGATCAATTTTTTTTCCTTTGATTTGAATTTTCTAACTGTTTTATGAAATGATTGAACTTCTGGTCTATACTGATCCTCTCTACTGAATAAGAAAATTGCTTTTTCTTTAAATTTAGGAGTTCCCAAACCTAAAAATTCATAATTTTCAGTCATAACTTCAATCATTTCAAATAACTTTGGATGGGCCCTTGCTTTTTTAATCACATATTCCCATAATCTTCCTTCATGGATAGCTTGTTTTACTTTGTCGACTTCTAGTTTAATTGCATACAAATTATGAATTGCTAATTGATTGATCTTCTCAGTAGCCTCTAATTGGCGAAATTCATCTGGTGAATACTTTGAGCATATTTCACAATTGCATGGAAATGTGGAAATATCTGATAAATACCGTGTACCATCATCTGTGATGTATCTGAGTTGTTTTGCATAAAGCATGTATGATGCTGAATCAAAAGTATCACATCCTAAAGCTATTGCAAATGGTATGGTAAGAGGATGCCCTGCGCCAAATAGATGTAGGGGAATTGAATGTGGCATCTGTTTTTTAGCAGCCACTATCATCTGTGCTAATAATCTGTATTCATATGACTCCATAAATTCAACTGGACTTCCTAATGCAAGCATTTGAAATCCCATGTTGACCAAACTTTTTGTAGATTTTCCAACAAGATCAAAATGCTCTCCTCCTTGAATTGGACCTATCCAAATTTGACCATTATCTGCACTATCTTCTAGAGTTTGTTTACAAACATCTAAGGTGTGTTTTACATAGGCTTCTGCTTTTTTAATTGGCATTCCATATCCTGTTGGTTTATCAAGTGGGATTGCAAAATCAGTTAGAATACCTCTTTCAAAGTTTGCCATATCTGGTGGCAATACATCTACATCTCCGTATTCGAGAACTTGGTAACCTCCAGAATCTGTCATTATTCCGCCGTCAAAATTAATTATCTTGTGAATTCCTTTCTCAATTGCTTCATCACCATAGCTATTTTTTGTAATGTATGCATTAGTTATCACTAAATCAAAACCAATTTCTTTAATTTTTTTAGAAGGAATTGTTTGTTTGACTGGATGAATGACTGGAACATAAGCTGGAGTTTCAATTTTCCCGTGATTGGTATACAAAGTCCCAATTCTTCCAGCTAAATCAGTTTTAGAGATTTCAAACAAGTAATTACACAAATTCAAAGGCGTTATTTAATCAATCAGCAAAAAATTTTCCTAAATCATTATTTTTTCTGACTAATTCTAGCCAATCTACTTCCTCGTTTCCTTTTTCATTCATAATTATGCTCATAATTTTCTGAAGTATTTCTGCAATTGTTTTTCCACTGACATTTATTTGAAATGTTTTTTCTTGAAATTTACCCATTGCATCATTTGCTATGATTCCCAAAATTTCACTGCCTACATTGTCTCTGATTTTGACATCATTATATTTTCTATCTTCATAAACTGAAATTAAATCATAAGGGCTTCTTCTTAACACTATCACTATTTTGACTTGGTTTTTTCTTAGAACATATGGTGCTAAATGCCCTACGATAATATTATTTTCAGAAATTTTTGATTCAAGGATTTTCTCAAGTATTTCAACATCTACATCACCATTTTTTTCAAATAGTTCTGAATCTTTTGCAATTTTATTAATGTCAATTATTGACAAATTCATTTTATCTGAAATTAATTGTGTAATTGTATGCTTTCCTACACCTGGATTACCTGTGATCACTATTGACATGATATGAAATCATGATTAACTAGATTAAACGATTTCTGCAATACTAATAAGTAGAATTAGATTTTTGACAGTATTGCAAATTGGTTTACTGGGAAAAGCAAATGTTGGTAAATCTACATTCTTTTCAGCTGCAACTGAAACACCTGTAGCGACAGGAAATTTTCCTTTTACCACAATTGAACCTAATGTGGGAGTAGCATATGTCAAAGCAGATTGTGCTTGCAAACATTTTGAAATTAAACATGAAAATGAATTATGTGTAAATGGAACACGTTTTATTCCTGTCAAACTCATTGATGTTGCAGGATTGGTTCCAGGAGCACACGAAGGTAAAGGATTGGGAAATCAATTCCTTGATGATGCACGACAAGCTGAAGTTTTAATTCACGTTGTTGATATTGCTGGAACAACTGATATTCAAGGACAATCTGTTCCAGTTGGAACTCATGATCCGTTAGAAGATGTTGCTTTTGTACAAGATGAATTTGATCAATGGTTTGCAGATATTCTAAAAAGAGAATGGGATAAAATTACCCGAGAGATAGATCAAAAACGTGCAAAACTAACTGATGGTATTGCAAAAAGATTTTCTGGATTGGGAATTAAGGATTTTCAAGTTCAAGAAATTCTTCAAAAATTAGGATTCATGGCTAAAAATCCTAAAGAATGGGTAGACAATGATATTGAAACTTTTGTCAAAGAATTAAGAAAAAGTACAAAGCCTATGATTATTGCAGCAAACAAGGCAGATCTTTGTCAAGATTTGGAAATAATTAAGAAAATTTCTGATAATGTAATTCCATGTAGTGCAGAAACTGAATTACTTTTACGAAAAGCATCAAAAGCTGGTATTGTAAATTATTCTTCTGGAGATGAAGGATTTACTCCTGTTGAAGGAAAAGAAATCCCTCCACACCAACAAAAAGCACTTGATTTAGTAAAATCTATTTTTTCAAAGATTAATTCAACAGGCATTCAAAAAATTCTAAACACTGCAGTTTTTGATTCCCTAAAATATATCGTTGTGTATCCTGTAGAAGATGAAACTAAACTCACTAACAAAGATGGAGTAATTTTACCTGATACAAAATTAGTTCCGCAAGATTCCACTGCTAAAGATTTGGCAGGATTAATCCATGCAGATATTGCAAAGGGATTTTTACATGCAATAGATTGTAAAACAAAACAAAGGATTAGTGGAGAACAAAAGCTCAAAGATGGCGATGTAATCAAAATTGTTTCTACATTAAGTCGTGGTTGATATGCTGGGATTGGGGATAGAAAGCACAGCTCATACATTTTCTTGTGCAATAATTGAAAAACGTGGAAAAAAAGGAAAAATCCTTTCAGATATACGTAAAATTTATCGTCCTGAAGAAGGAGAAGGAATTCATCCCCGTGAAGCATCGCGTCACCATATTGAGCATAGTTCTCAAGTACTATCTGAGTGTCTTCAGGAAGCAAATGTGACAGTTAGAGATTTGGATATTGTTTCATATGCTGCAGGACCGGGTTTGGGTCCATGTTTACGTGTAGGTGCAGTAGTTGCTAGATCTCTTTCTTCATACTACAAAATTCCAATATATCCAGTAAATCATGCAATTGGACATATTGAATTAGGAAAATTGCTTACTGGTTCAACTAATCCTCTGGTACTTTTGGTTTCTGGAGGGCATACCATGCTTTTGGCATTTCTAAATAAGCAATGGAGAGTATTTGGAGAAACATTGGATATTACTTTAGGTCAACTACTGGATCAATTTGGACGTTCAATTGGATTTGCGTCTCCATGTGGAAAAAATATTGAGCAGTTGGCATCTACATCTTCAAACTATGTTACATTACCATATTCTGTAAAAGGTAATGATGTATCATTTTCTGGATTATTATCTGCAACAAAATCTGTTGCAACTAAAAGCAAGGTGGATGCTTGTTATTCTCTTCAAGAAACTGCATTTGCTATGATAAGTGAGGCAGTAGAAAGGGCTCTATCATTTACAAGAAAAAAAGAACTCATGATTGTGGGAGGAGTTGCTGCTAATAAGCGGTTATCTGAAATGCTAAAAGATGTCTGCACAAGACATGGTTGTAAATTTTTTGTTGTTCCATTAAAATATGCTGGAGATTGTGGAAGTCAAATTTGTTGGACTGGTTTATTAGAATCTCAAATCAAATCAGGGGTGGAACTAAAAGATACATTTGTTACTCAATCTTGGAGATTAGATTCTGTGAAAGTTGATTACTAATTTTTATTTTCACTAATAGTTTGTTCAATAATTTTAACCCAATTTTTAGTATTGAATACTCCGAACTTGAAAGTTTGTTCACCCTCATCTGTTTTTGCTGTAAAACATACTTTTTTCATAAATAATCCTTCTTTCCATGTTTTTGTTACTTTATCTAATGAAATATCTAAAACAGTATCTCCAAAATGTTTAGAAAAGTCCATTATTCTTGCATTAGTTTTATCAAATGCTAATCTCCTATTTGTTAGTGTCAGAATTCCTGCACCTAACTTATCTTCACTGCAATCTTCTTGTTTAATTCGTTTTTCTCCTTCATCCATGATTAATTTTTATTGAATTCCTCTGGTTATAATGTTAATGAAATTAGTCAAAAAAGGTGCTGAAGCAGATCTTTATCAAACTAAATGGCAAAATTCAAAAGCAATATTAAAAATTAGAAAAATCAAAACTTATAGAAATTCTTCACTTGATTTAAAAATTCGTAAACAAAGAACTATCAAAGAATCTCAAATGCTCTCACTTGTGAAATCCTTTGGAATACCTACACCTCTAGTTTACTTTGTAAATTTAGATAAAACATCAATAACTATGCAAGAAATTCCTGGCAAGCCTGTACATGATCTATCTGAATCAAAAATTATTGAATTGTCAAAAGATATTGGAAAATTGGTAGGTACTTTACATAAGAATGGTGTAATGCATGGGGATCTAACAACTTCTAATTTTATTTTATTTAGAAATACTGTTTTTGTAATTGATTTTGGATTGTCTCAAATTTCAATAAAACCTGAAGATCATGCCGTTGACTTGAGATTAATTAAAGAAATTCTTAACAGCGCTCATGCTAAAATTATGGTATCTGCCTGGAAAAATTTTCTAAATGGATACAAATCTGTCGTTGGTCATGCCTATTATTCCAAAATTACTAAACTCGTCTTGGAAATAGAGAGTCGTGGGAGATATGCACAAGTCGTTTGATCTATTTTTTGTATCCTCTAATAGTCACAAATACCAAGAGGCAAAGATCATTTTAGATTCTCTGGGAATTAATCTTGGATTTTTAAAATCTAATTTAGAAGAAATTCAATCACATTCACTTGATGCGATTGCAATGGCAAAAGCTAGAAATGCATTTTCTAAATTTAAAAAACCTGTCATTGTTGAAGATGATGGTTTATTCATTGACTCAATTGATGGATTTCCAGGTCCATATTCATCATATGTTTTTAAAACGATTGGAAATAAAGGAATTTTAAATTTATTAAAAAATAACAGAAAAGCAAAGTTTGTTTCTATTATTACTTATTGTGACAAAACAGTTTTGCAATCATTTGAAGGGAAACTAAATGGAAAAATATCTAAAATTCAAAAAGGCAAGGGATGGGGATATGATCCATTATTTATTCCAAATAATTCCAAGAAAACATTTGCGGAATTAAATAATAAAAATGAATTATCGCATAGATACAAAGCATTGAGAAAATTTTCTAAATGGTATTTGCATAAGTAGGAATAAAACGATCAATAAATCGTTCATTATTTTGTAATATTGAGATTCTTGAAACTATGCTTTCATCCATTATTGAAAATATTTTACTTTGTTTTGCAATTTCTTCACTAAAACTTTTTACTTCTTCCATTTCCAGCATGTTTGCATATTCTAATCTGTTTGTTGAGCGTCCAATATGCATGTATGATTTGATTTCAATGAAATGTGGACTTGCTTTTCTAAACATTTCTGCAAATGCTGGAATTGATTCTTTCTGATCATTATGATCCCTGATTAATGTAATTCTTAATACAGTTCTTGTTTTCAAATCTTTTAACATGTCAAGTGTTCTATTCCATCTCTCCCAAGAATCATCATATCTTGGCTTGTTTATTTTCATAAATGATTCATAATCTGAAGCATTTGTTGAAAGATACAATTGTGTTGGTAATGCATCTTCATCTTGTAATTTTTGGATCATGTCTGGTTCTTGCCCATTAGTTACAAGAAAAATTGATTTTGTTGCTTCAAATGTTTTTAGATATTTTATTAGTTCTGGAAGTTTGGGATACATTGTAGGTTCTCCAGAAAGTGAAATAGCATAATGTGCAGGCAATAAAGATTCATCTAATCTTTGTTTATCATTTCTTGAATCACCATAAAATCCGTTGATTAATTTTTTTCGTTCTGCCATTAATTTTGTTAAAATCTGTTCTGGCTCTGCAACCTGTTCTGGCTTCATTTGCATTGAATCATAAAATTCCATTGGTCTCCAACAGTACACACATCGATTTTCACAATACATTCCAGCAGGAGAAAATTCCATACATCTATGAGTTGAAATTCCATAAAACTTGTGTTTGTAACAACTACCTTCATGCTTGAATGATTTTTTTGTCCAATGACAAAGTCCTACAGTTGAATGATCTGCTACACCGTACTTTGCTTTTTTTAATTGTGCTGTAATCAATGGCCTGATCTGAAGTAATTCTTCTTCTTCAACAGTTTCTCCAGAACAACTCATCAGTTCAGATCGTGTTCTGGTTTACTTAAATTGATCGAGATTTTTGTCCAACATGGAAACTCTTCTCAAATTTATTGATATTTCTAGCCGATTCCAGAGTGAGGTTTAATAACTGGATCCTCGACGTATTTTTAGGCCTTGAAAAAAATACACACTATATCGTTTCTATTCTTACTTGTGGCTACTTTGACTAGTATGCCTATTAATCCAGCTTTTGCCGCTGATGACTTGGATAATGACGGCGTTGATGATTCTATTGATGCATGTCCTAATTTACAAGAAGATTATGAAGGATCAATTGATGGTTGTCCATCAAATTTTGTTCCATGGTATGATGAAGACTATGATGGAATAGAAGATCATATTGATCAATGTCCAAATCTAAAAGAACGTTATAACCAATTCCAAGATGAAGACGGTTGTCCTGATACTCTTCCAGGAAGTGGGGAAGGTGGTGCAGCAGATTCTGATGGTGATGGTATTATTGACTTGATAGATAATTGTCCAAACCAACCAGAAACTTTCAATGGTATTGATGACCTAGACGGTTGCCCTGACTCTTATGGTTCAGGTGACAGAGACTTGGATGGCGTTCCAGACTTTGCTGATAAATGTCCATTAAGTGCTGAAACTTATAATAAATTCCAAGATGAAGACGGTTGCCCTGATTCCGTAAATGATTTTAGTTTTATAGATACTGATAATGATGGTATTCAAGATAAAATTGATTTGTGTGTTAATGAACCAGAAACATACAATGGTTATAGGGACACAGACGGTTGTCCTGACATTGCTTTAGATACTTCATTTAATGATAAAGATGGTGATGGAATAGCTGATCAATTTGATATTTGTCCAAACCAACCAGAAACTTTCAATAGATTTGCAGATTATGACGGTTGTCCTGATTCACTTCCATCTTTTGCTGGTACATTAAATGATGCAGACGGTGATAGAATTATGGATATCAATGATTCATGTCCATTAGATCCAGAAAGATACAATGGTTTCCAAGATGAAGATGGTTGTCCTGACGTTCCTCCTTATTCAAGTGACGTTGATTCTGATCTTGATGGAATTCCTAACAGTATTGATCAATGTCCTGAAGTAAAAGAAACTTACAATAGATTTCAAGATTTGGACGGTTGTCCTGACTTTGTAGGATCTGATAAGGGAATTCCAGATTCTGATGGTGATGGAATTAATGATTACTCTGATTTATGTCCAAACCAACCAGAAACTTTCAACGGTGTATTTGATAGAGACGGTTGCCCTGATACTAATTCTACGTCTGATAGAGACTTGGATGGAATTCCAGATGCTTTAGATGATTGTCCAACTGCTAAAGAAACTTACAATGGTATTGCAGATTATGACGGTTGTCCTGACAGTGTATCTGGATTGTCTGGATTAGATTATGACGGAGATGGTATTTCAGATTTGAATGACAGTTGTCCTCTTGTAGCTGAAACCGTAAATGGTTATCTTGATCAAGACGGTTGCCCAGATGTTGCAGTGTTAGATTCTGATGGTGATGGTATAAGAGACTCTTTAGATCAATGCCCTTCTATTTCTGAAACATGGAATCGTTATCAAGATCATGACGGTTGTCCTGATAACCCAACTGGAGCTGATTCTGATTTTGATGGTATCTTAGATTCAGTAGATCAATGTCCACTTGATAGAGAAAGATACAATGGCTTCCAAGATGAAGATGGCTGCCCTGATTATCCTGACTTTATTACTAGTTTAGATACAGACTTTGATGGAATTCCAGATGCTTTAGATGAATGTCCACTAGTTCCTGAAACTTACAATAAATTCCAAGATTTAGACGGTTGCCCTGACAATATAGCAGATAACAAAGGTACTCCAGATTCAGACAATGATGGAATTAATGATTACAATGATCATTGTCCAAACCAACCAGAAACTTACAACGGTATTTTAGATTTAGACGGTTGTCCTGATGATTACATCTCAAAGAATGATAGAGATCAAGACGGTATCCCAGATGCAATTGATGCATGTCCAACTGCTAAAGAAACTTGGAACAAATTCCAAGATGATGACGGTTGTCCTGATTCAGTATCAGAATCATTTGTAGTTGATTCAGACAATGATGGAATTAATGATGTTTATGATGATTGTCCTCTAGTTGCTGAAAATTATAATGGCTTCCAAGATGAAGACGGTTGCCCAGATAGCAATATCACACAGCCTGATTCTGACGGTGATGGAGTTCCAGATGTAATGGATATGTGTCCACAACAAAATGAAACTTGGAACAAATATGTTGATTATGACGGTTGTCCTGACATCTTACCAACTGGAAATATTAGAGTTGATACTGATGAAGATGGAATAAATGATGAGATTGATGCATGTCCAAATCTTAAAGAATCTTGGAACAAGTATAATGATCATGACGGTTGTCCAGACATTGCACCAGAACAATCAAGATACAAACATGATGCTGATTTAGATGATATTATCAATGAAAATGACATGTGTCCTCTAGAACCTGAGGATTATGACGGTGATAGAGATACTGATGGATGTCCTGACCTTTAGGAGTATCTAAGAATGAAAAAACAATATCTCTTAGGATTTTTACTTTTACTTACATCTACAATTGGCATGATGCCAAGTAGCGTCTTTGCTAATGAAGATATAGATTCTGACGGTGATGGAGTTCCAAATAACTTAGATTTCTGTCCAAATCTTCTAGAAGATTATGATCCACAATATGGTAATAATATTGACGGTTGCCCTGCAGACTTTGTTCCATGGTATGATGCAGATTATGACGGTGTTGAAGATCACGTGGATGATTGTCCTACTGTAAAAGAAACTTACAATAGATTCCAAGATGAAGATGGTTGCCCTGATTTATCTCCTGATGATGCAAAAGGAATTTTTGATACTGATGGTGACGGCTATCCTGATTTTATGGATTCATGTCCAAACCAACCAGAAACTTTCAATGGTATTGATGACACAGACGGTTGTCCTGATGATTATATGACTGTGAAAGATTCTGATCAAGATGGTATTTCTGATTCTCTAGATTCATGTCCATTGGATCCTGAAACTTACAATAGATATCTAGACACTGATGGTTGCCCAGATAGTATTGACTCAATCAATCCACAATACACATTCCCAGATACTGATGGTGATGGTATTGAAGACAGATGGGATTCATGTATTGATGAGCCAGAAAATTATAACAATTATTTAGACACAGACGGTTGCCCAGATGTTCCTGGTGTTACTTTATTAGAAGCTCCAGATGCTGATTATGATGGAATTCCAGATGATGTTGATAATTGCCCTATGGATCGTGAAAATTACAATAAATTCCAAGATGAAGATGGATGTCCTGATGAATTACAATTTATGATAACTGGTGATGCAGACGGTGACGGTATTGCAGATCATAATGACTCTTGTCCATTCAGTCCCGAAACTTATAACAAATTCCAAGATACTGACGGTTGTCCTGATTATATTGCTGATAACAAATTTGCATTTGATACTGACGGTGACGGAATAATTGATAATCTAGATCATTGTCCAAACCAACCAGAAACTTACAACGGTATTTTGGATGAAGACGGTTGCCCAGATAATTATATTTTAAGTAATGATTCTGACCAAGATGGAATTTCAGATGTTTTTGACGCATGTCCTCTAGTTGCTGAAAACTATAATGGATTCCAAGACTTAGACGGTTGCCCTGATACCATAACTACAATAGATTCAATCTATACATTCCCAGATACTGACGGTGATGGTATTGAAGACAGATGGGATTCATGTATTGATGAGCCAGAAAATTATAATGATTATCTAGATACTGATGGCTGTCCAGATATTGCTGGCACAACTGCAGGTGACATGCTTGATGCTGATTATGATGGCCTTGCAGATCATTTAGATCAATGCCCAACTTTGGCAGAAAGATACAATGGTTTCCAAGATGAAGACGGCTGTCCAGATAGTATTGATTATCAATCAGTAGGTGATGCTGATAATGATGGAATTTATGATGATATTGATCAATGCCCTCTTGCTAAAGAAACTTACAATAGATATCTAGACACAGACGGTTGCCCAGATTATATCGCTGATAACAAACTCACATCAGATTCTGACGGTGATGGGATTCCGGATGTTTTAGATTTATGTCCAACTCAACCGGAAGTATTCAATGGTTTCCAAGATTCTGATGGTTGCCCAGATAAACAGTCTTCTACCCTTGACTCTGATCAAGATGGCATTCCAGATGTTTTTGACACATGTCCATTAGAACCTGAAACTTACAATAGATATCTAGACACTGATGGTTGCCCAGATAGTATTGACTCAATCAATCCACAATACACATTCCCAGATTCTGACGGTGATGGTATTGAAGACAGATGGGATGATTGTATTGATGAACCTGAAAATTATAATAATTATCTAGACACAGACGGTTGCCCAGATGTTCCTGGTGCAGAATCAACTACACCTATGAATATTGATTCTGATGGTGATGGATACCCCGATGTAATTGATTCATGCCCAGCAAATCCAGAAACATGGAACAAATATCTAGATTGGGACGGTTGCCCTGATACTGCTCCAGAACAACAAAGATTTGTTCACGATGATGATTTAGATGGTATCATAAATGATGAAGATTTGTGTCCTCTTGATCCTGAGGATTATGATGGTGACCGAGATTTAGACGGTTGCCCAGATCCATAATCTAATTTGTTATCTATTTTTGAAGAATCTCTTCAACGTGATACTTAATAAATACTTGATAATAGCGGATTCATAGAGAATGAAAAAACAATACCTTTTAGGATTTTTACTTTTACTTACATCTACAATTGGCATGATGCCAAGTAGCGTCTTTGCTAATGAAGATATAGATTCTGACGGTGATGGAGTTCCAAATAACTTAGATTTCTGTCCAAATCTTCTAGAAGATTATGATCCACAATATGGTAATAATATTGACGGTTGCCCTGCAGACTTTGTTCCATGGTATGATGCAGATTATGATGGAATTCAAGATCATCTTGATAATTGTCCCACTGTAAAAGAAACTTACAATAAATTCCAAGATGAAGATGGTTGCCCTGATTTATCACCAGATAAAACAAAAGGCATTTTTGATTCTGACGGTGACGGTTATCCTGATTTTATGGATTTGTGTCCAACTCAAGCTGAAATTTTCAATGGCATTGATGACAAAGACGGCTGTCCCGATGATGCTTCCACATTAAGAGATATGGACCAAGATGGCATCTCTGATACTTTAGATGCATGTCCATCAGAACCTGAAACTTATAATTTCTATCTAGATACTGACGGCTGTCCAGACAGTGTTGACTCAATCAATCCACAATACACCTTCCCAGATATTGACGGTGATGGAATTGATGATAGATGGGATCAATGTATTAATGAACCAGAAAACTATAATGGTTTTCTAGACTGGGATGGTTGCCCAGATGTACCTGGAATTGGTTCTACTGGTTTAATTGATTCAGATTATGATAGCATTCTTGATTCAGTTGATGCATGTCCATTAGAACGTGAGAATTTTAATAAATTCCAAGATGATGATGGTTGCCCAGATGAAATTGAATTTACTATCACAGGTGATTCTGACGGCGATGGAATTTTAAATCAATTTGATGCATGTCCTTATTCTCCAGAAATTTACAATCAATACTTAGACTGGGATGGTTGCCCTGATCATATTGCTGATAACAAACTTGCATTTGATTCTGACGGCGATGGAATAATTGATAATTTAGATCATTGTCCAAATCAGGCAGAAACGTATAATGGATATCTAGATACAGACGGCTGTCCAGATAGTATTGATTCTGTATTGGATTCTGATATGGATGGAATATTGAATATTAATGATGCATGTATCTTAGAACCTGAAACATACAACTTTTTCAAAGATGATGATGGTTGCCCAGATTCAACTGATTCTGTAATTTCATCTTATAGTTTCCCAGATGCTGACGGTGATGGAATTGATGATAGATGGGACCAATGCCTTGATGAACCTGAAAATTATAATGATTTCTTAGACACTGATGGTTGCCCCGATATTGCAGGATTCTCAAAATCTGCATTATCTGATATTGATTATGATGGAATTCCAGATGTATCTGATGCATGTCCAACAATTGGAGAACGATATAACCAATTCCAAGATGAAGACGGTTGTCCTGATACAATAGCATATGACTCATTTGGAGACGCTGATTTTGATGGTGTTACTGATAACGTAGATCAATGTCCTAATGCTAGAGAAACTTACAATCGATATCTTGATGAAGACGGTTGCCCAGATCTGATTCCTGATAACAAACTTGCATTTGATTCTGATGGCGATGGAATACCTGATAATCTAGATTTATGTCCTGGTCAGGCTGAAATATTCAATGGATTTGAAGACAAAGACGGTTGCCCAGACCAATTTACCTTTACACATGATTCTGACCAAGATGGAATTGTAGATATTTCTGACGCATGTCCATTAGAACCTGAAACTTATAATTTCTATCAAGATGAAGACGGTTGCCCAGATTCAACTGGCTCTGTTATACCATCTTATAGTTTCCCAGATGCTGACGGTGATGGCATTGATGATAGATGGGACCAATGCCTTGATGAGCAAGAGAACTTTAATGGTTACCTTGACTGGGACGGTTGTCCAGATGTATTAGCAGCAGAATCTACAACTCCAACAAGGATTGATTCTGATGCTGATGGATATTATGATGCAATTGATTCATGCCCAACAAGTCCCGAAACATGGAACAAATACAATGATCATGACGGTTGCCCTGATACTGCTCCAGAACAACAAAGATTTGTTCACGATGATGATTTAGATGGTATCATAAATGATGAAGATTTGTGTCCTCTTGATCCTGAGGATTATGATGGTGACCGAGATTTAGACGGTTGCCCAGATAACTAATCAAATCTTACACCGCATTTTGAATGATAAATATATTCAGTCTGTAAAGTTTGAGTATGCTTCCAAAATTTTCTGGTAGGGCATTTTTAGCTCCTATGGCAGGAGTAAGTGATCCTGCTCTTCGTTTACAATGTAAGAAAATGGGAGCTGGATTAGTAGTTACAGAATTTACAAATATTCATAGTATTGTTGCAAAAGAAAGTCAGCTTAAAGAAAGAATGAAAACTATACAGGAATTTATTGAATATTCTGATGAAGAACGCCCTCTCTCTATTCAATTATTTGGTTCTGATCTTCCTACTTTAGAAAAAGCAGCAAAAATTGTAGAGCCTTATTTTGACATAATTGATTACAACATGGGTTGTCCTGCACCTCATATTACACAACAAATGGCAGGTGGTGCATTATTACAAGAAGTTAATTTAACTCAACAAATTTTTAGTACACTTGTAAATGCTGTAAAAAAACCTGTAACACTAAAAATTCGTTCTGGAGTTACTGATGCTAGCAAATTTCTTTTTCGAGAAATTGCAGAAATTGCCGAAGATGAAGGTATTGAAATGATTACACTCCATCCAAGAACTGTTAGTCAAGGTTATTCTGGAACTGCTGATTGGGATTTAATCAAAGAACTAAAAGAAATTTCTAGCATTCCAATTGTTGGAAATGGGGATATAACTACTCCTGAAGATGCTAAAAATATGATTGACAATACTAATTGTGATTATGTAATGATTGGTAGAGGGGCAATGGGAAATCCTTTTTTGTTTGAGCAAATTAATGATTATTTAAAATCCAATTCCTACAAGGAATATACTTTCAAAGATAGATTGGATTCTTTTTTTGGTTATCTACATCTTACAAGTCAGTATAAAATCAAATTTGCAAATATCAAGGGCCAAGCCATGAGGTTTACAAAAGGTATGCAAGGTGGCTCAAAATTGCGTTCTAAAATTACTCTTTCAAAAAATATCCAAGATCTAGAAAAAATTATGAATGATGCATACGTTTCATCTTAGAAATCTTTGATATTGTCCTAAATCTCTTTACATTTGTATATGAAATCACTGTATTTTATGTTGAATTTTTAAGTAAATTGGACTATTCTTATATATTTCAAGAGAGCATTTTAAGTATGAAAATAGGAGTTGAATCTTAATTGGCAACAGCTTATGTCCTCATAAACTGTGAGCTGGGTTCTGAAGAAGCAGTTATCTCAGAATTAAAATCAATTGAAGGTGTTGTTGAAGTTCATGGGACCTTTGGCGCATATGATATTTTGGCTAAAGTAGAATCAAGCCAAGTTGAAGCATTGCGAGAGACCATTACTTGGAAGATAAGAAAAATTCCAAAAATTAGATCAACACTGACATTAATGGGGATTGAAGGCCAGCAATAATTCTTCAAAATCCTTTGCTTTTATACTCAAATTGTAATACATTACCATCCCTTCAAAAAAACATGTCCCCCAAAGGGATAACGCCCCTGAGAGGTTTATTCACCACTCCTCTCAGCAGTTAAATTTCAATTAATGTATGCTGTAAATTATTTTAATAAAAGAAAATGATTAGAGGGCTTCAGAACCACTCTTTTTAGATGCAATATTCAGAACGCTATCTACATTTGTTACCACAATAATTCCATCACCGCCTTTACCTGTAAAAGCTGCATCTGCAATTGCCGTGGAAATTTTTTCTACGTCTGAATCATTTACAACTGTACTAATAGTTGCAACTTGATTGTATTCAGCAGTTAGAGTACCTGTTCCTCTACCTGATCTCATTTCTTGTCTGGCTCCAGAACCTCTGCCTTTGCCTTCCAAAATGGTGTATCCACCAACAATATGGGTGATTGCCTCAGATACTGCACCAATTTTGGTTGCTTGAATAGTTGCCTCAATTCGTTTCATTTGCATTCTTTTTTTGGTATTGTTTAAAAAAGATCATATGTTTTTATTCTAATTTTATGATACTATTGATTTCTGATTGGTTATGTTATAATCCTCTGACTTTTTTAGTGTAAAAAAATAATAAAATCATGAAAAGTGATGAAAAAAGGTCTCATAGACTTAATTATCTTTTAAAGTGTTATTTGATAAATCCTAAAGAAAATGATCTCTATCAGCGAGCAAAACAGATGGGCGTAACGGATTCAACAGCCAAGGATTACATTAGAACAGTAATAATACAAGCCCAAAAAATCTATGCAAAGTAGCTTTTTGACATATATTCATAAATAATCACTTTGAGAGAAAATAAACATGACAGATCCGTTATTGGATGACGTAAAAGCCCTCTTGGATAAAGATTTTGGAGATGACAGAATTCTAAAGCAGATTTGTAGGGCTTGTGAAAATAACGAAGTAATTAGCAATTATGAAAGAAATTATGTTAGAAAATTAGCTGAAAAACATTTAGGAAAAAAACCTGAATTTACTCAAACACCTCATGTCGAAGAAAAACATATAGTTGCTGATGTTGTAATGCCTGAAATTAAACCTGCTCAACAAATCCAATCATTACAAACTGAAGTACCTAGAATATCCTACTCCAAACCAAAAAATAAAAAAATTGTATTTGGCATAGGTAGTTTTGCTTTGGTAATCATTGTCGCAGCTGCTATAGCATTTACCGGTATCACTGACGGTACTAATTTTGGTACTTCCACAAATAATACTCTCATTTCATTATCTATTCAAACTGATTTAGAATCATACAACAAAAAGGATCTAATTTCAATTAGTGGTGTATCTGATACAACTGGAAATGTGAATCTCACAATAGAAAATCAAAATAATGAACTTGTATGGGCAGAACAAGTTTCATTGAAAAGTGATGGACGATTTTCAACTTTGGCTATAGCTGGAGGTCAAGGATGGGAAAATTCTGGCACTTATACTATCAAAGTCAATAATGGTAAAGAAACAAGATCAGATACATTTTCATTTACTTCTTAATTTGTTCAAACTCTTTCCAGTGTGAATCTACTAAATCTCGTAATTTTTCTACACTAACTTCCTGCATATATTCCCGATAAACAATGAATTTGTTTTGTTTACTTGTATCATCTCCATAAATATCCGAAGTGTTTTTTGGGATTGCACCTGATTTCCATTGACTCATTTCAAAAATCCAAACTGTAGAGTCTGGATTAGAAAAATCAATATCATCACATCCAATTACGTATAGATAGCATTTTGTTGCCAAGTTTAATTTTTCATGCAAGTTTTCATATGCAATCATTTGGCCTTTTGCAATGTTGATTTTATCGTTATGAAACCCCTTGAATTCTAGTATGATGAAACTTCCTTTATGTTCAATAAGCCAGTCAATATCGGTCCCACCTGAGGCTATCATACCATGTACGATTAAATCGCCTAGAACCTCCCTTCCACGCGTGAACTCTGCTTCATCAAAAATTTGATATTTTGCCTTTGCACTTTTACGAATAATCTGTTTAGAAATTTGCTCTGATTTGACTGGGCTCTCTTTTTGATACAAAGTATCGATTAAATCGCTTGTTTCACTAGGCAATGTTTTCTGAATTTTTAACTGAATGATAAGAGAGTTTGTAAAATTTAGTAAAGTTTTGTCATTTTTCTAATCTATCTACAAAAAAACTCATTACCTGTTCCTTTATACAGCACAAAATATTCATCCTGATTTTTTCTATCTTTTTTTGCATTCAAAGCATCTTGATACATTTCAAAATGCTCAATTAAATACAATTGGTTTCCTGGCTCTCCAAAATAGTCTATTCCTATCAAGTTAAATCCTGTTTCAGGAGTTAAACGTATTTTTTCCTCCTCAAAAATATCTTTAGTCAATTTTTAAAATAACCCAAAATCATTGATCATAAATCATTAGAGATTTTTCTTCTAATAGTGCATGTACATTATGGACAGAACGATAAACATCTGATTCTTTTTTTGCTCCTGTACATACTAGTTTTCCTGATGCAAATAACAATAATACTGTTTTTGGATCCAGCATTCTATGAATTAGTCCTGGAAATTGTTCTGGTTCATACATGCTTCTAGGTAGTGTCCTTGCAGCTTTCTCTAAATGGATTTTTCCACCTAAATTAATTGCCGCAACAATATTTTGTACTGTGATCACTGCATCTTTTTTAATTTTGATTTTACCTTTTCTTAATTTTTGAACAACTGTATTGACAGCTTTTATTGCCATCTCTTCTGATTTTGCTCCCGTACATACCATCTTTCCTGTTCTAAAGATAAGTGTGGCAGTTCGCGGAGTAGTTAATCTAAACACGAGTCCTGGAAATTGTTCTGGATGATATTCTGTATCTGGAAATTTTTCTGTAATTTCAATCAAATCTATTTTTTGGTCAACTGATGCTGATGCCACAACATTTTCTACACTAACCATGGGCTTTGTTTGAGGCATGACGAGGTGCTTTATATACGACCTTTATATATATTAGCCAGATTTTTCTAATGATGTCCGATCCATTGATAACGATATTCTTCATCAATGATTTCTGAAACAATTTTTTTATTTTTTATTTTGGGAATAGTTACATCAAAAAATCCTAATTGACCTTTCAGTGGAATTGGAATTCTAAATGATTTTGCATCTTTTAAAATAAATCCAAAAGTTTTGTTTTGAAATTTTTTTGATGCAAAATGAAATTTTTGATCTAATTTTATTTCTTTTACTGTGTTGTATTTTTTTACATCATAGAGTTGTGCTTTTCCAATAATTGCACCCGTGACAAATTTTTTATTCATTTTTAATCTTTTAGCATCATCTGTTCTTATTTTTAATGGCGAATGAATTAAAAATTCTCCACGAAAATTTGTATTCCAATTTCTTAATTCAATAGTCTTTTTTCCTGAAATAATTAAATCAGCAAATGGTTGTGAAACTGAAAGACATTTCAAAGCTGTTATTCAGTAGCTGCTTTGATATATTGGCCTGGATTTTTACCTTGTCCTTCTGGCAAATTTGTTATACCTCCATTCAAACTCTCAGTAACTATGCCTTTACTTGCAAGGACTTGAGCAGTCATCAATGATGTATTTCCAGCCATACAAATTAACAATGATTTACCTTTGGAACCCTCTAGATCTTTACTTAATTCTTCAGGAATTTGCTGTGTAGATAATAATTGATTAATGGTACTTGCCTTTGGTATTGCAATTTTTTCTTTATCTACTCCTAAAGATTTAGCAATCATCTCAATTCCTTCTTCTTTTGGAGTGTATGATGTATGAACCCATATTATTTTATCATAATCTTGTACACTTGATGATGCCTCATCTAATGAGACTTGCATACGCTGATTACTTGACATTGTTTCTAGATTTTTTCTATATTTTTCTATACCATCAGCAACTACAACTATGAATTTACCTTTATCCCCATTACTGAGCATTTCTAAAACAGAATACAGAGCCAGTGCTGTACTTTCACCAATATTGTGACCTTTATCTACAAAGAATTTGAGTAAGTGTTTTGCCTGTCCAAAATCAACCTCATGTTGAGCAGCATATGCCTCTGGATTATACAACTTTAATCCGTCTGCCTTTGCTTTCGTTCTAATACCTGCTACATCTTGACCTGGAACTGGGAATACTACGTGTATTGCCTTTTTACCATATTTTTCGTTCATGTATTTACTTAATCCTCCAGATGTACCTCCTGTTCCAAATGAACACACAATTCTGTAATCTTCTAATGAATCCTCATTTTCATGTAATTGTTGTTCAATTTCTACTGCAGTTATTGTTCTGTGGGCTTCAATGTTTAACTCATTATCATATTGCTCTGGACAAAAACAATCATAAATTTTTGAAAGTAGTTTTGCTAGATTGATGATATCTTGTGCAGCTAATAGTGATTCAATTTCAGAAATAGATTTATCATAAATTGTAGGATCAAATCCCAATTCAGCTAATTGAGATCGAATGTTTGCTGCAGTTGCTTTTGCCTTTAATGCATCAGCATCACTATCTTTCATTCCTGGAGCTGGACAAATATCCATGTCTAAATCCATTATGCGAATATTTTCATCTCTTAATTCTTTAAAGACTCCTTCTTGTAATTTTCTTGAAACAAGTGACACAACAGTCAAACCAAGTTTTGACATTTGTCCAAGAGCTATTCCAAAATTTCCTGATGTTGCTTCAATAATTGTTTGATTACTTTTCAGCTTTCCTGTTTTGATTGCATCATGCATAATGTGAATAGCTGGTCTAATTTTGATTGAACCTGATACCAAGTTAGCGTCAAATTTACCATACACCTTCACATCTAAATCTGAAATATCTAATTTGTAGAGGCTTTTTGCACATTCCTTAAGATCATTTGTAAGATCAATTAGTGGTGTTGCGTTGACTACTCTACCTTCTTCCAAATGTGGAATTTTATTCAAAATTTCTTGCTCAAATTTTTCAAGTAGGGGTTTATCAAAGTCATTTTCTGACATATTTTTTAACTAAATCTGGTCAATTTTTTACTCATATAAAATATCCTCACTGTAAATTCAAAAATTCATCCATCTAAAATCCTAATTACCTTATTTGGGATATCGTTTAATCTACTTACAGCCATAGTTTTTTCATATCCTAAATGTTTTAGATTATTTGCTATTGTTATCGCTCTAACTGTATTTGGACCTAATCCTAAAGCCACCATACTAATCCCTAATCCTTTGAATGATTTAGTCATATTTCTAACTGCATCTGGATCTGATGGTTCTCCATCAGTTAATGTCAAAAAAATATCTGGTCTTTTTGACTGCAAGATTGGAAATATTTTATCATAAACTTCAGCTAATGGTGTTGAACCATTAGCAACAATTTGCGCTAATCTTTTTGCAGTAATGCTATTCCATTTGACATTATCTGGTTTTATTGACCAACACACCATTGACCTATTTTCTGTACTAAACGCATAAACTGCAAATTTTACTTTCAGAAATGATAATACTTCACAAAGTGCCAAAGTAGCTTTTTTGTATTCGATTGCATCTGATGCAATGCTGGAAGAATGATCTAGCAATATCACGATTTTTGTTTTAATTGATTTTTTGACGTCTGTAAAAAATGGCTCATTACCTTCGATGTAATTTTCCTCATCAAATTCATCCCCCGATCTTAAATGTTGTTCTTTCCAACCTGATTTCCATTCCTTAAATTTCATCTTTAGTCCATTGATCAAACTCATGTCGTAGATTGTTGTTTCATCAATATTTTTTGTTGATGGAATCTGAATTCCTATTTTTTCAGTAGCTAATCCCTTATTCTCTGTCTTTTTATTTTCATCTAGTAATACTTTGTATTCATCATATACATCATCTCCACGAATTACCGATTTTGGATCAATAGTTCCTAAATCACCTTCTTTATTTTTTGAAATTATTTTTAGTACTTTTAGTAATTCTTCTTCAGATAATGCCATTCCAGCTTTCATAAATGGCAAAGATACTGGAATTGTTAAAAGAGAATCAATATCTAATATTTTTATTATTTCAGTAACATTTTTTTCAACCCAGTCTGTATTTTGTTTTTTATCAATTGCTTTACTTACAATTTCTTTTGCAAATGTTGCTGCTTTTTTGATTTTCTCAAAATTACTTGATTGCATTTCACCTTTTATTGCACCAAACATAAAATATTGATAAAATGCTTCTACCATCCTTGCTTTTCCATAAACTGTGTGTAATTGAGGCCTGGCAACAAGCATGTATGTATAATTGAAAATGATTTCATCATCCATTCCTTTCCAAATTCTTCTTCCTAATTGCTCAACTCTTTGAGTTTCCATTGTATTGAGAATAAATCCAAATGCGTGATCATTACTGAGAATTTTTTTACAGTATTTTATTCTCATGGCTTCATACCATAATGACGTTCTGAATTGTCGATATTTTTGAAAATCATTACCTATCCTTTTTTCTAATGGTGTCAAGATTACTTTATTTTCTTTGAGTCTAGTTTTGGTTTCTACTTTATCTGAAATTTCTACTATGATATTGTCTTTTTCAGACCATCGTCTAACAAGAAACGTTGCTATTTCTACCAAAGAATCGTTTTGAAGTTGAATTGCTTGCATTTAATTTCCAAACATAGAAGTTATGATGTCACTAACTTTTTGATATTCTATGTCTCCCCATTGTGTATAGACATTTCCAAAAACAATATCTGCAACTTCTTTTGGTGACATTCCTTTATCTAATAATTTACCAAAAGCAATGGTTTCCCTTAAACTAGGTGAATAAAATAATTCTTCAACTGCTGCTGCTTGTCTTAATGTATTTGCTAGTTTAATTGCTTGAATTATTTCTGATTCATGATTTCCTGAAACATACTTTCTTACAATTTCTAACTCTACATCCTCTGGTGGATATTCTAGTCTAATTCGTACTGGAAATCTGCTGAGTAATTGCGGTGGTAATTCTTTTGTTCCACTATGTGTTAACGGATTAATTGTTGCAACCACAAACCAACTTTCTTTTGCTTTGACAACCTCTCCTGTTGATTCTTTTAATGCAATTTGACGTCTATCATCTAGTGCTTCATCTAATCTGAGCAAAACATCTGCTTCTGCTGAATTTATCTCATCAAGATAAAGCATATCCCCACTTCTCATTGATTTAATCAATATCCCTTCATCAAAGCTTACTGTTCCATCTGTCAGCGTCTTTGTACCAATCAAATGACTTTCTCTAGTTCTAAGACTAAAATTAATGGATTCTAAATTTACATTCTTATTTTTGGCAAAATCTCTAACTAGAGATGTTTTTCCGGTTCCTTTTGGACCTATTATGAGCACGAATAGACCTGCTTCGTGTGCTTTGTTTAGAATTTTAATTGAATTATTCCAGTCAAGATATTGAGCTTCTTCCAAAGTATGTTTTCAATGATTTCTACAATATTTAATATTAGTTCTTAGAATCGAATGCTTCTATTTTTGTAAATGCTTCCTCTAGTCTTTGATGTAATGTTTTATTCCAATCATCAAATCCTGATGGATCTTTTGGATAGTTGTTGTAGTGTTCTACCAGCCATTGGTTTTCTTTAGAAGTATATCTGAGTCCATCTGCAACTGTTTTATTCATTGCACCTCTGATTATCATGCCAACTTTTCCTAATCCTGAAAAGTCTGGATGTTCACCTTTACTGATTGATTCAGCATCAAGTTTGCCCAAAAAGTGTTTCATACCATAACTGATTTGCTCATTAGACATTTGCTGTATTAATCGTCTAAAGAGTTCAAGACCTGCAGTTTTGTATCCATATTCTTTGATGTAATCTAAATTGTATTGCCATAATCCTGCTTCAGAAACATCATTTGCTTCTATTGCTTGAGCTACATTGTTTCCAAGAATTGTTCCTGCAATCAAAGCTGGTCCTATACCACCAGCATCAATTGGTTTTGGCATCCATGCTGAATCTCCAACCATCATATATCCTCCTGATACCATGCAATCATTTTGTCTTCTAACTGAAACTTGAAAAACTCCTGAATTATTGTTAATGTCTTGTGGTTCTTCTGATAACTTTGGATTTTTTATTGCAGTGTTTCTATGAAGATATTCTTTCATTAGTGAATCCACATTATCTTTTTTACCTAGTCGTTTGTTTCTTCTATCTAAAAGTGATTTTTCAACCCCTAGACCAATGTTAACTTTAGTGTCTCCTTTTGGAAATACCCATCCGTATCCACCTGGTGCAATATCTTGATCTAAATGAATAATACAATAGTCTGGATCAAATTCAGTAAGATCATTTTGTCCTTTTTCAAAATGCATGATATATCTTCCAGTTGATTCTAAATCTCGTCTATCGATTCTTTTTTCTACTTTGGTAGAGTTTTGAAGACCATTTCTAAGCATAGATGTAACTCCTGTTGCATCAATTACAATTTTTGATGTTTTTTTGAATGGTTGTTTTGTTTTGTTATCTACACCTTGAATTCCAACTGCTTGCTGACCTTCATAAATTAGACCTGTTAGATTAATTTCATATTCAAATTCAATACCCATTTTTTTACATCTTTCATTTTGAATTTCTGGTAATTTTTGACGATTTAACATAAATCCATCACCATCAAAAGGAATTGAAGTTTCTTTATCTGGCGAGAATGCCATAACTCCTTTTACATCATGTTCAATTTCGGGTCTAGTCCATTCGACTTTGATTCTCTCTGTCATAAAATCAACTGCTTCTTTGGAGCATGCATCTCCACATACCCATCCTGCTAGTGATTTTCGACCTGGCAAAAATTCTGTATTTCTATCGACAACTAATATTTTCAAATTTTGATTTGAATAGTGAGAAATAGACTGTGCTGTGATTGTACCAGCAAGACCTCCTCCTGCAATTATAACATCATAATCTGCCACGATATTGGGGTTTGTGTATCCGTATTTAAAATAATACCATGAAATTGTCTACAAAATCAATGTGTCCAAATTATTGATCGATAAAAGGGGTCGGTTCGTCGCGGCGTCTTCAAAGCTTTCGCTCAGACTGGAGCGGCTAATATTTCCTCATTCCCAAATTGTATAGTTCTTTTATTCCTATTTAATCTAGTTGACAATTTGAAAAATTTCTGTAAATGTTTTGACTGTGTCTTTTTTGTTGTAAATTGGTGTATGTATTTTTATTTTAATAGTGTCTTTTTCTCTAACTACTAGATTTTCTTTGATTAGTTCTTGTTTATCTAATCTCAGATGGAATCTGGAATCTACTGTTCTTTCTTCAATTTCTTCAATTAATTCATTTATTTGGTCAACTGGTAATAGTTTAAGCAATTTATTCATAAAATTTTGAGCCTGGTTTTTTACAATTTTTGCGTTTAACAAAATTATTGGATTTTCATAATGTCCTTCTGTTTCTTCAATTGTAAAATCCTCTTCTTTAATACCTAAAACATCTTCAAAAGATTGAAAAATTTTTGATATGTCCTCTGTTGCATGAACAATTACATCAATTGTAATTTCAATCTTATGTATCATGATTATGAAGAATGACTCTTGACTATTCTGCTACTAACAATTTTGTTTCTTTGTCTGCAGTTCTAATGAGTTTCACTTTCTCTAGACCTACATGTCTCACTCTGATCACTTTCTTGAATGCTGCCATGATGTCTGAATTAATTTTACTGTAACATGTTGCTTGAACAAATTGGTCAATTGTCATTTCTGGAATTGTTTTTCTAATTACATCTTGAGCAATTAATCTAAGAGCATGTTGTCTTGATGTATTTAGTTGTCTGTGTGTTAGAGCAAGTAATTTAATTCTAAAAATGTAACCATCTTTTGTTTTAATATCTATGCTGAAATTGATTTTTGATGAACCTCTTCTTACCAAACTACGCAAAAATTCTTTTGAATATTCATATCTCTTGAAAATTGTCAATGCCTTATCACCTTCAATTTTGTTAATCTGGAAATAGATTTTGTATTGATGTTGTGATGGATCTCCTTTTAGAATATCATATAGTGTAACTTCTAAAACTCTACCTACTGCATTTTCATCATCTGTAATTGGAACATATGCTATTGGAACATTGTTGAATGAATCAGGTGCATATACCGTGATCCAGCGTTTTTCTCGCCACTTGTCCTTTACTCGACCTTTTCTACGTGCCAATTATTAACGAACTTTGAACCCAAAATATAAGGGTATATCACTAGATCTCTTTCTGATTTCCCATATAGCTCTGCAAAACACTAGGAATTCTAATGTGTCCATCTTTAGTTTGAAAATTCTCCATAATTGATACCAAAACTCTGGTTGTTGCAATTAGAGTGCTGTTTAGTGTATGAACATACTGGGTATCTTCATTTGTTTTATCTCTAAATCTAATTTTTAATCTTCTTGCTTGATAGTCTAGGCAGTTTGAACATGAAACGATTTCTCTATAGGCATTTTGTCCTGCCATCCATGCCTCAATATCATATGTCTTTGCTGAAACTTTTCCCATGTCTCCAGTTGATAACAACATAACTCTGTGTGGAACTTCCAAGTTTTGATAAAATTCTTCAGCGACTGATAACATTCTTTCATGTTCTTTCCAAGAATCTTCAGGTCTTGAAAATACAAATTGTTCAATTTTGTCAAATTGATGTACTCTGAAAATTCCTTTTTGATCTCTTCCATGTGCACCTGCTTCTTTTCTAAAACATGGACTGATTCCTGCATATCTTAAAGGCAAATCTTTTCCTTCTAGAATTTCTTTTGCTCTCATAGCTGCCATGGCATGTTCAGACGTACCAATCATGTATAGATCCTCATCTTCAACTTTGTAGATTACTTCTTCAAAATCATCTGCAATCACTGCACCTTCCATGGATTCTCGATTGATCATATATGGAGGCTGAATAAGGGAATACTCTTTTTTTGCTAGAAAATCTAATCCATAGTGAATTAATGATTGATTTAGTCTTACAAGGTCATTTTTTAAATAATAGAATCTGGCACCTGCAACCTTTGCAGCTCTTTCAAGGTCAACTAAATCTAAATTTTCTGAAATATCAATATGGTCATTTATTTTAAAATCAAAATTTGGAATATCTCCCCACTTTCTAACTTCTTGATTTGCACTTTCATCTGCTCCAACAGGAACCGAATTATGAACAAGGTTTGGAATGGTTAGTGCTAATTTTGAATATGTATTCTCAATACTCTCTTGCTCTGATTCTAATTTTGCAAGTTCAGATGAAACATTTTTCATTTCTGATAAAATTGATGTAGTATCTTCCCCTGTTTTCTTTTTCTGAGCAATATCTAATGCTACTTGGTTTTTCTTTTTTCGTAATTCATCCGTTTTGATAATGAATTCACGTCTTTTTTGATCTGACTCAATTAATGTATCTAAATCAAAATCTACTGCTCTGGCTTTTAGCATATCTCGAATAATCTGAGGTTTTTCTTTGACTAGTTTTGGGTCTAACATTATTCAATCACCTTTAGAGCAACCTGGATATGTTCCATCACTTCATCAACTGTCCCTGTTAACTGCTTCATATTCTTTTTACTTTCAAAATTAAAAATTAGACTGTTATCAATATTTTCAATATGTAGACTCAATCCTTCTGGAAAATTTACATTGTCTGGCTCTAAGGCTCTTTTCACCGTTTCGGCTTTTTCTTTTGATATGTTATTGAGAACTACTTGAACTTGGCACGTTAACGACATTTACTTCTAAATAGTTAAGAAACTCATCCAATTTGTCTTTAGTTATTTTTGCACCTGCAGCTGCATTATGTCCGCCACCAATACCATCAAATCTCTCTGCTCCGGTTCTCATTATTTCACTAAGATTGATATTTGATTTACATCCAAATGATTTTCTTGAGGAGAACTTGATCGTATTTTCTTCTGCTTTGGTTCTCAAAATTACAATTTTCCCTGAATTTTTAGGTGAACCTGCTATCAATGATGAAATAGTCCCCGTCATTGTTTCTGGAACTATGTCTTCGCCATTTACCATTACACATGTCTCACTTTCTGAGATTCTCCATCTTTCATTGGATAAAATATTCATGTATTCTCTAATCATTTTTCTATAATCTGTTAGAATAGTTTCAGCTTCTCTTAGAATTTTATTTCTATCTCCCATACAAACTGCCATTCCAACACCTGAACGATTAATTCTTCCACATGAATTTAGCATGGTTGAAAACTCTCTTCCATCCCGTAAGAAACTCCTGTTATCTTCTCTTGGAAATGTATAGGTATATCCTATCAATTGTGACATTATTTCAGTAGCATTTTTTCCAGAGGCAAATTCTGTTATTGCTTCAATTACTTGCCTTTTTTCTTCTTCATTAAGTTCTGCAGGCACTCTCCATCTTCCTTCTTCTTTAAGATTAACCCCTGATGAATTGAGGATTGAAAAACATGCATCTCTATTCCATGTCAATCCTTCGATAAATGGCTGGGATGTAAATGCCAAAGCATCTGCAAGTGGTCTTGTTTCTCTACCGACCAACAATAAATCTAAATCAATATCGACTAAACCTTGCTCTTTGGCAATATTTGCAATCTCAAAATTTTTACCTGTAAATGATTTTCTCTCTCCTTGATCTTGCCTGTCTCCCAAAGCTGAAACAATTGCAATTGCAGATAAATCTGAATTCCTTTCATCTAGGGCAGTTGAGGCCAGATATGCCATTCCTCCTGCACATATGTCGACTCCTCCATCAATTCCATATTTCCATGAATTGATGACATTTTGATTATCCAGTTCATTATCTGGAATCTGATGATGATCTAAAACAATCCAATTATCTCCTAATGTTTTATCTAATTCATTTGCAAAACCTCCTCCTAGGTCAGTTACTACGTGAAAATCTCTGGAATCTGTTTTGAAAGATTCTAAAATATTTTTGCTAAATTCTTTTGATGTTCTAACTGTACAGTTGGCACCTGCTCTGATTAGGGCTTTTGTAATAATACTGCCAGACGTTAATCCGTCACAGTCGATATGGGTTGTAACAGAAATTGATTTTTTTGATTTTATACAATCTAAAATTTTATCCTTGAAAAATGAAAGTGATTCATCAAGCGATTTTGTCATTACTCTAGTTGAGCAACCACGGATTTATACTTCCATGTTTTAGGGATTCTTTCAATTCTTTTGTAGTAGACTGATAGTCTGTGAACTTTGGCTTCAATTAATTCCAAAGATCTAACATTTCTATTGTCTCCCTTGTTTGATTTGAGGTGTTTTTGAAGATTCACTGCTTTTCTAACAATGTTTTCAAGGTCTTCAGGCATTTCAGCTTTCAAATCGTTTTCTTCCAAAATCTGACCCATTTTTTTATTGGTAATTGCTTTGACTAAAGGAATGGAATGTTGATCTCTTAATTTAATTCCTATTTGACTAGGTGTTAATCCATCTTTGGTATATTTTATAATTAATCCTTCAATTTCTGCAGGACTTTGTGTGATCCATGAAGGTGCACGAGGTGTAGCTGGTCTAATAGAGTGTGATTTACCATGTCTGTGTGTATGCATTCGTCCCATGATTTGGCTCATTATAGTGCAGAATTAAACGTTACTTATACTGATCTCGTACATTGAATCGAAATTTGGGGTTCAGAATAAAAGTTAAATAAGTCTCATCCGCCAAAACGAGCAGGTAAACGGTATGAATACAAAAATAGTATTAGCAGCATCCTTAATCGCTGTCTTCACTGTCGGACTTTACGCAGAAAGTGCAGTAGCATTTGCACAATACATGGGTAATGTCGGTTCTGAAGGACAAACCGGATCATACACATTAGAGGAAGCACTTGAGATTCAAACAAGAAGAATCGCAGCAGCTGAAGCAAATCCATCCTCTGGTTCAGGAACTCCATATCTTGATGCAGGTGGTGTAGTTGGTGCAGCAGTTATTGCAGGTGCAGTATTCGGTGGTATTGCAGGAGCTTTCTTCATTAGAGGAAGATCTGGCAAATACGCAGCAATGGGAAGAGGATAAACAAACCTCAATTTTCTCTTATTTTATTATCTATTCCTAGTGTAAACTATGTTCACTTTCTATTCTCAATGAATACTGATCTCGTACTTTCTGATAATAAAAGAAATGTATATATCGCACAAATAGAGCCAAATTATTATGATTCCTATCGTAGGTACTTTTCTTAGCATCCTGTCTACAATTACAGGACAACTAGGACCAAACTACGACCCATTATTCTACGATGTAATGATTTACATCTTCGGAACCATTATGTTCACAATATTCCTTCTTGGAATTATCTCATTCTGGTTGCGTGTACACGGCTGGGCTTACAAAGACAACCGTGAGAGATGGGTTGATGAATTAGACAGACACTTTGAAAGAGAAGGTATCGGTCTTATTCCAGACAACGGCAAATACTGGTAAATTTACCAAACTTTCATCTTTTCATTATTTTTAATATCACTTAGTGAAAACTATGACGTTTTAAAAAATTCAAATTTTTAACAAAGTCTACCATTACAAATTTTTCTAATTATTCAACAAAATCTTCAGATGCTAGTTTTCTAGTTCTGGAAGGAAATCTTTGTCTTTGGATGTGTCATAATCTTTTGAAGTGAATACTGCTTTGTAGTGGAATTTGTCCTGTATTGGGGTTTTTAGACCCTGCTCTGATAATCTATCATTTACATAAATTTCCGTTTTTGATTCTTCTACATCTCTAATTTTGAATTTGGAAATGTATAGAAAGTGCCCTATTTCGAAATTGGGGTCTTCTGTCCATTCAGCATATACTGTACCATCGTTAGATAGCGTGTAAATAGCTCTTTGACAATCTTCTGTAATTCCAATATTTGGCTGAACTTCGGCTTTTTGACCATCCATTATCATTTCAAATGTAAATGATACTTTCCAATTTGTATCAATGTCGTCAATACAAGCATTATGTGCTTGTTCTCCTATCATGGGGTTTACTATGAAACTAGTGAGTAATACTGCGATACCGCCTATGATGGCACTTAATATGAGAAATTTTATTGTCTTACTTCTTTTGTATGGATCTCCCATTCCAGGATATTTCATTGTGGTGACTTTGACCAGATTCCTTAAAGTCCTTTCTTTTACTCATACATGATTTCAATTGTATCACATTTGTCTTGATGATCTGCAAGAAAATATGTTATTTCATCAGAGTCAATTTCAAGCCATTCTGATTCTCCTTTGTATGGAAGATAATCTTCAATAAACAAATCCTCTTTCCCTGAAACTCTGACAACAATTTTTTCACTTTTGGGTTTTATCTCAAAAGGTAATTTTAGAACCTTTCCTCTTCTTTGATTTTGTATGTTTACTTTGTATTTATCAGAACGAAATTCTGTTTCTCCAAAAAAATAACTTTGAAAAATATCTAATTTTGTAATCTTGAAACTTAGCACATTTTCCTTACTATTTTCTAGAAGATAAAACTTAGTTAATTGATTTACGCTAAACGTAAGGAGTATCTAATAAATGAAAAGGAAAAGTTGGGTTGTTTAGATTACTTGCCAAGGTCGTGTTGCAAACGTAATGACATATCCTACACCGATAATAATTGATTGATATGCGATGTTAGTATATGGGATTGGTTTGATAATTGGTTCACCTTCAACAACTACTGTTTGACCTGGACCGAGTCCTGGACCAACTTGTGCTACGTTGAGTTGGGTGTGTACGTGGTATACACCTGCTTCAAGTGCTTTTGCAGACAATGAGTAATCGACTACAGAGTTACCTGGAATGTCAAAGACGTTTCCTGGTGGGTCTCTTGCCAACATTTCCCATCTGTTACCTGCGTTGGTTGACTCTGAGAAAATGGATATCCATCCTCTTAGGTCTCTCTCTACTAGACTGACTAATGTTCCTTGAAGTGTCAAGGTTTCGCCAGTTTGTAGGGATTGTCTGTTAAAGGCTTCGTCTTCAATTCTGACAAAACGACTTTGGAGTTGTGCTTGGACACCGTGTGCATCTGCAGTTGGAAGTACGGATTCAACCCAGTTGAAACCTAAAGTTCCTAGTGCAAGTACTACAGCTAGTCCAAATACGAAAATTCTTTTTTCGACCATAGTTATCCCTAAGTTTTGGAATTAAAACACGTCGTTATATGTTTTACCTTAACAGCGAGGATCGACACTATATGCTATGTTAATCATTGATGTATAACGTTGAAATCAATAAAAAAACAATCCAATTTAAATTATTTTGAATGTAATAACATGTAATATATTGATATTATTTCTAAATTATTATAATATTTTGTATAAAATACATTACATCTGAAACTCTTACTTTATATCCCCAATTCACATGATAACTAACATGGCACAGATGCCCGCATTAATCCCAAAAGAAGTTGAGATCCAGAGACTAAAGAAAGTCTGGCTCATCGTTATTGCTATGGGTTCTACTGCAGCATCAGTCGAAGTTGATAACTTCGTTGATGGTTCTTTGCATCAAACCTCTATCAGAGATAGTGCTTTCACACCAGCTCACTGGTGGCTATACTCCCACTTCATCACATTACCACTTGGATGGGGAGCAGCAGCAATCTATGATAGAAAAATCCCGGTTCTTAGAGGCCCAAATAATTCAATGAACACTGGATTGAAGATGACCATTCTTGGTTACCTTGCAACCATGTTTACAATTGGTGTCAATGAGATGTGGCATTTCTGGTTTGTAGAAGAAATCTTTGCAGTTCCAAACCATTGGATGTTTAACATGGGAGTCGTAGTGGCTTTCATTGGTGCACTCGCATACGTAGTCAGAGTATATGCTCGACTCGTAGAACTTGGTGCAGAAACTCCTGGAGAGAACCCATACGTTGCTGAGATGTACAAGATGGCCTTAGAAGGCAAATTGTACAGCAGAGCAATTCCTTAGAAAAAGTGCTTTAGCACCTTTTTTTCTTATTTTTTAAAAAATTTACATCTAATTTTGTTTAATGAATCTAAAAACAAATTACTGAAAAAAACAAACCCATTTCAGATTATATTTTCATTGATGAAATTAGGCCATAGTTTTATTAGATTAAAAGATCAAGTCAACGTGGAAGCTGGCATTTCATTTAGTCTGAGATGGTAGATTTACTAATGATGTGATTGTCTATGACCAAGATGTCCTACTCCAAGGACTAGGCAATCAATCCGGCTTCCAATAATCTACTGATCTTTGGGCTTTGTATAATAATTTCTAAAGTATTTGATGTAATATGATCTGATAAATCGTCCTCCCAGATTTGGTCGAGTGGACTGTTGAGGGTTTGAACTCTGGTTTTCATTTTCTAACTCCTACAACAAATCATCAGATTCCAAATCAGACAGATATAAAAAGTCTGTATGGTCTGTTGCTTTGCCATATTGAACAGAAACAGAATATATTCCATTTTGTTCCCACAAGGGGCCACCAATTGACAAAGATTCTGTAAACATTCCATCTTCAGATATTGTTACTTGTGAAACTGATACCATATTCATCAAAGGATTACGTACTATAATGTTTAGTTCGGTATTGGACACTATACCCTCTACATATCCAGATATTATTATGACATCATCTGTGTGATACTCCTCTTTATCTACATCCACATGAATAATAGACTTGATGTGATTTGCTTCATATGTCTCTTCTAAATTTTCAATTGTTTCCTTTCCATACATCTCTTCTAAAATTTTGATTGTTTTTTCAATATCCCCTCCAGCAGATATTGTAGCTGTTTGAATGGGACCAAAAGTGAAATTGTCTGCAATCTTTCCCCTTTCTACTAGGTCATATGTCATAAATCCTCTTTGAATACAAATTTCTAAAAACTGTTGAACCATTTCCCTGTATTCAACGGTAGGCTGCCATTGTGATATTACAAAATTATTACATGTTTCTTGGTTCATAGCAGGACCAGTAAGACCAAAAGGATAATCTTCAAGATTTGGTCTGCCACCCAATTCTATACTGCAAGGGTTAAACATGCAATGTAATTGAGAAGGGTTGGTTCCCCATTGTAAGTACGAAAATGTAGAAACTAAAACAAGTGCAATGATTCCAATAATTATCAATAGTCTAGTCTTCATTTTCTTTTTTTCAGGTGACTATACTCATAAAACATTCTATTGAATGTACAAATCCTGACAGGTTTGAACTGTGTTTAGCGGACTATTGAGAGTCTGAACCCTAGTTTTCATTTTACAAATCCTGTTCTGTTACTATTACATCAAATACAAAACGTTCCTTTTCTGAAAATGGAGATATTTTTGGAGGAAATCCCCAATAGTCTTCAATGCCAATACAAGGATATCCTTTCCCGGGATGAGCTAAAATACCACCACAGCCGATAGGATCTTCCCATTCAAACCAATGATAGATGCTAGTTTGAAAAGGAATCCCAAAAAAAGTCATTCCAACAACATGACAATGAAGATCTTTGTTCTTTAGAGTATTGCAAGAAAATGCAGCAACATTTGGAGGAACAAATAGAATTGAAAAGATTACAATTATAACAATTATTGTTATTTTGTATCTAGTTTTCATTTCCTATTTCTCCAAACTATATGAGGTCTAATAGTTCCATCATCCTAATTGATGTGTTATCACAAAATTGTGTTTGATTATCAACAATACAGTGGAGCACATAGCCATCTTCTATCTTGAGATAATTTCCATAATGGTACAAATTCATAAAAAAATTTGCTGTAAATGATACAATAATTGTCATTAGAATTACAAATAAAACCCAAAATCTAGTTTTCATTTTCTTTTTCTCTATTTGAGATAGTCATAAAGTGTTCTAATCTTTGATATCTGATCGAGATCGCTAAAAAAATAAGCTCGCAAACCCTAACTATTTAATTCAAAATACGGGTGGTTCATACATGGTATTTTTTTTCATTGTATTGTGACTTGTAAAGGAATCTGTAATCAACACAAAGCAATCAAGCCTTATGGTGCTAATCGGTATCATGCCGGACAAAAAAGATGTTCAGTGTGTGAGATTTTTGTGACTTGGGACGGAAAACATTGCCCTTGTTGCAATTTTACACTGAGAACAAAACCGCGTAACACCAAAAATAGGCATCAATTACAACTAATTTATGCATCAAAAAGAATTTGATGAATTTTTATCTATGCATGACTATTGATCTTCAGTTATCTGATATTACAAGAGTTAATGACAATTTGTTGTTTTATTGACCTATGATAACAATTAACTAGCACTAAATATCGTAAATTATCATGCCAATGAGAAAAA
>JACKQG010000756.1_pt1 | contig 45984 bp, 45 predicted proteins | sample 8237621 | NCBI WGS metagenome assembly JACKQG01 (sample SAMN15677084, study PRJNA649215) | marine metagenome | biome: marine; feature: Black Sea; material: saline water; isolation source: suspended particulate matter (SPM) from the Black Sea western gyre | collected 2013-06-09/2013-06-10 | depth... | reverse complement strand
GCTTCTTTTGGATACACGGTGATGGGTCGTATTGCACTCCTCGCAGCGCGACTCGAATTCTTATTCGGCGAATGGCTGCACTTCATACCCAGCAGTTAACGCAGCACAAAAACGCATTTTTAAGAAAGCACGGATTACCGTGCTTTCTTTTTAGCCTAATAATCACCTCTGAGACTTTTTAAGCGCTAATAATCACCTCTGAGACTTTTTAAGCGCTAAAAACGGCACATTTTGCTTTGCTTGAAAAAAAGTCTCAGAGGAGAATAAAATCGTAAAACGTCGATATTGGTTGTGAGGTGGCGATGAATTGCCATTTTTGCTACAATCCCGCCTTCACTCGAGCGCTCCTAAGCGGTCATTTTATTGAAGAAGGTATAGAACGATGCTCCCAAAACTACGAACATCCCCAGCACGCAAGCGAAAGCGCCGCTCACACCACGCGCTTAGCAGCACGAACTTGGCACTCTGCCCAAATTGTGGCAGCAATCGATTGCCACATCGCTCATGTCCAAGTTGCGGCTACGTTCGCCCAGGTCTTCAAGTTAAAGCTACAAAGGCGTAACCATTAATGCGAATCGGCATTGATGTGATGGGGGGGGATTTAGCGCCCGACCCTATTCTAGATGGCGCACTCGAGGCAACTGCACAATTAGAATCAGACGACGTAGTCGTTTTATACGGCGACGAACAAATTATTCGCGGTGGAATTGAAAACACAAACGTTGGCCCAGCCCAAATTGAAATCGTCGGAACTTCAGAGACTATTTCAATGGACGAAAGTCCAGTCGATGCTGTACGAAGTAAGCAAGATAGTTCTCTTGTTGTCATGTGCAAAGATGGATCACAAAAAGCGAATAACCCACTTGACGCAGTAATATCTGCAGGCAACACTGGCGCGTTTGTTGCTGGTAGCCAAATGTATTTGCGAAGGCTAGATGGTGTTCACCGCCCCGGAATTGCAGCCGCAGTCCCAACGTTTGCAGGAACCGTCGCATTCATCGATGTTGGGGCAAATATCGAACCAAAACCTATTCATCTTGCACAATATGGCGTTATGGGAAAAGTCTATGCAAAACGAATTCTAGGTATCGAGAACCCTCGCGTTGCACTGATGAATGTTGGTGGTGAAGAACAAAAGGGCACAAGCAATCTAAAACTCGTTCGCGATATGCTTCGCGCAGCACCGGACATTAATTTCGTTGGCTATATCGAAGGTCGCACGCTTTTTGATGGTGGCGCAGACGTTGTAATTACTGATGGTATCGTTGGAAACGTGAGCATCAAACTTGCTGAAGGTCTTGCAACAGGGCTACTTACAAAAATAGCTCGAGATGTTGCTGCAGCTGATCCGAAACTCGCGGAGGCATTCAAACCTATTATGCAAAAATTTTACGCTGATTATGACTACCATGAGTACGGTGGTGCACCACTTCTTGGTGTAAATGGAATCAGTATGATTTGTCATGGGAGTTCTGAAGCTAGAACGATTACTAATGCAATTGTTAGAGTGAAACAGTTTTCAACCGCGGGTGTCAACAAACATATCATTGAACAACTTGCGACCATCGAAGAAGAAGTGAGTGTCGCATGACAACTTTTGAACCTTGCGGCGTTCGTGTTGTTGGCACGGGTTCCGCAGTGCCAGACAACATTCTAGGAAACGAAGAGTTGGCAAAACGATTTGATGTCGATGTGGAATGGATCGAACAGAGAACCGGAATCGTCGAACGCCACTATTGCAATGAAGACGAAGGCACGTTTGAATTGCAGACGCGGGCGTTAAAAAAAGCGCTTGACGATGCGGGAATCAAAGGGTCAGATCTTTCCTTAATCATTTGCGCTTCAGTGACTTCTGAAATGACATGCCCTTCCAACGCATGCAGGTTATCAGCAAAAGTAAACGCTGCTCCTGCTGGTGCGTTTGACATAGTCGCCGCTTGCTCTGGCTTTGTATACGCGATGAACCTAGCAGATAGTTTGATTCGAAGCGGTACACAACATACGATTGCAGTTGTTGGTTGTGATGCAATGAGTAAGTTGACTGATCCGCTTGACCGCGGAACTTCCATTTTGTTTGGCGATGCAGCGGGAGCAGTTATATTACAAAAATGCGATGACCCAGAGGTTGGTTGTTTTTACCAGACTATGAATGCTGATGGCCAGCCATGGCCGGCTTTATACATTCCCTCTTGTGAAGAAGACGTAGTTCAAGGAGATACGGCGACGACTTCATACGGCAATCTGAGAATGAAGGGCAAAGAAGTATATAAATTTGCAGTGACAACCTTCCAAGAAATTGCAGAAACACTTCTTGAAGAAACCGGCTTAACGCCTGATGATGTGAGCCAATTCATCTGTCACCAATCAAACATGCGCATAATTGAATCAGCGCAGAAAAAACTGGGGTTAGCTGACGACAAGGTGTATAAAAACATTAGCCACTTTGGAAACAGTTCAGCGGGCGCGGCTGCGCTTTGTTTTGACCAACTCTGGCAAGATGGAAAAATTAAACGCGGCGATGTAATCGTGCTCCTTGCCTTTGGTGGAGGACTCACGTGGGCAAGCAGCGCTTGGAGAATATGACAATGTCGAAACTCGTTGCATTATGTCCTGGTCAAGGTGCACAAAAAGCTGGCATGGGTAAAGCGTGGTTCGACGCTTCTCCAGCTGCAAAAGCAATTTTTGAAGAAGCAGACGCAGTCATTGGTAACTCACTTGGGTTGCCATTGAGTGAAATTTGTTTCAACGATCCAAACGGTGAAATCAATAAAACGAATATAAGCCAACCTGCAATTTACACATGCTCAGTTGCATCATGGCATGGACTTCGTGAACAAGGTCTTGTTGGCGATATGGTTGCAACAGCTGGACTTTCCCTTGGTGAATACACAGCGCTGCATCTTGCAGGAGTCTTTTCATTTGCTGATGGACTGCGACTTGTAGCAAAACGCGGACAATTGATGCAAGCAGCCGCAGAAGCAAAAGAAAGCACGATGGTTGCAGTGATGGGCGATGATGATGCTGCACTTGCTCTTTGCGATGATGCAAAAGAGGGTGACGAGATACTTGTTGCTGCTAACTTTAATGCGCCAGGTCAGACAGTGCTTAGTGGTTCCGTGGCTGCGTGCGAGCGTGTTGCAACGCTTGCAGAGGAAAAGGGTGTTCGTGCAACAGCACTTTCTGTTGCTGGTGCGTTCCATTCGCCTTTTATGGCTCCTGCTGCAAAGGGAATGCGAGAAGCCCTAGCAGAAGCGACATTACTGGCACCAAAAATCGATGTATGGTCGAATGTGACCGCTGATTTACATAGCCCAGAAACCATCGCAGACCGTCTTGTCGACCAAATAACTGGCTCAGTTCGCTGGGCACAATCTTGCAACAAAATGGCAAAAGAGTATGATGGGTGCAGTTGGCATGAACTTGCCCCAAGCGGTGTGCTGCGGGGTCTCATGCGACGAGTGAATAGAGATGTAAAGGTACAGTCCCATGATGAACCAAAATAAAAGCGTATGGTCAGTACTCTTGATGTTCCTTGCAATTTCAGTTTTTGGAATTGGATGCGGAGGAGAAGAAGAAAAGCCAAAGCAAGTTGTAACCCAGAAACCAACTGCGCCCAAGCGACCAAAAGCAAAAACAGTCGATCAACTAGTTTCGGATTTATCAATAGATAACAGAATATTCCTCAGTGAGGATGAAGCTCCTCGACGAGAATCAGAGCGAATTGCAATCCTTAATTTTTTTAACGCAATGATTCAATCAGATTTGGACTCAATTAAAAGCATGTTGTCCTACAGCGACCACATGGAACTCGACACAATGTCTAAAGAGAACATGTCATCATATATGGACAGTGTTTCTCTCATTGAGTTGTTGACTGGCGAAAGTCCAGAGGGAACATCCTGCGTCATGGCAATTTATGAAATTGGTATGGATTATCAGGTACAGATGTGGTTTTATCAGAACAAAGGATCTGATTTTACTTTTAGTGCAGCAGAAACATCCCCGAACCTTATAGAAAAACTAAGTGGCAATTTGGTTCAAAATTATTTCGATTTAAAAAGCAAGCAGGCAGAAATAGCATTACAACCAGATGAAGAAACTTCGTATTCTTTGGCTGGTGAGATAACAAGTACTGACGGGTCAGTTGGTACTGACGAATCTCGACCTGGGCCGCCGCCAAGCCGACCAGGTGGACCACTTGGGCAATAATACCCACACAGGAACGGAGTAAACTATTTCCAACGAAAATATACAAGAAGCCCGAGTTGCAATTGTTTCTGGGGCAAATCGAGGTATAGGTAAAGCGATTGCTTTGCGTCTTGCAAGCGATGGATTTATTGTTGCAATGGTGGCAAGGAATATCGACGCGCTCGTTAAAGTAGAAAAAGAAATAGATGTAACTGGTGGGCAAGCGAGTTCTCACATTTGCGATTTGTCTGACGCAGAAGCATATACGGCAGCGATTGATGAAATCGCAGAGCAATATGGTCGTATTGATGTTCTAGTGAATAACGCTGGAATGACAAAAGATGGACTGATGCTTCGTATGACTTTGGAAGATTTTGATGTCGTGATGAATGTGAATCTTCGTTCAGTCTTTGCTGGTTGCAAGGCAGTAGCAAGACCGATGATGAAAGGCCGATGGGGAAGAATTATTAATATCACATCGGTTACTGGGATTAGTGGAAATGCCGGGCAGGCGAATTATGCTTCGGCTAAGGCTGGGCTTGTTGGACTGACCAAAACGATTGCTAAAGAGTTTGGTTCCAAAGGAATTACTGCAAATGCAATTGCACCTGGCTATATCGAAACAGATATGACAGCGTCGCTTGGCGAAGAGATTCGAAAGGGTGTCGAAAAAATGGTGCCACTTCGCAGATATGGGCAATCTTCTGAAATCGCCTCTGCAGTGTCATACCTTGCGTCTGAGGATGCGGGGTATGTGACTGGCCAAGTGCTTGTCGTTGATGGCGGGCTAACCTGTTAACTCTGAAAAACCCATAAACGAGTGCAAGGCACTCTTGCCTGATACTCGATATAATTACCACGCCCGCGGCAGTCGCGGTTTCTAAGGAGATTCTTACGATGACGAAAGCTGAAATTGAACTAAAAGTGATTGATATTGTTTCAACTCAACTTGGAGTTGATAAAAACGAAGTCACTATTGCATCAAGTTTTGCGAATGATTTAAACGCCGATAGTCTTGATACCGTTGAATTAGTTATGGAATTAGAGGACGCATTCTCAACCTCCATCCCTGATGATAAGGCAGAGCAAATTCAAACAGTTGGCAATGCAGTCGACTTTATAGTTGCTGCAACAGAAGCCGAATAACAGAAAGTTTTTTCATGTCAGTCCATAATCAACGTCGAGTGGTCATAACTGGTCTCGGTGCAATATCGAATCTCGGTCACGATGTCACCTCAACGTGGTCGGGCATGGTCGAGGGTCGATCTGGTATTGGCCCAATTACCGCTTTTGAGCAAGATGACCGTTGGTCTGCGACAATTGCGGGCGAAGTTCGCGATTGGGATCCAACAACGAAGCTTGATCGAAGTGAAATCAAGAAGATGGATCGATTCTCACAATTAGGATTGTGGGCAGCGATTGAAGCCATGGAGAATTGTGGGCTTGACTGGAACCAGGGTGATCCCTATCGAAATGGTGTGGTTATTGGATCAGGTGTTGGTGGAATTCAAACGATTGAATTCTATGCTGGAGTCCTAAAAGAAAAAGGCCCTCGCCGGCTGAGTCCATTTACTGTCCCGAAATTGATGGTCAATGCGACTGCTGGCAATGTTTCGATAAAATTTAACCTGCGTGGAGTCAATTCTGCTCCTGCAACAGCGTGTGCTACAGGCGGGCACGCTCTTGCTGAAGCGTTTATGTTTATTGCATCTGACCAAGCTGACTTTATTCTTGCTGGAGGTGCTGAAGGGGCGGTGTCTCCGGTGTGTGTGAGCTCGTTCTCGGCGATGAAAGCTCTCTCAACGCGGAATGATGAGCCCACGCTTGCGTCTCGCCCATTTGATCGAGACCGAGATGGTTTTGTGCTCGCTGAGGGTGCGGCAGTTTTAGCTGTGGAGGAGTTGGAACACGCGAAAGCTCGTGGGGCGACAATTCTTGCTGAAATCATTGGGTTTGGAATTACTGGCGATGCTGGGCATATTGCAGCTCCTGATGCTGTTGGAACTGGTGCGCATGCAGCTATGAAAACGGCTTTGCGGCATGCTAAACTTGAAATTGACCAAGTGGATTACATCAACGCTCATGGAACGTCTACGCCACTTGGGGATATTGCAGAAGTGTCTGCAGTGAAGAGCTTGTTTGGCAATCATGCGAGTTCGCTTGCGATGAGTTCAACGAAATCTTGCACAGGTCATATGCTTGGTGCAGCAGGTGGTATCGAGTCTATTGCAGTGGTGAAGGCAATTTACGATGGTGTTATGCCTCCAACAATTAACCTTGATAATCCTGATGAAGGTTTTGATTTGAATTTTGTTGCAAACACTGCTCAGGAACGAACAATCAAAGTAGCATTGAATAATTCATTTGGCTTCGGCGGTCACAACGTTTCGCTGGCGATTGCCGCCTTCAACGGTTAATTCAAGGGTCATGTCGGGGGTCATGTCGGGGGTCATGTCGGGGGTCATGTCGGGGGTTAGGTCGGGGGTCAGACCCTTTTAAAATGGAAATGAAATGCCGGTCCAAATCATGATGCTATCGCGACCGGGATTTGATGCGTATGTATTTGCGTTCGAAATGTGATGCCATTTCACGCCTACGAGCCACCTGTTGTGCTTACCCATATCAAAAGAAAAACCTAGCCCTGCTTGCGGAGTAAAATTAAACTTCGATCCGCCCGCTGGAACGTTGTCACTAGTACGCAATAGTCCAGCTCCACCCTCTAAGAACATCGACCATGATTCTTCTGCAACAAAATGCCACCGTAATTGCAACGTGAAATTCAACCCGTTTGCATTGGGACCATCTTGGTCGACGGTCATCCCCAAAAACCCAAAGTCAAGACTCAAATCTTCATCCACAAAATATTCAAACTCGACGCCATAGACTTCAAGAGTGTTGCCTGAATTTTTTACATCCTTTGCCCAACCAGCTTGGAGATTCCAGCGCCAAGTATCTTTCTTGCCCCATGTTGGTGGAGAAACACTCATTACCTCTTCTTCTTGAATATCCAAAGGAGAATCAGTCGTTTCTGGCTGGCTCTCAAATGAAAGACTCGTTGCAGCAACAAAATCAATTGGCTGATAATCTACAGGAGTAGAAACGAGTAATATTGGAATTGTGAAGAGTGAAATCATAAAAACCTCCCTATAAATGATCCCAAGGGGATTCGAACCCCTGTTCCCAGGATGAAAACCTGGTGTCCTGACCTGACTAGACGATGGGACCGTAAGGCGAGGAATGATACCGTACTCACGACTTCGCTGCTACGAGTATCCTGTAAAAATGCTACGAGAGACTTTGATATTGCTTTTCTGCGTACTTATGGCAGCAGATATTTCACCAATTGGGGAAAAAAGCCAAATTCGTCTTCAATCGGTCGCTGATGGAGAGGATTCTCGAGGCGAAGGATTTGCAGCACTTGTTGAACATGTTCGTTTGTGGGAGGGTTCTGCTGAATCCCTCCAAACCCCAAACATGGCAGCACTGCTGAGAACTCCAGAATTGTTTCGAGGAAAACTATTTCAAATATCTGGAGATGTAGAACTTCTTGAGACCTTGGTACATCCTTGGAGTGGCGTCAAAGAACTCTTCGTTCGAGGTGAATCTGGAAACGTGTATGGGGTATATGTTGTTGGGGAATCCACTACATCTTCGATGAAAACAATTCAGGGACCAGCGTTGTTTTATAAAACCATGTCAATTAAAGCACGCGACAATCAAATACGACTGTACCCTACGTTTGTGACTACAGATACAGTATTGAAATCTTCAACGAGCATTCAAAAAATCCCAACATCTCTGTTGCTAATTCCATTATTTTTCGTAGTTCTCTTTGTTTTCTTTTTAGTAGTGAAATTATGTAAAGGCAAAAGAAAGTTGAACCCTCGAAAGTCAATAGTTACTAGAGAGGTAATCGATGCGGTGAGTGAAACATCAGGCGAGTTGCCCGATGACCCATCACAAGCAATGGCGATGTTGTATGAAGATTCGGAAGGTAAAGTATGAAAACTATTTCAGTACCCCTTGGTGACAGGTCATACTCCATTCATGTTGGAAGTGGCATTCTTCAAAAACTTGGTGGGCTTGTTGGGGAAATAGTGCCAGCTTCAAAATACTTTTTTGTTCTTGACGAAAATATTGAGTCCTCTCATGGCCAAATTGCAATGCATTCGTTTTCAGAAGATACAGATGCATGTTCATTGCGAGCAGTGGAATCAAATAAAACTATGGATTCGATCCAAGATATTTGGAGTGCGATGCTCTCATATGGGTGTGATCGCACAGTTCCACTTGTTGCGGTGGGAGGGGGGCTTGTTGGAGATGTTGGCGGTTTTGCAGCAGCAACATTTATGCGAGGCGTATCAGTTATTCAAGTTCCAACGACATTGCTAGCAATGGTTGATGCTTCGATTGGTGGAAAAACGGGAATTAATCTACCAATCGAACACTCGGGTGGACAAGTTGTGCTTGGCAAGAATCTCGCAGGCTCCTTTTGGCAGCCAGCTCTTGTTGTTGCAGATGTCGACACTCTAAACACACTAGACGATCGACAATTACGTTGTGGGCTTGCAGAATGTGTGAAACACGCAATGCTTGGGCACGAAAAGTTGTTGACATGGATAGAACAACATCTTGTAGAAATATTCGCACGCGATACATCCACGCTTGTTGAACTTGTTTCAGAGTGTGCATCAATAAAAGCTGAGGTAGTTGCTCAGGATGAGCGAGAATCAGGATGCCGCGCTCTCTTAAATCTTGGTCATACATTTGCTCACGCAATTGAGCCCATACGTGAACTATCTTTGTGCCATGGCGAAGCCGTTTCAATCGGCCTTTGTGCATCCGTATTTTGTGCAGAGGCAACTGGGCTTGTTGATGCGGATTATGTTGACCGAATTCGTGGAATTCTGACAAATATTGGCTTGCCAATACGGTTGCCGGCTTCGGTGAACATTGAAGAATTAGTTTCAATTATGCAAAGAGATAAAAAAACTGTAGACGCATTAATTCGATTAATCCTTCCAACGGAAGAGGGTGCAACTATTGTTGATGAAATTGATGATGGGGCAATCGGATTAGCGTGGGCTTCGGTAGGGGCTTCTGCTTAGTACAGAACAATCTCTCTCTTTCAAGGAAAGTGGTGTGGGGTTCCGATAAGGAAAAGTCGCTCCTTTTTTGGAGCCAGAGAGGATTCCCCATTGCGTACATTTGCAATTGTTAATCAAAAAGGTGGTTGTGGTAAGACGACAACGTCGATTAATCTTGCAGCCATGTATGCACGGCGTGGTTTACGTACTTTATTGATAGATATGGATCCACAAGCACATTGTGCTGCTGGTCTCGGGGTGCCAGAGGAACAAATTGAAAAACATATCGGTGACGCAATGATTGCTCCACACGATGAGTCTTTCGAAAAGGATGCTTATTTATGGGAAATTACTCGTAATTTACACCTTGCTCCAAGTACGATGATGCTTACAGCACTTGAAGCACCCGGAAGTGTCTTGCAGAATATGCCAGACCGAGATTGTCGGCTCGAAAGTGTTTTGAAGTTGTGGGAAGGCGATTTTGATCGATGTGTGATTGATTGTCCTCCAAATATTGGTTTATTGACGTACAACGCACTCCGAGCAGCAACCGAAGCGTTGATTCCAGTCGAAACGGGCTATTTTTCACTCCGTGGGGCTCGTCGTCAACGAAAAACAGTCGATGCCCTCATCGCTCGAATTGGAAAACCCCTTCCATGTTGGATTATTCCCTCCATTCATCGTTCCTCACCTTTGGCTCGAACTCTGCTTCAGCGATTGCGTGAATCTTTTGATCCAGAAGTTGCTCCAACGGTTATTCGAGATCATGAAACACTTAGAGAAGCGGCAAGTTTCGGTCAGCCGGTTTGTGATTTTGCCCCAGATAGCGAGGCAGAACGTGATTTTGAGGCATTGGCTCAGTGGCTCGAAGATATTTATGCACCGCCAGTTCCAATCGTTGAAGTGGCATCAGAATCGGGTGGGCGAGCTGCGGAGCTTGCACGGCGAGTAGGCACTTTATCTTTAACGCAAGGTTCGCCAGTCATTGGGCGTATAATTCCTACAGAGGATAAAGATGACACCAAGCTCTGAACAATATGCCGAACTTGCAGCGATGTTCACGACAAGCACCGAACCTTCTTCGGGTGCTTCAATTGAACTCCTGCTCCCTGCGCACCTTCCAGTACAAGGTGGGTTGTGGCTCGTTCCATATGCGGGTCGAGAAGCGCAGAGCGGCAATTCAGTTCTTGTGCGGATGCATGAAGATTCCGTTGATGTTGCGTTTATTGGAAGTGGTGGGAATGTTGACATTACATCCTGCACGTCTATTGAAGAGGTTATAGAGCGGATAGATGACCCAATTGAGAATTGGATTGTACAACCTCCTTCGGATGTAGATTCAACATCGTTGTTACATTGCGATGCAGATTATGTCACGCTTCTTTCGGGGGCAGATCAAGCGGCAGTCGTTGGAGCATATCGATTACTAAAGGGGTTGGTAAGTGCAAAAGGAAAGGGTGAAGAGTTCCCACCTGTTCGTTTGGTGATTGTTGGGGCTGAGGAGCGAGCATCAAGTGAAGCAGCAAGCCGAATTGTTCAAACCGCTCACCATCAACTTGGAGTTAGTCTTGAAGTTGGACACCCGTTGCCTGCAATGGGAAGTACGAGCAACGTTGTTTCTCAAGTAAACTTTCCTCGCATTAGCAACGTTGTTGATTTCATTGGACGCTTGCGAAGAGATACCGAAGAAGTTCCTGCTACGACTGAACTTCCAACTACACACAGGTTTGCCACTGACGATTTGCAGCAACAAGAAGCACAATTACAAGATGTTCCTTTTGTAAACGAAGTTACCAAGCCCGTGGAGCCAACAGTGCAAGAGAATCCAAAAGAACCAGAACGAATCGGGAAAGAAACTTCAAATTCACAAACCCGATTTGCTTCTCATATAGCAGGGTTGATTTCAATAGAACCGCGTTGCCCAGATTTTGAACACATAGAATTGGCTGTCGATAGTACGGGTTCTCTGCATGTACTAGCTTCTGTTGAAAACTTTAGGGAAGTTACAATTGTGGGAGCTTGGGCAACTCGACATCGTGCGATTCTCCAGATGGCATGTAGCGGTATTCAGTTCGATACGACTTCGGTTCCTGTGCAACATCTATTTACAAGTACAGCGGCTTCGGTTGCTGATTTGCATGGAAGTGGTGTTAAATTGCATCTTCTCACAGAAGTAGAAGTTGAATGTAAGACGGGCGTATTTTGCACGCCTCTGAATTAATACATCGCATTCTGCCGTGGTGTGCTACACCGATTTATCGTTGTAGTCATAGTCCAACAACCTTAGGGCGGGTATCCTGTACCTGTCGTGCAAGATCAAAAAGACAATATTGGAATATGTATCCCACAAAAATCAGAACGAAAAAGACGGATATACGCACTTGGTGTTGCGTTAGCAACACTATTTCTTTTATCTATAGCATTTTTTCTTCAGCCATCAACCGATGGTGTCGGGACGCATCAGCAATTGGGTCTTCCTCAATGTGGGTGGATTCTCGCAGCAAATGTTCCATGCCCAACGTGTGGTATGACTACAGCGTGGAGTCACACCGTTCGAGGGGAATTGCCATCAGCATTCATGGTTCAGCCGTTGGGCATGCTCCTTGCAATAACAGCATTTCTAGTAGTCATTGGTGGATTCGTAACCGCGTGTACTGGTTATTCTTTTCAACCACTACTCTATCGATTTCCTCCATCCCGAATTTTTGTATTTCTCATCACTGCCGCACTCGTTGCGTGGGGCTTTAAAATTCTATTGCACAGAGGTGTTTTATGATTCGTTTCATTATTCTTTCACTTGCGTCACTTGCCACATTATGCAGCATAGGATGTTCTGTCTTTGGTTTTATTGGAGCTGGAAAGCAAGCAATGGAAGATCAGATGTTAATTGAGAAGCCTGCAGAATATAATCTTGAAGGTAAGAGTGTCGCTGTTGTTATTGACACTGACCTTGCAGTTCATTATGAGCACCCAGGCATTTCAACTTCAATTGCAGGAGGAGTAGCCGCAAGAATTGCAAAAAATACTCCTGATGTAAAAATAGTCCGCCCAGATCTAGTTGCGCGTTGGCAATTCGAAACCCCGCAGTGGTCAGCCATGCCTTCTACAGATATTGCAAAATCGTTGCAAGTAGATTGCGTTATTTTTATCGACTTACAAAACTATTCCTTGACCCCTCCAGGAAACCAATGGCTTTGGGAGGGAAGGTGTTCTGCAACAGTTGGAATAATTGAAGCAGAAAGTTATGAACATGATGGTTTCTCAGATAGTTATGAAATAATGGTGGAGTTTCCTCATCGCCCATCAGTATTAAGCCGTGAGGAAGCGAGTAAAGAAACAATTCAGCAAGGATTAATTTTAGAGTTTGTAAAAAACACTGCGTGGTTGTTCTACTTCCACGAAGAGCCAAAACACCCAGATCGTTACCGACCGGAGTTAAACCAATGAAACGTATCTTTTTATTGTTTATGATTTGTTCTGTTTACAGTGTTCTCTCTTCATGTAATATTGCCGCGGTTGCTGCGTACATAACTTCTCCAGATCCTGAACAGGAAGCCCTGTTTGAACTTCCGAATGTTCCAACAGTGGTTTTTGTAGATGATCGAAGGAATGAGATGCATCCAACGCGTCTTCGCCGAGTGATTGCAGACAGGGTTACCGAAGAACTTCTAAGTCGTGGACTTTTAACTACGATGATTTCGCCTCGTGATGCGATGCGTGTTAGTGCAACGAATGACAAATACAACGAGCCACTACCAGTTAATGAACTTGGTAAAGCAGTGGATGCATCAGTAGTGATTTATATTGAAATGACTGCGTTTGGTTTGTCGAGTGATGGTCAAACCGCAAATCCAAGGACAAGTTGTAACATCCGTGTGATTGATGTTGAAAATAGGGAGCGCCTTTTCCCATTGGATGCAGCTTCGCTTACTGTTGTAGAAAAATTAAAACATATTGGACCAAATCGTGTGACATCTTCTTCAGAAGCTCGAGAACTTGCAGAAGAACTAGCATTAAAACTTGCTGATTCGATTTCAAAAGTCTTTTACACTCACACTACAGGTCGGTTGGGCGATAACTTAGATCGAAAGTAAGGTGATTAGATGTTACACGTCATTTCGCCAGCGCACTTTACGACATCAGCTGCACTGTTTGGATTGATGAGGGTCGCAATTCATCAGCTCCATCAAGAAAACCACAGGGTGATAGTTGTTGGAGACTCTGTTGAAATGAAAAGGTGTAGAAATCTGGGGGTTCCGGTTCTTGGTTCCCTAAGTGGATCTCTTGATACATCAAAAACCTTGAGTAAACGGATGATTTCATTTGTAAGGGATATTAAGATAAATAGTTCCGAAAAAATTATGGCTTGGGGCTGGCATGCAATGTGCGTAACTGAAAAATGCACTCTTGATTATGACACATTTGCAATCATTGATGAAGTTGGTCAGCGCTCACCATGTTCTAATGGGCATTTAGTGATTCCTACAACAGAGGTTGCTTCAATAACTGCAAATAAATCAGGTGTACTAGAAAAGCAACTTACAGAGCCAATCATTGGAGTAGAACCTACGACTGTATTTGCTAGTGACGCTATGGTTAAAGAGGCGCTTAAGTTGCAAGGCGATGAGTTTCTTATAAGCATTGTTGGTGAATTAGGTTCTTGGCAAGAGATTCTTGCAATGATAATTCGCTTAAATTCAATACGAAAGACCGCACATTTTGTGCTTCCCTCAACGTATCGTGATTTAGCTATGCTTATGCGTGCTGCGAATAATCACGGGGTTGCCGACAGAGTGCAGTGTGTCCCATCTTCTATTCGCCACGTTGACGTGTTACGATTGGCTGATTGTGCTTGGTGCCCTTCACTCGCCCCATTTGATTGTTCAACGAATGTTCTCGATGTGTTGTTTGCTGCTTGGATGACGACTCCTCTTGCAGTGAATAGGGATCATCCTGTATCAAGCATTCCAACCATAGGACAACAAATTGCTTGGGCGTCTGATGCTGTCGAAATATGTGGTTGGATGATGGATCTTATGAACAAAGAAAAATCTCCATATTGTGACTACACAGAACAAGTGGATACTGTTCGTTCTATTGCTGCACCATCTCGTTTTATACAGTCGTTACAAATGAGGATGCACGCGTTGGTGTAATTATTGTTGGAACTTTTGCACTGTCTGAATAGATCGTACTAGAATTGATTTGTGTTTACTTGAGGTTGGAGGAACAACAATTTCATCTTGATGTTGTTTTGAAATATGAGCTGCAACAACTTGGCCAAGATATAACCTGCAATCAGCGTCTGGTGACAAATGTCCTTCTAGTTTGCAATCAAACCATACAAGAGATTGTTCCAATATTGGCATTCCATTGACAGATTTGTGCACAGATAGAGAGAGAAAAGGGTCGTCACCGAGTTCATGTTCACTTCCAAAAAGCCGTTGCACAGATCGATCATTTTCCTTAACCATACAGAGTGCAAATGCACGAGCATCTCGGAGCATTGGTTCAATCATCTTTCCTTTTGGAATGGCTACAACAATCATGGGTGGTTCAGAGCTACACCGTTGGACCCATCTTGTGATGATGCCATCGCGGTATTCTCCATGGCAACACGTCAAAACGAACTTAGCATGTGGGATACTACGCAGCGCATTGTGGATTACTTGTGGATTGGGTTGTTGATCAGTCATTCATTATTGCACTAGCACAAAATGATGGAACATATTGTGCAATCACTACTTAGGATGCAACAGATTTCAAGAAAAGCAACGTCCGAGAATGTTTGTCTTCACTTTTTATCACAATTAAATGCAAAAGTGTTGCAAAATGGGGAAAGGTGGGGTACTGTGGGGACGATTGGTAATGAATACTCAATACCCACAAGATGTTATTTACAGGCGAAACAGAACGATCTATCGACGAAAAGTCACGAATCTCTCTACCAGCAGAGATGCGAGTGGGCTTTTGTTCAGGGATTGTCTACGCTTCTCCTGGAGCAAACGACACAATTTGGTTGTCACCCGAGGCAACTTTCGAAAAGAAAGCCAGTTCACTCGAACAATCTTTACTTCCCGACGAGGACGAGATGGAGTTCGAACAAATTTTGTTTTCACAATCAAGACGACTCGAAATAGACAAGCAGGGGAGAATTCGTCTTCCAGATACCTTGCTAGAACTAGCAGGGATAGCCAATCAAGCTTATGTGCTTGGGGTAGGGGATCATCTAGAAGTCCTCAATCATGCGAGTTGGGCTGCGAAAAAAGTGGAAAACCTTGCAAAACTTCGCGAAATCATGAAGCGAGCGAGGAAAAAGGGCGGAGTTTCAAAGGGAAATCCATGAACCATCACACATTTATTTCTACTGCTGAGCAGGGACGCTCAGTACGGGAGGGATGCAGTGTCACGGACGACGCTCGGACCCTCTTTGAGTTACATGCAGCATCTGCTGCACATCAGGAGTCACGGATGGCTCTATCTAGAGAAAGTATCTGCACGGACGCAAGATACTAATCGAACTTGGCTCTCGGCTCGTGCCCGTGTCGAGAGCTATTCCTCAAGTCAGCCAAGCATATTTGTTTGGCTACCTTCCCTTGGCTTGCGGCATGACCCACCACATGCCGCGAGCCTTTTTTTTATGGTCTGTCCACGTCTCAGACCCGATGACAGAGCAAGGGCCAGACCGAGGGTAAGACCGGGGATCAGACCGAGGGTCAGACATGGTGTCAGACATGGTGTCAGAGCGGGGGTCAGACCTAACTATTTCGTTCGCAATCTATTGTGTTGAGATTATTCTTTGGACGCTGGTCGGATTTTTCCAGCGATAGCAGGCCCAGACTTAGCAATTTCAGAAGCCACTTCCCTTCGGTGCACAGGAACCTCTCTAGGAAAATCCAAAGCAACTCGTACTCGATCACCCTTAATGGTTGCGATGCGAATGACTCCAAGCGGATTTGCTGGATCACCAATAACAACTTCTTCCCCTTCTCTTCGTGTAATAACTAGCATAATGCGAACCTCCTGTCGCCACTTCCATTTGAGAAATATCGCGCAGCCTGCGCGAACCACCAAAACATATCGTAGCAAAAACAGAGAACACATTCCAGTTAATTCTTAAAAAAGGCATCGCAACCGTTTTAACGGCAGTATGTTGCACTTAAAGGCTATTCAACGGCTTTCACGTGCGTGACACCCTGGACTCGTTCCTTCAGGGTTGATTCAATCCCACCCTGCAGAGTCATATCCAGTGAAGGGCACCCGATACACGCACCAAGGAATTTGATTGAGACAACACCATCAGCATCTACTGAGACCAGTTCAATATCACCACCATCGGCTTGGATAGATGGCCTGATGAGTTCAATCACTTCCGCGACATCAACGAACAGTGTGCTCTTGCGATGTTTGTTTTTCGAATCCATATTGCTAAATGGTATGCGGAAGTCGTTTACTTTGCTAGTGCTTGTACACTGTGCCAATGAAACGAACGTTACTATTGATAATTCTCACCCTGTTACTCATTCGATGTGGTGGAATAACGATGACCAACCCGCACTCTGTTCTTAATGAGACGGGACGATCATCGTCAGTTCACATACAAGCAATGGAATTACTTGACCTTGAAGTTGGTATAGAAAATCAATCGTACAAGGATAAATTACAGCGCATGTTGTGGTCTCCGGGATACACGAATGACGCGAGGATGGCAGCATTGCATCGGCTTTGGGAATCTGACCGTGAGGGAACTATTAGAGTTATTCGCCAACGTCTACCTAGGTTGGAAAATTGGAGTTGGCTTACAGTGTTGTGTGCTTGGATAGCTGATGAAAATGTTATAGAACTTGATGAAGCATTGATAAGTTCCTGGGCTGTTCCAACTCCTATGGTTAAGGGAGAAGAAGAGCGCCCAGAATATCAAGCCCTTGTTCAATTGGTTGGCAAAGACGCTGTAGTTGATGTCATTTTTACTTCACTTGTAGAATCAAATAAAACATGGAAACAGGGGTATCGAACTCGTTGCTGGGAATTATTGCATCGACTTGCAGAGAGAAATCGACTTACAGAATTATTAAATAATGAAATGATCTCAGAGGATGACTCGTTTCTTGTAGACCTTAGAAAAGCAATGAATGATTTTGGAATTGTTCCTCTTAGGCGAGAAGAAATTCTATGGATTCGTGAACTTTCAAAACCGAAATACCAATCATTCTGGAAGGAAGCAATCGATGCACTTTCAGAAATAAACGAACAACGACGAAGTAGATTAGAAATGCGTGATATTCCTATCGCAGTTTCGTTGAAGAGACATGGTGAACCAGGAGCACTTTCAAGACCTACAGAAGAAATCATTAGCAAGGTGGAGTCCGCAATTAGCGAGATGCATCACTATTTTGAATACGAAGGTGGTGGGAGTTATGATGCTGGATCAGAACTACTTAAGACACACAAATCAAAACTAACATGGGGTGATGCTATAGCACTGGAAATTGCATTGAAGGCACTGGATGTGCAAGAAGTAAGGTCTCACTTGTTTGACTTTGCAAGACGTGACTTGCTCGATACGACTACAGAGTATGGAGGAGTAATCGCGCTTGATAATGAAGGACGTTTTGAAATTCTAGAGTTTGAACCAAGAGTTCGTCATCATGATAGGCGATTTAATGCTTCTCAAGACATGTTTGATGCAGCATACACCGCTCTATTCCATTTTCACTTCCATGCGCAAAAATATCGTAATGGAGACCACGCAGGTCCAGGTATGGGAGATAAAAATTACGCCTCAAACACAAGAGCTAACTGTCTTGTCTTTACATTTGTAAATGAAAATACTATTAATGTCGATTACTACCGTCACACTGATGTTGTTGTTGATTTAGGAACCATCACACTCGACTAATGCTTAGACCAATTTCATTATTCTTGATTGCATGTTTGGTACTAGCAGAATACTTCTCGTTCGAAAATCTTGATCCAGCGGGTTTTGGTTTTTGGATTTCAATGTGTCTCATAATTGTACCTTTGACGGTAGTGCTGCTTTCTTATTTTGTATGTAACAATAAGATTTGCGTACAAATCTTAACAGTCATAATCCTAATTTCATGGTGCGTTGCTATGCTAGTCTTTGCTTGGATAAAGTTTGTTCGCGGAATTGTAGGAAATCAATTCCTTGTTGATGAACTGATTGTGGTATTTCCTGTTGTTCTCTGGCTTTCAATGCTTTGGTTTATAACATCTCCAATTAAGAATAAATTTGCTTGGGTTTCTTACAGACTCCGTATGGATGTACTCTTGTTACTTCTTCCACTGTTTGGATTCTGGGGAATACGTGAGGTTTCTGAAATATACAGCAACGAATCATTTTTTGAAATAATTGAATTCCTCGCTGTTGTTATGCTGATTCTACTTTTACCTATATTTATACGGCTTATCTTGTCAGCTAAAGCAATGAAAGACACATCCTTGCTGAGACTATTTCAAGAAGTTGGAACACGAGCGGGCGTGCAACATCCAAATGTTCTTGTGTGGAACACCCACGGTCGGATGATGAATGCATTTGCAATTGGTAGTATTTTTCAGCGAAAAACAATTATTCTTACAGACAAGCTTATTCATAACCTTACTCAAGCAGAACTTCTTTCTGTTGTTAGGCATGAGTTTGCTCATCATAAATACTGGCACTTAGAATTTCTTGGTCTTGCGATGCTTTGTTCTTTGATTTGGACTGATGTGTTGTTTGGGGTATTACACCTGAGTTCTTCTTGGTACGTACAAGTACCACAATTTATTATCGTGTGCATTGCGATAGTAGTAGTGTCGAGAAAGTTTGAAAGGCAAGCAGACACATATTCTGTCGTAGATCAATCCAAGGTAGATGGAAGTTGCACTGTGACAAAAAATGCATCGTCAAGCATGTCTTCATCGCTGCGAACTTTGGCTGATTCACATAATATTTCGATAGAACGCGGAGATCCAATGCATGGTTCAATTCATGACAGGCAGAAATATCTCGAAAGTTTGGTTGATTGCCCAATCGACTCCATCCCAATTAACAGAACTGTCAGGCGAATAAAAATAGGAATCGTTCTAATGCTTGTGTTAGGATTAGCACTATGAGTTGTCTACAAAAAGTGAAAATGCATGGAGCTTCAAATCAATTTTTGTTACTTTTTGCTGATGATACTCTCGAAAAGAATTTGAATAATCTTCAGGGTTTAGATGGTCTCTTGCTTGTTCAAGAAGATGATCAAGCAGACGCATTTATGCGAGTTTTTAACGCAGATGGCAGTGAGGCGGAACAATGTGGTAATGGGTTACGTTGTGTCGCGTTACATCTTGTCAGAAATAAAATGGTTGATAGTCCAGATTTAACAATTCGCACCTTATCGGGTATTAGCCATTGCAAGGTGAGTGAGGAGTGTAATGAAGTATCAGTCACACTTTGTAAACCAAAGATTGAGGAACATTTTGTTGCTGAATTTCCAAATCTTTTCTTTGTCGATATTGGGAATCCAAATGCAGTGTATTGGACTGAAAAAGATCCTCTTGAGGTTCGTGGCGAACTTGGCGAGATAATCTCTATGCACAAATCATTCCCGAGTGGGATGAATGTTCACTTTGCTCGGAGGGACGCAACACAAAACGCAACATGCGCTTCTTATGAACGCGGTGTTGGTGCAACACATGCATCCGGTACAGGAGGCGCATCGGTTTTTGTTGCTGCAGGTGCTGGGGGATTGTTCTATGTGTCAAGCCAAGGTGGCACACTTAATTATCAATTGAATGACAATGGAGTCATCGTAATGACCGGGCCAGCGTGTTACGTGTAACGCACTTCAACCTGATGCGCTGTGATGGATGCAACACAACCATCACTACAAACGAAGGTGCGTGGCTCTGTGCTCTGGTCTGCAATAGCGAGTGAAATTGATTGAATGGTTTCGTAGGTTGCATGGTCACCCACTGCACTGTGCAACGCTGCTGCGATAATTGGAAGAGGCAATGCAGAGAGTGAATCTCTTTTCCAAGACGTTCCTTGCGGGACGTTTGATTGAAACGCTTCTACCGCTGCATGTAACATTGAAGACGCATTTGATGCATGGCGATCAGCGGCAGGCCACAATTCACGAAGCACTGGGATGACATCTTTACGGAGGCGACCACGAGGTGTTGAACTATCTGTATTGGTTGGGTCTTCACACCAACTCACATCAGCACTGCGACAAATGTCGAGCAGTATTTTTTTGTCGACATGTAAGAGGGGTCTTAGAAGAGTAATGTTGCACTCCAAGTTGCGGGTCGGTGACATTCCTGCGAGTTTTCTCACGCCTCCTCCTCTACATAATGCCATGAGCATGGTTTCAAGTTGATCATCTGCATGATGAGCAACTGCAATAGAAGTGGAATTATTTTCTCTTGCAATTTCACACAGCGCTGCATATCTAGCATCTCGCGCACCAGCAGCTATGCTTCCATTTTTTGCTTGGACAGTTATATTCTTTGTAATACATGGGATTCCAAAGCGAGAGCAAATAGATTCAACAAGGGCTTGCTCTTGGTCAGATTCACTTCGCAATCCATGATGAATATGTCCTGCGGTGACTGAAAACGTCGATGATTTTTGCATGGAAGCAGCGGCACATAGCAAAAGTAGTGCTACAGAGTCCGCGCCACCACTCACTCCAACTATCACATTCGTACTTTTAATAGAGTCACGGACACCTGAGACGAGCTGGTGTCTGCGAATTTCAAGTGGAACCTTCTCTGCCATCAGACTGATGATGCATGTGTTGGTTCAAGCACCGTTAATCCGTTCATGTATTGTTGTAGGCATTCTGGAATAGAAACAGAACCGTCTTGTTGTTGGTGCATTTCTAGAAGTGGAATCAAAATGCGTGGGCTCGCAAGAACGGTGTTGTTAAGTGAATGCGCGAAGATTGTGTTTCCATCAGCATCACGATACCTCATGTTTAATCTTCGACACTGATAATCATAAAGCCGTGAAGCGGAGTGAGTTTCACCCCAAGCACCAGATGGTTTTCCATCTGCATCTAGTTCGCCACGACCAGGCATCCAACATTCTATGTCAATCATGTCAGCATTTTTAGCGCCAAGATCAGCGGTGCAACATTGTAGGAGACGGTATGGGATTCCGAGTTGTACAAGTATGTTTTCGGCAATGACAATCATTTCTTTATGCCAGTGACGGCTTTCTTCTTCATCTGATTTGCAAATAACAACTTGTTCAACCTTATCAAACTGATGAATGCGATAGAGACCAGCTGTGTCACGACCAGCAGCGCCAGCTTCTCTTCTGAAACATGTAGAAACAGTAGCCATTTTGATTGGCAATTGTTCCTCATCAAGAATTTCATCTCCGTACATGCCCATCAACCCAACTTCTCCAGTGCCTGCAAGGAATAAATCATGGCCAGACCCTCGCTTTGACTCTTCAATGTGATATGCCTCACTTCTACCTGTTGGGAAAAAGCCAGTGCCGACCATGCTCTCTTCGCGAATTATCATGGGTACAGATGTTGGTGTGAAATTATAGGAGTCGACGATGAGGTCAAATGCGAAACGCAATGCCGCTTGGTGTAAGCGCATTCCATTACCTGTCAACATGTAATGTCGAGTGCCTGCAACTTTAACCCCTCGTTCAAAATCAGCAAGGCCAAGTTCACTAACGAGCTCAAGGTGTGATTTTGGTTCAAACCCTCGGTTTTCTTTAAATGACTTTGAGAGGTCAAATCCAGCGGGTTCCCATGTTCTTAGTTCAACATTGTCATCAGAACTATTACCTTTTGGGACATCTTCATCTGCTGGTTGAGGAATTTGAAGCAGGAGTTCTTTCCACTGTGGATCGATTGTAGAAATAGATTCATCAAGTCGTTGAATTTCAGTTTTTAGTGCAATTGGTTTTGCTTCAAGTTCTACAAGTTGGGATTCAATTTGTAAGGTTTCTTCTTCATTTGCACTTTTGAGTTGGCTCTTAAGTTTTCCAATTTGTGGACCAATCTCTTTTGAAATACGCTTTTGCTCTGCGCGGTGTTCTTCTCGTTGGCGCGTAAAAAGACGACGTTGCTCGTCAAGATCAAGTAACGTGGTAATATCAACGGAAATATTTTTTTCTGCTGCACCATCAATATACCGTTGCGGGTTTTCTCGTAGAGACTTGATGTCAATCATTTTTATTCCATTTTTTCTCGTAGTTCTGGATGAGCTGCCCAGTGTAGTTTATCGACTAACGTGTTCCAGTATGAACATGTGGGATTAAGTACAATTGAAAGTGAGTGTGAAGATTGATTTACTTTTAATTTCATCCCCTCTTTCATTCCACAATGTACTTGTCCATCGATGACTAGCGAAGTTCCTTGATTGGCTTGCAAAATATCGACAGTGATGTTTGCTTTTCCATCTAGGACAATTGGTCGTACAGCAAGTGAGTGTGCGGCAATTGGTGTCAGGATAAAGGCATTTGTTGATGGATCAACGATTGGGCCACCAGCAGAGGCATTATGCGCAGTTGAGCCAGTCGGGGTTGCAAGAATGACTCCATCGCCCCTAAGCGTGGGAGCTGGTACTCCATCTATTGATAACCCAAGCTCTAGCATTCGAAATGGCGCTCCAGAAGTAATCATCATTTCATTCACAGCAATTGTTGGGAGTTCATCATTGACAGAGATATCTAGGAGCATCGCATTAAGGATTGGTGGAGATTCAACGAATATTTCACGGCGATTCTCAACAAGTGACTCGACATCGAATCTTGCGAGGAATCCAAGTCGGCCACTGTTCACACCAACAAGTGGGATACTTTTTTTAGCAAGCATCCTGCCATGTTTGATGAGCGTACCATCTCCGCCAATAGCAATAGCGAGAGAGGCTTCTTTACTTAGGTTGGGCAGAAAGTCCACAACATCTGAGAGAGCCACTTCAAGTGAAGTAGCAATCGAATCAATATCTTGAACAGAACGATCAGCGAGCAAAATGACTTGGCAACGTGCCATAATTAAGCATTATAGCCACAACATCTAAGTGGTCCCTAGGGTCAGCCCCTTAGTTGATGAGACCCTTGGTGAGCCGCATGAATGCGGTTTCAAGGTTTATTTGTTCGCCTTGCATAGAAGTTATTCTAAAGCCCTGTGCGATTAAACGGTTTGGGATTTCAGATTGATCAAATGCAGATTCTGAATCAATGGTGATGTCGATCCTCTCACGGTTGTTTTCGGTTACAACATCAACTGAACGAATTCCTTCAACAGCACGCAATAAGGTGGCAGCTTCTTTGCTTTGCTGAGTAACTTCGATATGGACAACTTGCCCAACCTTCGCTTTATCCAAGATGTCTGAAACTTTGCCAGAGAACAGCAACTTGCCTTGTTCAATAATTCCAACGCTTGTACATAATTCTGCAAGTTCATGCAAAATGTGGGAGCTTATTAAAATTGTTTTTCCCATGCGGTTAAGTTCTTTGAGCAACTCACGAATTTCAATTCTTGCTCGAGGGTCAAGCCCTGAAGCGGGCTCATCTAGCAATAGCACTTTTGGATCATGGAGTAAGACTCGTGCAATAGAAAGTCGTTGACTCATGCCTCTACTTAGTCCAGCGACTTGTGAATTTGCTTTGTAATTGAGTTCCGTGAGTTCAAGAACATCTCCAACGGCTCTGTGCCGCTGCGAGCCACTTAAGCCATAGCATGTTGCGAAAAAATCGAGATATTCCCGAACTACCATGTCGTCATATGAACCCATAAAATCAGGAACATATCCAATGCTTGGTCGAATTTCAGCGTTTTGATATCCAATGACCTTCCCATCAACCCTTGCTTCTCCCCATGAGGGTTTCAGGAGAGTTGCAAGAATTTTAATCGTTGTTGTTTTACCAGCTCCATTTGGACCAATAAAACCATAGCACTCACCCTCATCGATTTGAAGGTTCAGGTTGTCAAGGGCAACGAGGTCGCCATACTTTCTTGTTAGGTTTGTTGTCTGAATCATTGGGTATCCCTCAAAGGATAAACCCATCGTACAAATGTTTCACCAGTACTTTTAGTAATTTGCTCTCCGTCTACAGAGATTTCGACTGGAATTGGAGAGTTTGGTATAAAACCCATCACAATTATGCAGGGTCTGCCGAACCAATAAGCAAAATCGAGTTCGTGGCCACCTGTTCGAGTTACCTGATGGTAAGGGGGGCTTTGTTTGCTCGCTGGATTCTTTTGATATATTGGGGGTGCTAGATGAGAATATAACGAGAGCATTTCCATTTCTTTTCGCCATTCACTTTTAGAGATGACCTTGTTTCTCATTAAGGTACGATTTGAATTGTCGGGCTCGTATCGTTTATTTGATATTCGAAAATTTGCAAGTTGAGTAACTTCTAATTCAGTTAAACTCAAAGTTTCAGATGAATTCCAAGATGGAATTCTCCAAGAATACATTTGATTGAGTGGTTGCCCGCTTTTGTTACGTTGAGTCCACGGTGCAAGAGTATTGTCTTGAAAGAAACCAAGTGGTGGAACGTAGTATCTGCTGTCGGTGACCCAGATGACAGTGACATTTTTCAATGGCTGGGTTGCATTGTTAACTAGTGAACCAATCAACACTCCTACGGAATCTTCTCCGTTTGGTTTGAGAATGGCGGGTTCATCATTAGGCTCCACTCGAATAAGTGCATCGTAAAATGAATTGTCAATATCCCCAATCCAATCGTATGAAAAATTAGAAGTTGTTGATCGAGCAGGTTGATTAAACTGATTTGGAACGTGATCAAGGTTCACGACTACCTCTTGATGGTCAACAAACTCCGGTGTCAAAGACGCTTTTGACGTCCAAGGCAACAGAAGATTTTTATCTCCCGCAAGTTGTACCGAAGAAACACCATATGTTGGAAAGTGTATAGAGCACCAACCGATAGCGCGTTGCCCTTCCCCTCCGTACACATGGTCGAGGATTGTGACATGCTTCAATGGAGTACTCACGCCCGCTGTAGTAGTAGCCAATCCCCAAGTTAAAAATGTGAATACACTCGCTATTCCTGCAAATATTACCCATGCCCATCGTTGCTTTCGTTTGAAACGAAGAAGGAAAAAAGCGATTGGGCCACTGAGCACCCAATAGGACACAACCAAAATAAACACTGTGCCAAGCCGGCCACTTGCAGTTGTTGACATTGCAATTTCTTGAGCAACGAGTTCCCCAACCTGAAGTTGAGTTACTTCTGAAATAGTATCAGATAATTGTTTATCTTCTTTCAGCATTGAGATTGTGCTTTGGGAAGGAGTGTCATTGCATCGACCAAGAATTCTGTTCCAAAAGATGTCAGTTTCGGGGAGATCAAGTGATGCAAGTTGCCCACTTGCAAGATCAATTCCAATAATTGTTATTGCCCCAAAACCATAATTTCTTTGAACGGCAACAATTTTATTATTCCAAAGCTTTAACAAAGGATAGTAATTACTTTCATCCCAACCATTATTTGTTGTTGTAAATGTTCTGGTAGTGATGTCCATCTTCGGCCATCCATTGTTTCTTCCGAGAACCTGATGCAGATTGTCAACAGCCATTGGTTCGATAGCAAGTGAAATGCCATCCAAGAGTTCAGAGAGGGGACCATTATTTGAACCAATGCTCCAAGGGTCACCAATTGTCGGCAGTGAGAGTATTAGATGTCCACCGCGTTCAACCCATTGTTTCAATGCTGCTTCTTGTCTTGATGTGAACTGAGGAGATGTGTCTGCCCAAACGATGGCATCAAGGTATTCAAAGCATGGCCATGCGTCTGGCAAGTCACTGCTCTGCAAGCCAGATACAATGAGAGTTGCTTCCTGTTTTACATCAAATGGTTTTTGTAGTTGATACCCATTAAGTCCGAGTCTCCTGGTTCCAAACACTGCAATTATCCCCTCGAGCGCATTACTTTTTGAAGCGCGGATGGAATTTGGTGAAAACCGAATTCTTGCAAGTTCGGTAGTAGGTTCTTTGCCATCCCAATCTCTAAGTCGAATGTCCCACACTGTCTCTGAGTTTGCCTTAGGTTGCACTGGTGCATAGAGCCATGTTGATGTCGTGTTGTTGGGCGAGAGTGTAATTGGCTTCCCCCAAAAAACAGTGTCGCCATTTGAATCAGGAACTTCCCACTGCACCCATGCAACTGTTGGTGTATCTACATTTGATGTAACACTGACGTGAATTGGTGTAACGGCGTCATCGCTCCACACATTGCCTATTCCAAGAGAGTTTACTGTGATGGAGTAATCATTAGCAATGCCAAGTGTCGCAGAAACAAGAAGTGTTACGACGCTAAACATGAATAGATGCGTATGCTTCCAGAATTGCTGCATGTGACAAGATGCCGCGATGGAAACACGAGAGTTCGAACTTTTCATTCGGCGCGTGAATCAAATCATCATCTAAAGAAAACCCAACCATAACTGTGTCGACACCAAGTATTTCTTGGAACTCGCCAACAACTGGTATGGAGCCGCCCGTGCCGATTAAAACAGCGGGGTTAGGAAAGATGTTAGTGAGGGCATCGCTTGCAGCGGAAAGCCACGGAGATTCTGTTGGCACTGCGATTGCGGGAGCCACGCCGAAATTTTTCAAATCCCAGTGGCACCCGTTCGGTGTTCGTTCTTCTAAAAATGCAAAGAGCGCATTTTTAATTTGCTCCGGTTGTTGATTTGCAACAAGGCGACAACTAATTTTTGAAGTTGCAGTTGCTCCGATGACGGTCTTTGCGCCTTGTCCAATATATCCAGCTCGTAAGCCATTTATGTCACATGTTGGTCTTGACCACAAACGTTCAAGAGTGCTGTACCCTTTTTCACCAAATGTAGCTTTGGCTCCAGAACTTTCAAGCGTGAGGGCGTCGGCATCGCCTAAGGAATTCCACTGCGCTACTTGTTCAGCGCTTACTTCAACAACATCATCGTAAAAGCCGTCGATTTGGACTCGCCCATCTTCATCATGAAGTTGAGCGAGTATTTTTGTCAATGCGTTTGCTGGGTTCACAACGGCCCCTCCGTAACCGCCACTGTGTAAGTCGTGTGATGGCCCATGAAGCGTTGCTTCAATATATACAAGGCCTCGAAGTCTGCTAGTTATAGCAGGAGTACTTTCATCCCACATTCCAGTGTCGCATACTATGCAAGTGTCAGCAATCAAATCCTTCTTGTGCTCAGTCAAGAATGGTACGAGTGATTCACTTCCACTTTCTTCTTCACCTTCAAGAAGAATGACAACTCGTACCGGAAGCGAACCATGCACTTGTTTCCATGCTCGGATTGCCTCGATAAAGGTCATAAGTTGCCCCTTATCGTCGGCTGCTCCTCTTGCAACAATTCGTTTTCCGTTTTTGCCTTCAACTATCGTTGCATCGAAAGGGGGAGTGTTCCATTCATCGAGTGGTTCAACAGGTTGTACGTCGTAATGTCCATAATACAAAACGCGAGGTGCGTCTGGGCCAGCACTGTCATCAGTAGCGACAACCATTGGGTGTCCAATTGTGTCGTGCGTACTCGCTTTGAGACCTATAGAGAGTAAATCAGCAGTGACGTGTTCAGCGCAACGTCGAACATCATCTTTGTAGTCTGGATTAGTGCTTATGCTTGGGATGTTCAATAGCGTTTGCAATCGTGCAATTGAGTCATCAAGAGTAGCGTCAATCTTGTCAAGAACTGGCTGTAATGTTGCTGAGTGGGTTACCATATTAGACATGCTGGGGCCTCAAAATCTTCGTTTTCAGTTGCGCATTTTACAATTCCATTTTCAATAGCGACAAGGAGCGGGGTACCAATAATCCAATCAGTGCCAACAAGCAATTCGGTTTTAGAACATTCATAACAAGGGTTTTCAAACGCCCCGTCATAATTAAAACCTTCAGTAGATTGTGGAATAGTAACAAGAGTTGTGGGGATACTAGGGAATTCAAAATGTGAATAGATAAGGGCTTCGCAGTGATCACAAGTTAGCGAGTAAAAAATTACATATTGTTTGCCTACGTGAATGTCGTGGGGCCATTCTTTAACCCATCCAAACAAATCAATATTGTCGATGGATTTTCCCATCCAATCGTTCAAATCGTTTGGATACCAAGATGCTGGCAACGTTGGGTCGTCACTGCCGTTGTTTCCCTTTTCTTTTCCATACATGATGGATGAAAATGTAAACACCCAAGCAAGTATGATGAATATTCCAGCAGCAATGTGAGCGCGTTTCCCTTTGTTCATGTGGCATTTACTAATACGCGGTTTGCAAATGACGATTCCTACGAGAAGCGATAAATCGATTGCAAACATAATAATTGGTGAAAGAGATTTTTCTCCAAAGCAACCGCAACTTTCGTAATTCCCGTAGCCGAACATCTCAACACTTAGCACAAGTAAAAACACACCGAGCATGATGGAAGCAGCGATACGCGCCAGTTTTGGGACAAAGAGCATCAAGCCAACAAAGAAAAACTCAATCGATACCAAAATTGCCAGAAGAAGAAAGTGGTCTTTAATTCCGAGTGTGTTCCCAGCATCAAGAACAGAGCGAGGTAAAGATTTAGGTGTTCCGCCGAGTACTTTTTGCATGGCGCCATAAATAATCCATGCTGGGACCACTAGTCGTACGAGAAGGGCGCCTATCCAACCAATAACAATTGCCTGCTTAGAAGCAGGGATGTTCGATTCTGTCATGTACAGATTTTAGCGTAGTAGATTCAATTAGTGTCGTCTTCGGCGATAACCGAATGCAAAAGCAGAGAGAAGCGCTGCAGTGGGTGGCACCGGAATGACCATTCCAGTAAATACACTACTGCCATCAACTTTAAAACCATTGGTTGAAACAACGCCCCAACTATCATTTGACCATCCTACAAATTGAAACGCCTCTGCATCAATTGCCCCGCTAGTGTCAATATCGACAAACGAATAAGAGAAACTGTCTCCCATGAGTAGGTTCGTCCAAGCAAAACCGTCACCACTTGCAGCGCTATCCCAGACGAATGTGGCGCCTAATGTTTGTGATCCAAAAGGGGGTTGTATGAGTTGCCAAGTGTCATAAGCGGAGTCATTGATAAACATTCCAAGCGAACTTGAAGCAGTACTTGTTACTCCAAGGGTTGCGTTTGCCCCTGTATCACCACCACCATATTCTTGATCGATAAGAGTCACGAAAGAGAGTCCTTGTGAAGTATGGACTGGAAGGAGGGTGATTTTTCCATTCGTTGTAACTCCCGAGCTGTTCAGCGTGGAATGGACATAAGCGAGATCAGATGTAGAGAGTTCAGGTGAAGAATGGTTGAACAGATTCATTCCATTGGAGTGCAATTCAAACGAGCCGGAGTCATTGCTTACCTGAATTACTTCTGCACTCGCTTGAAAAGTAATGAAGCAAGTGAGAATAGAAGCAATGAATGTTTTTGTAGTTTGCATCGTAAATTGCTCAATACACGCCGTTAATACGTGTCTGTGCCACCATCTTCGGCGCTAGAACAGTGACGTCTGAAGTCTGCCTACCGATCAATATTGGTGGTGGTTGGTCTGTGCGGGTTATGGTAGAAGAAGTGTCAAACTGGGCAATCTATGATTCACAATGCCACTTTGTAAGTGTTCTAACGTACTATGATGCACATGATGTTCTTACAAATATCACGGTTGATTCCTTGTTCAGTAGTACAGACCCCAAATGCTTTGGATGCATGGGTCACTGATAATCTCTCTGGATGGTTTGGCACAGACTTTTTAGGAATGGAGTGGTGGAGATGGGTTGCAATTGCCATCGTTATTGCGATTGGTTTTGCTGTCGACATTATTGTCCGATTCATTTTGAGGAGCATTCTTCGATCGATCACACATGCGGATAAACATGATGTCGAACTTGTTCAAATTTTAAAACGTGTGCCACGACCAGCAGGCGGTGCTGCAGGTGGAGTAATGTGGCTCATTCTGATGCCACTAATTGGATTGCCCGAAGGCGTACTGTTTTACCTACAGTCAGCTGTTCATATTTACATCACACTGGCATGTATTTGGTTTGGCTTCCGAGGCACCGACCTTATCGCATGGGTTGCACATCAAAAAGCACAGAAAACAAAAAACAAGTTAGATGATTTACTTGTTCCACTTCTTCGTAAAACATTGAAAGCTGTTGTAATCGTGTTTGGCGTGGTTTATCTCGCAGATAGTATGCAGATACAACTTGCTCCAATTATTGCTGGATTGGGAATTGGCGGGTTGGGCTTTGCTTTTGCTGCAAAAGATACAATCGAAAATTTCTTTGGTTCCATCACAGTAATTTTAGATAAACCATTTGAGATTGGCGATTGGGTTATTGTGGACGGAGTCGAGGGAACAGTTGTTTCAGTGGGAATGCGCTCAACGAGAATTCGTACATTTTATGACACTGTTGTAACCATTCCGAACTCTATTTTGGTGACCTCAAAATGTAACAATTATTCAAAACGTCGATACCGCCGCTGGAAACAGATGGTTGGCATCGGATACTCAACACCTCCAGAAAAAATTGCTGCATTCTGTGAAGGTATTCGCGAGTTGCTTCGTGTACATCCATATACACGAAAAGATTATTATCAAGTCTGGTTAAACACATTTGATGATTCAAGTTTGGGTATTTTGGTTTACGTGTTTTGGACTGCACCTGACTGGCAAACAGAGTTGCGTGAACGGCACCGTTTTATGCTTGACATAATTCGCCTAGCAGGAGAATTAAAAATCGAGTTTGCATTTCCAACTCGGACGTTGTACATGCGTAAAGAAGATGAATGGCAAAATGGTCCTGAAAAAATTTCTGCCATGCGACCCGATGGTTGGATGGAATCTGCCGAAGATCAAGGTCGGAATGTTGTTGAAGAATTTACTTCAGACGATGATTGGCGTAAGAATCTTCCCCCACCATATACATTTACTGGTGCAAGAGATGGTGGTGCTGGTGAAGGTGGCGAAGGGTAACTCTTCGACTCCGGTTATTAGTAATTAGTTGACTTCTTCTGCCATTTCCTCGGCAACCCATGCTTCAATAATTTCACAAATTGCATGTAAGACTACTTGATGACCATCTTGAATGGCAGCGCTATCGGAAGCATTGATAATAAGTGAGTGGTCACATAAGTTTGCAGATTCGCCGCCATCCCTACCAAGTAGTCCAATGGTGACAAGACCTAATTCGTTTGCGTTTTCAAGTGCGACGTTAATGTTAGCGCTATTTCCAGAAGTGGAAAGAACAAGTAGCACATCGTCACAAATGGTAGCGTCGTTGCTGTCATCAATTGTGAATGAAGCGTGCGCTTCCACTTGTCGACTAAAGACATGTTCCCAACCAAAATCATTAGCAATACATGTCATAGTCGCCGCATCGCTACACAAACAAATCGCAGGAAGAGCTGGTCTGGTGTCTCGATAACGACCGGTTAGCTCTTCACAGAAGTGCATTGCTTGGGCGGAAGACCCGCCATTACCTGTAGCCATAATTGTGCCACCAACACTCATTCTGTCAATGATGACAGAGGCAATTGTTGCAATATCATCAGTGACATCACGTAGATTTTCAATGACAGATGCTGCTTCGTCGAGGCGTTGACTAATGAGTGAATTCATGAAAGAACCCTTTCTGTGGCGTTCGAAATTGCTCGAACAAGGAGATCGATATCGTTTGAAGTATGAAAAGGACCGAAAGAAACTCGAACAGTACCCCCGAGAGTATCAGTTCCCATTGTTTCATGAGCAAGTGGTGCGCAATGTAAGCCAGCTCGTACACAAATTCCTGAAACCTCTTCGAGGAGTTTTGCTATTTCATAGGGGTCATCATCGAAAGACAATGAAAAGACACTACAGCGATGGTTCGTAGTCGGTGGGCCAACGATTTGAACTCCATCTATTTTTTTAATCTCATTTATGAACTGGTCACAAAGGATTGTTTGGGTTTCATGGAAGCTGGTAACACCCCGATTAAGAATCCAACGAAGACTAGCCACAAGACCCGCAATGCCAGTCATATTGTGAGAACCCGATTCGTATTTATCAGGAAGTGTTATTGGTTGAACAGGATATTCACTTTCACTCCCAGTTCCTCCAGTACGAATTGGGTCCACCAGTTCTTCAATACCAGGTTTTATGATGAGACCGCCAGTACCCAAAGGACCAAGTAAACCTTTATGTCCCGGAAAGGCAAGAAGGTCAATATTCATCGTTTGCACATCAATGTGTGTGTGTCCCATTGTTTGAGCAGCGTCTACAAGGAATGGAATGTTTTCACAATACGACCCGATTGATTCGATATCTTGCACGGTTCCAGTAACGTTCGATCCGTGAGCAATCGCTACGAGCCTAGTGTTTGGAGTTATTGCACTTTTAATTCTTAAAGGGTCTACCAACCCAGTTTCTGAATCAGCTGAAACAATGGTGTGTGTGACGCCAAACAATTCCAGATCATGTAGCGGGCGAAGAACTGAATTATGATCCATCGAGCTTGTAACAATGTGAACAGGTTTATTCAACGCTACAAAATGCTTTGCAATTCCATAGATCGCTAAATTTAAAGCATCGGTACAGTTCAGTGTAAAAATGCAATGCTTTTCAGATGGGGCGTTAACAAGTTTGCATAGCAAGTCTCTACATTGATCAAGTATTTCAGTCGCATCCGTCGCAGTTGGATACGCTCCGCGCCCAGGGCTGGCGCCACATGATTGTTGGTAACTTACTACCGCATCAAGGACAACATCGGGTTTTGGGAATGAAGTTGCAGCATTGTCGAAGTAGAGTTGCATTTGTGTTTAAACAGATAAAGGTTCAAATGGCAGGTTATGTGCGTCTGCAACTGGTTGGTTCGTTAATACGCCACAATTTGTGTTGATTGCATTTGCGAAATGATGGTCCTTTTTCGCAAGATTGTCTGCAGTTGTTGCTGCAAGTCGTGTTACCCATGGCATGGTTGCATTCGTCAGAGCTTGAGTTGATGTTCGAGCAACGGCACCCGGCATATTGCCAACGCAGTAGTGAACAACTCCATCTACTGTGTAGATTGGATCAGAGTGAGTTGTAACTCTTGCAGTTTCAACACACCCACCTTGGTCGATTGCAACATCGACGATGACAGCCCCAGGTTTCATGTGGGTGAGGTCATCTCGAGTAATTAAATTTGGTGCTTTTGCCCCAGGAATTAACACTGCACCTATAACAAGATCTGCCCAGGCTAAGTGATCTCGAATTGCTTCGGGATCAGAATAAATTGTCTTACAGTTTTCAGGCATGAACTCGTCAAGTTGTCTCATGCGCTCAATATTTATGTCCATGAGGACAACGTCAGCTCCCATACCAGTCGCCACTCTTGCTGCGCATGTTCCCACAATGCCACCACCTAGAACGAGTACTTTTCCAACATCAACACCAGGTACACCTCCAAGGAGTATTCCACGTCCTCCTTGTGGTCGTTCTAAATATTTCGCGCCTTCTTGTATAGATAATTTCCCTGCAATTTCACTCATTGGGGTGAGCAGTGGGAGATGCCCATGGTCATCAGTCAGAGTTTCGTATGCAACAGAAATGCACCCACGCTCAAGACACCCTACTGTGAGTGCTTTGTCAGCTGCAAAATGGAAATATGTGAATACTGTTTGTCCATTGCGGATAAGTTGGATTTCTTGAGGCTGAGGCTCCTTGACTTTGACAATCATGTCTGAGATTGCCCAAGTTTCCTCTGCTGTTGGGAGAATTGTTGCTCCTGCGGCTTCGTACATTGCATCCTCATGGCCACAGCCCAACCCTGCACCAGATTGGACATATACCCTATGCCCATTGTGAGCTAGTATCTCAGCGCCAACTGGCCGCATTCCTACGCGGTATTCATCACTTTTTACTTCGGTTGGGACGCCTACGGTTGTCATATTAATCTCCTTTAAACACTAGAACGTGGCATGATATAGTCACTTGGAGGGAATGACCAGTCTACCCTCATCTGGTACACTCGTACTTCTACAACAAGGTGGGGGGCTCAGAATATAGGATCCTGTAATGATTATTAGATTATTGATAGTAACGTGTCTCTCAGTGTGTATAGCCGCTCAAGTCGATGCTGGAATTAGAGAAGACGTCATTGAAAAATTGAACAATTTGCCATCAACCGAGGGAGAGGATAGTACGAAATCTTGGAGATCGTTCTTTGATGCTTGTCTTGAGTTAACAACTCCTCCGAGTCCAGTAAATGACACATTCAACATGAATACTGTGTGGCCTGGAATGGAAGGATGGGCAGCAGTATCTGACTGGGCAAGCCAAAATGAACACATGGCGGGTGCATTTATAGAGGCAGGCAAACTCGCAATGATAGGGCTTCCTTATGGAAGTGAAAACGTTCCAAACGAATATGTTGCAAACAATATAGTTGCTCAAATAGGTGTCGACGGGAATTTGCATGTTAGTCATTTTGGATACATTGACACTGTTGAGTTGGCTTGTGTGTGGGCAACTGCGGAGTTGTATCGACTGTTTGATGCAGGAGAAAATGAAAGAGCAATCCAGCTGTTAATGTCTGAATTGATTGTGTTAAGAAAATTTTGTGACCGTGAATTCTTGAAAGAGCAATTAGCTTTTATGCCAATGCTTGGCGACGCACTCGCAAACACTCGTGACATGTTTTATACCTATCGGGAATCAATTACAACTCCAGAATATCGTTTTTTTGCGAAGGATGGCATCTCATATATTCGCACAGACTCAACACGGTTAACAATGCCAGAGGGAGACCGCTTCGTTGGCGAAGCGCTTCTTAGTAATTTGTTTGATTCAATCGGTGCAACCGATCCAGAACAATTCAGAGTGATTCTGACGGATATTCAATCGAGTCAAGAACCATTGTCTCGATTTGGTGCAGCGAAATACTGGGAATCAATAGCAACTCTTCACCTTGGGCGTGATGATTCTGTGGCTCGATTAAACAAAATTTATGATGATTGGTGGAGACGTTGGAAATTACGCCCATTCCATCCACAACATTCCGTTGCAAGCGAATTTAAAAAATCGAACCCTGTTAAGTATGCCGCAGTGAATCTTATTATTCGAGATATTCAGGATTTATTCTTAGAACGGGATATTTTGGCAACGCAAATTAATGGCACTGCGGTCTCAGCGGCATTGTGTGGGTACAAAAACCATTATGGTGTGTATCCAACGAGCTTAAAAATGATGTATGCACAATTGTTACATCGAGCAAACAATCTCGATTTGTTTAGACAGTTACCTTTGCGAACCGAAGCCGATTGGTCCCTATACACCTATCCAGTTGGTCCACTTCACTATCGAAAAATCGAAACGAAAACGAAGATTAAGGCTCTTGCTGACGTGGTGTTCGTGAAGGCTGGTGAATGTTTGTTGTACAGCGAGTCATTGGATAACGAAGATGACCGTGGATTAGATGTACGGGAAGATACTATCTTTTGGCCTCCGATTAAAACTCTCCAAAGAAATGCAGGACAACTGAATTAACTTATGACAACTGTAGAAAACGTCGTCATCATTGGTAGTGGCCCAGCTGGCTGGACTGCTGCAATTTATGCTGCTCGTGCAGAACTAAATCCTCTTGTGTTCGTGGGTGTACCAAAGACTTCGCCATCAATTGTTCTGCCCGGTGGCCAATTGATGCTGACAACTGAAGTTGAGAATTACCCTGGTTTTCCAGATGGAATTACCGGCCCAGACATGATGGCTAATTTTCAAAAACAAGCTGAGCGTTTTGGAGCACGTAAACGTGGGGAAGATATTGTTTCTTGTGATTTTTCGGAGAAACCCTTTAAACTTGAGACTAATAAAGGCGAAACTGTTCTGGCAAATGCAGTAATTATTGCAACAGGTGCAACAGCAAATTGGATTGGGTTAGAAAACGAAATGCGCCTTGCAAGAAGCGGTGGCGGCGTGAGTGCTTGTGCTGTCTGTGATGGAGCATTGCCTGCCTTTCGTGACCAACCACTCGCAGTAGTAGGCGGTGGCGATAGTGCCTTGGAAGAAGCAAGCTACCTCACGAAGTTTGCTTCAAAGGTCTACATTATTCACCGAAGGGATGAGTTTCGAGCATCCAAGGCAATGCAGCAACGTATTTTCGATTCGCCAAATGCAGAACCTCTCTGGAACAAAGTAGTAACTGATGTCCTTGGTGACACCTCAATTACAGGAGTTGCATTGAAGGATACGGTTACCGGCGAAGAAACTACCCTGGATTTACGTGGATTATTTGTAGCAATCGGTCACACGCCAACCACTAGCTTTCTCGATGGAACAGGTATCGAATTAGATGAAGCAAAATACATCAAGTTGGATACAAGAAGTAGTAATACGAATATTGATGGTGTGTTTGCTGCTGGAGATGTTGCCGATCCACACTATCGGCAAGCTATTAGTGCAGCGGGCATGGGTTGCCAAGCAGCAATTGATGCTGAACACTATCTGAGCTCACTTTCAGACTAAAAAACTATCCCGCGGGAAAGTTTATTTTGTAATGATATTTTTATGTCTCAACATCGGGAGCAAGTTGAGTAATAATTTTTGCGCCAACGGCATCACCCCAGACATTCACAGCGGTGCGGCACATATCGAGGATTCGGTCAACACCAATAATGATGCCGATTGCTGCAACTGGGAGTGGACCGTTTGCTGACCCTGTCAAGTTCATATTGACTGCTGAAATGACGATGACCATTGTTACTAATCCAGCTGAGGGAATCCCTGCTGCGCCAATTGCCGCAAGCGTGGCGGTAATCACAACAACGAGCAGTTGCCCAAATTCCAGCTGAATGCCAAAGAGTTGGAACAAAAAGACTACTGCAACAGCTTCGTATAATGCGGTGCCGTCCATGTTGATTGTTGCGCCAAGTGGCAAAACAAAGTTTGCAGCACGTTTGGAGCATTTGCCTTCGCCTTCTGCTGCATCTATGGTAACTGGCAAGGTTGCAGAACTTGAATCAGTACCAACTGCTGTCATAAGCGCACGTTTCATCCGCCACATAAATCGATACGGTTGATGTTTCATTCCTGTGCAAACCCAAAGCACTAGAGGTAAAACTAGAAACCCGTGAATTGCAAGACCAATCAAAACTGTAGTCATGTACAAACCAAGTGGTCCCTTTATTGAATCGAATCCTATTTTTCCAACAGTCCAAGCAACAAGGAAGAACACACCAATTGGCGTAAGCCAAATAACCCAGCGAACTAAAATCATAAGTCCTTCAAAACAAGCGTTGCAGATATCCCTCGCCGCTTTCGTTTTATCGCCGCCTGCTGCAAGCGCAAGCCCAAAAGCAATGGCAAAAACGATGACCCCAAGAGGTCTGACTTTCACCATATCTTCAAAAATGTTCACAGGAACAAGTTGATGCAAAATATTCATCCACGCAGAACCAAGAGAGCGGGTAGCAGTTTCTCCAGCAGCAAAATTGCCAGCGGTCTCGCGTAGCGACTCCTGAACTTCTGGAGCAAGTGCACCAGGTGCAATCCAAGTTACAAGAACAGTGCCAAGCGTTACAGCCATAAACATTGTCGCGAGGTAGTAGATAAGCGTTGCACCACCGACAAGACCAAGTTTTGATGGGTCTCCAATTCTGGTAATGCCTGAAATAACACTGAAGAAAATCAGTGGAATGATGAGTAGCTTCAACGGGCGAATGAGGACAAGGTCGCCGGTTGCTTTGAGCCAGTGGTCGCCATTCACTGTTACTCCAGCGGCATGTAATCCATATTCCCCAACAAGGGCTCCAGCAACTAATCCAATTAGAATAAGTATTGTCAAAATATTGGTACTTCGATGTGTCATGCGTTGTACCCTATCCGAAATGAGCGGTATTGCAGGCGTTATAAGGCGAGATGGACGTGAAGTTCCTCATCATTGGCAATCACTACTTGAGGAAACACTGCTGCTCTGCTCCTCGGGTACGAATTGGACATTTGAAGACTCCATTGAGACAAATGCCGGCACTCTCACGATAATCCTCCTGAGTACCCAGCCACCAGTTACCTCTGAGGCAACCTCTGTGTCGTCCTCTGAGGTTACCTCTGAGGTTACCTCAGAGGTAACCTCAGAGGATGAAATGTGGGTTGTTGATGGAAATATGGCTGGTGAATGTGCTTTTGCTCATTGGGAAGCGAAAACTCTTTCGCTAGAACTTTTTCGGAAGGGTACGGGTGCGATTCCCCTGTATTGGCTTGATTTGGCTGAAGCTGGGGATGGGTTCGTGTTTTGTTCAAATCCATTACCACTGCTTCGAATTGCGAATGAACTCGATTTGGCGAGCGAATGTTATTCTCAAGGAGTTCAAGAATTTCTTCAATTCGGTTTTGCAAATGAGGGAGGAGCACTTCTCTTGCCAGTTTGTTCCATTCCAGTGGAGCACTTCGATATAGATTCAATTCCAAAAGTGAGTTCAGTTGAATGTGATATATCTGGAACACCAGCAGAAGATCTTCAAACTCTCGTGAACGTACTTGGAAAACCATTCGCAGATTCTTCGCTACTCTCAACGTTGTGGCAATATCGATTTGCGAAAGAGGAGGGGATGCCAATTTACGATGGTCTGCTTTTATCAGAACAGAAGCAAAAGAAATACAGTGAAATTTTGCAACGCTTGCTTCCCCCACAATCTGGAGTGAAAGTGAACCCAAAAGAATACCAATCATCAAGGAGCATTGCGCTCCGTGCAATTGCTAATCATGTAGACCTTGAACTCTTTCTAACTTCTAAACGAAATCCGATGCAACCGATAGACTTTCCGCTTTCATCATGGCTTCGAAATCCTCAGAGTAGTTTGGGACAACTTGCAGGAGACATGTTGACATCGAATCGAATCGCAGATATTCCAGTTGACCATAGTGCGGTTACTGCATTATTTGACGCTCATCGAAATGGAGACGCAGACAATGCTCAACAATTATTTGCATTGCTTACGCTGGCTCTGTGGTCTGAACTGGTTCACGCATAATGATGCCAAGTTCATCAAGTTGATTTGGATCAGCAATTCCTGGGGCTTCGCACATAAGATCAGCGCCAGTTTGTGTCTTTGGAAACGCAATAACGTCGCGAATGTTGTCGGTGCCAATCATCATCATGACCAAGCGGTCAAGGCCAAACGCAACGCCCCCGTGTGGAGGTGCTCCAAACCTAAGGGCGTTGAGCAAGAATCCGAATTTATCTTCCGCTTCTTCTTGTGACAAACCAAGCAAACCAAAAACTTTGGATTGAATTTCTGGGGTGTGAATACGAATCGAACCGCCACCGACTTCCGCGCCATTGATAACAAGGTCGTAACCAGATGATAAACAATTCTCAGGATCGCTTTCAAGAATATCTAGGTGAGATTCAAGTGGAGCAGTGAACGGATGGTGTTCGCTTACCCAGCGCTGTCCCTCTTCGTTCCAATCAAACATTGGAAAATCAATCACCCATAAACCACGGAATAGTCCTTTTGGAATCAAGTCCAACTCTTTTGCAACCGCCAAACGAACTTCTCCAAGAGACGTGCATGCAACGCGGTAAGAACCAACCCCAAACATGACGATATCTCCGTCTTCAAGCCCAAGGGCTTGCACAAGTTCTTCCTTTATAGGTTCTACAAACTTTGCAACACCAGTGACAAATTTACCGCCTTCGTATTTCACGACTGGAAGGCCGCCAGCGCCGTATGTTTTTGCTACTTCAGCAAACGCGTCGGTCTTTTTGCGGGAAAGTTTTTCTGCCCCACCAGGAACTCGCATTGCTTTGACATTTCCTCCGGACTCACATGCTTCATTAAAGACTTTGAAATCTGTTTTTGAAGCGAGTTCGGTGACATCTTGCAATTGCAAATCAAAACGTGTGTCAGGTCGATCTGAACCGTATTTGTCCATCGCATCTTTCCACGAGATGTGCGGAAGGTCGCCTAAATCAATGCCGCCAACTTCTTTGTATAGACCAGTTGCGAATTCGCTCATAATAGCTAACACATCATCTTGGTCGACAAAACTCATTTCAAGGTCAATTTGCGTGAACTCTGCTTGGCGATCTGCCCGAGGATCTTCGTCGCGCAAACATTTGCAAATTTGCAAGTACTTATCACAGCCAGCAACCATCAAAATTTGTTTAAAAATCTGTGGGCTTTGAGGAAGGGCATACCAGCAACCTTCTTGATGTCTTGATGGGACAATGAAGTCTCGAGCACCTTCAGGTGTTGGAGTAATAAGCAGTGGGGTTTCGATTTCAAGAAAATCGTTGCTAGCAAAAAAGTTTCGAGTGAACTGTGTAATTTGATGGCGCAATTTCAGAATTTTTTGCATCGCGGGTCTGCGCAAATCAATGTAGCGGTACTTGAGCCGATGTTCTTCACCAATTTTGTCGGCATCATGGTCATCAGGGAGAATAGGTAACTTAGCAGTTCGGTTGATGACTTCGATATCTTTAGCGACTAGTTCAATCTCACCAGTTGCTAATCTTGCATTTGGTTTTCCATCACGTAGCCGTATCTCACCAGTAACGCTTATGACATCTTCTCGCCTTAATGTACTTCCCGCATCCATCACTTCGGTGGGGGTGTCTTCGGCGTCAAAAACGACTTGGGTCATCCCGTATCGGTCACGTAAATCGATAAAAACAAGCCCCTTACCTTGGTCGCGGTAAGTATTTATCCATCCACTGAGTGTAATCGTCTCACCGGAATTATTCTTCCGTGGCTCGCCACATGTACATGTTCTTTTCAGCATTCGGGTATCGTATCAGACCCGCGAACACCCGCATTTGATACAGATGAAATCGAACAAATCAAAAACAATCTTGATGACTGCATTTGAGCCAAGCGGAGACGCTCTTGGTTCTATGGCTGCTAAAGGCATTAAGGAAATCGACAGCACAATTAATGTGGTTGGTCTAGGTGGCTCATTGATGGAAAGCGCTGGGGTCAATCTTCTTGCACACACAACAAAAGAAGCCGCAATGGGAGTTGGTGCGATAACTGAAATTAAACGAATTAAGCGTCTCGTCGATGTTGTCGGAAAGTGGATTGCTTCCAACAAACCAGACGTTGTTGTTGCAGTTGACTCGCCTGCAGCAAATTGGCCGGTTTGTAAAATTGCAAAGAAGCACGGATGTAACGTGGTACATCTTGCTGCACCTCAACTCTGGGCGTGGGCACCCTGGCGAATCAAAAAAATGAAACGACTCAGTGACCACGTAATGTGTTTGCTTCCCTTTGAACCAGATTGGTTTGAGTCAAGGGGAATGCCCGCAACGTTCATTGGACATCCTGCAATGGTTAAACAAGAGGTGAAAGATCTTAACCTGCCAAACGGCGAACCAAACATTGTCCTTCTTCCCGGTTCACGTAAGAGCGAGATTAAAAAAAACTTACCGTTGCAACAAGCCATATTAAGTAGGATTTGTTTGGAGCACCCAACAACAGAAGCCGTTATTGCGTGCCGTGCTGAGGATGTTGAACGAGTGAAACCTTATGCAAACGATTTGCAAATAATTGCTGACGAATTGCCAACTGTTTTGGGGTGGGGCGATTTAGCACTAAGCGTTTCAGGTACGGTTTCTTTGCATGTGATGAATGCCGGCACGCCAATGATTGGGATGTACAAAGTGAATCCATTGTCGATGCTTGGTTCAAAAATTATGTTGACAACTCCTTACCGTTTGTTGCCAAACTTGATTGCCGGAAAACAAATTGTTCCAGAGTTCATCCCTTGTGGAAACATTTCTTACAAGATTGCAGATAATGCGCTAGATTTACTAAGTGATAATGAAATTATGACTAAGATGCGCAAAGAACTTTTGGCGTATTCTCAAGAATACAAAAACCACAGCCCTTCAGTGGAGGCGGCAGAATGTATCTTAAAATTTGCTGAATAATTATTCTACATCGTGACCTGAAACAACATCTTCGATAGATGGTGCATCATGTTTTGGGAATTCGCCAGCTTTAAGTTTTGCCATGTACTTGTGATAAACCTTCATAGTTGCAAACCCAAAGATAAGCATAATTGGTACGTTTGCAAAGAGCATCACACCAGTTCCAAGACCAGTCAATGCATCGAGCGCAGCGTCTGTTGTGATGATTCCAACTGTAGCGATGACAGCAAGCAAACAATAAATTACTTTGTAGGGTAGTACCGCCCAAGAACCTAGCAAGTAAACAATTCCCTGTTCACCGTAATAACTCCAAGAAATCATGGTCGAAATTGCAAATAGCCAAGCAGCCAGAGTAACTAGCCATCGTCCACTTTCAGGAATGATTCGGTCAAAGGCGTGGCTTGTTAGAGATGCCCCAGGCAAGTTTGCATAAACACCGTAATCTAGCATGCTTGGCTGGGAAGTAAATGAATCACTTACGTTCCAGTTGACGACGAATGAGTCGCCATCTATGGAAACATTTCCAGTTAGTTTTTCTCTGCTTCCATCACTAGATTCAAGAACACAGAAGACGGTTTCATCACCTTCGCGCCATGAATCACTCTCTGAAAGAGGTGGAGTGTTGATTGTCCAACCATCTTGGGATTGTGAATAGGTAATCGCAGAAGCATCGAATGTACCATCAGGAGCACGGTTCCATGCTCCGCTCATAATGATGACAAGTGCTGTCATAGTGCATACAACGATTGTGTCAATGAAAGGACCGAGACCTGCCACCACACCTTCACGTGCTGGTTCATCCGTTTTTGCTGCGGAGTGTGCGATTGGTGCTGAGCCCTGACCTGCTTCATTTGAAAATAGCGCTCTTTTCATTCCAATCAAAAACGCATATCCAACTGTGCCGCCAACAAAAGCATTTTGCCCCTCAGTTGGACTAAATGCTCCTTTGAATATGGCTCCAAAAGCACTTGGAAGTTTGTCTATTGTCATTAGTATTACCACTAGTCCAATGAGCAAGTAAATCGCGCACATAAAAGGGACAAGGCGACCGGCAACAGCACCGATTCGTTTAATTCCTCCAACAATCACAAGTCCAACAAGAACAGCAAGGACAACTCCAGTAACTGGGCTTGGGACTCCAAAGTTCATTTCTGTAACTTCAGCAACGTTCCAGGACTGGAACATATTTCCGCCTGTAATTGTGGAGATGAGAAGGGTAATACAGAAAATGCCACCTATGAATACTCCAAGTGGTTTAAGTGATGGATGGAATTTTGCAAGACCTACAGACGCAACCCACATAGGGCCACCGTGTGGATTATCAGGATCATCGGTATTCCGGAAAAGCATCGATTGTGTGACCTCTGTCATCTTGATTGCCATTCCAAAGAATCCAACAATCCACATCCAGAAAACAGCACCAGGTCCACCAAGTGCAATCGCAATTGCAACACCACCTATATTTCCAAGCCCAACAGTTGCAGAAAGGGCAGCAGACAGTGCTTGGAAGTGATTAATGGCTCCAGGGTCATCTTTTCGATCATATACACCGCGTATTACTGCAACACCATGCGTTAATGCTTTGTATTGACCAAACACTGTCCAGACAGTGAATAGAACACCAACTCCAAGCAAGATGTAAAGCACGCTATTGTCCCAGAGTACTCCGTTGATTTTATCTACGAACTGCATCAATGATTCCATAAAACTTTCCTTGTGTTAGATAATACCAATTGCGTGTAAAAAGACAGCCAGTACCCCAATTGGCACAATGTACCGAAGTAAAAAGACCCATCCCCAATACATTTTGCCCAAATGATTACTGGTCTTGAAACCCTCTTCGCGTGCTTTGTCGCCCATTCTCCAAGCAACAAAGACAGCTATACCCAAGCCACCAAGTGGCAACATCCAGTTGCTTGCAAGATAATCAAATAAATCAAACCAATTTTTACCATCACCTTCTCCGAAGATGGACTGGGTCATATCAGAAAAACCACTTCCAAAGAGTGCAGTGCCTCCGCTTAAGGCCGATGGAATGCCAAAAATGAAAATGACAACACCAGTCATTACGGTGGCGATAACTCGTGGAATTTTTATCTCATCTACAAAATATGCAACAGCAACTTCAAGCAGTGAGATTGCACTGGTAAGAGCCGCAAAAGTTAGAAGTAAGAAGAATAGTGGCGCTAGAATTGCTCCGCCAGCCATTTGGCTAAATGCGATTGGAATGCTTACAAAAACAAGACCAGGACCCGCTGCAGGATCCATTCCGACTGAGAAAATAATTGGAAAAAGTACTAGGCAGGCAACAAGAGCAACCCCAGTATCAAGGATGGCGATAGTAATAGATGTTGAGACCAAGTCGTCTTTCTTGTGAAGATAACTGCCATAAGTAATCATTGCGCCCATTCCTAAACTAAGTGTAAAGAAACTATGGCCAAGTGCTTCAAGGACAGACGCTCCAGTTAGTTTGGATGTGTCAGGCATAAAAATAAACTTGAAAGCTTGTGCAAAACCGTCGCTAGTAGCAGCATAAATCAGGAGAACTAAAAGGATGATAAAGAGTACTGGCATAAGTACTCGGCTTGCAAGTTCAATTCCACCGTGTACACCTTTTGCAACAATAGCTATGGTGATTGCCATGAATGCAGCGTGCCAACCAATGTTAATCCATGGGTTTTCATATACTGATCCAAATAGAGCGCCAATAGCATCGGTCTCCATTTCGGCAAACCCAGATGAAACTGAAAGCCAAGTGTAATGCATTGCCCACCCTGCAACTATGGAGTAGTAACTTAGAATTACGAAAGCAGCAAGTACTCCAAGCCAACCGATCCCCATCCAAGGGCTTCCGCCATGTGAGAACTTACGAAATGCACCAACTGGTGAAAGTTGAGAGGATCGGCCAATCAGAACTTCTGCCATCATTATTGGTAAGCCAACTATTGCAATGCAGCCGAGGTAAATTAGAACAAACCAACCTCCACCATTTTCTCCAGTGATATATGGAAATTTCCAAATGTTCCCCAAACCAACAGCAGAACCAGCTGCTGCCAAAATGAATCCAAATCGAGATGACCAATGTCCACGTTCCTGTGCCATATAAACTCCTTAGTTACGATGATACCGACCTTAGATACCGGTGTGTAGTGTGATTTTTGATATAGGATGTAATCTATGAGCGATTGGTTTGAAGACGGTCTTTGTTTTTCTTGCATGCAGAGCGGTAATTGCTGTACTGGCCCACCAGGTGCCGTATGGTTCAATGATGAAGAAGGTCGAGCTATGGCGAAAAAACTTAATCTGGCGGTTGAGACTTTTTACCAACGATATACCCGAATGGTGGGCACTAGGTGGTCTTTGAGAGAGAACTCAATAGATGGTAAATACGACTGTGTTTTTCTTAATCGCAAGACAAAAAAACCGAGTTGTTTGTTGTATGAAGCCCGCCCATCTCAATGTAGAACGTGGCCATTCTGGCCAGAAAATCTTAGCTCTGAGACAGATTGGCACAGAGCCAAAAAAGAAACGCCATGTCCCGGAATGGATTCTGGCAAACTCATCCCTGCGAGCGAGATTCGAATCCAGAGAGATTCAAAATATCCGTACAAATAATGATTTCTAGTGGGGGGAGGTTTCTCACTTCTGAGAGGATTTGACACTTTCAACAGTTTTGCTGTTGAAACTGACGAATCGTCCAGCGTGCGTTTCGCATGCTTTTACGACTACGAAGAAACAACGAAGCATGGCTTCGTTGTTTCTTCGTAGTCGGGCTGAGAGGATTTGAACCTCCGACCTCCTGACCCCCAGTCAGGCGCGCTAACCAAGCTGCGCTACAGCCCGT
>JACKQG010000755.1_pt1 | contig 46040 bp, 36 predicted proteins | sample 8237621 | NCBI WGS metagenome assembly JACKQG01 (sample SAMN15677084, study PRJNA649215) | marine metagenome | biome: marine; feature: Black Sea; material: saline water; isolation source: suspended particulate matter (SPM) from the Black Sea western gyre | collected 2013-06-09/2013-06-10 | depth... | reverse complement strand
GCACCTATTATCAATTTATGGAAATTTCAGTACGTGAGTTGCTGATCGAAAAAGGTGTCCTGAGTGAAGATGAAATCCGGAAAGCAGTTGAGGCAATGGATTCCAGAGGTCCGGAACTCGGAGCACAAGTTGTAGCTCATGCCTGGGTGGACGCTCAGTTCAAGCATTTACTTCTTCAGGATGCACCTTCCGCTGTTAAAACTCTTGGAATTGACATCGGAGCTTTGCAGTTAATGGTAGTAGAGAACACGCAAAAAGTTCACAATCTAATCGTCTGTACCCTCTGTTCCTGTTATCCACGTACTCTTCTCGGACTGCCTCCGGACTGGTACAAAAGCAGTGAATACCGCTCACGTGCAGTACGTGAACCAAGGGCAGTCTTACGGGAATTCGGTACAGAGATTCCGGACGAGGTAGAAGTCCGGGTACACGACAGTACTGCTGATTTGCGTTATCTCGTGCTGCCGCAACGTCCTGCAGGAACAGAGAATCTCACTGAGGATGAACTGGCAGCACTCGTAAAACGTGATTCGATGGTTGGAGTTACAGTTGTTCAGGAGTTTTCTTGCTGAAGAAATACAGAATTATTGTCAAAAGTGGTGTTTGAGTAAATTGATTCAAGCGGCAATCCGGATTTCAGGAATCACCTCGATTCCAGCTTTGAATTGTATTCTGAAGTGGCCCCCCTTATAACCTGCTGCCACTTTCTCCAGTCTTGAATTTGACTTTGGCGACCCCTTTCCACCGGATGAATTGTATTTTCATGATGAGGAATATGTGTGCTAAAATAATCCTCGACCATGTACAAGGGACGACTCCGTCCAAAATTCACCTGTTTTCATTAAGTTAAAGAAGAATCCTGAAAAAATTGAATTAGCTCCAGCAAAATTCTGCTATATGGGAAACAAAAGGACATCTAAAAGCTAAATTATGTATTTATTTGACAAAATTTTCAAAAAACACCCCAAAAGTTTTGGAACTTTTCTTGCCCTTGCAGGTGTGCTGGTTCTCACACCTGACACTATGGTGATGAGATTCTCAAATCTTGACCGCTGGCCGCTGATGGGCTGGCGTGGCGTTTTAATGGGTGTTACTCTTTTGCTTATCTGGCGCTTGTTTCTTTTTTCAAAGACAAGTGATAATTGGCGTTCGCTAATTACTTGGCCAGGAATAATAATCATAATTTCTTTTTCAATAAATTCCATTAGCTTTACGCTTGGAATTCAGGAAACTTCAGTAATGCTTGTTTTAACTGCAGTTGCTACAATGCCGGTTTTTGCTGCAATTCTATCAAGTATTATGATGAGTGAAGCCCAGGGTATCGGGGGCTGGTTAACAATAATAACTGCAATGATTGGTGTCGCGATCGTTGTCAGTGACGGAAACAACGCCATAAGTCACCCCGAGGGCTCTCCGGTATTGGGTGCTGCGTATGGGGTTATGACTGCATTTGGACTGGCACTCGCCTTTACTATGGTGCGTAAATACCGGGATCTTGAGGTGGTACCTGCTGCTGCAATCGGAGCATTCATTAGTGGTGTCATTGGTTTTGCCTTGAGTGCAGAAGGCACTATTTTTCTTGCACCAGTCTGGACAGTATTCACAATGGGAGTAGTAATACTTCCTGTGTCATTTGCATTTCTTATTATTGCGCCACGCTATACAACATCTGCTGTTGTTAGTTTGATTATGCTGTTAGAAATGGTAATTGGACCATTTTGGGTTTGGTTTGGTATTGGTGAAAGACCGAGTATGATAATGATTTTTGGTGCCTGCATAGTAATAGTCGTCATCGCTTTTCATATTATTCGTACACAATTCTACTCAAGCAAGTTTTCTGACAACTTTGAGCAAAATATTTGATTAAAAACAATGTGCTAGTTGCCAACAGACTTTTATAATTTATAAATTTTTTAACTCCCAATACTGAAAACTTACAGCATAAACACTTGACAAATTTCAAGAATAACGTTACAAAGCAGATATACAGGATTCTTAAATATTAACCTGATAATTTAACTGACTCAAATTTTGGTTCTATGATTGCAGATAGATAATATGGACAGTTAAAGTTTTACTTATTATTTCAGCAACAACTTTATTGGAGGCCATCTAAATAAAGTGTTCCATTGGATGGAATGCAATTTTTTCCACGGCAGGTGTAATTTTTCAAAAGTTATGAGAGAAAAGATGAATAAAATAATAATCATCTTACTATTTCCACTTTTTAGTCTCGCCCTCTTTTCATGCGCCAACAGCGAGGATTCATCGAGTGTAACCACACAGTTGGGTCAGGGACTAGATCAGCCAAATTCCAATGATGATCAGGACAACGTTGCTCTGCCTGTTGTCACACTGGGCAGCTGCGAATCGTTAGACAAATCTACAGTTGATAATTCGACTGTTGATAATTCTACCATCCTGGATAATTCCAGCATCAAAGATTCAACTGTTAAAAATTGCTCAACCGTTCGCCGTTCAATTGTTGATAATTCATCTACAATTGACAACTCTTCAATTTCATACTCCACAATCAATAAGTCTAATATCTGCGTACGGTCTACTATTGACAACTCTTCAATTGATAATGCCACTGTCTGCAACAGTTCCTCAGTAGCCGGAAATGCAACTATAACGGGTTCAACAGTTGATAACAGTTCGACTGTAACAGGCGGATCGACAGTAAGAGGCGGATCGACTGTATCATGGTCTACTGTAGACAATAGCTCAACTGTAGATAATTCTTCTACAATTGATAATGCTACTGTTTCATATTCTACAATAAATAAATCAAATATCTGTGCTCAATCAACAATTGACAACTCTTCAATTGATAATGCCACTGTCTGTAACAATTCGTCTGTGACTGACAACTCAACTGTAACTGGATCTACTGTTGATAACAGTTCGACTGTAACTGGAGGTTCTACCATAACAAGTTCGACTGTGAACAGTAACTCTACAATTACAGGGGGTTCGACTGTAACAGGATCTACTGTGAACAACAATACAACTGTACAAGGTGCTTCAACTGTCAGAAACAGTTCATCTATTTGTTATGCAACAATTGATAATGCTACTATTGATAATTCGACTGTCTGTAATGGATCAGTAGTAATGTCGATCTCAAACAGAACTGTTCAAAATCAGATCATGACTGAATCTGATGCTCCTACTGTCAGTTCCAATTCACCTGCAGATAGCTCTTCTTCAATCTCTTGCACAACAAGCATTTCTGTGACTTTTTCAGAAGATATGGACACAACTTCAATCACAACAAATACTACAGATACAAGCTGTTCAGGATCATTTCAGATTTCATCTGACAATTTCGTATCTTGCATACAAATGACCTCTGGGAATCCAACTGCTAGCAGTGATAATACAACTTTATCAGTTGTGCCGTCTCCTATTTTAATTCACTCAACAACATACAAGATAAGAGTCACTACTGGAGTCAAGGATCCTTCAGGTAATCCAATGAGCAGTCAACTGACTGGAACTGGATTTACTACTTCAAATACTAAGACAAATGGATGTGATTAACAAATGTGCTAGTTATAGAATAATTCTAATAAATAATTAATGCATGATTAAAATTACAATTTTAACTGTTCTCATTCTCATTTCGTTTCCTGTGTTATTGCTCGCGCAAAGCGGTAACAGTGAGGCAGGACTATTCTATTCCACCTGGGGCAGCGGTGTTATGGGTGGTTATAATTACACAGACGACATTTTTTTGGGCGGAGATATTGCGTCGACAGACAGTACTACTACAAGTTCCGGCTCCGGTGCTTCGATTAAATCTGAGTCAGTAATTCAGACTTTTAATGCATTTGGACGATACTACCTGAGAGATCTCGAATTTACAGACGGCTTATTCGGACAGGCAGGTCTTGCATTTCGAAACTGGAGTGGAAAAGGCAGCATTACCGAAGACAGTACAAAAGCAAAAATTGCTTCAGTAAAAATCAACTGGAGTCCCGTGTTACTGGTAACCGGAGTAGGCTGGCACAAAGTATGGGGTTTTGGATTAAGTCTCTCTGTTGCTATCAATGCAGGTTTCGGAGGAACAAGAACTATTGAATATACGGAAAATATGTCCCGCTTCAGTGAGTCTCTCAAGAATGATCTGGAGAAAAAGACTGATTTTCCAACAAATTTAGTAGTCTATGTCGGCTACAGTTTTTAAAAACAGATGATGAAGATTAATTCACTACTACTGCTACTTTTGTTAATTTTCCTGCTTTCCGGATGCGGAGACAAGCTTTCGACGAATACAAAGGATGAGTCTGCGAACATTACAACGGCCTCTCTGACAGGCACCTGGACTGCTAAGTGCAGTGACAATACTACAGCTTCCACCTCATCCAGAACTGCATTAGTGTTTTCTGCATCTGCAGACAATCTGACTGCCACCACCACAAATTATTCGGACTTAAGTTGCGGTACTCAGAGTTTTATTTTTACCAAAAAACTGAACACTCTGGTTCTCGGCAGCAAAACATCTACTTCCCAAAATCAAATCATCAGTCAGTTTACTGCAGTTATTGCTGATATTACTCTTGAACCAAAAACCAGTACTGTCTCTACTTCACTGAATAGTTCTTCCTTCTGCGGATTAACAAGCTGGAGTTCAGGAACAGCAACATCAGTTGCCGGACTTACCTGCGGTTCTACGGTAAATAAAGCTCTAAATGCCGCCTACAGTGACATTATCCAGATGAATTCAGAAAAGACATTTATCAGACTCGGAAACATCACCAATCCTGCCAGTACTACCGGTTATCCTAAGACACTTTATGCTACTGACTATTTTAAGTAGCAGATACACCTCTGCCTCAGCCCACTAATTTAAGACAATTTGGCCAGCAACTTGCTTTTATTTGACCAAGTCACAATTGAACTGTTAATAACATAGACTGGGACAAATGACTGCTTTGTTTGCCAAACCAAAAGCGATTCTGAATGGTTCTTTTTTAATTGCCCTTTATTTCACCTTCTGGATTATTGTGACAGTAGTGCTGCCGATCCTATCACTGGCGCTTCGCCTGTACACTAAGGAACTGCATATCCTCAAGGATCACACTCAGGAATCAGGCAACTGAATTTTAAGAATCAAAGAAATTGAGTTTCTACTCTGTTTGCTGTTCAAAGACAGTTACAGAGTTACAGGAAGTCAAATGTCTGTCTAGTAACTCTCCCATTTTACTCAGCCTTCTAATACTACTGCTCTGATATTCAACAAATCGAAGCACAAAATAAAGACTTATAAGCGTTCAATATCGTCATCACCCAGATATTCACCCTGTTGAACCTCAATAATTTGCAGTGGAACTTTTGTTGAATTTTGAAGACGGTGCTGCATTCCTTTGGGGATGTAGGCCGATTCATTTTGATGCAAGATTATTGTTTCGTCGCCACGCTGAACTTCTGCTGTTCCCTCAAGTACCACCCAGTGTTCACTGCGTTGTTGATGGCGCTGGAGTCTTAAACTTTTTTCAGGACCTATTTCCAACATCCGGATTCGATAGTTTGAGTTTTCCAGAATAGTAGTCGCACTACCCCATGGACGCATTACTCGGGTATGGAACTTATATTCGTGACGTTCCTCTTTTTTAAGTGTCTCCACCAGTTTTTTGACATCCTGGGAGCGCGTCATATCACAAACCAGCAAAGCATCATCGGTTTCAACAATTATCAAATTTTCTACGCCAATACTTGTCACCAGTTTTTTGCTGCTGAAGATCAGCGAGTTTTTGGTGTCAAGCGAAACAACATTTCCACGCAGTACATTTCCTTGTTCGTCCTTCTCTGAAACCTGAAAGATACTTTCCCAACTACCAAGATCACTCCAGTCCATCTCAACAGGCAGAACAGCCACATTTTTTGATTTTTCAAAGAGAGCATAATCAATTGAATCTGCAGCAATTTCTTCATAAATATCACTAATAACTTGCGGATCCGCAAGATCATCGCCTGCTGCAGATTTTACTTCAAAGACCGCCAGCATTTCCGCTGCATGCAGTCTAAATTCAGCTAACCATGTTTCTGCAGTTGCCATGAATATACTTGCATTCCAGGTATAATCAGCTGATTCCAGATATGCTTCTGCAGTCGCCTGATCAGGTTTCTCCACAAATTCTGCCACCTTGAAACCTACACCCAATGACTCACCGGCCTTGATGTAGCCGTAACCGGTTTCCGGACGGTCAGGGCGAATACCAAAAGTTACCAGATATCCGGATGCAGCCAATGTTTCTGCACTCTTCAAAGCACTGATAAAGCCTGCAGGAGCCTTTATTAAATGGTCTGAGGCTAGAATAACTACCGGTTCATGTCGTTGATTTTCCGGAATCTGCAGAATTCCCCAGAGAATTGCCGGTGCAGTATTTCTGCTTTGTGGTTCAAGCAGCAACTGTTCAGGACGGTAATCAGGATAAATTTGTCCCATCTGCTGCTGCAACTCTCCCTGATGAGAATCTGCACCAATCACATAAATCTGCTCGGGCGGGACCAGGTTTTCCAGACGCAGACATGTTTCCTGGAAAAGAGATTCGTGTGTAGATCCCAGGTTAAGAAATTGTTTGGGAGTCATACTACGGCTGAAAGGCCAGAGGCGTGTTCCGGTTCCTCCGGCAAGAATGATGGCAATCATATAATTTTATAATGGATTATTTGGCAAATATCAGTTAATTAGAAGAGAAATTTTGGATAAAATTCAGGTGGCTGAGAATAACAGCAATTGATGTCAGGCTGATTATGGATCCTGCTCTAACTTGTTCAAGTGCGATTAGATATGCACGTAAATGGGCAGCGTTCATTGCTTCCAGTGGTTCTAGCAAACTTGGAAAATCCTTCTCCTTCATCGTTTCAATCTTGTGAGCAGCAAGCAGAACTTCCAGTACCAGCAACTTGTTTGCATCCAGAGATCGTAACAGTATGTCCTGATATTCCAATTCCCAATCATTCTTTGGTTCCAACTCAATCAAACGTTCCCGTAGCCAATCCAGTCCAAATTTTTGTTCAACACACTCTGCAATAGTATAAGCAGCACTAATTCCCATTTTTTTATTCAGGCTGAGATGCATCACATCAGGTGCTATTCTTAAGCGTTGCAGTGATGCGCCAATTTCTTTAACAGTGCTTAACTCATCTAGTCCTTCTGTTTCATTTTCAGTTTTAACTGTATCAGTCTCTACTTGAATTTCAGATGATCCAGTTGGATCTACTGCATTTTCAGGATGTTTAATCAACTCACTTAACAATTCATGATATTCTTCAATTTTCTCAAACCCAGGTGTTTTTTCATCACTTTGCAGGATATTTCTAACCAGCATTTTTAAGACATCTTCCAGTTTTATCAATGTTTCATAACGCTCCTGCTCACTAATTTTTTGCATTTTTGATAAAGTCTGTCTAATTTCTACTGCACCCAGGCTTGACTCCATTATCAAATATGTCCTGATAATATCCGGAATACTGCGTTCTGTGACTTGATTCATTCTCGAAACAAAAGTTGCTCCTGCCTGATTTGTCACATTGTTGGTTAAAACAGTTGCAACAATCTCCTTTTTTAAAGGATGTTCGTTGATTCTTTCTCCAAAGTGCTTTCTCAAAGTCTGAGGAACATAATCCAGATAAGTTGCATTTAATTCATTTTCCAACGGCATTGATGAAGAAGTCAGTGCTTCAAAAATTTCCATTTTTGCATATGCCATCAAAACCGAAAGTACTGGTCTCGGTAATGGCATCTTTGCCTGTTCCAGCTGATCCAATTCTGATCTGGAAGGAATATACTCACTCCGTTTATTCAAACCCCTATCCTGGAGATGGGCAATCAACTTCCTGAACAAGCGTAAATTTTGGTTACTACGCATACTATCCATGGAAACAGCACGATGCTGTCCTCGATTATTTGCTAATACAAGCTCAGAGACTTCGTCAGTTGCAGAAACCAGCAGCGTGTTGCGTTCTTCCCTGGATTTGATCATTTTTTCTCTGAGAAACTGCTGAAGTAATATTTTAAGATTTACTTCATAATCCGACATATTGACACCGGCAGAATTATCTATTGCATCTGTGTTCAAGCGAATACCACTGTTTGCCAGATCAATACGTGCTAGTTGGGTTAATCCTAAATTTGCACCTTCTCCAATGACTTTCATCCCGCATTCAGTTGTATCAATTCGAATTGAATTGTTTGCCTGGTCACCAACTTGAAAATGAGTTTGTGCAGGAGTTTTAATATATGTTCCAATTCCTCCAAGCCAGAACAGGTCAACTTTCATTTTTAAAATCAGACGTACCACATCCTCACCTTTTAAATTATCTTCAGTTGTACCAAGCAGGTCTTTTGCCTCTGGTGATAATTTAATAGATTTTGCGTAGCGCTCATAGACTCCACCGCCTTTGCTGATCAACTCTGTTGAATAATCCAGCCAGCTGGAACGTGGTAAATCATAAATTCGCTTGCGCTCAAGCCACGATTTATGAGGATTTGGATTTGGATCAAGAAAAATATGCATATGATTGAATGCAGCCTGTAAAAGCAGCATTTTACTCAACAACATTCCGTTACCGAAGACATCACCACTTAAATCTCCTATCCCCATTACTGTAGTTTCTTCTGTTTGGATATTCCTGCCAATCTCTTTGAAATGCAGTTTCACACACTCCCATGCACCACGGGCAGTTATTCCTTCTTTCTTATGATCAAAACCTACTGAACCACCTGAAGCAAAGGCATCACCCAGCCAATAGTCATAGTTTTCAGAAACTTCGTTGGCAATATCAGAAAAACTTGCTGTCCCTTTGTCTGCAGCAACAACCAGATATGGATCCGGATCATCATATGAAAGAACATTTTCAGGTGTCAGGATATGGCCCTGTGCGTCCATATTATCTGTAATATCCAGCATTGCGCTGATAAAACGTCTATATTGATATTTTGATTCAGCAATCACCTCTTCACGTTCAACTGGAGCGTTTTTGAGCACAAAACCACCTTTTGAACCAACAGGAACAATCACTACATTTTTTGTTTGCTGAGTTTTGACAAGTCCTAGAATTTCTGTTCTAAAGTCATCCGGACGGTCTGACCAACGTAATCCACCTCGTGCAACTGGACCAAAACGCAAATGCAACCCTTCCATTCCAACATCATGTACATATATTTCCTTAAATGGCACAGGCACCGGCATTTGTTCAATTTTTCTGGAGTCTAATTTAACAGATATACCTGTTTTTAAGGAATTTTTTTCAATATAATAATTAGTCCTCAAAGTGTTTTCAATCAATTCAAACATGAGCCGCAAGACTTCATCATCAGTAACCTGCTGTACTTGTTCCAGACTTTCCAGAAACTCCTGCTTTTTCTGCGGCAATAGTACCTCCTGTCTATTTGACAAGTCCCCCAAAGTCGAGTCTACTGAGAAGCGACAGGCAAACGTTTCAAAGAGCAAACGTGAACAGTTAGGATGCCTGAGCAAAACTGCATTTATTGTCTCTCTCGTTAATGGTGCATTCAACTGCAGAGACAAATTTCGGTAAAGTTGAAGTACATTTATTTCCCGCCAGGCTAACTTTGCCCTCAAGGCAAGTCCATTCAAAGGGTCATTTTCTGTGTTTTTCAGAAACACCTGTTGGACAATTGCCTCCAATAAAGGCTTATATTGCTGCTCATCAATATTTACATGGTCGTTGCGCTCTACTCTAAAAGACTGAATAAAACCTAAAGTCTTTTGATCATCTCCAATTCTTGTAGTCAACTGGTCAATTACATGCAGACCAAGATTTTGCAGGATGGGCATGATTTCAATCAAATGAATTTTATTTTTGCTGTACACATACAGCACTGATACAATTTTCCCCAGTAACGACGGGAGTGAAAACTCTTTCAAGTCAAACTGAATGTTCTCTTCCTGAGTCAACAATTCAAGATACTGGATGTTTTCCAGTGCTTCAAGAGTATCAACACGTGCCCGATAATGAGAAGGTAGCATAGGAACGTAGCGCTCATACAACTGTTTTGCATCTACCACCGTATAGTGACTACGAAGCAATTCATTCAGTTGCATCTCCCAAGGTTTTATCAAGCTACTGATTGTATTTTCAAACTGCAGCAAGTCTGTTTTAGGAATATCACCTTTCTCAACCACTTCCTCTGGTATTTCGAACTCAATATGCAAACGCGATTTTTCACTACCACGTGCTTCGAACCAATCACAGTGCAGATGCGGAATTTTTTCTTTAAGAAAGGCAACTGTCTTTTCGATTGCTTCTTCTGAAAACAGCGATGTCGGCATCACCACCATCAGTTTCAATAAATCAGAAACTCTTGTGTTGATTTTAAAACAAAATATATTGTTTGGGTTATTGACGGATAATAAGTGTTCACAAACCTGTAACATCTCTTTCCTTGATGAACGAAACAACTCAGACTTTGGAGTTGCACTGAAAATCCTAACAACCTCATTGTAGTCATAGCTGTTTCTCAGCATATTTTGATTATCAAAAATATAATTCATTTTCTGGCGAACCAGAGGCGTTTCAGTATTTTTTGCATGCAGTGAACTACCCCTGATCAAGCCTAAAAATACATGTTCAAGCATACCATTTTGTTTATCCGGAACACGTATACTCAATATCATCAGGTTTTCAAAACGCAAAACTGGGCTGATGAAACGGATACGGTCCAGTGCAAAAGGGAAAGTTGATTTGCATCGCTTACACAAATGAGTGCTTAAGACATTCAACAATCTACCATCAGTTTGTTTCAAATATGCAGCTGAGAGAATACCTAGTCCGGAATTTTCCAACATATTTGTGCAGTCTGTTTTTGTTTGTGCTGCCTCTGCAAAAGTTGCAAACCCCATAATTGTAAAATTGTCAAATTTCAGCCAACCGCAAAGCTTAACCCATTCTGCATTCGTTTCTGCAGAAACTGCTGTTATAGACCCAATTTCTTTTACCATTGAGTCAAGACGCAGCAACATTTTTTGCCGCTGATTCTGGACTAGTTGAACGGCAAGCATGTGCCCGGCAATTGCTGTTTCAATGTTCTTTAAAGAAACACTATCATTATCTGCTTCTATTTCCAGGTAAATGTAATCATATTTTTCACTGTTTTCCTGAGGAGATTTTACTGCAGTAACTTCTTTCTCTGTTGTGATGTCTGCTCCCATTATTGGATGATGTTTCCTATGAATCAGTAAATCCAACTGACGTAACAAACTTTCAACAGTGACCACAATAAAAGGAGCATCCGGAGATACAATTTCTACAATCACATAGCCATTTAAGTTGGTATTATCAACAGAAACTGTAGTACTTTTGAGTGCTTTAACCCTAACCATGCCGCTTCTACGTACTGCTTCCTTAAAAAACAGAAAGCGTTCCTTGAGGAAATCCTGTAACTCTGACTCACTATAGGTTTCACGCATCCTTTCAGACATTCCGAATAAAAACTGACTCGAAAACTGCATGAAAATTGAATTATTAAAAACATCAATTTCTGAGGTGTTTTTTTGCTTCACAAAGTTATTTTCAGTCATAGTCTTTTGCAGATTTAAATTTTTATAGCTTAATTTGCTGTGACGGACAGCAGCTGAAATGTTTCCGCAGACAAACTGCTTTCAGTTAAGTGCAGTCCATAACAGAGTCTTAACGTGAATCAGTTAAGACACATTCTGATCGAGTGGCCAAGATTATTAAGTAGACTAAAATAAAGTTCCGGACCAGGCGGAATCTTACTCCCAAGTGGATCCAGTATGCCTTTTTTAACAGAGCTTCCTGCAATAACAGTTTGAACCAGTTTTGGAGAAAATTGCGGTTCAGTAAATATACAGATTATATTATTATTTTTTATCTTTTGTTGTAACTCCATCATCCTCTGAACACTTGTTGAATGTCCTATACCTAAAGTTACTGAAGTAAGAGAATTTAATTGATAACGTTTCTCAAAATATTGATATGCATCATGAAATACAAGATAAGCTTTTTTAGAAACTGCTGCCATTTTCTCCAATAACTCTTGATCTAATTTTTTCAAACGAAGCCGTATATTATTTCCATTACTCTGGTATATTGCAGTATTTTCAGGATCAGTTTCAGATAATATTTCAACTATATACTGCGTAATTATGTCTGCATTGCGAGGATCCAGCCAGATGTGAGGATCTGTGTCAGAATGGTGTGCTGTTTTTTCTTCACTTAAATGCACTGTAGAATGCTCAGAATTGTGAGGATCTGTGTCAGAATGGGTTGCTGTTTTTTCTTCACTTAAATGCAATGTAGAATGCTCAGAATCCGGTTCAGTGCTTTGCCAATCAATTCCTGAACGGAGCGGCCAATGCTGCAGTCCATATATATTCTGAAATGAGATCAACTTTGCTTTGGAGGCCAGAGACTTGAGAGGTTTTGCTAAAAATCCTTCCAATTTTTCACCTGACCAAAAAATAAGCTCTGCTTTTTGAAGCTTCTCTGCCTCACTCGGACGCAGTGAATAAGAATGGGGAGAAGTATTTCCGTTGAAGAGTAAAACTGGTTTGGAAACCCCCTGCATTACTGCAGCCACAAGTGAATGAAACGGTTTGATAGTAACCACGACTTTCAAATCCGAAGCTGCCATTACTTGAGAAGCGTACAGAAGGTGGAAAATAAATAATAAGCAAAATCCAGTTTTCATCACAATCCAGTTTTTGCTTTGCGTCTTTGCTTTGAAGTGGAAAATATGTTACAAATATTACATGCTTTAGCATAACTCTAACTCACTGATTTGTCAATGCCTGCCACGATAGAAACTACAGCTGATTTATCTAAAATTACAGCAAACGAACAAATCCTGCTGCAAACAGAGAATCTCACTTTGTTGGCAGAAGGACGTGAGCTGCTGGCAAAAATATCGCTGACCGTTTCTGCAGGTGAAATAGTGACAGTAATCGGTCCTAATGGTTCTGGAAAAACCACACTGCTACGGGCACTGCTGGGTTTGATTCCATTTGATTCAGGAAATATTATAAAAAAACCAAAGCTCAGAATAGGCTACCTTCCACAAAAAATAAATGTTGATCCTATTCTTCCTCTGACTGTCAGTCGGATTATGAATTTAACAGGAAGATATTCTGAACGGCAAATCAAAAACGTCCTGCAGGAAACAGGTGTTTCTTCTTTAAAAAACAAAGCCGCCTATCAACTATCCGGAGGAGAATTTCAACGTGTAATGCTGGCAAGGGCACTTTTGAGAAATCCTGAACTGCTTGTACTTGATGAACCGGTACAGGGAGTAGACTATATGGGAGAATCGGAATTATATAATTTGATTGCAAGCTTGAGAAACAGTCACGGTTGTGGAGTACTGATGGTGTCTCATGATTTACATGTGGTAATGGCATCAACTGACCGTGTGCTCTGCTTAAATCAGCATATCTGTTGCCAGGGAGAACCTGAGAATGTAAGTCGACATCCGGAATATTTAAAACTATTTGGTATAGATTCAGGAAACGCACTGGCTATTTACAGCCACCATCACGATCATACACATCACCTTTCAGGCACATTACAAAAAGACGTCAAATGATACTTTTAGATGATTTTTTCTGGAGAGCAGTTTTTGCCGGAATTGGCGTTGCACTTGTTGCCGGACCTCTGGGTTGTTTTATTGTCTGGAGAAGAATGTCATATCTGGGAGACACAATGGCTCATTCTGCATTACTGGGTGTCGCAGTAGGTGCTTTTCTGGATGTAAATTTAATTCTGGGAGTATTCGCTGTTGCTATTGCAGTTGCATTACTGTTGTTCTTGTTTCAACGACAAAAACAACTTGCTAATGATGCAGTTTTAGGCACACTTTCTCATGCTTCACTGGCAATGGGCGTTTTGGCAATAAGTTTGATGAGTTGGATTCAAATTGATCTAATGGCCTATTTGTTTGGAGATATTTTAGCAGTTGATCTCTATGATCTTTATTGGATTTACGGAGGTGGGTTTTTAATTATGTTGATATTATTCCTACTCTGGCGTCCTCTATTGGCACTTACATTTGATAATGAACTTGCCCTGGCAGAAGGAGTGCCAGTTTTCAAAATTGAACTAATCTTCATGCTGCTGATTGCAGCTGTTATTGCCCTATCAATGAAAATAATCGGCATTCTGCTGGTTACATCACTCTTGATAATCCCTGTTTCTGCAGCCAGGCGCTTCAGCAGGAGTCCGGAACAAATGGCACTCGGCGGGAGCTTGATTGGTGTTATTTCAGTTGTAATTGGATTATTTACTTCAATGCAGTTTGACACACCTTCCGGTCCCTCGATTGTAATTGCTGCAGTACTGTTTTTTTTCGCAGCAAATATTTTTGCATTGAAGAAAAATCAATAAAGACCCTGCTCTTACCTAAGCTGGAGCAGCCAGTAATGCAGTAGTTTCAGGACATGGTGTTCGTTTACCGGATATGTTTTCCTCCATAATTACTCTTCCATCACGTAGTGCCAGCAACTCACCCGACTCCATGACGGTCCAATTTTCTTCAGTTAAAGGAATGCTTGCAACTAAGGTAACCTGCTGCACTTTACTTCCTGCATCTTTAGGAAGAACTTGAGAAAGAAACGGAGATTTTTCAAATTGACAATATCGACATAATTTAAAAAGACCTGGTGGAGCAATACTGCCGTCTTCCTGCATTCTTTCATGACCATGAACGAACATAGCATCACCATCTGCATAAATAAAATTTGCAGGTCCATAATTTCGTAATTTTGCAGCAAATTCGGAAATCACATCCATTCGGTCAGCGAGTTCAGGAATTGATTTTTCCTGCCAGAGAGGTGCTAGTGCATCCAGCAAATAACAAAAAGCAAATTCAGAATCGCTCTCACCTACCGGCTGGAAACGACCTGACAGTTTCTGCTGCTGATCAAATGCACCTAATCTGCCGTTATGTGCAAATACGTGCATTTTACCGCTCAGCTCACGTACAAACGGATGTGTATTTCTTAAGGTTACTTTTCCCTGTGTAGCTTTCCGGATGTGGCAAATGAAGGTCTTACTGTTAAATTCACGATTTCGGATAAATTCGAGGTAGGCACTGCCGCTGGCAGGTTGAATTTCACGTATGAGGTTAACATCACCATCTTCATAAAAAGCTATACCCCAGCCGTCTTTATGATGTTTGGTTGAGCCTCCATGTCTGGAAAACTCATCTAATGAGGTTGAAACATTTTCCACAAACCGGCTGGACATTGCGAATATTTCACACATGCAAATTTTCCTGTGAGCTGCTTTTAATTGTGGATTTTATGGGGATTCCGGTTTCTCAACTATAACTTCAGAGTTGATTGAGTTTGCGATAAAACAACCGTGATGCGCCTTTTCATGCAGTGCTGCCAACTCAGCAGATGTCGGCTGCAATTCTCCACTGAAAACTATTTCCGGACGTAATACTATCCGGTTCATCACTAACTTACCGGACTCACCCTTCTCCAGTAAACCTACAGCCTTATCGCTGTACCTGTCAACAGTAAATTTTTTCAGGGACGCAACAGCTAAGAAAGTCAGCATATGACAACTTGATACTGAGGCTACAAACAAATCTTCAGGATTATTCAACTGCGGATTGCCATTGAAATCAGGTGCTGCAGAAGACTGAATTACAACTCCATTGTCAAACCTGACTTCATGATCACGGTTATAACTCCTGATGTTAAAATCCTGCGTTGCCCGTTCCCAGTATATTCTTGCCTTGTGTTCAGACATACTCTTAAAATAGTTATGTGGTTTTAATTAGCCGTTTTGCAGGTTTTTATTCCAAAAGGGAAATATGCCGGACACCAACCGATGCTTGCTGTGAAAAGAGGGACAAGACCGACAAGACCCCACCAGCTTTGAAAAATAACTCCTGCTGCAACTAACACCATTCCAACTACAACTCTGATAATTTGATCTGCACTACCTACATTTTTATCCATTTTGACCTACTATATTTTGAATTGTTTATATTTAATTCAGAAGTGTATTATAATAGCAGGATATTAGCTCTCTGTCCAGCTTTTACAGTCTGAAACAGTCTTGATCTCCGCAAGCGACAACAACTATTTGTTAAGTTATTATTTGCACATTTTCGTGCAATACAAGAGAACAGACTCCAACATTTAAATCATTACAGGAAAATGCAAACAACAGCTCCGCTTGAAGTGACTCCGGAGATGATACAGCGTTACAATCGTCCCGGTCCGCGTTACACAAGTTATCCGACAGTACCTATCTGGAAAGAAGGTCAATTTGCAGATGACTATGCAGAATGTTTGGGGAATGAAGGAAAAATTGATCAACCTATCTCGCTCTATGTACATATCCCTTTTTGCCGTCAATTGTGTACGTTCTGCGGATGCAACAAATACATCACCAACAATAAACAAATTGTTGAGCAATATCTGACTGCACTCGAAATGGAAATAACCGGAGTTGCTGCACGTCTGGGTGGAGCTAAGAAATTGGCGCAAGTTCACTTTGGTGGCGGCACCCCAACTTTCCTCAATGAGACACAACTCAGGAGAGTTGTTAGAATGATCAAAAGCAGTTTTGAGGTGCAGGATGGCGGAGAATGGGCCCTGGAGGCAAATCCACGCGTTACGAGCGACCAACAATTAGAGACACTCTTTGAACTAGGTTTCCGCAGAATAAGTTTTGGTGTACAGGATCTGGATCCAGCAATTCAACGGGCTATCAATAGAAATCAGACAGTAGAACAATCTTGGCACACCCTGGAAACAGCACGTGGGTTGGGTTATCAGAGTATCAATCTGGATCTGGTTTACGGTTTACCTCTGCAAACTCCACAGGGATTTTTAAAGACAATGGAAGAAGTCAACCGTATGCGTCCTGACAGACTTGCGGTTTATAGTTTTGCTTATTTACCGGGAATGTTCAAAACCCATGAGCGGGCCATCAAAGCTGATGATTTACCCAGTCCAGAACAAAAAATTGAAATTTATTTGGAAGCAATTCGTTTTTTTGCAGAGGCAGGTTATGTGATGATCGGTATGGATCACTATGCACTTCCGGAAGATGAACTTGCTTTAGCCCAGCAAAACAAAACTTTGCACCGAAATTTCATGGGCTATACCACTCTTCATAATATGGCACAAATTGGCGTGGGTGTTTCTGCAATTTCGGATTTCGGCGACAGTTACTGGCAAAATCAAAAAGAACTATCACAGTACATGGAGGAAGTAGCAGATAATCAACTCATTCCGCGTCGTGGTCTGCGCTTGGAAAAAGAAGATCAATTGAGACGGGATGTGATCGAAACACTGATGTGTCATGGAGAATTACTAATTCCGGATTTTGAAATGCGTTATCAGCTTAATTTCCGCAAACACTTTCAAAAAGCCTGGACTGAACTGGAACAGTTTCAAGAGGAAGGACTCGTAAACTTAAGTCCAGAAAAAATCAGGCTTACTCCAATTGGAATGCTTTTCACAAGGAATTTGGCCATGCCTTTTGACCGTCACCTTCCGGATAATGGAGTTCTTAATTTTTCTAATACCGTTTAATGAAGTTTCAGCACATAGAATTTGAGTTGATTCAATTACAAATTAACGGCAACAATTATTTTTATTTTTCCTGAAAATAATACCCCTGCAAGCCCTCCTGACTCATTGCAACTTCTTTTGGCGTAAAAAGTGGATGCGGAATACCATGTGCCGTACAAATATCATCAGGATCAGCAAAAAAGGATTCTTCGCCAAAGTTAAATTCGATTCTTGCGTTTCGCTCCAATAGTTGCAGTGGATCTATTTGAATTTTTAATACCTCACGTTCAACTCGAACAAGCAGCTCGCCTGGCTCTTCTCCAGACATCAATGCAAGAGGTGACAGAGGTAATGCCAGGGTCTGCTGTCGGCTGTTTTTAAGATCAATACGGATTATATTTTCAGAATGCTCATCTCCCACTATCAAAAACCTACTGTCAGTAGAAAACACTAATAATGTAGGAAATCTCTTTAACGTAACTTTTGTGATAATTTGCAAGGTCTTGGCATCATAGATCAACAGAGTCTCTTTTAAATCTGCAACTGAAACAGCCAGCATTGTTGCATTGTTGTTAAGTTCAAAATTCAAGATATTTGAACCTATCTCCAGTCTCGAAAGTTCAAGGCCTGTATCCGCAACTATCCGGACAGCTTGTTTGTCTGTTGCTACTTTAAAATGAACAGGAATACGGTTCTTCTCCTGATTTTCCAGCTCAGACAATAATTGGGTATCATAACTTAAGCGGATATCTTCCATGCTGGGATTTACCCACATTAGACAGAATTGACTTTTCTTTGGTGGAACCAAAATTCCTTTTTTGAAAACTATATCCTTTTCATTCTGCAGATAAACTGGGCTTCCCTGTCGATGAAAATGGATATTAAATGAAAGTTCAGCAGAGCTTTTAAATGAGTATTCCAGCTTCTGTCCGGGTTTAAGATTCACACATTTTTCTTCAATCTCAAGACCTTTTAGGAGTTGCCATTCCATCTTTTCAAAATCGAATTCCTTACTCATTTGGGCAGGTTTCCAAAACCAAATAATCTGTCCTGCCGATATCACACATCCTATTAATAAAATGTAAATATTTTTCGGTCTGAAAATCCATTTCCCTGCATGGGCAGGCCAAGTATGTATTTGCATTAGTCTAAAATTGAAGTTATATTCTCAGCCACACTTAAATGAAGATGGAATTTTTGACAATTTAATTGGGTCGCAATATAACATCTTGTTAAAATGCTGTATCTACAACACAAAATAATTTTATTTTGAGTCTGTAAAACTATTGTTTATTGCTCACTTCTCCTTTGGAACTTTATGCATCTCTTTTTTCATAGGCTGTCCCTCTCTAACAGTTGCAGAAACTTTCAATACTCCTGCATGTTTAAAATGCAAAACTAAATCATACTTTTCACCCAACTTTGGAGTTTGAGTTAAATTGATGAGCATAATGTGATAACTACCTGGTTTCAGATTTTGTTCTCCTCCAGCCGGAACCGGTACAAATGGGACAGGAAACATCGACATCATACCGTCCTTTTTCTTCACATTATGTAGTTCGACCACCTTCGCCAATTCTGTTTCAACAGACAATAGTTGATCCTCCTTTTCTCCGTGATTGATTAATGTCAAATATGCTGCTGACATGTGAGAGACTGGTGGTACTGCACGTACCCATGCTCCATGTACGTGAACCTTTTGTCCCATCCCAGCATGAGGATGATCTACAGTTGCTGTACAACCGAGAAGTAAAAACAAGCTGCTTAACAGCAGCATCATTCTGAGATAACTCTTCATTTTAAACATAATATTACCTGTAATTATTTTTTTCGTTTTTTCTAATTAACCTACTACAAAAGTTCTAAAACAGACTTGTTTAAGACCTTTTTGTGGTTCAATATTTTGAATAGAAACAGAATACATCTTTTTGCAATGAGATACTAAAAGAGATGTACATGAAGTTTTGAACTAGTTTTGAAGTAGAAACTGGGGAGGTCCACGGGGAGAATATTCACTAGTCCGCTGAAAATTATTAAGTAGTCCAATTTCAGTATAATTAAGTTTATTATGGATACTATCCAGTTTTTTCGGCGAAGAGCTCTGCTGGGGAAGGTAATCCTGTTCTGTAGACGTATTGCAGGACAAAAACCAGCAATCATCTTCAGTCTGCCTCTGATGCTCTTGCTCTGCAGGTGAAGATGCCTCCGAGTGAATATGAACTGTTGAATCAACATGAAGATGTTCGTGTTCTATTACTTGAAGCAAGGATCTTTCTACCTGCTTTGGACCAAGATGATGCACTCCATGGAAAGGCAGCCATACCATCCAGTTCAACAAAAACAGTACGCATGCCTGCACTACTGTTTTAACCGCAAATGACGAGCTTGAGATATTTGGAGTTAAATACATTTACAAATCAACTTCAGGAACCAGAATTAAGCAGCCATTGAATATCTGCTACTAATTTATCCATATCCCATTTTGTTTTATAACGTCCTCGATAACGTCCTTTTTGATCAACAAGAAATACGGCATCTGTGTGCGCCATGAAATAACCTTCCACAGATTCAACGTATTGTTTAAAATATCTTGCACCGTACTGCCTGGCCACTTCTGCAATATCGTTGACTGAACCGGTCAGCCCAATAAATGTTGGATAAAAGTATGGAACGTAATCTTTCAATTTTTCCGGAGTATCACGTTCAGGATCAATCGTTATGAACAAAACCTGAACATCCTTAGCCTGCTCTTTCAAATTAAGCATACCCACTTTTAAGTGAGATAGTGACATAGGACAAACATCCGGACAATAAGTATAACCGAAATATATCAAAATCACTTTGCCCCTAAAACTTTCAGACGATAATTCTTTACCATCCGGCCCAGTCAACTCAAAATCTCCACCACGGTTTTCATAAATTCGCAGCGGCTTTTGACTACCTGCAGAATTGTCGGAAGCACTAATCACCTGTACATTACTGAAAGCAGTAGAAATCAGGAGGGTTAACATAACAAGTATTCTTTGAATATACATCTTTTTTCCTTTTACAAGTTTAGTGGAATCATAGAAATTCTTAAAATCTAGTCATTTATCAAGAGTTATGAAAATTAATGTTTAATGCTCTTCAGAAATTATTTTACCATCAATCAGTCCTTTTTTGATCACCAGGTAAAGTACCCAACTCATAGTAAAAAGTGAAACAACAAGTAAAAGCACTATTTCAAAAATTAGACGCACAGAATCATTTTCCTGCTTAGAAAGATCAAAAATGATTTCAGATGCTCCCAAAACCTGACCTGGAGCAATCACATTACCATCAACAGCCTCATGGCATTCCTGACATCGTTCATCTGCGATGAATGGTGCAACATAACGGAAAGTGGTACGGTCAATCCAGTCATCCCTGCTTTTGCCACTCTTCAAAACTTGTTTCAACAACTCATCTGCAGCCTGTTCATCTTCACGGACACCATGTTGTTTTTCGACATGCTGACTGCGGATCATCCGGAATTTAAAATCATAATGTTTTTGATAATCGTGTATCTTACTGCGGATCATTTCAGACTCACCAGTATTTATCATTGTCGACAGAAGACCTGAACGCAGCAAATCTGAGATTTCTCGTGCATTTTGTCTGGTGGCCTGAACATCACGTGTATACAGTCGATAAGGAAGAACCACCAAAAGAAATACTACAAAGAGCAAAGTAATTGCCGCAAATATTTTGAATATCTTATTCTGCAGCACCTTGTTTTCTATTCGAATTTCCATAATACTTCCGTATTTAAAGTTAAATTAACTTATCCAGATAACGAATGTTGTAGGATAAAGCACCATCTTCACAGGCATCAAGACACAACCCGCAGCGGGTACAATCCCCGGAAACTATATAATCCGCTGCTCCCATATTAACCGTATTTTTCAGTACCCATGGTACCATACATGCGCGTTGACATTTTTTACAATTTGAACACTTACTGATGTTCCAATGAACCTTAAATGGTGCAACTCGTCCAATTATATTGTAAGGAACACCAACTGGACAAAAATAGCGACACCATGCTCTGCGGCTGTAAAATATTTCAAATAAGAGCAATGCAAGAACCCAGAATATGATCAAACCCACACCGTACACAAAAGATCGACTGAGAATAGAGACAGGATTGATAACCTCAAATATTGTATATCCGCTCAGCAGTGACAAAACCAAAAACAAGGCAAAGAAGTAATATTTTAAATTTCCATTAAAAACGTGATTTCGTTTAATTATCTTTTTCTGTATCAACTGTTTGTGAGTCATTTCGCCTAACTCTGCCAAAAAGTGATATGGACAGACCCAGGAACAAAAAAAACGACCACCAATCAGCAAATATACTATCACGATAGTAGTGACTCCAATAATTAAATTTATATTAAATACTCTGCTGGCCAACATAACCTGTATTGCTGCAAAGGGATCCGCCAGATGGAATCCCAGCAAACGGGAACCACTCAGTGAACCTTCAAGAATCTGTATGTCAAAATAAAAAGATGCAAAAAACATAAAATTGACTGACAGCAGGAAAGTCCAGCGAATTACTCTCCATTTGTTGCGATTGGGATTTTCAGTGATAGAAACATCACGTAATCCTGGTCCTTTACGTTTTTTTGATTTTGGAGATTTAATCTTAATTTCAGAATTAGTCTGACTGAAACCTGATCCAGATTCTGCAGAATCCATCACATTCGCTAGCTTTGAATTTGTTTTTTGAGAAAATCCTTTCATGATTGAACCCCCTGCTGCAAGTCATTCGAACTCCATTTTTTCCGGGGTATTATCGTAATTGAAGGAGGACTGGTAGGACATTCTTCTTCGCAAACCCCGCAACCGACACAAGTCCGCTGTACAACTGGGATCACTTTATCTTCTTTTGAATCCGCAGAACTTTCTGCTTGAAACACAATGGGTTGCTCGGAACTGATTGGGCAGGTTTTGAGACAAATTCTGCAGCCTTCTTCAGCTTGTTTGGTTTGTGCTGTAAACTGCTTCAACCAGTTAAATTGAGCTTCAGAAATTGCTGCTGCAATTGCTGAAATACTACTTTTATTCACTGAATCTAAATTAAATTCTTGAGTAAATATTTTTTCTTCGTCTACAGTTAATCGTGAAATTAATTTGCTTAAAATATTAGTCAGCGGAACTTGCACAGGCATTTTTGATTTCTCTAACTCCTGCAGTTCAAAGACAATGTCATTTTGTCCTTTTCTGGCCAGACAAGTATCTGGTTTGCTCAAAACTGCCAGCCCCATATCTGCTTCCTTACCTTCAGAAATATGATGATCCAATGCTCCTGTAGGACAGGCAAGTACACAGGGAAGACCTTTGCAGAGAATACAGGCTCCTTTCTGTGGAACAATAAATGGTGTTCCGATTCCAAAACCGCTGCTGATTCCAGCTAATTCAATGACTTGCGGTGGGCAGACCTGAAGACACTGTCCACATTTAATACAACTCGATAAAAACAAATCTTCAGCTAAAGCACCGGGGGGGCGCAACTGTAATTCACTGCTCTTCAATAAAGGCACACTTGCAACTCCGTAAACAGCAGCACCTCCTGCTATTACTGCTGTTGTAGTTTTTTTAAAGAAAAATCTGCGCGTTAAATCTTTTTTCATTTTTCTTTTTTGTGACTTTTTTGGTGTTGCTGTCTCAATGTTTTATTGTTGAGAATCATTTGTTCAACTATTTCAAATGATAAGGAGTTTTTAACATTCATTTTGCTGGCAGAAAACCCATAGCCCATTGGTGTATTTGGATTCCCAAATGTCCAGTTTGCCTCATTGGCCTTAATCCATTCTTCTGTTTCCACATCCTGAATCCAAAGCAGAGCTTTTTCTTTCCAGTTTTTATTTTTTAGCCAGTTCACTGCGCAGCCTATATCATCAAAGAAGTATGGTTTCCCTTTGTCATCTACAACTTGTGCAGCAAAGCGTCTGTCACTGACTGCCATACTGCACTCCACACAGATATCACGATCCCAAACCAGCTTGGCTGGAAGTTGTTGTTCATTTTTTTTCTCACAACCTCCAACTGACATCAATAATAGCGCCAGTAAGAACACAAAAAGAATAAATGTCAAAAACTGAGAACCTTTTTTCCCGTAAACATAGATTTTCACCGGTACTACAAAATTTTGTTTCATACCAAGTCTCCTTTTTGGAACACTTTAAATCCCAACCAGGAAAAACCCCAACCAAGTCCCAGTGGATAAATTATGGAATATAACAAAAACCCAGTCTTGCCAAAATTATCAAGAATCACGTAAGAAGCTGGACCAAGCAGAGATAACTCTGGATCAAAAAGTAGTATCGCTCCTGTCCGGAATGCCTGTAGTGGATTTAATAGAGCTATTCCAATGATTACTTCTTCCATTATTTGGTTTTGCAGCAACACACCAATTAGAATGACGTCAATAAACAAGAGCAGTGTCAGCCAAACCAAAAAGGCCAATCCCAATGCCCACTCCTGTTTGCGAACCAATGTTGAAATGAACATGCCTGTACCTAGAAATGACCAGGCAAGTGCTGCTAACATGAGAGAATAATAACCTACAATTGTCCAGGGAATCGATAAGCCTTTCACAGCCCCCCAAAACAGTGCACCACTTAAGGCTAGAAATACCGGCAGGAAAACTATGAGAAACCTTGCCAGCAGTTTTCCCCAATAGTAGGCAGCAAGTGAAATCGGTAACGAAAGAATGTATTCCAATACATTTGATTCACGATCTCCAACAACTGTACGGACCGTTGTTACCAACACAAAAATAGGCAATATTGCAACACATAGCTGAATGTAGGTAACCAGCAACCTGCTGAGTCCTGTAAAACCTAAGACTTGAGATTCAGTGATCCCCAGGGCCAAAAGCAATATGATGGCACCTCCAAATATAAGTGCATATAGAAAGAACCATTTTGCTCTGAAAGACTCTCTAATTTCTGCTACAACTGTAGCCAGAAGAGCATTTTGTTTATGATTGGTTGCAGCAGAAACTAATGAACTCATGATGCCTCCAAATTTAATTCTTGAATATGATTCGAAAAATGTGAGATATCATTAAAAAATCTCATTCTGTCTGCTTCTGCAACTTCACCTGAATAATGTCCAGGTTCTGTGCCGTTACTGAAACGCCATGAACTGAGGGTCTTACGGATTGCTTCATTTTCATTCGAAATTTGCAGTTGACAATTGAGTAATTTACCATCTGCAACTGAGTCTGTTGTTCTTTCATCCTGCACGATACGTCCGCAGTCCATTTCAATGATACGATTTACCAGAGGTAGTAATTCATCCACACGGTGACTGCTAAGCAACATTGCTGTCTGTTTCGGAAGACAGCTTAATTCTCCAAAAAACGCTTTCCTGCCAGGTGGATCAAGGTTTGCTGCAGGCTCATCCATAATCAGAAAATCAGGACGTCTACTCATTGCCAGCGAAATAAGTAGTTTTTGCTTCATACCTCCAGACAGTTTATAAAATGGTTTACTGCCCTCCTGTTGCACGTCAAATTCAAGTTTAGCAGCCAAATCACGGACCTTATCAATAATCGACTGAGCAGAAAGAGAGTCAGAAAAAGCAATTAACTCTTTAACACTCATTTGTATAGGTGGTGAATGCTGTGGAACAAAACCTATTTTCTGTAATACATCCACCCGCTGTTGGCGTGGATTAACCCCAAAAACTGAGAGTAGTCCCTGATGTGTGTATTGACCAAGTAACGTTCTTATTAATGTCGTTTTACCTGCACCATTTTGTCCTATCAGTGCAATTCGATCTCCAGGTTTTATTTCAAGTCCCAGTGAATCCAGCACCAACTGTTTACCAAAAGATTTTTCTATTTTTGTCAGTTTAATCATTTAGATACTTTCTGTAACAACTACGGCTTTTTCAGCACTATATAAATAATTCAATTCTGCTGTAGTAATTTTATTAATTCAATCTTTTTCATCTTCATCCCAGTCCTCATCGAGATCATCCTCATCCAGTACAGGAGGTACATAGCCCATAATTTCTGCAGACAATCGGAGTTGATCGCCACTGCTAAAAATTGGTTTTGCATCACTCATCAAAAGTTTGGGCTCTGAAATTGGAGCTAACTTTGCCAGCAGGTTCATGATTGATAACACAGGAGATGCAAAATAGAACTGTAGCCATGGTTTATCCATCCAAAGTTGATCTAAATAAACTATATTGGTAAAAGGTGAATCACCAAAACCGTTTTTATCTCGATCAAACCCCTCATACTCACTCCAATAATTTGCCTCCCAGATATTATCCTTGGCAGTACCATTTGAGTGAACGGCTATTGGTGTCAAATTACCGATAAATTGATTTCCTTTAAAAACATTCTGTTTGAGAGTACTGTGGAAAACTACACCTTGAGTATTGTAGGCAATTGTATTGCCCAGTAACACATTAAAATTTAATGGATCAAATGGAGATTGATCCAGATATATTCCAGTGGAACAATAGACAATGCGATTTTCTACTAGACGCATGTTGTCCACTTCCTTCATGCCAATTCCCATTCCTGTTGTACCAATTGCATGCCGAATATAATTATGACTGAGTACTGAGTCATGGCTGTACATCATAAAGATCCCTACTGCACTGTCCCAATAATTATTGAAACGCACTGTATTTGCACCAGTATACATAAAATGCAGAGAATAGCGGTTATTCCAGCCTTTATTATATTCAATCAGATTTCCGTCAGAATACCAAATAATCATATCTCTGGAATCATGAATCGAATTTTTCCTGAAAATATTATTGTTACTGGCCCATGCCCGGATTCCGTCCCCGCGCAAACCAAGATCTTCCTGAAAGGAAGAAATATCGTTACCAATCACCTTGTTTTCATTTGATTCCTTTAAATCAATTCCAAACAAGGTGTGATGGATTATGTTGTTTTGGATGATATTGTGAGAGGATGTTACTGAAATTCCAGCATGAACCTGATCGTGGCTTTTTCCAGAACCAGTGATGGTAAGGTTCTGTAATGTGACACCATCTGCAGTTATCCGAATTACAGATTCTTTACCCTGGCCGTCTATGGTAACTTTATTTTGGCCATCCAGAATGATTGAGTGATTAATCACTACTGGACCATAATAAACACCAGGAACAAGAGGAACTAAAGCTCCCTCTGGAGTTTGATCAATTAGTTCCTGGAGGGTAGCCGCTGTTGCAGTCAATGAGGAGAAGATAACAAAGACAGTAAACAACGACCCCCTCAGGAGAGAGGCGGTTATCTTGTGCATCGTTCATCATTCTGACGCTTCGCGAAGAGCACGTCTTTTAATGAGAACAGATAGTAGCAGTAAAACAAATACAGCAAACAAGACATAGAAACCGGAAGTAGGGTAAGAATGCGTGACAAATTGAGCTACTTTCCCATCGCCCATAACTGTAGGCATAAACGGTTTTACTTCAAATGCACCATAATCATGCAAATTGTGCCCGAACCAATAAAGCCAGTAACTGAAAAACCCCAGATAATACCACGGTAAGAGTGCAGGTGCAAAACCTAAAATCCACCAGCCCGGTCCATTGTAAAAAAGAAAAACAATTATCATCAGGCTGAAAACTAAATAAACCAAAGGTACCAGTTTCCTGACAAAAAAACCACCCAGATCCATGGGATCCATGCCGATGTAATGGTTGATCACATTCATTTCAACCACTTTTCCTCGAAAATCAGTCAATGTAAAAAACACCGGTATTCCATCCGGATATGAGTGTTTTGGATATTGAGGAGCTTCAAGCGAGACTTTCCAAATTGGCATTGTCTGATATCCAATCAGGTACGACCACGCGCCTGATGGGAAGTAAGCATTCAGTGTCTCTCCCAAATGTGCTTTCAATTCATTCGGCACATCGATCACTTCATATTCATCTTCTTCAAGAAAAAAGTTAAATGGCTGAAATGACAAGTTTTCTTCATCAAACTCAACTTCATCAGTAACTGGATCACGATATTCAAAATAAGGTCCTCCTACATAAGAGAAGACTAACAGCACCAATGCTGTTAATGCCAGAACCTGGCTCAAACGTAAGCGCTTTTGACTAGCTAAATTTCCCATAATGTCCCCCTTACTTTTTGCGGTCCCAGTCTCCTGGAATCATTTTTTGACGTGAAACCCAATCCATGACTGACAAAATATCACGTTCGGAAAATCCTGCAATTTGCTTGACCATTTCCGGATTTGCATTACGACGTTTTCCTTCCTTGATCCAGCGAAACTGACGCAGTAAATAATTATAATTTTGTCCTGCAATTACTGGATAATAGTTGACCACATCACCCTGACCGTGATCTCCATGACAACGAACACAATTTTCCTTATAAACCTCAGCGCCGTATTCTAAATCGAGGCCATTTCCTTTGATTTTACTCGACATTGGTAGAGTTTGAATATAAGCAGATACATCTGCCAATGTTTGTGGCCCGCTTTTTTCTTCATCAAAGATATCTTCTGTAGCAGCACGTAGAGCTTCTATATTAGCAAAAGGGTACATAGTTGGATTATCACGATTTCCGACTCTAATATCTGCAATTTGCTTTATAATCACAGTGGAATGCTGACCTGCAAGTTGAGGAAAGTTTCCGGCTGGATCACCTCCGCCACTCGGTTGATGACAAGCCATACAGATTTCTTCATAGATAATTGATCCATCTTCAACATTGCCTTCCAACTGCATGGCCTCTATAGCTTCTTTGACCTTTGTTCCCCACTTTCCTCCAAAATCTGCTGTAGAGGTAAGATTGCTGGTATCCTGTGCAAAAGCCTGCATACCGAAAAATAATAAACTGATACTTAGAATAATGATTCGTTTTTGTCTTATATTTTGAAAATAATGCGTCTTCATTACGCCTCCTGATAAATTATTGTTGAATGATACTGATTCTTATTTTACTTGTGACAGGTAATCTGCAATCGCCTGCAAATCTCCTTCTTTAGCAGTGCTGTCTACCATAATTTTTATTCCCAACATGGCTGCACTCAAGCCGTTAGTACGTCTGCCGTCAAAAATATCATTCATCTGCGTGAAAAGATATTTTGAGTTTTGACCTGCCAATTTAGGATATGACTCAAAGCCAGGCATAGGATCTCCTTTTCGATATTTCCACTTACCTGTTTTTTTGTTTTTACGGTCTCGTCTACGTACCATGCCTTTGCCCTCTTTACCATGACAGGCAAAACAGGTGAGTGCCATATACATTTGTTCACCACGTTTAATTGTTGCTTCATCAATTGCATAGACAACGGTGCTGCCGGCCATTAAAAATGTACCTGATAGAACAAAAACCAACCATCGATTAATTTTTTTCATAAGTTCCTGTTAAAATTTTTTAATAAAAAAAAAGCCAAGAGAAAAATAGGTGATTCTCTCCTGGCTTTTGTGAGCTAAGTTGGCCTTTTATTCGCCGTCAACCATTTTCTTGGCAAAAATACCGCGACTTGCAGTTTTCACCAGATATTGCCAGGCCATTTCTTCACTCCTGGCTGCATCTTCCCATTCTCCTTTGGCTGCGGATTCTTTTGCAGCAGCACGAAGAGGGTAATGCAGTTTAAACTGTTCCACAGCATCAAAGAATTGCATGGCTGCATCTACATGAAGAATTTTTCTGTCAGTTAATTCTTCAATCAATTCATCAGGATCCATATCATCAAGTTCCTGTAAATCCCCCATCACCTTTTGCACACCAACTGCAGAACCAACTGGATCTTTTGGGTTACAGACTTTGAGGGAGGCGTCCACCAGTTTGGGACAGACATAATTGATGACTCCGGCAATAACGCCAATGGTCGCGTCGTTAACCCCTACTTTTTTTTCATAATTAGCCTTGGCATCAGCAAATGCAGAGTGTGAAAACACTGCTAGTAATAACACTGAGAATGATGTTATTAAAATGCCCTTCATTAAATTGTACATAGTATTCCTCTAATAATAAGTGCCTGTTTTTCGACACAAGTTTGTGAACAAAAGAATGCCATACCTGCTCCCGGAATGTCCTCAGACATTTCCGGGAAAAGGATGAATAATTAAGGTTTGACCAGGAAATATCCTGTCATTTCTAAGTGAAGAGCTGAACAGAACTCTGTACAGTAGAAGGGATAAACACCTTCTTTATCAGCAACAAACTTAAAGGTTGCAGTTTCACCAGGCTCAATACTGCCATGTACATTGTGGTTATCAACAGTAAATCCATGTACCTGATCCTGTGCACGTTCCACGTTAGTGATATGCCATGTTATTTCATCACCAACTTTGACTTCAATCACCTCTGGACTAAAGTGACTGCGTATCGCTGTCCCATAAATGGTCACTTTATTGCCATTACGCTCCACACGTTCCTGTCCTGCCCTGACATAATGTTTGAAGTCTTTTTTACTGAAACGAATCACTGGTTTCAGTTTATCGGCTTTGATCATTTGCGCATAATGCGGCTCACCTAAAGGAAGCGGCATATCATAAAGCAGTTGCATTGAACGACCAGCTGTAATATCGATCAGCTGATGATTCTGCGGATGCAGCGGGCCAACCCCGGTGAAGCGGTCAATCGCCAGCTTATTCAAAGCGATCAAATACTTTCCGTCAGGCTCAACTGTGTCTCCTTCTGCTGTAAGCAAGTGTCCAATGTTATAATGAATTGGAATCTTGTTAAGAACTTTTCCTTTAAGATAATCCCAGCGGACGACTTGTGAATCCACATAAAGAGAGGTATAAACCACACCTTTTTCTTTATCATACTGTGTATGTAGTGGGCCAAGACCAACATTAACCTGAGTGTGCATTGCTTTTTTCATATCCAAAATTGGAATTCCCCAAGGATCTTTGCCAGCAAAATCTTTCTTGTCCACCATTGCTTTGATTTTTTCAAAATCATAAACTGTGGTGTGAGTATCAAGCTTCCCGGAGACAATAATGTAACGTCCATCGGGACTGACATCTGCACCATGAGGGCTTTTTGCTTCAGGCAACAGAAAAAGAGCATTGGCTGCAATCATGTCTTTCATTCTCAAAACTGCATGACCGTTTACGATATCAAACTTTCCAGATTTGAAGAGTTTTTCGGCTGCTTTCCAATTTACAATATGCATGTAATCGGTGTCTTTAGATGACATACCGGCTTCATATGCTAAACGATCTTTCCATTTAGTATTGCCTTTTCCATAGCCACCGATATAAAGCTCAGTATTGACAGAATTAGTAAATGACCAACCGTCACTGAGTGCCTTACCAGCATCACTGACATCCTGCATGTAAGGAGGCATTTCAACTGTAAATGATTTATCAGGAACAATTCGACCCTGCTTACTGGCATATTTGAAAATATTCTTCTGATGTTTTTTTGCTGCATCTGCTCCAATTTTAGCGACAACAGCAGCCATGAAAGAATTTTTACCGTTAAACTCCTCGTTTAATAGTTTCTTCAGGTTTTTAGTAGGAACACCTTTCTTTTTCAAACGTCTTAAGGCCTTACTTGTCAGAGAAACTAAAGCATTTCGATCAAATTTCCAATATGTCACTCCTCCACGATATTTCTGTTCAAATTCATCGAGTGAGACATACTCATTTCCGAATGGAGCCGGATATTGAGCAGCTTCTATAATGTACTCGGTGTTTGGTGTGACAAATGTTCCACCATGCTCTGATTTAAACAATGGATTAGGTACAATCTGTTTTGTCTCAAAGGTTTTCAGATCAATAACTGCAACACGGGGATTTGCTTTATCGTTGATAAATAGGTATTGACCATCATAATCACCTTTTGTTTCAGAAAGTGCCGGATGGTGAGTATCACCCCAGAGAATTTCTTTACCGTTAATCCTACCCTGTTCCAGGATTTCCATACTTTCTACTTCACCGTATCCATATCCCTGCCAGGGTTCCGGTGTAAAAACAGCAATGTATTTGAGAATGCGCATTGATGGCACTCCATATACAATTACATGACCGGACTGACCACCGGACGAAAATACTACATACTCATCTTTCAATCCCGAAGGATGATATGTTTTCGCCGCGGCCAACAAGTCCTTCTCACTCAATCCGCGCTCTTTCATTACTTCCTGCAGGGACTGGGCATAAACACCACCTGCAACAGTTAGAGCCACACCTGCAGCAACAGCTGTTCGTATGACCTTCACTAGCATTCTCAACATCGTTCTTCTCCTGATTAACTAGAATTTAAATAAATTTAGTTTCAAATGAAACCGAGACACCTTTTTCTTCTATCTGCATAGAAGACGGCAGGAAAAAACCATTCATTCAGATTGCCAAATATACTAAATGCTGTCTATCCGTAAATTTACTAAGAGTAGATTTACGATTAGTAGATTTATGGATAAGATCTGTTTGGTGAAGATATTGTTATGAAGCTAAAACTCTAACTATCATGTGAAATGATTTATAGTTTTAGAGGAAGATTTTCTAAGACAGGTAGACTGCTCTACAAGCATCACTTTAGAGCTGTATACCAACGGTACACTTGCTTAAGCCCTTCCTTTAAGGAAATTGCAGGCTGCCAGCCCAGTGACTTTATTTTTGAAATATCCAGAATTTTTTGTGGTGTTCCATCTGGACGAGTTGAATCAAACGCCAAACGGCCTGAGAAACCAACTACTTCCTGAATCGTTTCTGCCAGTTCTTTGATTGTCTGATCTTGACCGCAGCCAATATTAACAATCTCAGATTCGTTATAATTTTCCATCAAAAACAAGACTGCAGCAGCAAGGTCATCTGAATGCAAAAACTCACGTCGAGGTCTTCCGGAGCCCCAAATATTGACTGACTCAGCGTTGACAAGTTTTGCCTGATGGAATTTCCTGAGCAGTGCCGGCAGGACATGCGAATTTTCCGGATGGAAGTTATCGTTTATTCCGTAAAGATTGGTTGGCATAGCAGAAACAAAATTTGTACCGTATTGCTGATTGTAACTTTGACAGGTTTTGATCCCGGCTATTTTTGCCAGAGCATAAGCTTCATTTGTTTTTTCCAACTCTCCGGAAAGCAAATATTCTTCTTTAATTGGCTGAGGACAGAGTTTGGGATAAATGCATGAACTACCTAGAAAGATCAACTTTTCCACACCATGCTTCCAAGATTCGTGAATCACATTTGTTTGCACAACTAAATTTTCTCGCAAAAAATCGGCTGGATAAGTGTTATTAGCGTGAATTCCTCCCACTTTAGCTGCAGCAAGAAAAACATACTCAGGTTTTGTCTCCTCAAAAAATTTCTGCACTTGCACTGTATCAAGCAGTTCCAGCTCTGCATGTGTGCGTACAATCAGATTTTCAAATCCATGTTGTTTTAGTGCTCTTAAAATTGCAGAACCAACCAGACCACGGTGTCCTGCGACATAGATATGAGATTTTTTTTTCACAATTTCTTAAATCTTTTAGGTTGATAAACGCAGTTATGATAAACAATTGACGGTTGATTGGTCAAGTTATTAGAGTAAATATCAGCAATAGTTTTCATACTTACAATTGTATATGACGGCTAACATTTAGAAAGTATAACTTGCCCAGAGTCCTCATTTCTAAGAGAATAACTGAACAAACAAAATTGTATCACCTAAGAAATCTAAAATGGGAGAACTCACACTATCCAAAGAAACCATCACGCAGCTTTTGCATGGTGATCACCCTGAACCACGTTCAGTATTGGGATTTCATCAAGTGCTCAACAGCAAACAGAAACCCATTTGGATTATACGTGTTTTGGAACCGGAAGCAAAAAAGGTTCTGCTGTTCTGGGAAGATCAGGCCGAAGACGAGGCTACGCCTCTGAGACGTTCACATTCTGGTGCATTGTTTCAATTAAAACTTACTCCTCGATCGGAACTAAAACCATATCGCTTGAAAATCATAGATAAAGACGGAAACGTTCAGATTCGTCATGATCCATTTTATTTTTCAACACAATTCACAGAATACGATCAGTTTCTCTTTGCCGAAGGTAATCACCATAGATTTTATCACAAACTTGGAGCTCATCCTCTAGAACTGGATGGTGTGCCCGGAACCCTCTTTGCTGTCTGGGCTCCTAATGCCAAAAGAGTAAGCGTAGTTGGTGATTTTAACCACTGGAATGGTCGTAAACATCCCATGCAGATTCTTGGCAGTTCTGGTATTTGGGAGCTTTTCGTTCCGGAAGTTTCTGAAGGAATGCTCTATAAGTATGAAATTAAAGCCGCAAACAATGAATTATTATTAAAAAGCGACCCCGTTGGTTTTTTCATGGAAAAACGACCTTCTACAGCTTCAGCGGTGACAGACTTGAATGGTTTCCAGTGGAATGACCAACAGTGGCTGGAAAAGCGTGAAAGTCGTGACCCACTCAAGCAACCAGTCAACATTTACGAAGTACATCTGGACTCCTGGCAAAAAATTAATGAAGAAAGTGCGCAAAACAATAACCGTTCTATGACTTATCCGGAGTTGGCAGAACGCTTGATTCCATATGCCTGCGAAATGGGATACACGCATCTTGAGTTAATGCCTATTGCAGAACATCCTTTTGACGCTTCCTGGGGTTATCAGGTTACAGGGTATTTTGCTCCAACATCACGATTTGGTTCGCCTCAGCAATTCATGGAATTTATAGACCGCTGTCATGCTTCCGGACTTGGTGTCATTCTGGACTGGGTTCCCGGACATTTTCCAAAAGATATTCACGGACTGGCTCAGTTTGACGGTACTGCGCTTTATGAACATGAAGACCCTCGACAGGGAGAGCACAAGGAATGGGGTACACTCATTTTTAATTATGAACGCAATGAAGTCAGAAATTATTTAATTAGTAATGCACTGTTCTGGTTTGACGAATATCACATTGACGGCATCCGGGTAGACGCAGTGGCTTCAATGCTGTACCTGGATTACGATCGGGAAGACGGAGAGTGGGTTAAAAACAAACATGGCGGACGTGAAAATTTAGGGGCAATTGATTTTTTGAGACAACTAAATGAAACACTCTTTCACTACCATCCCGGTATTCTCTCCATAGCAGAAGAATCCACGGCCTGGAGTGGTGTCAGTCATCCAACTTATGCAGGAGGTCTAGGGTTCAATCTCAAATGGAATATGGGCTGGATGAACGACACTCTGCGTTACATGGAAAAAGATCCGGTGCATCGTAAATATGATCATCATTTGATTACTTTTTCAATGATGTATGCCTTTACAGAAAATTTTATGCTGCCGCTTTCACATGATGAGGTGGTGCATGGTAAACGCTCGATGCTCAGTAAAATGCCTGGTGACAACTGGCAAAAATTTGCAAGTTTACGCTTGTACCTCGCATTTCAAATAGCACATCCCGGCAAGCAGCTAACTTTCATGGGAACTGAGTTTGGACAGTGGGATGAGTGGAGTGAAGCCCGAAGTTTGGACTGGCATTTGACTCAATTTCCGGATCATCACAAATTACAAGAATTTGTCCGGACTTTGAATCATTTTTATCTCAGCAAACCTGCATTGTACAGTAACGATTTTGACTGGAGCGGTTTTCAGTGGATAGACCTGCATGATCAGGATAACAGCATCTTATCTTTCATCCGACGCAGTACGGAAGAGTTGAATGATCCGGATTTACTCTTTATTTTTAATTTCACGCCTGTTCCTCGTGACAATTATCTGCTGGGGTTCCCCGAAGCAGGTCCCTACCGTAAACTGCTGGATACTGATGATCCACAGTTTGGAGGTTCCGGTTACAACAGTCAGCAACAGATTGAACCTTCAGCACTGACATGGCAGGGTCAACCATACCGTGCCACCGTGAATTTAGCTCCACTTGGTTGTTTGGTTTTTGAGAAACAACTGGTGTAAATTCCGCCTAGCCTGAACAAACTAAATCCAAAATTATAACAACAGAAAAATGCCGAATACACGTCAAGAAATGGAGAAGATCTGGGAATTGGTGGCCAATTACCGCGCAATGGACCCGGAGGGTCTGATTGCTTCCATTGCCAATCATTTAGAATTCTCTCAATGTAAAAACCGTTATACTGCAGAAGATTTTGATATCTACCGCAGCTTTGCCTTATCCATCAGAGACCGTCTGGTGGAATTCTGGAACGATACACAACAAACTTATTATGAAAATAAATGTAAACAGCTTTATTATTTTTCACTAGAATACCTCATTGGTAGAAGCTTGAAAAATAATTTACTGAATCTAGGTATCAGTCAGGCAGGAGATGCTGCAATAAGTACAATAGGTTTTGATCTTGAAACAATGCAGGAACTTGAACATGATGCAGGATTAGGTAACGGTGGTCTGGGACGGCTCGCAGCCTGCTTTCTGGAATCCATGGCAACTCTACAGTTGCCGGCACACGGCTATGGAATCCGCTACGAATTTGGCATATTTAAGCAGGAGTTTAAAAACGGAGTTCAGGTTGAGGCTCCGGATAACTGGCTGGAAAATGGATATCCCTGGGAGATCCCGCGCTGGGAAGTAGTTTATCCTGTACATTTTTATGGACATGTAATCGAAGTCAAAAATGAGGACGGCAAATTAATCAGGAAATGGGTTAATACTGAGGAAATAAGGGCCATGGCCTATGATGTACCGGTAGCCGGATTCGGAAATCACACTGTTAATAACTTGAGGCTCTGGTCAGCAAAACCTTCAAAAAGTTTTGATTTCCAATTATTTAACTCTGGTGACTATCTTCAAGCCGTAGAAGAAACTCAACGCAGCGGCACTATTTCAAAAGTGTTGTACCCAAATGATCAGGCTTTTTCCGGTAAAGAACTGCGGCTCAAACAACAATATTTTTTTGTTGCTGCATCACTACAGGACATCATACGACGTTATAAAACACATTCGGAGACATTTGATGCATTTGCCGAGTATGTTGCCATACAACTTAATGACACTCATCCCTCAATTGCAATTCCGGAATTGATGCGCATCTTTCTGGATGAAGAAGGAATGAAGTGGGAAAATGCCTGGGAAATCACAACTCAAGTCTTTGCCTACACCAATCACACTGTTCTTCCGGAAGCACTGGAACGTTGGTCAGTTGATTTAATGGGGCGTTTACTACCGCGTCACCTGGAAATTATTTATCAAATTAATGATTTGTTTTTGGAGAGCGTGAAAAAACAATTTCCGGATGATGCAGATTTATTACGGAGAATTTCCTTTATTGAAGAAAATGAGCACAGACAGATCCGAATGCCCTACCTTTCGATTGTTGGAAGTCACACCATCAACGGAGTTGCAGAACTGCACACAGAATTACTCAAAACCACAGTTTTTAAAGATTTTTATAAACTTTTTCCTGAGCGTTTCCAAAACAAAACAAACGGAATTACTCCCAGACTTTGGTTGCAAAATGCGAATCCAGAATTATCTGAATTAATTACTGAAAAAATTGGAAGTGGCTGGATTACGGAATTGGAGCAACTGCGGAAACTTGAAGAATATGCTGATGATCCGGGTTTTCAGGAATCATGGCGTTCAGTCAAACGCATCAAAAAAGAACAGTTGACCCAGTGGCTGAAACAAACGAGTGGAGTAATAATTGATCCGGAATCTCTTTTTGACGTACAAATCAAACGTATTCATGAATACAAACGGCAGTTACTGAACATTCTGTATGTGATTTTTCTTTACAACAAAATGCTGAATCAGCCTGAACTACCGTTTATTCCACGTACCATTCTGCTGGGTGGCAAAGCAGCACCTGGATATTACATGGCAAAACTCATCATTAATTTAGCCAATGATGTAGCAAATGTTATCAATCATCATCCTGCAATGCAGGGACGTTTGAAGCTTGTGTTCGTACCAAATTACAACGTTTCCACTGCAGAGATGATGATTCCTGCAACTGATATTTCTCAGCATATTTCAACTGCAGGCACTGAAGCTTCCGGTACAGGAAATATGAAATTCATCCTGAACGGAGCACTCATACTTGGTACTATGGATGGTGCAAATATTGAAATTGCAGAAGAAGTGGGAAATGAAAATATGTTCAGCTTCGGATTAAGTGCAGAAGAAGTAAATAGTTTAGCTGAATCAGGTTATAATCCGCGTGTCCCCTTTCAGAGTAATCCGGAACTGCGTGAAGTACTTTCCATGATTAACACCGGATATTTTAACCGAAAGGCACCTCACCTTTATAATGATCTTTATAATTCATTGGTTTTTGAAGACAAATACATGTTACTGAAAGATTTTACGAGTTATGTAGAATGTCAGCAGAATGTCATGCAAACCTGGAATAATCAGAAACGCTGGACCAGAATGTCCATTTTAAACACTGCCGGTGCCGGAAAGTTTTCCAGTGACCGTACAATTGCTGAATATGCAAAAGATATTTGGAACATTAAGGCTGTCAGTGTGGAATTACAAGGTCAAAAAGTTCGCTGAACAAATCTGCTATGACTAACAGATCCTCCGGAATTCTGCTCCATCCAACATCATTGCCTGGAAAACACGGAATTGGTGATTTCGGAAACTCCGCATATGAATTCATCAACCTGCTTAACAGCTTAAAACAGAGCCTCTGGCAGGTGTTGCCTCTCTGTCCAGTAACTTCAGGTTATTCTCCCTATCAATCTCCTTCTGCATTTGCAGGAAACCCTTTACTAATCAGCTTGGATTTCTTGCAGAGTGAGGGATACTTAAGTTCGGAAGAGTTGAAATGTGAATTCGATTCTACAGCTAATTATGTTGATTTCAAAAAAGTTGAAACCTGGAAAATGGCTCGTCTTCGGGATGCCTTTAATAATTTCAGAAAAAAGGCTGCAGAAGAACAGCAGGAAATGCTGAGACAGTGGTGCAATACACAAGCTTTCTGGTTGGATGACTATGCTATCTTTGCTTCAATGAAAACAATTAGCGGAGAACAAAGCTGGACTGAGTGGCCGACTGCCTGGAAAAACCGGAATTATGTCGAATTAAGAGATTTTAGGAACAAATATGAGGCAGAAATAAATTTTCACGAATTTGTCCAATGGCATTTTTTCAAACAGTGGGCAGCATTACGCAAATACGCAAATCAGCAGGGCATACAAGTAATTGGTGACCTGCCGATTTTTGTTGCTTTTGAAAGTGCCGAAGTCTGGTCTAATCCGGATTTATTTGAACTTGATGATGATCTGCAGCCCAAAGTTGTCGCCGGAGTTCCTCCGGATTATTTCAGTGAATCAGGACAACGCTGGGGTAATCCTCTCTACTGCTGGGATAAAATGCGGGATGACGGTTTTGCCTGGTGGAAAAAACGGCTGAATTCATTATTTGAGCAATTTGACATTGTGCGTGTCGATCATTTTCGTGGCTTTGAAAATTATTGGGAAATCCCCGCTGCAGCACACACCGCAATTGAAGGAAATTGGAAACAAGGTCCAGGTATGGAATTTTTTGAGGAAATTCAAAGAGAACTGGGTGAACTACCGATAATTGCCGAAGATCTTGGATTGATTACTCAGGAGGTGAATGCACTACGTGAAAAATGCGGATTTCCAGGTATGAAAGTACTGCAGTTTGCTTTCTCAACTGAAAACAGCTCATATCTGCCCCACAACTACTCAAATCATAAAACTGTGGTCTATACAGGTACGCATGACAACAACACCACTCTGGGGTGGTTTAGCGAACTCAGTGAAGTTGAAAAGGAGCGCCTAAGAGTATACGTCAGCAAAAATGTGCAGGAAGAGAGCATTTGTTATGAACTACTGCGTCTGGCCTGGTCTTCAACTGCAGAGATTGCTCTTGCGCCTTTACAGGATTTGCTGAACCTGGGAGGAGAGTGCAGAATGAATCTGCCCGCTACATGTGGAGGAAACAACTGGAGTTGGCGCTGCAGTCAGGAGCAAATGAAGACGTTAGAACAGCATTGGATAAGCCAGCTCACAAAAACATACGGCAGGAATCTTGATTAAACTGCCGAGATAACTATTATTACTGAAGTCAAATCAGTCTGTCAACCAACCGCTTCAGCACTTTTAAGACCCACAGTAATTTCCACAGAATTCCTGAACTGCTCCAATAATTTTTGTTCAGCCAATTTCGCATCTTCAACGTAACGCTGCTTGACCAGGTCAAACCCTCGAATTTGTTCCGGGATTTTTGCAATTTCCAATGCAGTATGATGATTTTTCTTGGTCAGTCCGCGCAGAAGTTCCTTAACCGTCAGTTCATAGTCCAGAATCAACTTCCTTTCCATTCTCCGTTCTTTTGTTTTTGCAAAAGGATCAAAAGCAGTTCCGCGCAAAAACTTAAAATGCGTTAGTATTTTCATTGCCGGAAAAATCCAGGCACCAAAAGCCGATTTCAACGGTTCTCCTGTATGAGTGTCACGACTGGAAAACAAGGGAGGCGCAAAATGGAGTTTTAACTTATAATCCCCCTCAAATCTACCCCTTATATTCTTCATAAAATCACCGTTCGTATAGAGACGAGCCACTTCATATTCATCTTTGTAAGCCAGCAGTTTAAAATAGTAACGTGCAACTGCCGCAGTCAATTCTGTTTGGCCGGGAAGACGGTCAGTTTCAATAGTACGTACACGTTCCACCAACTGTAAGTACCTCTTGGCGTAGGCTTTATTCTGGTATGATGATAAAACATCTGCACGATGCTGAATGAGTTCATCCAAGCCTTCCGGTGGATCCTGAAGACGAAAACCTTCTACGATTGAAGCCGTTAATTCACGCACCCGTTTTCCATCATGTGCGGTACGTCGCCCCCAGAGAAAAGCCTGTTTGTTACTTGCTACCGACATCCCGTTGAGATCAATTGCCTGTTCGATTGAACTGCGCTCCAGCGGAATTAATCCTCTTTGAAAAGCAAAACCAAGCATAAACATGTTCGTTGCAATTGTATCTCCAATCAAAGCTGTTGCCAAACGTGATGCATCCAAAAACTCGCAGTTCTCAGTTTCGGCAACTTGCTGAATCGTCTGCTTTATTTTCAGACTTGGAAAAAGCAAGTCTGCATTTCTCGTAAAATCACCGGTAATCAGTTCATAACTGTTAACCACCAATTTTGTCTGACCGGATTTAATTACAGCAAGAGTTTTTTCTCCACCTGTTACCACCAGATCACCTCCAATCACTAAATCTGCGCCTTGTGAGGCAATTCGTGGAGAATGAATATCATCCGGACTATTGCCAATACGCAGATGTGATAATACTGCACCACCTTTTTGGGCTAGTCCAATCATATCCAGGATTCCAACTCCTTTTTGTTCAATGTGGGCAGCCATTCCCAGTAAGGCTCCAATGGTCACAATTCCAGTACCTCCAACACCAGTCATGACAATATTGTAGGTACCTTTGATTTCAGGAAGCAGAGGTTCAGGTAAAGAAGTCCATTCATCACTCAAACTTGATGATGGTGCATTTTTACGTAGTTTACCGCCTATTACACTTACAAAACTGGGACACAATCCATTGACACAACTGTAATCCTTGTTACAGGCCGACTGGTCAATCACCCGTTTTCTACCAAATTGAGTTTCCAGAGGCAACACTGAAACACAATTCGATTTAAGACCACAATCTCCACAGCCTTCACAAACCTCGTCATTGATATATATTCTACGCGGTGGATCCGGAATTATACCCCGCTTCCGTCTTCTGCGTTTTTCTGCTGCACAAACCTGCTCATAAATCAGCACAGTCACACCTTCTATTTCACGCAACTCCCGCTGGACTACGTCCAAATCTCTGCGATTGTAAACTTTTACATTTGCAGGAACTCCGCTACTTCGAGTAAATTTGTCCGGATCATCGCTGACTACAGTCACCTTTTTTGCTCCTTCTGCGAACATTTGCTGAATAATACTCTGTACAGTCATCGGCCCATCAAAACCTTGACCGCCTGTCATGGCAACTGCATCATTGAATAAAATTTTGTAGGTGATATTTATACCCGCTGAAACTGCTGCACGAATGGCCATTATTCCGGAATGGAAATAGGTTCCGTCGCCAATATTTTGAAATATATGTTTACGAGTTGTGAACGGCGACTGTCCAATCCAGTTGGCACCTTCTGCGCCCATGTGAGTGAAACCGAGAGTGTCCCGCTCCATCCACTGCACCATGTAGTGACAACCGATTCCCGCCATTGCAATGCTGCCTTCCGGAACAACAGTAGAGGTGTTATGCGGACATCCGGAACAAAAATACGGTAAGCGTACCATTGATTCCTGGGGCAACAGAGAAGAATCCAGCCTGGACTCCATTTCGTGCAAGTGATTTTTAAGATCAGCATCACCCCTGAAATTCAAAATCCGCCTACCAACTGTAGCTGCAATGTGGTTAGGATCAAGCGCTCCGGCTGTACGGAACAAAGCCTCACCTGTCTCATCTGTTTTACCAATCACCTGTGGACGGTGAGAAGCATCGTAAAGCATTTCCTTGATTTGTGGTTCGATAAGGGCACGCTTTTCTTCCACCACAATGATCAAATCAAGTCCTTCAGCAAACTCAAGAATTCCTTCAGGTTCAAGCGGCCAGGGCATAGCGACCTTGTAGAGGCGCACGCCAAGGCGCTCTGCTTCAGATTCGTCAATTCCCAATTCTTCAAAAGCAAGTCTGGTATCAAGATATGATTTACCAACAGTAACAATTCCAATTTTTGCTTTTCCACCGGACCAGATTATACGATCCAGTTTGTTTGCACGACAAAACGCACGCACTGCATCAAGTTTGTATTCGTGAATTCTACGGTCCTGGGCATGCGGAGTATCCGGAAAACGGATGTTGACGCCATCTGCAGGAAAAACAAAATCCTCCGGAATGTTAATTTTGAGCCGTTCAACATCAATTCTGATGGATGCAGTGGCCTCAACAGTATCATGCAGACACTTTAAACCAACCCAGCATCCGCTAAAGCGTGAAAGTGCCCAACCGTAGATTCCTAAATCATATATATCCTGAACTCCTGACGGATTCAAAACAGGAATCAGTGCATCAACCATGGCAAATTCACTTTGGTTACAGACTGTTGACGACTCTGCGGTATGATCGTCCCCCATCAAGGTCAATACACCGCCAAACTTGGATGTACCTGCATAATTAGCGTGACGCAGCACATCCCCTGACCGGTCAACCCCGGGACCCTTGCCGTACCAGATCCCAAAAATACCGTCAAACTTACCTTCTCCACGTAACTCTGCCTGCTGTGTTCCCCAAAGTGCAGTGGCTGCTAAATCTTCATTTACTCCTGGTTGAAATTTTACGTGATGCTCATCCAGCAGTTCTTTATTTTGTGCCAACTGCAAATCAAAACTTCCCAAAGGCGAACCACGATATCCGCTGATATAACCTGCAGTTTTGAGGCCGGCATTAAGATCCAGCTCCTGTTGGATCATCGGTAAACGTACCAGTGCCTGGATTCCGGTCATAAAAGCATAACCATCTCTCAGACTATATTTATCTTCCAGAGATACTGATTTATTTTCCATATCAGACATAGTTTTTTTGAGCTTAATAGTTTAATGCAGTAACTAATCTTCGGTTAATTAGTATTAAATACTCAAAAGAAGAAGTATCAGCATTTATACTGCTCCCATTTTGCATATTTTATCACAACATTCTTTTACTGCAAACCAAAAGACATTATTATCCGGAGTCAAAAAAGTTGTCTGGCTCATTTGTAAACGCTTTGATAGTCTTACAGTTGTATACACATTACTTTCAGCTCTATATTTTTTTAACTAATACACAATATTCTCTTCGTGATTGCAAGACCTGAACAATCTAAGCTGAAATCCAGCTCCGGTTTTTTTATTTTCCGTGGAATCCTGCTTATTAGCCTGCTGTTCAGCATACTCTTAGGTTTAACAGTTTGGCTCGAATCACAGGATTTTGACCGTAAATTTTCGTCACAGTTTTACACCAGCGAAAACGGTTGGTTCCTGGCCGATAGTTTTCTCTGGCAGTTGCTTTATGATTATGGTGTTATACCAGGAATTCTCTTCTCAGTTATTTCCATTGTAATCCTGTTAACGAGCCGCACAAATTCCCGCCTGTCAAGTCTGCGTCCTCATTTATACATTTGTGCGTTAGCACCATTTATTGCCTCACTGTTCCTGGTAAATATTGTACTCAAAGATCACACTGGACGTCCTAGACCTCGCGAAATTGTTCAGTTCAACGGAAACTGGGATTACAAACCGGTTCTTGAAAAGGGCACTCCAGGACGTGGACATTCTTTCCCCTGCGGGCATTGCTCTATTGCTTTTACATTGACCAGCGGTGTTGTTTTTTGGCAGCGCTCCCGCAAATTTGCCCTAACTTCTCTGGTACTTGGTCTGACCTACGGCATACTAATGAGCTCTGCCAGAATTGTACAGGGAGGACATTTTTTAAGTGACGCTTTTTGGGCGCTGGGAATTGTCTGGCTGACACTATTGTCTTTGTATTATTTTGTTTTTCAGCCTCCACAGACTGAAAACAAACCCAGCATTTCTGCAAACAAAAAACAGAAATGGAAAATTGCAGGTGCAGCAGTCATCTTTCTTGCAGTTTTAAGCCTGTTTATCTGGAACCGACGTCCCTTTTACAAAGATCACCTGCGTAGTTTTGAAATACTAAGTAATATTACACAGTTGGAAGTCAATCTTCCGGAAAAATGGATGGTTGTTCCTCCAATTTATGAGAAACGTCAAAATGGAGTTATTCTGCTGGAAATACAAGGATTTGCACCACCACATACTACACACTACCTTAACTTCACCTCTAAAACTGCAGAGTCTACAGCAATATTAAGCATGCAAGAGACTGTTGAAGGATACCAGAGGGAGTTCCGGCAGGTCTTAAAACTTCGTTTACCAGAACGTATCAAGGGAAATTTTAAAATCATTACTGAACAATCTGCTACTGAATTATAATTTATTAATTTAAACTTCAGAATGTCGACAAAATTCAACCTGTATGTAACTAAAATTATTCTAAATGTCTGTTCATGCTGAAATACCTGAGATAGTCCGGGATTTACTGCGGGCAGAATCATATCCTCATGCTGTTGAACTGCCTGTTCGACTACAGCAGACACACATTTCATACCTGTTGCTCACCGGTAAATGGGCCTACAAAATAAAAAAACCTCTCAACCTTGGATTTCTTGATTTCAGCTCATTAGAAAAGCGAAAGCATTTCTGCGAAGAAGAGTTGAAACTCAACCGTCATTTTGCACCGGAACTGTATCGGGCAGTTTTACCGATTAGCAAAAGCTCTACTGGACATTACCGCTTGGGGCAGTCAGGTACTAAGATCGTTGAATATGCTCTGCAAATGCAGGAGTTTCCACAAGATTCTCTCTTCAGGGCAATGTTTGAATCCAAAACACTAGAACTGCAACACCTGCAGGATTTAGGTAAAAGACTAGCCAAATGGCATCTTGATGCCGCAACAAGTGATGAAATAGCTGACTTTGGTTCAGTCAAAGCAACCCGTGCAGTTGTTGAAGATAATTTTAAAGCAACCGCAAAGTACATCGGCAGCGTGCAAGCTAGAGAACAGTTTGAGCAGACTCGCAGCTTCCAACTAAATTTTCTTAGAGATCAAGCTCAACGATTCAGCCAGCGACAGTCAAATAATTGGATTCGGGAATGTCACGGCGATTTGCATTTGAACAATGTCTGCTGGTTTCCGGACAAAGCTCTTTTATTTGACTGCATCGAGTTTAACCGTGAATTTCGCTGCATTGATGTTATTTACGATACTGCTTTCATGGTGATGGATTTGGAATATCGAAACCGACGTGATCTGGCTTTCGGATTTTTCAATACATGGGTTGAAAACACCGGTGATTATGAGGGTGCTGCCATGTTGAATTTTTATGCCGGACTGAGGGCATACGTGAGGGCCAAAGTTAAATCTTTTTTACTGAATGACCCACATCTACCGCCGAAACAAAAAAATGCTCTCCGGGAACAAACAGCAAAATTCTACAATCTGTCCTGGAAGTACAGTCAACCACGACCTGTAAATTGCTGGGTGGTTAGCGGATTATCAGGTTCCGGAAAAAGCACAGTCGCTGCCTGGCTTGCCCAGCAACTTGGCGCAGTCCACATTCGTTCTGATGCTCTGCGCAAGCAGATGTCAGGAATTGCACTAGATCAACGTGGAAATGATCTCCTCTATTCTCAGCAGAACACCGAACGCACTTATGACAGAATGCTGGAACTGCTGGATGATTTAAGTGCTCAAGGATTATCTGTGGTTTTGGACGCAACTTTTGGCAAACAGGAGTTCCGCAAAAAGCTCAGCAACTGGTCAACACAGAGAAAGATAGCATTAAAATTCGTACAATGCACTGCGCCGGAATCGGTTTTGATTCAGCGGCTACGAAAGCGTGAGCATGATATTTCCGACGCTACTGAAGATATACTCCCCTTTCAGCAAAAAAGTTTTGAACCTGTAACAAAGGCTGAACAATTGTCCTTAATCAGTCTGGACACAACAACTGACTGGAAAAAAGTTC
>JACKQG010000754.1_pt1 | contig 46071 bp, 50 predicted proteins | sample 8237621 | NCBI WGS metagenome assembly JACKQG01 (sample SAMN15677084, study PRJNA649215) | marine metagenome | biome: marine; feature: Black Sea; material: saline water; isolation source: suspended particulate matter (SPM) from the Black Sea western gyre | collected 2013-06-09/2013-06-10 | depth... | reverse complement strand
TTTTGTCAAAGTTTTTTAGCCCATAAGTTTTAATCCTGATCAATAAAGAAGTTAAGAAAAAACGGCAGAGAAATTTTACGAGCTTGTCGTACTGTCTCGGCTTAAAAATATAGCTGCAAACAATAACTGAAAACCCGATAAACAGGAAATTAAGAATTGCAATAATGTAGAGAATAGCTGATAATACGTATTTCATGGTTTATGAAAATAGTCGGTTAAAAAAATTTATAAAACTGATTGATTTGAATGATTAGAATTTGAATGGACCTTATTGTGGAAGGTGAAAAAATGAAACAGGAAAATACCACAAAAGTTCATCCCAATAAAAGATGTAAAAAATATTGTAATCAATATAAAAATATTCTTTTGTAATGTCAAGTGAAAAATTAATAGTGCATTAAGATGAAATAATCGTATCCACTCAATATTCAAGGGTAAGTCGGCATAAATCAGCAGAGTAATTAATGTTCGCAGAATAATTTATAGCAGAATTATTCTGCGAACAATCATTCTGCGACTAAATATTTTTAAACATGCAACAAAAAAAGAATGATATGATTGCTATATATTATTGAGAGGATACGAAATTTTCTCTTAAGCTCTGAATCAATTCATCCAAAGCTTGCTTTTCATTTGCTGTTAAATATTTATACTTATCCATTATTTTTTCTCAAGTTTCTTCCTGGTATATTCCAATAAACCCCCAGCTTCACTTATCGCTAAAATTTCCGGCGGTAATGTTGGAAAGGAAAACTTTTTATTAGCGATTAAAATTCCTCCTTTCTCCAAATCCAACTCAACCCTGTCCCCTTCACGATAAGCATCAATGGCATCTGGACATTCGATTAATACTAATCCCTGGTTAATCGCAGCGCGGTAAAAAATACGGGCGAAGCTTTTCGCAATAACCGCTTTTATGCCAACTGCCCGCAGTCCCAATGCCGGTTGTTCCCGCGAGCTGCCGCAGCCAAAATTGCTGCCTGCAAAAACAATATCGCCGGATTGAACATTTTTTGAAAATTCCGCGTCCAAATCTTCCAGCAGGTGAGGTTTGATTTCTTCGGCTGTGCTGCAGGTGTACGTGTATTTGCCGGGAAATAACATGTCTGTGTTAATATCATTTCCGTATTTCCAGATTTTATTTGAAGTCATTTTAGACCTTTCATATTTTCATTTGTGCCTTGCTAAATTAAACATCTTTCATTTAAAAACATCATGAGAGACCGAACTCATCTGCTGCATCTTTTTTAGCCTGTTTTTGAATATCAGACAGATTCAACGCCAATCTCCTTCAATTTAGCTAACATTGTCTCAATCCCATCTAATGCTGCCTCCCAATCTTGCGAATCCGATTCAATTTCCCATGAGTAGCCACGATTCCTAACAATGTTTTTTGAGCCGAATTCTTCATTTGTCATCTTATATTTCTTTTTAAAGGATTCATTTATTGTTTTATAGCGGATAAGCCTGCGCAAATATTCAGCTCTAATCATTTCCTCTTTTTCTGACGCACTCATTTTTTTATGCTTTTTTCAATGACGGTGGTCATTTTTTACCTCCTCATCATATTTTTTATTAGCAAAAAAAATCAAACAAATTTAGTATTTCCCCTAGGGTCCATAACCGTCAATTTAAGAAAGAATGAGGGTTTAATCATTGACAATCCGCCAAAAAGACGTCGGACATTCTGTTGTCTATTCTCAATTATCAATTCACAATTAAATTGCTTTTGAGTTGACAATTTAAACAAATTATACCGATTAATTGTGAATTGTGAACGAAACAAAAAATTATAAATTCCTAAAACTGACGGCTATGCCCTCGGATCAACAATCTCCCCATACAACCCAGAGGCAGCAACCGTGGCCGGGCTGGCAAGAAAAATTTCTGCTTCCTTGCAGCCCATTCTTCCTTTGAAATTTCTGTTTGCTGTGCTGATACATTTTTCTCCCGGCGCCAGTACACCCTGGTGAGCGCCAAGACACGGACCGCAGCCAGGGGGAAGGATCATCGCCCCGGCATCTACCAATGTTTCGATGTAGCCTTTTTGAATCGCCTCTTTGTAAACAGAGCGGGAAGCCGGCAATACCAAAAAGCGGACATTCTCCGAGACCTTCTTTCCTTTCAGAATTTCAGCCGCGATTTTTATATCACCCAATCGACCATTGGTGCAGGTTCCAAGTAAACATTGATCAATTTTTGTTCCTTCGACTTCATTGATTTTTGCCAGGTTATCCACGGTATGCGGTTTTGCCACCACCGGTTCCAATTGAGTAAGATCGTATTCCAATTCCTGAATATATTCAGCATCAGGGTCAGCCCAGAGTTTTTCATAACTGTCGCATTTCACACTTACACTTTCAAGATATCCTTCAGCCAACCCATCGACCGGGAAAACCGCAGCTTTGGCGCCCATTTCAACGCCCATGTTGGCGATGGCAATTCTGTCTTCAATTGTTAAGTTTTTTATGTCGCCATGAAATTCAACAGCTTGATAGCTGGCACCATCTGCTTTTATATCTCCGATAATTTGTAAAATCAAATCCTTTGCCGTCACCGGAAATTTTAGCTTTCCCTTCAAAGTAATTTTTATTGTTTGAGGAACTTTGAGCCAGGTCTCCCCTGTCAACATCAGCGAGGCAGCTTCAGTGCGGTCAATCCCTGATGAAAACACTCCCAGGGCGCCATAGGAACAAGTGTGTGAATCGCTGCCAACAATGATTGTCCCCGGTACTGCCAATCCTTTCTCAATTGTAACTTGGTGACAAATTCCTTCTCCCGCATCAAAGAAATTTTTAATACCATGTTTGGCAACAAATTCTCTCACCATTTTATGGTTCGCTGCTGTTTTTTCATTTGCCGCCGGAACCACATGATCTAAAACGATAATGGATAGTTCCGGGTTGACTACACCATATTTGTCCAGTTCCCCTTCAATTTTTCCGATGATAGCTGCTGTATTATCATGAGTTAATAAATGTTCCGGGCGTACAGTTACGATCTGCCCGGGAACGACTTCTTTTAATCCTGCATTTTTTGCTAATACTTTTTCTGCAAATGTTTTTCCCATTTTATGCCTTTAAATTATTTGTCGTAATTTTAATTATTTTTGTAACTATTCAGCTATTTGTTGAAGGAGTGTCATTCTGAACGAGGGAAGGGATTGGGTAGGTTGGGAAGTGAAGCATAGTCTGTATTCATTAATATTCTACAATGTAACTATACAGGAATCTCTTATAATAAAAGAAAATTGTATGACAAAATTCGAGATTCTTCGGTCGCAAGCTCCCTCAGAATGACATTTTTAGAGACGCTGAATAGTTACTTATTTTTCATTTGTCTCTTTTAATATTTTATTAAGTAAATCTAAAAGTTGAAGTTTCTTTGCCCAGAAGTTTAAATAGGACATATCTAAATTTGATGATTGAATCTTTATTACGCCAACAATATCTTGCCATTGTCTATCAGAAATTGATCCTCCCAATTTGTACCAGGAGAGCTTTTCAAGTATAACATCTTCAGGACTAGAAATGTAAATGGATATCTCCGGTTCATCCTCAATTTTATGACGTTTTCGCCTTTCCATTTCGTTATGAGCGTAATCTGTGTCTTTTAAAATAAATACGTCAACCTTGGTCATTGAATCAAGATGAATTATATTAAAAGAAGATTTATTGTTGATAGCATCTTGAATCATATCACCATCAATGTAAAACTGTTCAGAAAAAGACTCCACCAGCTGATTTATATGAGGTCTATAAATTTCTGCAACGATATCCACATCATTCGTTGCCCTGGGAATTCCATAAACAGAACTTGCCACAGAACCCACCAAATAATATCGAATACCTAAATTTTCCAAATTAGTAGTTACGATAGACATAACTTTTATTGGATCAGTAAAATTCATAAGCCTTTTTCTTCTACATCCCAATGATATACATTTAGCATCGTTTCTTTAGTTAACCACAAAGCACCCAACCGAAGACGTAATTCCTTATTATCTGCATCAGGATGTCTTTGTTTAATACCTGACAACGCCATTTTCTGACAGGCAATGGTAATTTCTTTTATCATTCTCATTTTCTCTGAGAATGTTTTTTTTCTATAATTCTCAATTAAAAATTTTTCTGTATTTTGGTGGTTATCTGTAATCATTATTCTTAACTCAATAAATATTTATTCTATTTCTTGTAATTTAAAACGGTCAACAAAATGTAATGCGATAAATAATACTACATCATCTATCAAAACAGTCAATCACCGTTTTTAAATAAACCATTATCATCCCTTTCATCTCATCCCGAATTTCAACACCTTCTTCTTCCTCAAAAAGGGCTTCTACAACGTATCTCAAAATTTCCGGTTGATTATAATTTGAAATAAACTGCTCCACAGTTTCAGTGAAGCCAATCCCCGCTTCGCCATCAAGATAATCCAGCATTTTGAAATTATTGTCTTCAACCTTGTCCAATATTTTTTCAGTTACTTTTGGCAGGGGCTTTTTTCCTTGGGACATCATTTTCCAGACGTTAATGCCCATGAACAGGAAAAGTTCCTGCTCATACCGGTTGAAAATGTCGTGTCCCGCAGCCAATAAATAGGATACAATGAGCGGATGCTGTCTGCTAAATTTATTGATCAATTTTGGCGCATCCAGAGGAGACATGGCAGCAGTTTCCTGCCAAATTTTTTCAACGATTTCTGCTGATATTGTGTTCATTTATTTTCCATAGTTTTTAAAATCAATTAAAAAAACTAAAACCACGAATTACACTAATTACACGAAAAAAAATTATTCAATTAGTGTAATCTTCCTGCGGCAGATCTCATCAATAAGATCCGCCGTCTTTTTGGTGGTTTAGTGGTTTTTAAAGAATCCAAAAATTATAATGGTTATTTCAACAACCCTCCACGCTGGTAAATTTCCATCTGAACTTTTGAAAATGGATTGCCGGCAATCGTCTCATTTTTTGCCAATCGTTCGATGGTTCCTGTTTGAAGATCAACCGTAATTTCTTCGCCATCCTTAATGTCTGTTTGTGCCAGATATGCAGTTAAAATGGGCATCCCCGCATTGATCGCATTTCGCTCGTAAATTGCGCCATAGGACTCGGCAATGATCAAAGAGATCCCCAGGCTTTTAAAACAATCCACAGCCTGTTGTCGGGAGCTGCCGGCACCGAAATTTTTTGTGGTAACAACAATATCGCCGGGTTTTGCTTTGCCTGCAAAATCTTTCCAGCCGTCAAGATTGTCGAATATATATTGACCCATTTCTTTTATATTTGTAATCGCCAGGTATCGATTATGAAAGATCATGTCCGTATCAATATTATCCTGTCGGATCACCCAGACTCTGCCCGTTATTTTGGTTGGCTTTTGATCAGCAGCAGATACTTGTTTGTCGGAAGCTTTGCTATTTTTACTCGCGGTTCCTGTGTGAAAAAGAACCGGTTCTCTAACAATCTTATCTGCTGTTGTAATGACACCGGAGACTGCTGAAGCCGCCACAGTTGCCGGTGAAGCCAAGTAAACTTCGCCTTTTCCCTGCTTGCCGGAAAAATTCCTATTGCCGGTACTTACTGTAATCTCATCAGGGCCGTTTTGCCCGATCTGTCCATTGGCGCAGCCGGCACAACCGGCGTTTCCCACCAACGCTCCGGCTTTTTTGAATATTTCAATAATTCCCTCATTTAAACAACGTGTCCAGATATCATTTGTGGATGGGACAATTTTCAAAACAACGCCGGGCGCAACCTTTCTGCCGTTCAATATTTGCGCTGCTTCCACCATGTCTTCATATCGTCCGTTGGTGCAAGATCCGATAAATGCGGAATCAATTTTTACTTTGGGAAAATCACGAACATTAACCACATCTTCCGGATGTCCCGGGCGGGAAATTTGCGGTTCCAATCCGTTGATGTCAACAGTGATCTCTTTAGCGTATTCAGCATCGTAATCAGCGTAAATTGGATTTACTTTTCTTTTTGCTGCGTGGTTACAATAATCAATAACTTCCTGGTTTGGCGGAAAGAGCAGGATAATACCGCCCATTTCCGTGTTCATCGATGCAATGGTGATACGCTCAGCCAATCCCATGGAATCAACAATATCGCCGTAAACTTCTGCTGCATAACCTAATAGCCCGTTAGCGCCGGTTGTTTTGATAATTGCCAATGTAATATCTTTTGCCGCGGCTTGCGGCGATGGTGTTCCTTTTAAAATCAATTTGACAGTTGGCGGAACCTTGAACCAAATTTTGCCGCTTGCCCAGGCTGCAGCAATATCCTGGTCACCCATTCCTTGTCCGAATGCGCCAATGGCGCCCATGATGTTCGCATGCGAATCTGTGGAAATGAATGTTTCACCGGGAGCAACTTTGCCCTCATCAATCGCCAGGTGCGTGCCAATGCCGGTATTAATATCGTAAACATCTATTCCATGCTCCCTGGCAAATAACCGGCAAATGTGCTGGTTGGTGGCATATCTTTGATCTGATCCACCCGGGTTGCAATCAAAAGTAAAAAATGTTTTTTCCGCATTTTCAACATCCAATTCATTGTCACGAATATTTTTCACCACATTAGCGCCGCCAAAATCCCGCGCCACCCGCGTATCTATTGTTATATCAACAATATCTCCTGGTTTGACTTCCTGTTCACTGTGTGTTTCTAAAATTTTTTCAATGATGGTTTTCCCCATTTCTGTCTCCTAAATCTTTAATTGTAATAAAATCCTTTTATAAAAATATTTTTCTTCAAGCGAAAATATAAAAAATATTTTTGATTAAAGCAATGGGAATTGTTAAAAAAAGCTTTACCAAACCTTTAAGGTTTAGTAAAGTTGCTTTGAATAGTTCCACACTGTTTTGATTGTCTTAACCGAAAAAAATATTATTGATGATACTTGACTTTCTAAAAATAAACTATTACATTTGCACTTCACATTTAACTTAAAACCGGAGACAAAAAAATATGGATAAATCCTCTTCTTTAGGTAGAAGCAAATTTTACGACATTCAACCAACAGACTTTAACAATTCCGCTCAACAATCCATCAACTGGATTTCCCAATATTTAAAAAACATGGACAATTACCCCGTATTATCAAAATCCAAACCAGGCGAAGTCAAAGCGCAATTGCCTTTACACCCGCCGGAGAATCCAGAAAATTTTGAAAAAATTCTCACTGATTTTGATAATATAATTTTGCCAGGAATCACCCACTGGAACCACCCGAGGTTTTTTGCTTATTTTTCCATTACCGGCTCTTATGCGGGAATTATCGGGGAGATGCTCTCGGCAGCGCTCAATGTGAATGGTATGCTCTGGAAAACATCTCCTTCTGCCACAGAATTAGAAGAAGTTGTTCTTGATTGGGTCAGGCAGATGCTTGGTTTGCCTGAAGAATTTGACGGCATAATAAATGACACGGCTTCAGTTGGCAGCATGTGCGCCATCGCTGCAGCCCGGGAATTTGCCGGATTGGACATTCGGGAAAAAGGAATGGCAGGCAGAACAGACCTTCCACATATAACAATCTACACATCTGACCAGGCGCACTCTTCAATTGAGAAAAGTGCGATTGTTTTAGGAATTGGGCAGAGGTTCGTGCATAAAATTCCAAGCAATGAAAAATTTGAGATGAAAGCTGATGTTCTGGAAAAACAAATACAAACGGATATTAAAGCCGGTATTAAACCAATCTGTGTTGTTGCCACAGTCGGCACAACTTCAACCACAAGCATCGACCCAATAAGTGCAATTGCTGCCCTTTGTAAAAAACATAACATCTGGCTCCATGTTGATGCTGCTTACGGAGGATCAGCTGCGGTGCTACCTGAAATCCGGGCAAAATTTGATGATTGGGAACAAGCAGATTCAATTATTGTTAATCCACATAAATGGATGTTTACTCCCATTGATTGCAGCATCCTGTATTGCAAACGACCGGAAGTGCTTAAGCAGGCATTCAGCCTTGTCCCGGAATATCTGCGCACAGGTGAAGACGACCAAGTTAAAAATTATATGGATTATGGCATTGCCCTGGGCAGGCGGTTTCGGGCGTTAAAATTGTGGATGGTTATTCGCTCACTGGGTACAGAAAAAATAAAGGGAATAATTAAGAAACACATTTCCTTCGCATCCAAATTGGAAACCGAAATAAAAAATCATCCCGATTTTGAAATGTTGGCGCCGGTGCCGTTTAGCACGTTGGTCTTCAGGTTCAAACAGGATAATAAAGATGATTCACAAATGAATGATTTGAACGAAAAGTTGCTGGAGACTGTTAATGCTACAGGTGATGTGTTTCTTTCGCATACGAAATTGAATGAAAAATATGGCATTCGATTAGCGATTGGAAACATAAAAACGAGTTGGGAAGATGTGGCGCTCGCCTGGGAAATAATTCAGCAGAAAACGAAAGTGGTGAATTAACAATTTTCTCCCTGTTATGTTTCAAAATTTCCGGCACAAGGCTGGTGGAAAATTCTGACAGGAGTTTTGGATCGTCCGCCGGTTGGCGGAGATGCGGCTGGTCGCAGTGATGGAATATTGGAGCGATCTAACTTTTTTACTCCAACAATCCAATACTCCAACAATCCACCCAGTCGCATCTGCCGATCCGGTACTCCCAAATCCAAATCTTAAATGAGTTAACAAACAATGATACACTCACATTATCTCTACTTTTTAAAACATAATTTTTTGTCCAGAATATTTGGTGTAAAAAAGCCGCTATTATCCGGATTCAAAATTACAAACCGCTGTAACCTGAAATGCAAATCATGCCCTTTCTGGAAAAAAGATACAAAAGATATTTCGTTTACAAAAGCCATACATGTTTTGGATAAGCTTTATGAGACCGGCGTACGATTATTGATTTTTGAAGGAGGTGAGCCATTTATCTGGAAAGATGGAAATTATAAAATCGAAGATTTGGTTAAATACGCCAAAAAGAAATTTTTCAGCGTGGGCATTACCACAAATGGTACACTTCCTCTCAAATCGTCAGCAGATATCATCTGGGTGAGTATTGATGGCTTAAAAGAAAGGCATGAATTAAATCGAGGCAAAAGCTTTGATAAAATAATGGCAAACATAAAAAATTCATACCATCCGAATCTGCTGGCAAATATCACCATTACCAAATTAAATTGGCACGAAATACCTGACCTTGTAAAATATCTTGAAACAAAAGTGAGTGGAATAACCGTGCAATTTTATTACCCGTTTCCCAATACGGAAGACTTAAGTCTGGAAAAAACAAATCGTATCAAAGCGCTTGATGAATTGATCCGCTTGAAAAGAGAAGGATACAATATTCTTGACTCAATTCGTGCATTGCAAGCTTTAAAAAAGAATACCTGGCGCTGCCACGACTGGCTCATCGCTAATGCTGAACCGGATGGTAAAATGAACATTGGCTGCTACTTAAAAGACCGGGCAGAGATTTCATGTGAAAATTGTGGATTTGCCGCACATACGGAAATCTCTTTGGCTTATGATTTTCATTGGGGAGCAGTTGCAGTTGGTAAAAAAACGTTTGATTTTCGGGTTTTAGGCAAAGAAAATAAATTAAAATGATTATTGCCTTTGTTCCACTGTTATCCATTTAGCTCCGAAAACAAAAGTTATTTATAAAATGTAGGTTGCATAGTTCCCCCCTTTGAAGGGGGGCCAGGGGGGATGTCATTAAATTACAGATAGTTAAGAGAACATCCCCCTGTATCCCCCTTCAAAGGGGGACTTTTGAATCTTCGGTTTCATATATTTGCGGAGCAAACTGGATAACCGTGGAACTAAGGCACTAATCATTAAATTAATGTTGACAATTCAAAATAATATTTGTAAATTAACAAAACTAATAATATTTTGTATATTCCGAATTAATATAATAAATATTACAATATGGAGACGAAATGGCTATTAAAATTACAGGAAAAGGCTTAAAAATAGACGATGTTTATAATGTCGCTTATGGAAAAGAAAAAGTCGAACTTCACCCGGATGCACTGACACGAATCAAAAAATGCCGTGCGTTTATTGAGAAAAAAATTGCAGAAAAAGAAATAATGTATGGCGTGAATACCGGAATTGGTGAATTCTCTGAAGTCGTTTTAAATGACGAGCAAGTGAAACAGTTTCAAAAATATCTCATTTATAACCATTCCGCAGGAATTGGTGAGCCGGTTCCCATTCCCGAAGTAAGAGCTGCGATGCTGGCAAGAGCAAATGTACACGCTAACGGGCACTCCGGCTGTCGTCCCGATATAACACAGACACTCATCAATATGTTAAATAAAAACGTAACACCGGTTGTTTGTCAGAAAGGCAGCGTTGGTGCGTGCGGTGATCTTTCGCCAATGAGCCAGATTGCTTTGTTGATGATGGGAGAAGGGGAAGCGTTCTTCCAGGGAGAACGGTTGCCAGGAAATGTTGCTTTTGAAAAGGCAGGAATAACTGTTCCGGGGCTCGAGGCACGAGACGGGCTGGCAACAATTAATGGCAGCAATTTAATTTCTGGCATGGGCTGTCTCCAGATTTATGAAGCAGAGCGATTTATTAAACAAGCCGAAATTGCCGCGGCGATGACGCTGGAAGCATTAATGGCAAATTTAAAACCGTATGACCCACGTCTGCACAAATTACGAGGATTTCAGGGCGCTGTTACCTCGGCTGAAAATATTAAAAAAATGATAACCGGCTCTGATCTATTATCAGGCAATGTTAAAGTAAAAGTGCAGGACGCTTACAGCATGCGCTCAACCCCTCAAGTGATCGGAGCAGCCAGGGATCAACTCCGATGGACGCGCAGCCAGTTTGAAATCGAATTGAACGGTGTGGGCGATAATCCAATCTTTTTGCCTGATGATGGCATCGTGCTTACCGGCGCGAATTTTCAGGGTTCGCCAATTAGTGTGCCGCTCGATATGATGGGAGCATGTATCACCATGGTATCGGTTATTTCCGAAAGACGATTAAATCGCTTGCTAAACCCGGCATTAAGCGTTGGGCTCCCGGCATTTTTAACCAAAGGCGCCGGAATGTTTTCGGGACACATGCTAAGCCAGTATACTGCTGACATGATGATCGTTGAACAGCGAATACTTTCAGCGCCAGCTTCAATTCAATCGATACCGGCTGCAGCGGATCAGGAAGATTTCGTCAGCATGGGAATGAATACAGCGCTAAAGACAAAACAGATTTTAGAGAATGGTTATGGCGTGCTGGGGATAGAATTCATCGCCGCAGCACAAGCTTTGGACTTCAGAGATTTTAAACCGGGTAAAGGCACACAAGCCGCGCATTCAGCTGTACGAAAAGTTGTTGAACATTTGGATGTGGACAGACCGCTTTATACGGATCATAATAATATGATGGCGGCGGTTAAAAAGAAGGCGATTTTAGCGGCTGTGGAAAATGAGATTGGGGAGCTAAAAATTTATTAAAATTTGTCAATGTTAAATATCAAAAACAGATGCTTGATACTTGATTCTCGATACTGGGTGGGAAATGGGTATCCGGAAACCAGCATCAAGCATCCAGAATCTTCTTGACAAAGTTTATCTGGTATATCATTCTGCCTAATAGGAAAAAATTTTAAAAATGGAATTAGAAACTAACTAAGCCAGTACAAAATCCTCCCACACCCTTCACAATAAATAACGGATTCATCAGTCCTGCCGATAGAAGAAAGCGAAGTTGGCAGCTTAATGAAACAGCCGAGACAAGTGTTATCTTCTTTTACCGGGACGATGCCGCGTTTATATCGTTTTTTCAACTTTTCGTAACTGTATAATAAAGGTTTTTTAATTTTTGAAACGAGTTCTTCCCGTGCTTTTAATAAATCTTCTTCCCTCTCCGCGCTAAATCCCAAACGCTTAACTTCAGAAATTTCATCAATCATCATGTCCAAATCCTGAAGAGCTACTAACAAATTCAATTGTTTTTTTTCCAAAATACTATCCCTTTGAAATTATCTCGATAAATTCATCGAATGTTTCAGCTTGAAGTAATTTATTCCTGTTTTTTGTCTTATTTAATATTTCCACCATTTTGCCCAAAATTGGCAGGTACATATTGTCCTCATCCTGGGGTGGCGCAATGATCATAAAAATGAGTTGGACTGGCTTTCCATCGACAGCATCATAATCGATCCCTTCAACTGATTTGCCAAATGCAATCAAAATATCCGATGCAGACGTGCTTCGTCCATGGGGAATTGCCACCTTTTTCCCAATACCTGTACTGCCTAATCGTTCACGCTGATGAAGCATTTCAAGGATGATATTCTTATTTTTGAAATATTTAATTTTTACGAATTGATCAATTATCTCCTCAAATAATTCATCTTTGTTTTTTGCTTTTAAGCTAGGTAAAAATAGTTGTTCGTCAAAATAGTTTACTAATTCTTCGTTTGTCATTTTACCATCCTTTTAATAAGTTTTATATTTCCCCGGTTATAATTTTTCGTAACGCGGGTCGAATGTAAATATGATTCAAATCCAAGGAATTTAGTTCAGAAGCGATCAGTTTTATCTTTTGCTCCCGTGGCAATTTTGAATTTACGATTAAAACATATTTATTTGGCATACGGCATAATCCCCCGTCAAAGTCTCCCTTTTCGTAACGAAGGTCTATCGATAAGTTGCCTACTAAATTTTCAAATGCCTGAAGGATGTTTTCTCTTCTCATATTTCCCTCGCTATAAATATTGTTCCAATTTTTTACGATTCATTGCATCAACGAGGTCTTTCACATTCTGCGCTTCACTTTTCGGACAAATTAATAACGCATCCTCTGTCTCAACAACTATCAAATCTTCAACACCGAGCGCGGCAACAAACCGGTTTGGTGAATCTATAAAACATCCTGTGGAATCTTTTAAAAAATGGTTGCCAATTAAAACGTTGTTCTGTGAATCCTTTGAAGAAATTTTATAGACCTCTTCCCAGCTACCCACATCGTTCCATTCGAACTCTCCCTTCAATACAAAAACATTTTTTGAATGTTCCATAACGCCATAATCGATGGAGATGCTCTTTATCTGGCAATATACTTTCAGGATGACTTCTTGTTCTTTTTTTGTACCAAGGTATTTTTCAATTTCCTTTAAACCATCGAATAGGTCAGGCAGAGAATTTTCAATCTCTTTTAAAATTGTATCAACTTTCCAGATGAACATCCCACTGTTCCAAAAAAAATCTCCACTTTTCAGAAACCGCTCAGCAGTTTTATAGTCAGGTTTTTCGGCAAAGGTTTTAACTCTGAATGTTTCCATTCCGCCAACTTCATTTTTTTGATCATCAATTTGAATATAACCATAACCGGTGGATGGGTAAGTTGGATTTATGCCCAAGGTTACTAGGCAGTTTTCCTTTTTTGCCAAAAGTTCGGCAGCTGACAGCACTTTTCTGAAAAAAGCATCATTTTTGATCCTGTGGTCTGCAGGCAAGACAGCCATTACAGCTTCCGGATCTTGCTGTTTTAAAATAATTGCAGCCAAACCAATACAGGGTGCTGTGTTTTTCCCTTTGGGTTCAATAATTAAATTTTCTGACTTTAAAAAAGGAAGTTGTTTTTGAATTTCATCTTTTTGGGATTTTGTGGTTACAACAAATATTTTATCATGGGGTATTAAACTATCAAGGCGATTGACAGTTGCCTGGATCAGTGAACGTTCGTCAATGATCTTTAACAGCTGTTTCGGTTTTTTTGCTCTGCTGCGAGGCCAGAACCTTGTCCCTACCCCTCCTGCCATGATCACCGCATGCATAGGTTTTCCTCCAATATTCAAACCATTTTTCAAATATTTAAATTACCAAATTATTTTTTAAAAATCAAGCTTTTTATAAAACTTTTTTGTTGATTTTTAAGTACTAATAGTTTATATTAATTGGATAAATATAGTTTTAATTCTAAAATGGTGAGGTACAGAGAAGTGTATTCGTTGTTTAAATTAATCGACCTGGTAATTGATATTTACATTATTATTGTTATCATACGGGTTGTCTTATCATGGATTCCGCACAACCCGCATAATTCATATATTAAACTAATTCATCAAATTACCGAACCGCCTTTGGTATGGATACGACAATGGATGCCTGACCTTGGCGGATTGGATATTTCACCAATGATTTTGATATTGGGCTTGATGATAGCAGAAAGAATTGTTTTCTCAATTCTTTTGTAACCTGAATTGTTCCTAACGCAGCAGAGCCGCAACCAAAATTGAATATGATTTATAATATTTGTATCGCAGAATGATTTATAGCCATGCGCCCTGCTCTTTGCGCCATGCAGTTATAGTAACAGTCAAAAGATATATTTCAGATGATTGTTACATTTTAAACCTTAACGAGTATAACAGTGATTGGAGGAAATTGAATTGAAAATCACACCTCTTGACATAAAAAAACAAGTTTTTAAAAAAGCAATGCGCGGATTTGATCCTGTTGAAGTTGAAACATTTTTGGAAATGGTTTCCGAAGAGTATGAATCTTTAATAAAAGATAAAAATAATTTGTCTGACGATGTGTTAAAATTAAAAACACAACTCCAGGATTACCAGGAAGTTGAAAAAACTTTCAAAGAATCTTTGATGAATGCTCAGCAAACAATGAATCAGTCTCGTGAGAATTCAAAACGGGAATCGACACTTATCATAAAAGAAGCTGAAGTACACGCTGAGAAAATCATCGAGAACGCGAAAAAACAGCTTATTGACATGAAAAATGAGCTAATGATCATTAAAGCACAGAAAGATTCATTTTCCAAACGGCTAAGACACTTATTGGAATCTCAATTGGAATTACTTAAAGTATTGGAAATAGATGACATCGGGTTTGATAATCCTAAATATCAAACAAAGGTGAAAACCGCTGTTTCGCCAGGAAGTGAATCATTTAGAACTCCGGCTGTTGGAAATAAAAATGCTCAAATTCAAGATAGTAGCTCCATGAAAAATTTGAAAATTTCTGATAATATTCTTATGTAATTTCATAATCTGGATGAACCAGAATCCCTATAAATTGAAATGATAGGATAATAAGTGATAAATTTTGTAACAACAAAGGTCAATACCCTTCGGGTACAGGTGTCGAGGCCAAGGTCAAGAAACAACTATTTTAATTTTTTTCTTGATCTCGATCTTGATCTCGACCTTTATTTTTATTTTGCTACAATTAGAAAATTCTTGCCCCATTGTGTAAGAAATTTATTGAATAGAACTGAATAGAATTGCAGCTTTGATATTCACCAATTTTAGGAGAAAAAATGGTTAAACAGATTTTAAATAAATTGGCTGTCCTCGTTTTCCTGTTGATTTTATCAAGCGGATGTGCAAAACGAGTTGTCATTAACTATGATGAAGTAAGACCCAATTCGCTGGTTCAAATAAAAACAAGCAGTGGTAAATCCGTTGAAGGGATTATACAAGCGAAAAAACCTTCCTTTCTTGTAATGCAATTGGATAAAAGCAGAAAAAAATTATCTAAAATTAAACGTGAAAATATTTCTACAATAACCGGGCAAAAAAACTATGTTCTTGATTCCCAAAATCAAATTATTTCCGAATGGGAGATTGAGAATAAAAAAGGCAATAATAATTTTCTCTTATATTCGCTTGGCGGATGCGGTTTAAGTTTTGGCGCGAGTTTTTTCCTGGGTTCTTTAATCAACCGAGGTATGGATGATATCGACCAGGGGAAAACAGCTATGTGGTCAACTGCTGCTGCCGGTACCATTTTAGGAACAACTTTATTCGCCAAAGCCGGCGCAAAACGTGACCGGCACATTGCTGTTGAGAATATAAGGGACGAGCGAGTGGAACTTGCAAAAAAACAAGCCATTCAAGATCGCTTGAAACGAAAGAGAGTTCAGGACGAATTAGAAAAACTAAAAGCTGAACGCAAGAAGCAGGAAGAAGAAATCCAGAGACTGAAAAACAAAGCCAAAAAAAAATAGATGCAGGCAGAGAGAAATAGGAGTTATATGGTATCGGAATTACGAAAACAGGTAAATGAAACAGTAACTTTTCTCAGATCAAAAACTGACGCAGAACCACAGATCGGTATTATTTTAGGCACCGGGCTTGGCGCATTAGTAAAAGACATCGACATTGAAATTGAAATTCCTTACGAAGAAATTCCCAACTTCCCTGTTTCCACTGTAGAGTTTCATGCAGGAAAATTGATTTTTGGTAAGCTGGGAGACAAATCAATTGTCGCCATGCAAGGACGCTTTCACATGTATGAGGGTTATACAATGAAGCAGATAACCTTTCCTGTGCGCGTCATGAAATTTTTGGGCGTCGATACCCTGATCGTCTCCAACGCATGCGGCGGTATAAATAGCAACTTGAAACCCGGCAGCATCATGTTAATGAAAGACCATATTAATTTACTTGGCGACAATCCTCTGATCGGAGAGAATGATGACACACTGGGGCCAAGATTCCCGGATATGTCCGAACCCTATTCCCGCGACTTGATTGGGCTCGCTGAACAAATTGCAGCCGAAGAAAATCTTGATGTTAAAAAAGGTGTGTATGCGGCGCTCACAGGTCCATGTTTGGAAACTGCTGCTGAATACAAATTTTTAAGAACCATTGGCGCGGATGTGGTTGGCATGTCCACCGTTCCCGAAGATATTGTTGCGGTGCACATGGGAATGAAAGTATTGGGTTTGTCAGTGATAACCGATGCTTGCGTACCGGAGGATTTGAAACCGGTTAATATTCCGGAAATAATACGTATCGCCAATGAAGCGGAGCCGAGGTTGACGTTGTTGATTCGGAAGGTAGTTGAGCGGTTGTAGGTTGTGTAAATAAATATCGGTGTAATTTTTAATGCCAACTGTATTAAGAATGCGTTCATTTAGATTTCATTTTTACTCTGATGAGAGAAATGAACCTTCACATATTCATGTTGCGACTCCTGATGGCGAATGTAAATTCTGGTTAGATCCCATTCGATTAGCAAGGAATAAAGGGATTGCGCCACATGCAATCAGAAAAATTGAAAAATTAGTTTATCAATATTGTGAATTCTTGAAGGAAAAATACAATGAATTCCACTACAATTAATAAAAAGATAAGCGTTGAGCCAACCGCAATAAAAGTCTGGGCGGAAAGCAGAACAATTTATATCGAATTAACGGATGGTCGTATTGTTGGTTTCCCGGCAGATCGTTTTAAGATTCTTAAAAATGCAACTACAGTGCAATTGAAAGAAGTTAAACTGCGTCTTAACGGATTTGCTTTGCGTTGGGAGAATTTGGATGAAGATATTACAGTACCTGGCATTGTTGCTGGGAACTTTCAATTACCTTACTAACGCAAAAATAATTGGTAACTATACCGCTTCAAAAAGAAAGGCAAGACTATTTAGGGCAAAACCATTGATTTAAAAAAAGAAACGAACAAATGCCAATAAATCGTTTGCTGTTTCGATAGCCAATTGAAGTGTTATTAAAACAATACTCAAACAACTATTTTTTAAATAGTTTTGCCCCTAATCGTTTTGCCTATTCTTGTTGTGATACCTGAATAGTAACTTCTTACTTTAAATTACTTCTTCACCCCCAACTTCACCACCTCCCCACTCAACTTAACTTCTTTAGAATAAACATCACCTGTAACACCTGCACCAATTTCCAAAGAAAGCGTTTCGGCTTTGATGTATCCCGCATGCTGTGTAAATACATTTTTGATTTTATCCGAACCTTCGTAAAAGAGTTGGATGCGATCATTCATTTCAAAATCTGCTTCTTTGCGCAGTTCCTGAATTTGGCGGACGAGATCACGCGCCATTCCTTCGGAAAGAAGTTCTTCTGTTAATAGTGTGTTTAGCCCAAGCAAAGCGCCATCATTTTCCGCAACCACGAAATTCTCTTTGGCTTTTGTTTCAACAACCACTTCTTCAGGTTCAAGGGAAATTGTGTTTCCATTTACAGTTACATCCACTCTCAATTGTGCGTGAACTTTTTTCACCACATCTTTTACTTCCAATCCAGCTAATGCATTCTGAATATTCGGCACATCTTTCCCGTATTTTGGACCTAATTTTTTGAAATCAACTTTCAATTCATATTGCGCCAGTTCCGAATCATCACTGATAAAAGTTAGTTTTTTTATATTCAACTCTTCTTTGATATGATGTTGATATTGTGTTAACGATTCAACATTCATCGAGGCATCGGATCTTATAACCAATTCTTCCAAAGGTTGCCGGATTTTGATGTTGCTCTTGTTGCGTAGGGCTCTTCCTGCTTTAACAATGCGGATCACCTGGTCAACATCGCTCACTAATTTTTCATCAACCAGTGATTCATCAACTTCAGGAAAATCACAATGATGAATCGACTCCGGCGCCGAGTCATCATTGGCGGCAACTAAATTCTGGTATATTTCTTCTGTGATAAACGGAATGACCGGAGCTAATACTTTAATTAAAGTGAGCAGCGTTTTTTGTAAAGTAAAATAAGCCACCTTTTTATCATTGTCCCGCTCGCTTTTCCAGAAACGGCGTCGATTGCGGCGGACATACCAATTGGAAAGATCATCGATAAACTCATCAGCTTTTTTTGTGAAAGATGCTACTTTAAAATCTTCGTAACTTTCGCGCGCATTTTTAATGAGCGTTTGCAATTTAGCCAACACCCAGCGATCTATTTCGGTCAAATCTTCATTTTTCACATCAAGTGTTGTCGGATCGACTTCATCGAGAATGGCATAGTTAGTCCAGAAAGCATAAGTATTCCACAATGTAAGCAGATGTTTCCTGATGTCTTTTGCAGGTCCGTAACCAAAGTTGAGATTGTTGAATGGATTATGTTCGGCAAACATCCAGCGCATTGTATCCACGCCCATTTTTTCGGCAGCATCGTCGAACCAGATGGCGTTACCAGAGCTTTTGTGCATTTCTTCACCATTTTCATCGTGCACCAACGCGTGTCCTAAAACTGTTTTAAAAGGTTCGCGATTTTCCATAACTGTACTCATGGCTAAAATGGCATAAAACCAGTTGCGAAATTGCCCGGGGAAGCACTCGGTGATGAAATCAGCCGGAAACCATTTTTCCCATTGCTCACGGTCTTCAAGATAGCCCATTGTTGAATAGGGAACAATTCCCGCATCTAACCAAGGATTGCCGACATCTTTGATTCTTGATACGGTCGCACTGCATTTTTCACATTTTATTTTGACCTCATCAATCCAGGGACGATGAGGAGAATTGCCTTCAAATTTTTCCCAGCCTTCCACTGCGCGTTTCTCTAATTCTTCAATGCCGCCAATCACTTCAAAACTTCCGCATTCCTTGCATTCGTAAATTGGCAGCGCTAATCCCCAATAACGTTTTTTGGAGATCATCCAATCGTGCATATTTTTTAACCAGTCCAGTTCAAGTTGTTTGCCATATTCCGGCATCCAGTGGATCTTTTTTGTTACCTCTTGAATCTGGCTCCGCAACTCATCCATTTTAATAAACCATTCGTCAACCAATCTAAAAACCAGTTCACTGCCATGACGCCAGCAAACCGGGTAACGATGTGTAATGGTCTCTTTTTTGTACAGGATATTCTTTTCTTTTAAATTTTTGATAATCGGCACAGCAACATCCATCACATTCTGACCGGTGAGCCAGTCAAATCCATCGACAAATGTACCGAATTGATCAAGCGGAGCGATAGCTGCCAGATCATGTTCCCGTCCTAACACCAAGTCTTCTTTACCGCAACCAGGCGCGATATGAACGATTCCGGTACCATCATCAGCGCTCACTTCATCCCAAACCATCACAGGATGCCGCACTCCCTTTTGTGCGGGCAATTCTTCAAATGGAGAGTGAAAAGTCAATCCTTCCAGCGCAGTGCCGTTCATTTCTTCCAAAACTTCATAATCACCCTTTGGCGCAACAACAACTTCCAGCCGGTCTTTAACAAGATAGAAGATTTGGTCACCCTGCTTGACCTTCACATAAGTAAAATCCGGGTGAACAGCAGCGCCAACATTTGCCGGCAAAGTCCAGGGAGTTGTTGTCCAGACAAGCAAAGATTCGTTCTCTCTGTCGGCGATCGGGAACAGAACATAAATACTCATGTGCTTCATTTCTTTGTAGCCTTCAGTGGCAATTTCGTGCTGGGACATGGCAGCGCCACAATCGATGCACCAGGGCATAACATCGTGACCTTTGTAAATCCAACCTTTGTCATAACATTTTTTTAAAAATGCCCAAATAGTGTAATTATTAATATCGGTCATGGTAAAATAGGAATTATCCCAATCCATCCAATACCCGAGTCGAATTGACTGTTCAGTTTGAATTTTTGAATATTTTATCACCCGGTCTTTGCAAGTTTGCACAAATTTTTCGATGCCCAATTCTTCAATATCTGTTTTAGATTTTAAGCCTAATTGTTTTTCAACTTCTACTTCAACCCATAATCCCTGGCAATCAAAACCATTTTGGTACCGCTGGTCATGCCCAAGCATGGCATGGTATCGTTGAAAAACATCTTTGTAAGTTCGTCCCCAGGCATGATGAACGCCCATGGGATTGTTAGCTGTGATGGGGCCATCCAAAAAAGACCATCGCTTTTTACCCTTATTTTTTTCAACTAATTTTTTGAAACTGTCTTTTTCTTTCCAAAAATCTAAAATTTTGTGTTCAAGAGCGACAAAGTCTTCCTGCGTATTTACCTTTTTTAGCATGTTTGTTTTTCCCGGATTAAATTGTTAAAATTTTATAAATATTCAGCTAAGAAAAACTTGCCACAGAGTCACCGAGTACACAGAGAAAAGCCAACCATATAATGAATCATTGTTCAGGCTGTAAGCTGAAGTTATTAATTTTTTTTTATAGAATATTAGAAGAATTAGTTTTTCACTTTCAGCTTACATCCTGTTGATTATACTTCTCAATTGTTGCACAAATCTAATTTTATCTAACGCTGTTTTGAAACACGCTCTGGGTATAATCCTTTTCTGTTTTTAGCCCTGTGCTCTCTGTGACTCCGTGGCTGGATAGATACAAAATTTGTTACATTAATTTTATTAAAATAAAAACCCACTGGCAGATTTTCTTTGGCAGTGGGTTTTGATATTTCTATTTTTCAATTATAAACAAAGATTCAAGTTCCCTCTGCCAAAAGAGGGGAGCGTATCATGATGGTAATAATTCCCTGGCTTATAATAATAATATTTTTGATAATTGATTTATTCATTTTTTCATCTTTGTGCTATTTTTTTGAATCTATGAATATAATATATTTATATAAAAATGTCAAGATTAAAATCCCTTTTTTTGTAAGACATAAGTTACCGATGGATGAACAGATGGAGCCCTTTTTACTAATTTGATTAAAGCCTTTAATTTGGTTTTCAAAGTGGGCTCCATCTTTGATAAATTGAATTGTTACTAAAACTTAAAAATTTTGCTTGATTATATAAAGAGAATCACTTATATTTACTCTTTTATAAAAATATTCAATCAAACATTAAGGGGTGGGATACGATACTCTCTCATATCTCACAAATCGTTATTTATCAATGTTGAGAGAATTCAGGGGGTGAGATAAAAGAAATCAACTATTATCTGTTAAGTTTATTATTTCTCATTACCGAAAAAATCAAAAATTTTCAATTTATATTATCTCACCTCCTAAAAATGTCCAAGTTGTTTTATCCAACACCCTAAACATCAAATTCATGTTTAAAAAATCAAAACTTATTTTTTTACTCTTTCTTCTTCTTGCTGCCTGTGGCGTAAAACAACCGGTAACACCCGACATCCAATCTTCAGTGGGGCATATATTTGTAACCTCCGGTTCAATTATTGGCGACATCTTTCTTGATGGAGAAACCACTCAAAAAGCGACTCCTGACACGCTTTTAAATATCCCGGTTGGATTACATACTATCCATGTAATAAAGAACGGGTATGTTTCTTCCCCTGACTCAATTGAAGTTAACGTGGAAAAAGAAAAAATAAGCAAGGCAGAATTTGAACTTTTTGCGCTTATACAAACCGGCTCCGTTTTTATTGAAACAATCCCTGAACGCGGTGAAATTTTTATTAACGACCAACTGACAGGTAAGTTTACACCGGACACTGTTCACCTGGAAACTGATACATACGCTATCACCGTAAAAAAAAATGGATATCTTCCACTTCAGTGGGACATAAACGTGTTGAGTGATTCACTACTTACTCTGAACGATACATTTGAAATTAATCACCGTGTATTATTAGAATCGTTTGGCAATGTTTCATGTACTCCCTGCGTTGATGCCGTGAATAATTTAAATGCGTTCGCTTCAAACATCGACATCAATCAATTTGCAATTATCGATTATTTCGCAAACTGGCCCAGTCCTAACGATCCGTTCTACAAAGTATCTCCCCAGGATGTTGATGAGAGAGTTTTCTATTATGAATTGATTGCCTTGCCAACTTTAAAAATCGACGGTTCAAACAATGCGGAAGCGGATAATTATTCGGACATCTTAAATGTTTTTGAAACCGCTTACTCGAACCACAACAATACACTTGGATTGTCGGTTGAAAGAAATTTCCTGGATGGAGAAATGAGCGTTTGTGTGGAAATATATGATTTCGAAAAACTATTGAACGAAAACCAACAGCGTTTGTTCGTCGCTATTATAGAAAATGGAATCCATTTTGATTCACCGCCGGGGAGTAATGGATTGAAAAATTTTGAATATGTTTTCCGGACTTTTCTTTCATCAAATACAGGAGATGAATTTCAGAATAATTCCAATACAAAACGGGTGGACTATTCTTTCACCTGGATGGACTGGAATTATAATAACTGTCAAGTGATCGCATTTATTCAAAACATATCAACAAAACAGATTATTCAAACGACGATCAGGTAAAAAAAAGTTGCTTGATACTGGATTCTTGATCCTGGTTACTGGATACACCCATCCCATCCAGCATCAAGCGGAACGTCCGCCATCTTTTTGGGCGGATATCCAGCATCATACTGATTATTGTCAAAGGTTTTAGATTGTTGCATTAGCATAAAAATTTTAAATAACACCAACTAAAATCAACCGGAGGAAAAATGAGAAAATTATTAACCATTCTACTTGTTATCGTGCTGTTTTCTTTTATTACCAACTTGTATGCTCAAAATATGAGCAGGTACATTCCTGAAAATCACTTCAAAAAAGTTCACAACCAGGGAGAGCGCAAATTATTCAAACCACAATTTCACCCATTATTATTTGAATCATTTGAAAATGAATTTCCACCAAATGGTTGGCGAAAAATCTCTTATGGCAATTCAGGAAATGAGTGGAGACAGGATGCTTCAATGTTTCACTCCGGATCATACTCAGCAAGTGTAAAATTCAGCGCTCAAAACGAGACAATGGACGAATGGTTAATTACGCCTGCAATTGATCTTTCTCAATCACCTGGCGCGAAATTGTTATTCTTTGAAGATGAATCATATTGGAAAGAATGGGGCGTCCATCATTATATAAAAATTTCAACGACTTCGCCCACTAATAAATCATCATTTCAAATTTTGACAGACATGACACCAGGCACACATGACATCAATGGTTTCGCAGGAAATCCGGTAGAAATTGATCTTAGTAACTTTATTGGTGAAGATACTGTTTATATCGCTTTCCAGTACACAGGCACTTATGCAGACGATTGGTATATTGACGATGTTGGCGTTTATGAACCTGATGAACATGACGTCAGGGTTAATAGCATAAGCCTGGAAAGTCATTATGATCCGGGGACTACGGTACAGCCTAAAGCTCTTGTTGAAAATGTAGGGCTTAATACGGAAACATTTTCAGTTGATTTCGGATATCTTGATTGGGATAATAATCCAATAGTTGTTGATACAAAGACAGTGGAGAATCTTCCTATTGGTCATTCTGAAGAAATTACTTTTAATGATTATGTTTTTAATGGTAATTTCCAATATATTTATTTTGTCCAAACGCAACTAATAACTGACATGGATAATAGTAATGATTTAATTAAGCAGGTTACAAACACATTCACGAAAACCAAACAAAATGTGCTCGTTGAAAAAGCGACAGGTACATGGTGTGGTTATTGTCCCGGCTCAGCATTGGCAATTGACAAGTTATATCATAATTATCCGGAAAACCTGGTTGTATTGGAATACCACAGCGGGGATCCTTATGAAAATGAAATGAGCAAACATCGTATTGATATGTACGGAGTTGCTGGGTTTCCTACTGCAATTTTTGATGGCACAGAATGGCACGTTGGAGGCACAGCTGCGGATGATAACTGGATGAAAAAAGTTTATAACAAATTCAAAAACACATTTCTATCTCAGCAAAATGTGCTTACTGGTTTTTCTTTGGAGTTAGATGTTTATCGTAATGAAAATGGCTTCACAGCGCAAACAAAAACAACTTACGAAGCTGTTTTACATTCAAAATCCTACCGCTTATTTTTCGCACTTAATGAGTCTCATATTTATGAGAGATGGCAAGGATTGGATTCATTACAATTTGTTGCCAGAGCCATGTTTCCCGATCATTTTGGGTTGCCGGTTTATGAAGGAACTACAGCGCCGGCGCAAGGGCTTTCTTTGCCGCACTCAGTTGATTTTGATCTACCTGAAGGAGTTATCGAAGAAAACTGCCACCTGATCGCGTTCATTCAAAATACCGATACAAAAGAAATCGCCGCAGTCCAGAAATATAATTTATCACAAACAAGAAGCAACACGCAGAAATTCAGAGTTATGGTTAGTGATACCGTTGCCTGGGGTTCTGTTAATGAAGAAATTGCATTAGGCGGCAAAATCATAAATAAGACAGACAATCCATTAGAAATAACAATTAGCCGTGCCAGCAATGACATCCCGGAAAACTGGACATCATCCTTGTGCTTTGCTACCTGTGCGGCTCCACATATAGATAACATTTCCGAAACAATACCTGCCCGGGATACTGTTGAATTTAGCATTCATTTCTTTACCAGTTCTGAACCGGCTAAAGGTGAAGCTGTTCTCACCATTGAAGATCAGAGACGCACTTCGTCTGTTACCTATTCTTTTGAAGCGAACTCGAAGAATCCGACTTCTGTAGCCACAACAGGCAAACCATCATTATCTTATAAACTTTTAGGCAGCTATCCGAATCCATTCAACAGCTCAACAGCTATTCTTTTTGAGACTGCTGAAAAAATCAGAACATTAAATTTTAAAGTTTACTCTCTGCTTGGACAGCTTGTTTATGAACAAAAATTTCAAAATCTATCAGCCGGATTAAATCAAATTTCATATAATGGAACTGATTCCAGGGGCAATAACCTGACGAGCGGAATTTATATATACCAATTATCCTTTAAAACACAAAGCGGGATTAAAAAGTCTTTTAGCAGTAGATTTGTTAATTTAAAGTAGCTGGGATTGTATTAACACCAGCAAATTCAAACTATTACGAACATATAAAAGCACAAGTGAAACGTCAAACGTGAAATGTGAAACGTAAAAAAATAATTTAAACTTTTCATGTTACGTTTGACGTTTCACTCCCGGTGCCCGCAGAGTATTTCACGTTTCACCTTTAAAAATGAGATAACAATGAACAAACTTTTATTGTTAATATTTTTATTGCCTTCATTATTACTTTCACAAAATATTTCTAATCTTAAGATGAAAAGCTATGATGGTAAAAAATTTTTCATGAAAAACAATCTAAACAACGATGCCACCATTGTACTTTTTTGGGCGACCTGGTGTTTACCCTGTAAAAAAGAATTCACTGAAATCCAAAAGTTGCAAAAAAAATACCCGGACAAAAACATAAAAGTGATCACCATTTCAAAGGACACGCCTCGAAGCCTGGCAAAAGTGAAATCCTTTGTCAAATCCCATTCGTATAAATTCACATACTTGATCGATCCCAGTGGAGAAGTGTGCTCTAAACTTCTCATAAACGCTGTCCCGCATAGTTTTTTAGTTGATAAAAACGGAAAAGTTTTTTACAGTCATTCCGGTTACAGAAAAGGCGATGAGGCTGAATTAGAAAGAGAATTATTGAAGTACTGGAAAAAACCCCAAAAAGAAAAATCGTAACCGTTCACTGAATGTCAATGAAAATAAGAAGCAAAACCCCAACGGATGAGCTGCCAACGGATGAAAGATTAGATGATTTAATACGACTAAAAGAGTCTCTTTATTTACAAAAATCCGTTGGCTGCTCATCCGTTGGCCACTATTCGGGTTTTCAACTGCGTGGTATCATCCATTATGTGTCTACCCGGTGAACAGTTACAAAAAATCTAAAGGAAAAAGCGAATGAGACCGCTTCTGGTTATTTTGATCATCTTAATTTTTGCAAGCCAAATAATGGGGCAATTCGTCGGAAGAAACCAGATGGAATTCACCAAATGGGATAAATATGATCGAACTATTTTGGAGAATTGGACCGACTTAAGTTACCAACGCAACTTTTTCCAATCCGGCTTAAGATATGAAATCAACCGTCCCCCGGATCCATTTATTTATCCAATTGATACGTTGCTTAAAGAATACGAGCTGACCTTTGCTTTCGCTGAGTTTGCTTACAAAAACTTGACCGCCCGGGTTGGCAACTATTATTCAATGTTCGGTCGCGGGCTTATTTTGCGCACCTATGAGGACCGGAATCTCCGTGTTGATAATAATATTATGGGCGCACAAATAAACATGGAAGGAGCAGCTTATAAAATTCAAACAATCGCCGGTAAAATGCGGGATAAATATAACCGGCGGAGAGATTGGATTTATGGAGTTGATGGTGAATTTAATCCTACTTCAGGTTTTCAAATAGGCAGTAGTTATATCGGTCAATTGGATACAAATAAGAAATTAAATAATATTGGAGCGATACGATTTTCAACAGCTCAAGATTGGTTTGATTTTTACGGAGAAATCGCCAAATCAAGTTGGAGCAAAAACATCAGCTATTATCTTGCTTCGAATATTGTGTATTCAAACTTCGCGTTAACCATGGAATATAAAGATTATAATCAGCTATCGTTCAAGAATCACTATCGAACCGAATACAATGCAGCTCCTTCTCTTACAAAGGAACATAGTTACACGCTGCTAAATCGTCACCCACATGCATTAAACATGAATGATGAAAAAGGATACCAGGTTGAACTAACTTATACACCACGGGATGATTGGGAATTTATGTTGAACCACAGCCAGACTTTTTCACACGATAAAAACCGCATTTTTGAGGAGTACTTCAGTGAAATCCATCATTATCTCAATGAAAGTATTGAAGGGCGATTGGCATTCGGTTGGAACTATGATTTTACAACCAATACTAATAATATCACACCTGTCTTTGATGTGCTTTTGAATATTAGTTCCTATGACCAATTACATTTAAGCTATCAACATCAACACACGATCAATAAATTTGATAAGAGCGAATATGACAACGAATTCCTATTAATGGAGTATTCAAAATCACCCTACTTCAGCATTGCTTTGGTTGGGGAGTACACCAATAAATACCAGCTCATAAATGTAAATATGGACAGACACATTTGGCTTTATGGACAAGTCTCAATAAATTATTGGACAAATCATCGGGTATCAATTCTGTACGGATCACGACAAGCCGGGTTTGTTTGTGTTGGCGGGATTTGCAGGTATGAGCCGGAATTTGAGGGGATTGAAATTCAGGTAATTAATCGATTTTGAAAATTTATTAATGAGTGCGTTGATTTAGTCTATGCCACTATTGGAATTGTACAATATATTGTCATTTATTCAATTTATAACACAATATATTGATGATTAAATTTCAAGAAGGCATTAAATCAACACAATCATTAATCTATTGCAGATGGTGGGAATATTATTTTACAATTTATTCTCTTGACTTTTGTAAATAAATTAGATATATTTTTTTATAAAGACAAGTAATTTTATTAAAATGGGGAGCAATCAATGAATTTGTCAGAAGTAGAAACAAGTGCTAAAGAGATTAATCAAGCTACTATATTAAGACGTATTCATTCCCTGGCACGTGAAATAGAAGAATTAAAACGGGATTATTTAATATTTTTTTCTCCACAGCCAAAGGCACGTAAAATAAAAACTACACTTTTTGGTAGTGTGCGGAGCGGTGATATAACGGATGAGATGATAGAAGATTCAAAAAAATCTCTTTTTCGACCTCTTACAGACATTTAGGGAATTTGCTAACCTAAGTTGTTTATTGAAATTTCTCATACCTTTGCTATTTAAACAAGAATTAAACTTAAAAAAAATCATTTTATCAAACCCCTTAATACGATGAAAGCATCTAAAAATTACGTATTGGATACTCACATACTTGTTTGGTATTTCACCGGCAGCCAAAGGTTAAAGAGAGGTATCAAAAATCAAATAGATAAAATTCGGCAGCAAGGCGGAAATTTAATTGTTCCTACTATTGTTTTATCTGAAGCACTTGATATATCTGAGAAGGGCCGTGTTCAAATTGACTTTGGTAAAATGTACACACTCATCCAAGAAGAACCCAAATTTGAGATTGTAGGGTTTGGATCGGAAATATTTGCTGAAACCACGAGATTAAAAGAGATACAAGAAATTCATGATCGGATCATCGTGGCAACTGCGAGATTTTATAATGCAGGTATATTCAAAAAGGATCGGATTATACGTAATTCCGGAGAAGTAAAAATCCTTTAGTCATTTATTCCTTCCTAATAATCAATTTTTTACTACAATTATTTGGGAACATTGAAATTTTAGTGTAGTATTATTTAAATCTAAAACATTTTACTTTTTGTTTTTAAGGAGAACAGCACGTGGAGTGCAAAAAGCTTGAAGGGTATAAACACATTTTAGAAAAAATGAGAGAACAAATCCTTGATGATTTGAAAGCGGAAAAAAGAAAAGAATCACTTCGGGAAACATCAGGTGAACATTCATACTCTTATCATATGGCTGATGAAGGCTCGGCTTGCAACGAAAATGAAAAATCCTATATCATCGCTTCAATGGAAGGCAATACCCTGGAAGATTTGGATGAAGCGCTAAATAGGATTGACGATGGCTCGTACGGGAAATGCGTGCTTTGTGAAAAAGATATTAATTCAAAAAGATTAGATGCACTACCTTATGCAAACCTTTGTATTGAATGTAAATCGGAACAGGAAAAAGAGAAGTATTAATTTGATCCCAGGGAATATTAAATTATTTTTGCTCCGTTGTGCAAATACGTAATATCTAAAAACAAGAGTATCAGACTATACCATTAATTTAGAAAGACGAATTAACAGTGTTTAAATCAAATCTCAAGTTATTAAGCTGGTCAGCTATTATTGTGTTGCTTGACCAGGTCACAAAAAAGTTAGTCAGCAGCTCAATTATTTATGGTGATTCAATTAGTATTCTTGGAGATTTTCTTCGATTTACATATATTAAAAATCCTGGAATGGCTTTTGGTATTCAAGTCGGTAACAGGTATGTTTTTACAGCTTTTTCACTAATTGCCAGCCTTGTCATTCTCGTTTATCTATTTCGGCTAAAACCGGAAAACTTTTGGGCACGGTTTGCACTTGCTTCAATTCTTGGGGGCGCGATTGGTAATTTAATTGATAGAATCGTTCATAAAGAAGTAATAGATTTTATCGATATTCGTATTATCCGTTGGCCCGTATTTAATGTTGCTGACATCGCTGTCACTCTTGGAATGATTTTATTAATTGCCTTTGTTATTTTTGATAACAAAGAACTTGAGCCTGAAGAAGAACATTCTGAAGCGAATTGACCTTACATACTTTTAACCTGAATTATTCCTTCATAAAAATATATTTTAACAACTCACGAAGAGGAATTGAATAACCAACAGAAAATAGAAAACTGCAAAGAAATTATTGTTTCCGAACACCAGCATACAGAGCGGCTCGACCAGTTTTTAGTAAACAGGTTGGAAAAAATCTCACGCGCCCAGGTTCAGAAACTGATCAAGCACGAACAAATCAAAGTAAATGGCAAAACTGTTAAGCCCAGCCACTCTGTTTCCCGCGGTGAAAAAATAGCCATTCATTTTCCAAGACCTCCAAAACCCGAACTTTTACCTGAAAACATTCCCCTTGAAATTATTTTTGAAGACGAATATTTATTAATACTGAATAAAAAAGCAGGTATGGTTGTTCACCCGGCTTACGGTAATTTATCCGGCACACTTGCCAATGCGCTTGTTTATCACAGTCAAAATCTCTCAACATTGAGCGGCGAATTTCGTCCCGGACTGGTTCACCGTTTGGACAAAGATACATCCGGTTTGCTGGTAGTTGCAAAAAATGACTTTGTCCATGGGCAGCTTTCCGGACAATTTTCTGAACATACTGTTAATAGAGAATATCGTGCCGTTGTCTGGGGACATTTAAAACAGAAGACCGGACGGATAGAAAGTTTTTTAAAACGAATGGAAAAAGACAGGACACGGTTTGTGACTTCCCGGGATGAAGGTAAATTCGCCATCACAAATTACGAAGTGATTGAAGAATATCCGCTCGTTTCCCTAATCAAGTTAAAATTAGAAACCGGCAGAACCCACCAAATCAGGGTGCACACATCTTCGCAGGGACATCCCGTGTTAGGTGACCAAACTTACGGCGGGCGGCACAAGCAGACCATACAGCTCAATCAAAAGGAAAGAGAGTTGGCCAATCAACTACTGGAGCTGATGCCGCGGCAGGCGCTTCATGCCAAGACGTTGGGATTTATCCATCCGGAGACTCAGAAAGAGATGTTGTTTGATTCGGAATTGCCGGGTGATATGGAGGGGTTGATTCAATTTCTTGAGAAACATGCTGATTAAATTAATCAATGTTTTATCCCTATAGGATTATTTCTGGTGATGACCTGTTATGCTATTTATTTTTTAAGCTGCTCTGGGAATGAATAATTTTTCGATTGGATGGAGTGGTGTGGATTTGGTGTTTTGTTGAGCGGGCTAGTCAAATTACCACCACAAAGGTGGTGGATTTTGCTTTGCATTAAAACGATTACAAAGACATAAAATTTTACATTAATTTGATTTGCAATTTGAACGATGAGTAACCTCCGATACAGATAAAGCAATTATTGCTGCTATCTGTTTCCTTTTTCTTATTTCAATATTGGTTTTTATTTAAATATTACCATGATATTTGTTATCTTTTAACATTTTTCTCTCATACGATAATATACCATTTACAGATGGTCTTTTATTAATTTGATCTAATTCATCACGGGGTACAATCGCTATTCCGATACGAAATTGTGTTTTGCCATCTTTCTTTTGTTTCAAAGTAAAGTCAATTGCATGCTCATCATCTTCCCAATTTATTGATTGTTCACACCAGCCATCTTCCCTATCAAACTGTTTATTGAAATAAAATAGATGAGAAGCGATGTTACCATCTTGCAATAATTGATCTTCTACAGATATACCTTTTAAACAATTATCAGGAAATGACATTAATACCTCAAGAATTGGTTATAACAAAGTTAAGTAGCCATAAAAATATTTTATTAATTTCAACATTTGAGATTGAACCAGATGCACTTATTTCACCCAAATTTTTATTCGTAACTAAGTACCATCCAGATTCATCTGGATTTTCTTCTATATTAAAACCAACTCTGAAATCTTTAAAAATCCATTCGATCAAAATAGATCCATCATCAACGTTAAATGCACGTAATGGTGGCAAATGACCTAATTCAAATTTTATTTTTTTGAAAGATGAGACCATTTCCTCAATCATTATTAGTAATAGTTTTGCATCATATGCTAAATTTTGGTTTCTTGAATTATTTATCTCGTTCCATGCTATTTTTGTTATGCAAAATTCCTCAGATAAAAGCGAATATTGTTGAAAATCCCTACCTCCAAATGTTTCATCAAACGGTTCCTGCCAGATTGACCAAGGTTTTAATAAAGTAGGAATTGGTTTGTCCGGTCCATTTATCCAAGAAATACCATAGTTTGTACCATGATCAGCATATTTTTCTAAATAACTAAGAAATGGAAATATAATTTTAGAATCAGTTTCTTGAACGTAATCTATCATATTTTTTGTGGCTCCATTGATTTATGAAGTTTTTCAGTAATGCACCATTGTATGAGCCTGGTCGCACGTTCATTAAAAAAATCCAACTTCCCCATCGCGTTATTGATTTCAATTTTTTTTGTACAATGGAAATCGCTATCGATCGTGAAACATTTTTCGCCATTTTTATCAAATTCAATAAATCTGGTTAATATTCTAACATTACTCTCGCCATCCGATAAGTTGATCTCATACGTATTAATAAAATCTTCAATTTGTTGTTCAATATCGGATGAACTAAGTAAACCAAGCACATATGGTTGGAGCAATTCACTCCAATTAGAATTCTGTAAACCTAATACGGATCGCTTTATTACATCTATATACCTTAAACCAATTCTTGAATAGTATGAAGGTGAGTAAATCTCGGTGAATATTTTTAAGGGCTTTTGAAATTTATCTTTAAATTCTTCCCACCTGTGGTATTTATTACATGTGATAGCAATAAAGGTACGGGTTAAATTAATCTTCCACGTATTATCTTCTGAAGAAAATTCAAAATTTTTATTACTAGTAGGTTTGGCCAAATGGCTAATTAAAGGTAATGGAATTTGTCCTTTAATACCTTCTGGCAGTTCCATGTTCACTTCAGTTGTTTCCTTAAAATTTGGAAATTCACCTCTAATTTTTTCTTGAAATATGGAAGGTATTTCAGCATCCACCTTAAGTATAGGCGGAAATCTTAATTGGCATATTACTTGATGAAGTGGATTCTTTTTATAAATTACTCTTTTCACTTCAGGAAATGGCATATTAGTAAACCTCTTGTTTTTATAATTGGATTAATATATTTTACAGGATTCCATAGCCTTAAGTTCCCAAATATATGAAATAAGTCCCTATTTAAACATTTTCATTAGTGACTTTCCCCGACTATTTTCAATATCAACATTACTCCTAACAACAGTTAGCGTTGAAATTTTCTCTGTTTTTTTATCTTTCTTAACAAAAAACAATCACCTTTTTCTCTGACATTGATATTGAGTCTTTTATTCTCAGATGTGAGCTGGTTGCAGATTGCGACCCCATCTTACAAAACATCAACAAGTGATTCGACATTTTCCGTTATGTCCATGTTTTATCAATCTCTGCCACTAAATTCAGTAATGTTTGTCAACCGCAACTTCCTAAATTCAACTTCAGAACCTTCCGCCTGCAACGCAATCTGCCCTTTGTCCACTGTAGCATCAAAACCGTGATTGACTAAATCTCCATTGACCCAAACTTTAATGACGTGGTTCAGGCATTCAATAATCATTGTATTTCACTCACCTGCGGGATTCTCGGAGCCATCAGTCAGATTGAGAATGTGGCGTTTTTTGCCTTCTGTTATGCCCCATTTTTCTTTGCGACCGCGTCGAGCTTCCATTTCGGGTACTTTGATATCTTCAACAATGCACCAGAAGTCACCTGCGTTTTCATGAGCCATTTGTACCTCAATGGATTTGGGAAACATGCCATACAGCGCTCGTGGTGTTGAGGCGTGTACAAGGACACCACAGTTCCCGGGTTTCCCAGGAAACCGGTATTGCACTTTCAGTCGGTAATTCTGATAGCTTGAATCGCTTATGAGATGTCCTTTGGGTGTACCCATGCTGACGAGTACACCATCGCGAACAATGAAAGGATTTTTCAAATCCGGATTTTTATCCATATCAGGGACATCGATGTGCCATCCTTTTAAATCTTTTCCGTTGAAAAGATCAACGGATTTCGGTTCAGAAATTGACTCGTTGAATAAGAAAGCAATTGCAGCGATAGATAATATGAAAAGTTTTTTCATTATTTCTTTCTCCTTCAGTTGATGATTTCTAGATTTTTTAAATGCCAAAAATTGTGGTTCAACCGGGATTGTACAATCATATATCAACAGTTTATTTCATCATTAACATTTTTTTTGTCAAGGAAAAATTGTTTGTGGTCAAATGATAAAAATATATTCCGCTTGACAACTCTAAAGCTTTAAAATTCACCGAGTATTTACCAGCAGGTTTATAACCATTTACCAGGATTGCAACTTCCTTACCCAAACTATTGTAAACTATTAGTGTTACGTTACTCAATTCTGATATTGAATATGATATTGTCGTTGATGGATTAAACGGATTCGGGTAATTCTGAGATAAATCAAATTTACTTGGAATCCCCATATCAATTTTAACTATATCAGAATACTCAAACGATCCATCTGTATCAATTTGCTTTAATCTGTAATGCAAAAAATTTACTGGGGGATTTCTATCAACAAATTGATAATCTTTTGTAGAATTGATGGTCCCATGTCCTTCAATAAAACCAATGGTTTTCCAGCCATTATTTATCAAAGTTGTACTATGGGGTTTGCGGAGAATTTCAAAGCTATAATTATTCTTTTCAGCAGATGTTTGCCAGGTTAACTCGACATTATTACTAACAATAGTTGCATTAAAAGCTACCAACTCAACCGGCAACAAAGAAGCAGCCGGTTTATAGTCAACAGTGTGAGCGTCGAAATTTGGAATTGCCAGGATATCATTTAATATGTCATACAAAATATCGGCCGGTCCGTTGTGTCCTATTGAAACTTCTACTGCAGGACTTGCAAAATTTTGATCATATTTATATACTTTATTGTACTCCAAGATGAGACATAATAATTACCATCGCCATCTCTGGTTAAGCCGTCCAGCCACTTAAATGTATGACTTACCAGGTTGGTTACATTAGTCGTTACCATGTCAATGGCAGAAATATATGAACCATCAAAACCAACAGGACCTTCATCAGTAAATAACAACCTGTTATTAGCCTCATCAAATAAAAGCCCATTTGCACCGTCAGTTGTAATAACAGTGCTGTAAGTTTTTGTAATAGGATCAACTTTATATATTCTGGCATTGTCAGACACATATAAATTGCCAGCCACATCCGAAGTAATATCGTTTAAAAAATCTCGTTCCGTAATTGCTATAGTTGATGTCTTTTGACCATTTGATAAATCAAATGCCATCACACCTTCATCTCCAGCTGCATACAATGTATTATTCATGATGGTAAGTCCACGAATTGAAGATGATGCGCCTTGACTGAAGTAACTTAAAACATCAGCAGGTGACCGGGCGATGATGCTTCCATCTCCCTTATTTGAAACAAGATACCGGTCATTTGCAGTATCATAGACCACACTTTCCGGATTATTGTAATCTATCGCAGCACCTACTAATAAAGGGAGTAACAAAGATACTATCATTAAAGAAAATAGTCTGGCTGGTTTAATTGGTTGTTTTAACATTTTTTCCTCCTTCTCAACGATAAAAGGTAAAATGACAAATGATAAATCATGCAAACTATTATATAAGAATTAATATAATTAAATATTTGAAGTTTGTCAAGTGAAAAACAACATCGTTACGAATTTAAAGGCAAGTTGATTTTAAACAAAATCTTGATAGAAATTTAATTTAAAAGAGAAAAAAGAATTATTCTTTGACCTCCTTCATTTTATAAACCACAATCCCATCACAAACAAATTTCCCATCTCTTTTTCTTCTTTTTTGAGTATAGCTATAAAAATTTTCCTGCACAACTTTTCCTGCTGCCAATGATGCATGGATGAAATCTTCTCCATCAATAACGATTCCCTCATGGCCAATAATAATTCCTTTTTCAAATAATTCCTTTCTGATGATGCCCACGCCACAGACAGCTGGAAATCGGCTCAACGTTTCCTTTGCAATATTTTCTCTGGGGATGTAATTCAGCTCAACATTTCCCTCCCAATCAATAGGCAGAAAATGTGAGCCATTTTTTTGGCGGTTCAATACCAGGTTAATCGTCCGTTGTTCAGATTTGTTTGCGATGGAATCTGTAATCAGGTAAAAATAATCAGATGTTAACAAACGATGGGTAGTATAATGTATTCTGTTTTGGTAGTTTATTGGATCCTGTCCGCTCAGCACGGGATAGTAATTTAAATATGCCATTGCAGATCCAGCCTGCTGGTAGGTTCGGGCGCTTGCCAGCGCGACATTGGTCAGGATAAAAGCAGTACAGTTTGTTGTGGCGATATTGAAAACAGGATTAGGGTCATAACATTTGCCGTCGCCGATTGGTTTTAAACTATAAGGGGTGTTTAGTCTCTTAAATGTAATTGCCCTGAATCGATCTTCAAAATCAGGGCAATCCTTTTGAAGTTGCGTAAGTATTTGATTTATCTCGGAAACTGATAATTGACAAAATTTATCACCCGGATTTGCTGCCAATGCATTAATAAAAATTAAAAATACTAGTATAAATAAATTAATACGTAATGAAAAAATATTTCTCATCTTTTGATTGACACCGCATTATTATTTTTTTTCTTTCTTTTCTCCAGTCTCTTTTTTTATTTCAATCTTTTTTGTAACATTCCCATGCTCATCATGGAATTCCATTTCATGAATCTCTTCAAGATTTCCATGACCGTGTTTTTCTTTCCACTCAAAGCCGTGCTTCTTTTTAAGTGCTTCAAGATCAACATCGCCGGTTCCTTCAAAATGATGTACTTTCCCGTTTTTATCCATAAACTTGATATTATAATGTTTTTCCTTCACTTTCATTTTTTGCTTGTGGTGCATCTCTTTCATCAATTGACCGAACTTCTCTTTTTGTTCTTTGGAGAGAACTTTGATCGCCTGTACTTCACTTTCCAACTTCGAGAATTCCAGCTTTGCTTTGAGCTGATATTTTTCAGTCAATTTCTGCTTTAGTTTTTCAAGGTTGTCTTCTTTATCGCGATATAGTTCTTTAAGATCAACTTCCATTATTTCTAATTGGGCATGTTGATTGATAACATCTTTTTCTAATTGAATTCTGAGTTGATTCAGCTTATTTACTTGTTTTTTGGACAGGTCAAGCTTTTTTTGAAATTCTAACATGAAGCCGATTTTGTCAACATCACCCGCAAAACTAAAACTGAAAGATAAAACGACAACAACAGATAAAAGAAAATATTTTTTCATTGTAAGTTCCTTTTTTTTGATAATAGTTAATAATTATCTAACACGTAAAACATTAACTTGTTCGCATCAGCACTTGAATCGGTAATTGGTGGGCTGTATAAGATTTTTAATTATTTTTTTTCTCTAGATCTCTTTTTTGTTCTCTTTTCCCATAAATAAAAACAGATGCTAATCCTAATATTGTAGTACTGGCTAAAATACCCGCAGTCGTTTCTTTGCCTGTTGAAGCCAAAAAATAAGTAATTCCAAAGAAACAAGAGCAATAATGAAAGCCATCCACTGACCAGTCCTACTTTGTGATATTTGACTATTAATAGCTCTTTTTTCTAATTCTATTCTGTGCGCAGATTGCTGCTCGGCTTGAATCATTATTCTATCCGCGCCACGAGGTATAATTTTGTCATATTCCCTTAAATCGTCAGGTGGGGGGATAATTCCAATATAGGAATAAATAAACTCGAATTTTTGTAATGCAGATTGACGTTTGCTTTCAGGTATGTCATTTAAAATATCTTGGATCGGTGGCGGTAAATCTACCGGAATATCTTTAGAAGTTTCTTGTAATATCTTTTTAGTTTTTTTCTGTTTTTTAGCCATTAAAAATATAAGTCTTATTGTTCGCTTGTAACTTGTTTTTTAATTTCCCTTTTAGCATTTCTAATATCTTGCCCAACTATTCTCCAATCTGATTTCAGCGCTTTTAAATCAGCCTGTAAACCACTTCTTGAAATATTGTAATGAAAATAGTTTCCTCCAATATTAAAAACACTGCCTGCTCCGCCCAAAAAAGAGGGAGTAGAAAACAGAAAATCAGTTTTTATTTTTCGAATTTCGTTCATTATAATTCCTTGTTAAACCAAATATATAATAAGACAAAATAATTAAAAAATCAAGTAATATTTTTATAAATTATTTTGACGCTATTGTATGTTTCTCGCACAAGTAATTGGAGTTGAAATCAGATAAAACAAAAAAAGCCTGCTACCACAAAGTAACAGGCTATAAAAATATTCGTCGGGGCGCCGAGATTTGAACTCGGGACCTCCTGCTCCCAAAGCAGGCGCGCTAGCCGTGCTGCGCCACGCCCCGTTTAATAACATGAAATATACTGCTTTAAAATTAAAAAATCAAGTTTTTTTTCGTTAAGTTTTAACGACCTGGGTCAAAATTTGTATTGCTTTTTTAAGTGCAATTCCACGATGGCTGATAATGTTTTTCAGTTCTAAATCCATTTCAGCAAGTGTCTTTTTATATCCAGGGACATAAAACACGGGATCATAGCCAAATCCCCTGTCGCCTCTTTTGTCCCGGATAATTTTTCCAGGGCAAATGCCTTCAGCAAATTTTTTGATATCGCTCCCGACAATTGATATGACACAACGGAATTGAGCATTTCTTTCGGGATCAGGGACTTCTTCCATCATCGAGAGTAGTTTATTCACATTATCTTCATACGAAGCATTTTCACCGGAAAAACGACTGGAGTATACACCCGGACGTCCATCAAGGGCATCAACTTCCAAACCGGTATCGTCCGCCAATGAAAGCAATCCGGTATTGTCAAAAACTGTTTTCGCTTTTTTGTACGCGTTTTGCCTTAACGTTTCACCATCTTCTTCAATTTCTGAAATCTCGGGGAAATCATCAAGAATTAAAACATCAAACACGGTATCACTTAAAAGGGCTTTTATTTCCTTGACTTTATCATGATTATGCGTTGCTAAAACAAGTTTCAATATGTACTCTTAGTTATTCTGTTACCAGTTAATCTTTGTTTTTATTACACTAAAGCATTAAAACCTGTACAGTTACCTTATTATTTTTAAAGGAAATACAAACTGTGCAAAAGTTTCAAATATACAGCAATTTGGTGGGTGGGAAGGGACTAATCACCAATAACAATTCACCAGTTACCAATGCACTTTAGTGCGTTAGGCATATACTTCATTTTCGTTGCATTTACAAACCTGAACAATTTTCTCTTTAAATTTCCAGGATTCTGTACTTTCTTTTTTTTCAGATGCTACAACTAAAACTGAATTTCTTACTTCACCGCATTGAGGGCATGCACCATCATCTTTGGCGCTTTTTCCCATCTTAGCTGCAAAGCTTTTATTTTTTCCCATTCTTTACTCCTTATTTGTAATGTCAAATCTATACTTGAAACCGGTAACCGATCACATTTCTAAATAGTTATTGTTAAAATGAAACCCCCTAATTTAACATTTTTTTTGTAAAAGTCAACAAAAAACTGGAAAATATGGCAGAAACAGGTTGATGAAAAAATGGAGCCCACTTTAATAATTTGATTAAAGCTAATAAAATTGATTTTCAAAGTGGGCTCCATCTTTGATATGGTTTTATTGTTGATATTCCTTAACCTGAGATTTCAGCCGATTAATTTCTTTTTCCATTTGTTTCATTCGCATGTTGATTTGATTAAATCTTTCAGGAGAAAGGATAACAGGCTGTTGCACCAATGATGGTGATTGAGGATTTTGTTTTTGTGAAGAAATTTTTCCAGGTTTTTTTGGGGTAAAATTGCCCGGTCGTTTTCGAGCTATCTGAGGAAAAACTTTTAATGAACGACTGTTTCGTACAAAATCTATCGATACGGTTTTACCGGGTTTTGTTTGTTCTATTAACGACGCCAACTGAACCGTACTTTTCAGAATAGAATCATTATACTTTAATAACCGGTCTCTTTTTTTTAAGCCGGAACGATTTGCAGGTGAATCCTTGATCACATTGCTGATTACAATTTTTCCCTTTTCCAGCGAATCCGCTAATATATCAATTCCCAGCCACCCCTTCTGTTCATGCTGCATTTTGATGATCTCATCAGCGATATCGCGTACCAGGTTACTTGAGAAAACGATTCCATTTTGCTGAGCGTTATTTACGTATGTTGGCCCCATCATCCAGACATCCGTGTCAAGTTGAGCCGAGACAATTCCCACCCATTCACCACATAAATTAAATACACCTGCTCCTGTGCTTCCTGGGTTCAACGGCGCTGAGATAATAAATTGTCCCTGTTCTGTTTTTCCGTTTATAATGCCAAACGATGCATAAGGGGAAATTCCCATTGAATTCCCTAACACCATAGCAAGCGAATATAGCGGGACATCATCTGAATTCCCGATATGTACCGGCGTCAAATCACTTGCATCAATTTTTAGTATCGCCAAACCGCTCAGTTCGTCTGTGCCAATGTAAATCGCATAGTAATCAGTTTTATCAAATAACGTGACTTTAATTTTTTCAAATCCTGCAAGCATGCTGCTTTTTGTGATAATATATCCATTTTCATTATAGATTATTCCCGAGCCAACAACCCAGACATCATTCTTCTTTTCTTCCTGTTCGTCCCAGAACAGGGACTTCAGACCTTCATTTTTATCAACAACGTAGGAACGTGTAGATTGGGATGAAATTGTTACAATAGAATATTTAACTGTTGTAATTAGCCCGGAAATTTCAGACTGAAGCTTCTCAAGTACTGGAAATGGTTGGGAAAAGCCAGCGGAACTCAGGAAAGTTCCAATAATAAATATTAGAAAATAGGGGATAACTTTTTTCATGGGAACTTTATTAATGATGTTACTTTGTTAAACGCTTTTACATCGACCAAGACCATTTAGTTGTCGATGTTTCTATTGTGCTCGTTTGGGGATTATAAAATTATTAGAACCAAGGATCGTCAGTCGGATGACAGAGATGCGACTGAACCCGGTATTGGAGAAATGAAAATTTCAGCGCTCCAATGCCCCATTACTCTTTTTTCAACGACATTTGAAAAAACACTAATGCCTTACGAATTAATATGTTAAGGGACGTGAATTAATTAAGCTGATCAAGTGTACCGAACTAAATCTTACAAAAACAGTGCTTGAAAAAATACAACTGGTCAAGTTATTTAATTCACAGCCTAATAATATCAGAAGCTTGTCTGATAAAAATCGACGGATGAACTCCTCGTCGGCTCATTATAAATAGCTAAACTCGATGAATCTGAACTGGTGCTTTCTATTCGCTCTCTCTTTTTCAAATATCTTGACTGCTGTTGTGAGAAAACATCGTTAGCAGGTTTACGATCAAGAGAATAGAATGTGTAACTTCCGCGGAAAACATTTTGATTAACAGCAGCGTATTCCGGATTCATTGATGCATTTGGTGGGAATGTGTTTTTATTTGATAGCAGCGAAAAAACCGTTACCAAAATAAATAAAACTAAAACAACTGATATTCCATAAATCGGTACCCTTACTTTCCACGAAAACAACAGGCTTTCTCTTTTTCGTCTTTCTCGTTTGTTTTCAATCCCGATTCTTGCTCGCAGCATACTGTCAAAATCAGAAGAAACCTGCTTGCCGGGGAGTGCAATAAGGGTATTATGCAACACCTTCACATTTTTTGTTTTTCCGGCACATTGTGAACATGCTTTTATATGGTTATCAAATTGTTGCCTGGAGTTGGAATCCAGCTTACCTTCGATGTAGTCAGAAATTAATTCCTCACATTGGTGACAATTATTCATTTGCCTCCTTCAAATTTTAGAGATACGAAATGTGTAAATATTTTCTATTTTTTTTTATTACACTCGTTAAGGATTAAAATGTAACAATCTAAAATAATTTTTTTGACTGTTAATTTCTATTATTATCTTTCAAGCAGGTGTCTTAATTTATCCTGCAGTTTAAGTCGTCCTCTATTCACCCTTGATTTTACTGTTCCTAAGGGGATATTTACAATTTTACTGATCTCTTCATAAGAAAGCTGTTGCACATCTCTCAATAAGATAACTTCCCTGAACTTTGGTGATAGCGCCATGATTTGATTGTGGATGATCTCCTCTTTCATTCTGCCATCAACGTCTCTCTCAGGATTGTAGGCATCGTCCGAAATATCATAATCTTTTTCGTTATAGCCCAATTCTGATATTGAAAAAAATCTCCTCCTTTTTCTTTTTCTCAGTTCTGTCTTTGCTAAATTTCCAGCTATCGTATAAATCCAGGTGGAAAATTTTGCAACTTTTTGATATGCTGTTCTATTGCGGTAAACTCTCAAAAAAGTTTCCTGGACAAGGTCTTCTGCCTCTTCTGTGTTGCCCAGAAACCTGAATATAAAATTCAATAACTGATTTTTATACCTCTTTACGATTAAATCAAAAGCATAAAGATCACCATTTTGAAATCGCTCTATTAAATCCTCGTCAGTTGGACGATTACCTTTTCCTTCACTTGCCATTAAATTGTCCTTACAGAAATTTTAACCTGATCTGAATCCTAAAAGTTCCCGAAAATAAATTCGCACTATAATATTACATCTAATGCTTTTTATTGTAATGAATTTTGAAACCTTTTTAACCACGAATTACACTAATTACACGAATTAAAATATATATTCAATTAGTGAAAATTCGTGCAATTAGTGGTTCAATTTCTTTTTACAAACTATAGCGCTATTTCCCTTTTATCAAATTATACAACAACAACTCCATCACCAGTTTCTGTGGTTGATAGCTGGTTTTGAGATGATAATCCGCTGTTGTTAAATGTTGAAAAGCCTGTCTTAACTGCTCTGCCTGGTAATTATTCGCCTGGCTTTTTATTCTATTTACGAAAAAAGTATTTAATCTTGTTATTGCCGCTAAATCTTGTACCGTACTTTTTTTTAAACGGATGCTCTCTTTGATTTTCATTAAATTTGAAACATGACGCGTTAACTGAACAATCACACCGGTCGGTTTTTCTCCCCTGTCCAACATATTAGTTAAAATTGCAATGGAGCGGGGAAAATTTTTATTTCCCACGGCGTCACACAACTCAAAAACACTGTTCTGTTTAGAGATGCTGGTAACACTTTTTATGTCATCCAGCGATATTCTCGTTCGCGGTTGAATGTTAATCAAGACTTTTTCTAATTCATTCACCATATTGAGCAAAGAGTTTCCCACCTGTGCTTGCAGTAATTGAATCGCCTGAATATCAATATCAACTTTTTTTGATTGAAGATAATTTCTGATCCAGGGAGAAATTTCGTTTTCATAAAGTTGACGGCAATTCACCGGCAGCGAATTTGATATTATTGCGTTTATCCCTTTCCCGGTTAGCGCTTTTTTGCCGGACTCTAAAACTAAACATGTTGAAGAAGAAGGTTTGGAAACATATTCCGCTAATATTTTTAATGATGATTGTTTGTAAAAATCGACATCTTTCACAACAATTATTCTTCGATCAGCCATCATAGGATATGACTGTGCAATATCGATCACATTTTCAGCATCTACACTGCTCGCGTAAAACAAGTCAAAATTAAATTCTTTTGTTGCAGGTTCCACAGCCACATCTATTATTTTATCTATCAATGAATCGTGAAGATATTTTTCTTCTCCAAAAATAAAATAGACGGGAGCCAGGTTTTCTTTTTTTAATTGCTGATTTGCCTGTAAGTAAGAGATGGCTGTTTTCTTTTTTTGTGTTTGTGCCATAATATCGTATTACCAGTTGAATCCTTTTTTTGCACTAAAGTATTAAAACATGTGCAGTTACCTTATTATTTTTAAATGAAACATCCGCCTGGGCAGACGCAAAAGTTTTTGAATAGATATGAAATTTGATGATACACAGAGATTCTGGATGCTTGATTCTGGTTACTGGATACACCCATCCCCAGCATCGCTTCAAATTCTAATTAGAGTCTGTTCATTACATAAATTTACAATTTCTAATTGCAGTTCACTGCGCTGGGATAGAAGTTTGTATCATTCTCCATTGTATAACTCAATTTTTAACTGTATTTTTTCTGTTTTTGTCTCTGTGCTCTCTGTGACTCTGTGGCTGAATAGTTACTTTTTATTAATATTATACTTTTACCGACCTGTTAATTACATCATCCCAGCTTTGCGAATCAGGCAATTGCGGTTTTATTAATTTGAGAAAGGCTTTCTTTTTTCGCTTGTTCTCAAATTAGCGAATTTAATATAGGATTTTTGGGGGAATATTGCAAGGAAAAAACATTGATTTATTTTTCTGTTACAAGATAAATCGAATGATTTATAGTTTTTGAAATTTCCATTGATTTTTAAACATTTTTTTATATTTAATTACAGGTATAAAAATAAAACAGAGGTTTTAGATGCAAACCATTCCTGGAACAATTGAAAATTGCTTTAAATTATTGCTATGGTCAAACTCACAGCAAATGATCAAAAGCCCTTATCATTTTTTAGCCTTCCATCGATATAGTCAAGTGCAATTTCCAAAACATGATCAATTCTTTTTGATTCAATCAAAAACTCCCTGATTATTTCCAGGTATTTTCTTTCCCTAATCCGGTGAAAAGTTGGTATAAAATTAATATCATAAATCCAGCTTATTTGAAGCAGTCTGAAATCGTTAACACATCGTATTTGGTTAACATCAACAAGTTTCCCGGAAATCAAATTTTTACATGCATCATCAGAAAAATCATTCGTATCTGGTAATTCAAAAACAATAGCGCCATTTTCCTCGCCGGTTTTATTTTGATAGTAGTCTGTCACTACTTTCCAAATATCAAGCTTATCAGCATCGCGGAGCAACTTTGTGTAGAACAAGCATTGTTCGGTTTCATCAACCGGCAATTCTTTTCGATTATGATAAGACACGGCTTTTTCAATGAGCGATCGTTCTTCTGCCTGCATATTTTTTAAAACCTGGTTTTTGTTAAGAACCTTAACACCAAGTTCTGCATGATTTTCCGATTTCATATCCAGGTAAGTGCGGTATTTTGTGTATTGCTCAAATCTACCCACATCATGAAACAGCGCCATCGCTTCGGCTAAACACAATTGTCCTTCATTTAATTGTAGTTCTTTTCCAAGCCCAACAATTTCCTTACAAACCCGTTTTGTATGCTCCAGTTTCAGCGCTAAATTCTTGCTAATATCCTTATCATCAGAATCGAATTCTTGCACGTAATTTGTGAACCACATTTTTAGTGACTCAAGTTCTTTTGTTTCCATTAATGATTTATTTCCTTTCCACATTTAAAAATTGCCCTGCATGTTTATACAGGGCATTTCGAGTAATTATAATCATTGCGAAGTTTTGACAGGATTACAGGATTGTACAGGATGGAACGAAAAAATATTATTTTGAACATATTTACATCAAGATACAATTTTTTTGATCTATCCAAACAGTAAATTAGCACAAAGAAAGCTCCAAAAAACATCCCGTTTATCCGAAAAATCCTGTAATCCTGTACATTTTTTTTCTTGATGCTAATTACAGCAGAAGGATCAGATTAAAAAATTGTTATTTCTGTACCTTCACTTTATCTTTATGCACATACCCTTGTTTTCCACCCAATAATTTAATTAGGTACCAATTTCCTTCCTTTTTCAAAACAGTAAATCTAACACCGCCGGGGACTTTTGCTACAACTTCGCTCGCCTGATCCGGAGTTGAAAAAACAGCGAACCGCTGCTCTCGTTTTCCCTTTATCTCCACTTTTTTAGCAATGATTTCAATCTTATCTTCTGCCGGCAAAGTGAAATCATGTTTTTGAATCATTACGCCCATTTGGGCTAAAGCTCCAGAAAATTGTGCACTCTTTTCTGTCCTTTCAACAGCTTTTTTATATTCTTTTTCATTTTTTAGCTGTTGCGCCATTTCATAAAATTCATAAGCCTCCTGAAAATTACCAACACATTCGTTCAAAATGCCAAGGTTATAAATCATTTTCGGGTTGTACGAATCTTGCTCATAAATCTTATTGTAAATGAAATAAGCTTCATCAATTTTGAGATCTTCAGCCAACTTTGCAGCTTTATCAGCATTGCTCTTAAATTTTTTCGTTGTTATTTTTTCCAACTCAAAACTTTGTAATTCATAATAGGGAGAAAAATAATTTGCTATTTTCGGCACTAATTCTTTTAACCCATCG
>JACKQG010000116.1_pt1 | contig 46096 bp, 41 predicted proteins | sample 8237621 | NCBI WGS metagenome assembly JACKQG01 (sample SAMN15677084, study PRJNA649215) | marine metagenome | biome: marine; feature: Black Sea; material: saline water; isolation source: suspended particulate matter (SPM) from the Black Sea western gyre | collected 2013-06-09/2013-06-10 | depth... | reverse complement strand
CGAAAGGCGTTGATTGCGGCTAAACGGAAACTGGAAACCATGGAAAAAATAAAAACCAAGCGCCTCAGGGAGCATGAGGCAAAATGGTCCAGTCAGGAGCAGAAGGAATTGGACGAGTTGATGATCCGGGGCGGGGGCGGTGAGTTGCGGGTGGATTATGCGTAGCCTATGAAGAAACTGATCGTCCCAATTATCTTTGCTCTCCTGATAGTCGCAGGAATCGCTGCTGCGACCCATTTCTGGGTTATGCCGGTTTTGGAGAAATATGCGAAGGACAAAGCTGATGCCATGGTTCAAGCAGGGGCGGAACTTCATGAGGTGACGCAGGAACACGCCGAAACCCCGACCATAAGATTCGACGACCCTGAAACAACCCCGGAAGAAAGTCGCTTAAGCGCTGAAACAATCCAAAGCATGGTCGCATCAGGCTCGATGACGTTCGACAATCCCGATGTGCATACCCTCATGCTTGAACTGCAGAGGCGTCTGGAGAATGTGCAACGACGCGAGGATCGCATTTCCAAAATCGAGACAGAGTTGAGCTTGAACTGGAATAATCTGTCCAACCTTACTAACGAGATTGCCCAGGCCCGCACGAATCTTAGCGACAAACTTCTGGATGCCGTTGATTTGATCAGGCGGACACAGGAGGACGGTTACCGGTCACGTGCGCAAGTGCTCACCAATATGCCTCCGGCCGACGCAGTGACTACTTTGCGACAGGTCGCGGATTCCAAGGAGATCGCCAAGCTGCTTTTCCTGATGGGGGTAACGGAACAAGCTGCATTGATCAGCGAGTTGAACAAGGGGCCTGAGGAAGACCAGAAACTGGCTTCGGATATACTCAAGGAGTTTAACAGAATCGGCTTGGAATCGGCAGGGGAGGAGCAAGCTCCATGAAATTGGAACTCACTCTGCCTTCACAAGCCAAGTCGGGGTTGAATACAGACCTCGGCTTATCCAGTTCGGCGCAGAGAAATGCCGGCAAGGGCAAGAACCCTTCTTTTCTGCAAATCCTTCGACCGAAGACAGGGATGAAGGCCAACGCCGTGCCACCAAGCGGGAAGGCGTTGGCCGTTGCTGGGAGGCCTGTTGCTGTTGGCCAAGGAGAATCGAAAGCGAAAGCCACAGGAACGGCGCTTAACGATGCAGTGCCAACGGGCTCAAAAAAGGAGTCGCGTAAAGCGTTGAACAAGCTTTATGGGGACATCGCGGCACGCGCCGGCCAAGCGCAGAAAAAGACAAAAAAGCAATCCAAGGATTATTCCGTGCCAACCGTTCCGCTTGGCCAAGCGCTGGAGCAGGCCCCCTCGAAAGCGGCTGTCCTTTCCCTAAAGACACAACCCGGGATCGTGTCGGGCAACTTGGCCAAGCCGACACTTCTCAATGTAGCCAGTGGACAAGCGGAGAAGGGATCCCGGATATCAACCGCAAGAGGGTCGTCAACGCCCATTACCAATGAAACCGCAATCGGCAACCTGAAGAATGGGGCGGTAAACGCCGCCAACAAAGAAAACAACCCTCTGTCAACAGGGAAAATTGTCGAGAAAACGAAGACAAGCACTCACCTGCCATCTGTTGGGCGCATACCGGGCAACCGAGTGGCTGATGCTGAGACTGAGAAAGTACAGAATTTTATCGCTGCCATCCCAAAGACTGAAAGCAAGTCGGGAGGAGATGGTTCATGCGTCAACGAAGGCTCGAAGGGTACCAATCCATCCGTGGATGGTGTGGTGAACGAGGGGCGTAAGATATTAGGAAAAACAAACGACACGCGTGTCGGTATTCCTGTCAGTGAACGCAGAACCAAGGCCACGACAACGACTCAAGTTTCACTGCCTAGCCCGATCACGGTTAAAGGATCTATTTCTCCGAATGGGAAATTCCAGCCCACATCTTTAACCCGATCGCGTGATATTCACAATACCGTTTCGAACCCGGGCGAACAGAACAGATCGCTCGTCACGACAACCAAGCCACAGCTTGCTACCTTGGGCATCATCGCCCAACCTAAGCGGAATGAGAATACAACGCCGCTTGGCCAAGCTAGGGGAGGGGGTTCGTCGCTGGCGCGATTCAATGAGTCAATGGTTGATACCAGATCCGAGGAGATCAAATTACCTTCGAGCGAAGGTGGATTGAAGCACGGATCGCATAAGACCCAGGCCCAGTTGAAGTCGCAATTGCCTCAAAACCCGCAGCAACTTCACAAAAATAATCTACCCCAACCGTCAAAGTCCCTGTCGGGTGGCGTTGGGAATAAACATGATGCACTTGCTCAATCTGACAATCAAAACCCATTATCAATTAAACAGACGATCAAAGGTGATTTATTTCATCGTGAAAATTCCGTAACAAGTAAGGCATCTGTACCAACTTCACTTGAACGCATCCTAACGAATAATAGGTCCTCGGCTCCTAACACTCCTTATCCCGTCAGGGAAACGCACCGGCGAACGAATGGTTTAACAGTTCAGAAAACAGAGGGGCACTCACTCCACAGTATATCAACGCAACATACTGCTTACCAAACGGTTGCAGCATTAAAGACTCTCTCGGTTTCAAAGGTATTACTCCCGGTGTCAACGGGAGAAAAGCAGAAGAAAACCGCCGCGATCAAATCCAAGCCAGCTAAGCGCCATCGCGAGTTGACTCATACTGCGATTGCAAAGAAGCCGGCTAAATCTTCCATCGCTCATGCCAAGGCAGAAAAAGGAGTTACCAAGGCAGTTGCCGGTGGCATGGAAGATGCTTTTTTAAAACTGGACATGAATTTGGCTCGAAGAATGGAGCAGCCTGGCAACCCGAGGCAGAATTTGCCTTATGGGGATCTGATTGCTTCTAAGGAAGTCAGGAATCATGCGTCAGTCGCTGCGGAAATGATCGAGGCAGGGCGTTCAGACCTGAGTCATATCAAGGATTTTACGATTCGAAATGATTTTGCCAACCGGTTAAATCAAGCGGACGTTGAGTTGCAATCGCTTCAAGCCAAATCGACTCAATCGAAAGGGCAAACCTCAGTGAACGCCATTGTCTACCGTCAGGTCATGAGTGCTGTGGAGACATTTCGGGGGATGAGAACGAGTCGTTGGGCTATGACCATTGAGCCGTCTCACGATCTTCGCATCCAGTTGGATCTTCGAATGTCGGATTCACAGCTTGTGGTGCAGGCCAAGTTAGAGCGCGGGGCCCAGGCTGTTCTTGGAAGCGGTTGGAGCGAGCTTCAGGCTTCCTTGGCGGAAAAGGATGTAGACTTGAGGTCTTTGATAACCGCCAACCCAAAAGAGGGTCACAGCGATATGTTCAGCGGGAAGAACGGCCGCCAGTCAGGGGGCGCAAAACAGGATGACGAGTCGTGGTTCTCTGAGGAATTGAGCGAATTGCTGGCTGAATTTGAGAAAGAGGCGCAGGAGCCAGGGAAGGCCAAGCGGAACAGAAGAAAAGCAAGGATGGCAGAGACCAATTTTGAAAGCTGGGCTTAGATTATGATTCCAGGAATCAGTCCCAACAGTAACGTTAAGTATAGTCCGCTGGAAAGCGGGAATCAGATTGAGTACCGTTCAGCGAAGAAGGTTCTGGATCAGGACGATTTCCTCAAGTTGCTGATCACGCAGTTTTCAACACAGGATCCACTGAACCCCGTTACGGACACCGCCTTCATCTCCCAGATGGCGGAGTTTACAACTTTGGAAAACGCCAAGGAAACCCAGTCGGAGATAACTAGGTTAAGACAGCAAAGCGCCAACCAAGAGGCCATCTCCATGATTGGGAAGCAGGTAGAACTGCTTACGGGAGATGACGGTGACATCACTTTTGGAACAGTGAGCAAGGTGCTCATCGATTCTGATGGCCCGAAGTTGGTCGTGGATGGTTATCCGTATGGCGTTGACAAGGTTGTCGCGATTAGGGATGCGGTATCTTACTCGCAGGAATCCCCCGAGCAGGAGGGATCCGGGCAAAACACCCAAAAAAGTTTAGGCAAATAAAAAACATAAAACTCATATGATTCGATCACTTAATATCGGCGTTGGGGGAATTCGCAATTTCCAGACCAGCTTGGATGTTATAGCAAACAATCTGGCCAACCTGAATACGGTGGGATTCAAGGGAGGGAGGGTTGATTTCGCTGAGGCCCTGACGCAAACCGTCCGTCCATCCACCCCTGATGAGGGCAATACGAGTGGCAGCTCAAGCGTTGCCGTGTCCAACGGTGTGGCGACTAACTCAGTCACAACGATCTTTGGTCAGGGTGCCATCAACCAGACTGGGAAAATCACGGATCTTGCCTTGGCAGGAGACGGGTATTTTGTGCTTAAGAAATATGGAACAGAATCAGTCGGAAGCAACAAGACTGTTGATGACGGTGGTTTAGGGGCACAGGGGATTGCACAGCCGGATTCCAGTGACAAAGGAGCTCCGGGGGGTATTTCATATGCAACGAGGGCGGGTGATTTTCGATTGGATAAGAACGGCAATCTTGTCAACAACATGGGAATGCGGGTTCAGGGGATTTCAGATTACATCAACAACCCTGGAGAAATTGGAGACATCAAGTTTGATCGTGGTGAATTCATGGCATCGGTGGACGTTTTGAGGGGCTCAACTGACAACAAGACGATCGTCATGGCCAAGACGCATGGTTTTAAGACCGGGAATATCGTTATTTTTAAGTCCGACGGGGAGATGCCCGGAAACGATCTTCAGGAAGCCACTCCTTACTACGTGAGGGTCGTGGATGATAACAAGCTTCTGCTATACCCCGATTTACATACAGCATCCACGGATACGACACAGGGGCATGAACTGGCCAAGAGCGTTCCGGCTGACGAGGTGACCATCACCGGGATGAGGATCATCAAAAAGCTGGCTTCATACGAGGGGGTTCACACGACCGGAATCAATGAGGAGAACACCATTAGTTCGGACACATCTCATGGCTTGAAGGACGGAGATAATGTCCGCTTCTATATCCCCAACTCTATAAGCATCCTGCCCGGTTCAATGGCGGAAGTGACTCCGGGTACATGGTCGATTGAAGTCGATGCCAAGGACTATCTGACATCGATGTCAGCAGGGAAGGTGTTGAACTTTGGCACTGGCAAAGAGTTCGTCATCGAGTCCGTTACACCGTCTTCCCCCGCGCCCGGAGATTCCCCGACCAAATATGTCATCACAGGGTCGGTTGCGGGAAGAACGCCAGCGCCGAGTTTGGCAGCGGAAACCAAGTTCACGATGGCGCCGCTAATGTCCCTGGTAACAACCGTCGATATCGATAATATGGCATCGACCGGAACGGTTGATGAGTGGTCCTTTGACTTGGATGCAGCGGACTTTTCTTCACTGGCACCTATTCAAGCCGGTACTGTGCTAAACATGGGGGTAGGCAAGGAGTTGCGCATCGTCTCAATTGAGGCAGATGTTCCGCTGCCTGGTCGGATAAAACTGACCGGTTCCGCTATCCTCGCCGGTGCGGATTTGAGCGCCATGAACCGACTCAGTCATGAGGGATTCACGCCGTTGAGCAATCTCGATGACCAGGACTCTTCTGGTGGATTCAGCCAGACGTTCTTTGTTAGCGTCAAGGGTGAAAAAAGTTTCACCATTCACAACTCATCGGAGGATGCCTTTTCGCGGACTCGTGCCGTAAAGATCGACAGCGGATCCCTGTACAATTCATCAATCGTCAAGGTTGCTGTCACGACGACAGCGCAGATCCAGAATGTGAATGTGGATACCGCCGGGCGGGTGAATGTCATGCTGACAGACGGGACGCAATACACGCGCGGCCAAATACTACTCCGTAAATTTACCAACCAGCAGGCCTTGGACAAGGAGGGAGGCAACATGTACTCAAACCTTGAGAATGCAGGCGTATCGGAATGGAGCACCCCGGGAAGTGACGGGTTTGCGCGGATTGAGTCTGGCGCGTTGGAGTTGTCGAATGTGGATGTTGCCAGGGAGTTTTCCAAGTTGATCTCGACGCAGCGTGCTTTTCAGGCGAACGCTCGGATGGTATCGGCCAGCGATCAGATTCTCCAGGAACTTCTTCGGTTGAAACGATAAGACTAAACACTCATAATCTAGCTGCTGCTTGATTGTGGGCGGCAAGATTCCTGAAAAATGGCAGAACCAAATCCACAGCCCGAAGCAGAGGCAACACCTGCTGCGCCATCGTCGAAAGGCGGTACCATCATGGGACCGATCGTCGCCGCAATAATAATCGTAGCGGGTATCGCGGGGGTTTTCAGGTTCATGGTAGTGCCGGCGTTAAAGCCTCCTGAAACGAAAACGCCGACAGATTTAACCGATAATGCTCACAAGGCGGACTCAGGAGCGCATGATGATTCTCATCAAGGGGGTGGGGAGGCGGCTAAAGTCCCATTCGAACTGGGGGAATCAATCCTTGTTAATATTAAGGGTGAAAACAACAAGGTGTTAAGCGCGAAAGTGGGTTTTCTATTAAGAACTACAATTACTGGTACACATGTAGAAGACGATGTAAAAATACTGGAAACGCATTTGGGCAAATTCAAATCGATGCTCGTTGCTGCAGCGCGCGGTTATTTTGTTGAGTTAAACGAGAATGACCTGGAAGCTCCGGAAGATGTTCATCGGCAGCAGTTGAAGATCAAATTAAAATCCACCTTCTATAAGATTCGCAGCTATGATCACGCGTTGCTCAGGATTCTAACAGAGGATCCTGTGGAGGAGGTTTATCTGCCTTACTTTACACACCAATAAGGTGTAACTTTACAATGGTCGCCCCTGAAACCATGGATGATGCATCAGAAACCGGCCCCGAAGGGTTGGTTGATGTTTTTCGTTATCGCGGTGAGAAGATCGGGTTGCCCGAAGAGGCGATTATACCTTATACTTTTGGGCAAGCGGCCAGTCTGTCTTCGTCAGATCTTCATCGGTTTCGCACGCATAATGCTGCCGTTGCCCGTGCGATGGCAGCGCGACTGTCGTTGTTTGTCCGTGCCGAGTTTTCCATGGAGTTGGAGGAAGTCTCGACCATGACTTTCCAGAAATACACGGACAATGCTCCAACTCCGTGCCATCTGGTGTTGTTCAAGGTGGAACCGCTGCAGGGCATCGGTGTTCTGGACTTTGCTCCTTCACTGGGATTGGTGCTGACCGACCGCATGCTCGGTGGGGTTGGGGCCATGGTTGATCCGGATCGGCCGTTACGTGAAGTCGAGCAATCCCTTATAGACCAAGCCTCACGAATTCTGCTTCAGGAGTGGGTGGAGAATTGGAAAACACGTGAACTGCTTTTGCCGCGTTTGTTGGGTTTCGAAAACAACCCAAAATTCTTGACGATCTGTGATCCTGATGAAGAGGTGAAAGTGTTAAAGTACACCGCTACGATGGGGGATGTGTTTGACCGGGTTCAACTTGTACTCCCTGTGAAAATGAGCGAGCCATTGATTCAACAACTGACGGCAGACACCGATGTTAAGAAGAAGGACGCTGCCAGCAAGAAGAGTCTGATGCCCACATGGAACACAGCCTACGACGGGGTCAAGTTGCACGTTTCCGCTGTATGGGATGACGTTGAAATGCTGAGTAGGGACCTCTTGAATTTCAAGGTGGGCGACTTCCTGCCGTTAAAATCTGATTCGTTTGACAGGGTAGAGGTTCGACTGGCTGATCGCCCGAAGTTTATCGGGCGGCTCGGGAGTGCGGCCAAAAGATCGGCTGTGGAAATCACAAAGTACATTGGAAAATAAATTAAACCTTCGTCATGCCGCCGACTGCTGAAAATCAAAACACCATGGAGTTCCTGCTCGATGTCCCGGTGAAACTCACTGTGGAACTGGGCAACTGTGAAATGACCATGAAGGACCTGTTGCAGTTGGGGATTGGTGCCGTTGTGCAACTGGACAAGCTCGCGAATGACCCAATTGACATATTTGTTAACCAGAAACTTGTGGCGCGAGGGGAGATCGTCGTTGTCGAGGATAATCTCGGCATAAAAATCACTGAAGTTTCAACCGGGAGCACCCAAGCGGCGGAGGAGTCGCCGGCACCCGATTCTGCCGAAGAGGTGACGTGATGCCGGCTTGGCGGTTATCCGCGGTCTCGGTGGTTGCACCTGTTTTTCTTCTCATGAGACTTGATGCAGGGGCGAGTTCGGGAGGCGTTGAGGTTGGCAACACTTTGGGGGGGAGTGTCTTGGCGGCGGGCTCGGGCCTTGGGTTGGAATCGTTGGTGCAACTTATCGGGATGTTGCTCCTGGTTCTTGGCCTGTTTGCGGCGTTCGCGTGGGCTGTAAAGCGGTGGAGATTGTTGCCCCAGTTGCGTGGCGCCCAAAATCGCCTGCAAATCCTCGAAGTCCGATCCCTTGGCCAACGCAACTCCCTCATGGTGGTTGGTTATGAGGAGCAGCGGTTTTTAATCGGGACAAGCAACGCTGGACTCAAACTGATCAGCCAACTGCCAGAGGAAGAAAACTCCAACGGCCAAGCGGACGGTGAAGATGCTGAAGGGCCCGTAGGCGAGGGGGCTGAAGCGAAGGAACCCAGAGCCGGCTTTTTGTCTGGGATGAACCGTCACATCGGAAAGGAGGGTGCTTGACACTCCGCTTGGCCAAGCGACCGTTATCCACTCTCCTCTTCCGCAGGAGCGCTAGGGGATGCGCACGACTGTTGCTCTTGGGGTTGCTGTTCTGGGTTGGCGAACCAAGCGTTCAATCCCAAACGACGGCAACCAACAACCTTGGTTTCAATCTTCAACTGCCCGACAACCCGCAGGAATTTGACTTAAGTATTCGCATTGTCATCTTCTTCACGCTCTTGGCGATCGCGCCGTCGCTCATGATCATGATGACCTGTTTCACGCGGATTGTGATTGTCCTGTCATTCTTGCGCACGGCACTCGCGTTACAGCAGGCTCCAAGCAACCAGTTGCTAATTGCATTCTCTCTGTTTCTGACTTTTTTCATCATGGGACCGGTATTTGAGGACATAAACGAATCGGCAATGACTCCGTATTCTGACGGGCAAATCACAAGTCAGGAAGCCATCGACATTGGCGTGGATCGGATGCGCACGTTTATGCTGAAACAGACACGTCCAAAGGACGTGGAGTTTTTCCTGGGTCTTGCCCGCGTAGGCCCAACAACACTCGACAATGTGCCCTTACGAGTGGTGATCCCCAGTTTTATCCTAAGCGAGATGACGACTGCCTTTCAAATGGGTTTTTTCCTGTTTTTACCATTTATCTTGATCGATTTTGTGGTGGCCATTGTGCTGATGAGTCTTGGCCTGATGTTTCTCCCGCCCACCATGATATCGATGCCGATGAAGCTGTTGTTGTTTGTGTTGGTGGACGGGTGGACGCTTCTGGTCCGATCATTGGTGGATAGTTTCAATTATTGACTGCTAGCATGAACGTTGACCAAGCAATCGATGTGGTGAAAAATCTGATGATGCTATGTCTCAAGATGTCGCTGCCATTGTTGCTGTGCGCAATGACCATCGGCCTGTTGGTCAGTTTTTTTCAAGCCATCACGTCATTGCAGGAACAAACGCTGACCTTCGTGCCGAAGGCGATGTTCATGGTTGTGATTTTCGTTGTTCTGTTCCCGTGGATGACGAACACCATGCTCGATTACACGACCGAGATGTTCAACGCGATGAGCCAAATGGCACCGTAACCGGGCTTGCCGGTTGACTGTTCTGTTGTGGAGTATCTTCTGCTAGTTTTTCTGATGTTTCTTCGGTTTGGTGGGTTGATGCTGATCTTCCCACTTTTTATTATGGCGCGAATACCAGTCAAGGTTCGCATGGCCATGGCGCTGATGATTGGCGTGGTATTAGCAGGCTATATTCCAACCGAACTGAACTGGCGTGCCGTTGGGATGGGGGAGATGGCAAGTATCGTGTTTTTTGAACTATGCTCAGGCGTGTTGATGGGGTTGGTTTGTCGAATGGTTTTTTATGCACTGGAAATCGCCGGCCTGCGTATTTCTACTGATTCCGGGCTTTTTATCACGATGAATTTTTCCGGCATGGAGGGGATTCCTCAGCAGGCTCCCAGCATTATTTTATTCCTTCTGGCAAGTATAATGATGGTCGCAATGGAACTCCATTATTTCATCATTGAAGCGGTGCAAACGAGCTATCAATTTTTGCCGATAGGCGGGGGTCAATTTCATGGTGGCATCATTAATCACCTTGGAGATTTGATCGGAAAGGTCTTTCTCATGGGGGTAATGATTGCTGCCCCGGTCATGACGATCGGTTTTATGATCAATTTTATAATGTCCCTACTGGGTAGGGCCGTGACAAGAATTAGTGTTTTTTCGGAGAGTTTCTCCATTCGACTAATCTGCGGGATTGGCGTTTTCGGCGCAACAATTGCTGTCATGGCTGAGTACATTGCGAATTTTATTCGCACGATACCGAACAGTTTGGTGATCACGGCCCGCATTTTTGCGGGTCATTGAGGAGAAACCACCCTTTTCGTGCAGTTCTGGGATGGATCGGCGACTATTCCGGGGCTCATAAGGGCGGCCAATAGTGTTATGGCTCAAGACAGCGATACTGGCGAAAAGACCGAAGAACCAACTGGGAGACGGATGTCTGATGCGACTTCCGAGGGGAAGATCGCCAAAAGTACAGATATCAACACCGTGGTGTTGTTGGCTACAGCCTTGTTTCTCTTAACATTGCTGGGGGGGAAGATTTGGGAGAGTTTGCAGGCGTACCTTGTTCACATCTACCGGGATTTGGGCAACTTAACAATGTCACCTGGTTCCCTAAAGGGGTACTTGACGGGATTCTTCCAAGTATTGGGTGACATCGTGTTTCCGTTCATGATTGCTGTGTTGTGCGCAGGAGTGCTGGCAAGCGGAACACAAACCAAGTTTGCATTAACTCCAAAGGTGATCCAGTGGAACCTGAACAAATTCAACCCAATCAGTGGGTTCCGCAAAATATTCAGCTGGAAATCGTGGGGTGAATTCCTGATCAACTTTCTGAAACTCTCATTTATCGTTGCCTTGGTGATCAATGTGGTCTGGGAGGTGATAGGGCACCCAATTTTTCATCATGCTTCCTACTTAGGCCAGGTTCTGACTTTTATCGTTGATGCAGGACTGAGCCTGCTAAAAAAGGTTCTTTTAGCCATGATCGTGATCAGTGCACTGGATTATGCGTACCAATGGTGGCGCACACGCGAAGGCCTGAAAATGAGCGTGAAGGACGTCAAGGACGAGACGAAGAACCAGGATGGTGACCCCCATTTTAAAGGTGAGCAGCGAAAGCGCCGGGTAGGGATGATGCAAAAATCAATTTGGGAGGAGGTGCCCGAGGCCGATGTGGTGGTAACAAACCCAACTCACCTGGCCGTTGCATTGAGGTACGATCGCGAGACGATGAAGTCGCCAAAGATTGTTGCCAAGGGGGCAAGGTATAATGCGCTGATGATTCGGGAAATCGCTGAGAAGAATGGTGTTCCATTGGTTGAGAACAAACCATTGGCTCAAATGCTATTCAAATTTGGTCGCGTCGGAAAAGAAATCCCGTTCCAGTTGTTCACGGCGGTTGCGGAAATTCTTGCATACGTATACAGGACCAACCGTTTCCGCTATTTCAAACAGGGCAGGGAGGTGCCTGCATAAGTCATGGCGGGGGAAGATAAAAAGATAAAAAGAGTCTGGGACTTCAGCGATCTCGCGCTGGTGTTCTTTATGTTTGGTACCCTTCTGGTGCTGATCATTCCTGTCCACCAGATCATGATGGACATGCTGCTTGGAGTCAGCCTGGCTCTGGCACTGCTGATTCTGCTGGTGATTTTGTTCCTCAGGAATCCTTCCGACTTTAGTGGGTTCCCAACGTTGTTGCTAATATTCACATTGTATCGACTCGGGCTAAATGTCGCGTCGACGCGCTTGATTTTGTCCGAGGCTGATGCTGGTGACCTGATCGATGCCTTTGGGGAGTTTGTCGTCAGCGGGAGTTTTGTCGTTGGAATCGTAATCTTCCTGATTCTCACCGTGATCAATTTTGTCGTGATCACCAAGGGGGCGGGGCGCATAGCCGAGGTGGCAGCCCGCTTCACGCTCGATGCCATGCCCGGCAAGCAACTGTCCATCGACGCTGAGTTGGACAAGGGGTACATCACGGTGGAAGAAGCGCTCGAAAAACGCCGAGCCCTGCAGCAGGAGGCTGATTTCTACGGGGCAATGGACGGTGCCAGTAAATTCGTGCGGGGGGATGCCGTGGCTGCCATCCTCGTCACACTCGTGAATATCGTTGGTGGGTTGGCCATCGGTGTTTTTCAGAATGGCATGCCGGTCGCTGAGGCTCTGGAAACGTATACACGACTGACCATCGGGGATGGTCTTCTTTCACAGGTTCCGGCGATTATTACGTCCACGGCGGCCGGTGTTCTTGTGACCCGTGCGGCATCACGACAGGAACTTGGCCAAGACTTGGGCAAGCAGTTGTTTTTCTCGCAGCGCGTCATGGCCATTCTTTGCGGCACCATGGTCATCATGTCTATTGTCCCGGGATTCCCGATGTTGCCGTTCCTTGCGTTGGCTTCTTTGTTTGGCTTCTTTGTATACGGGTTGAGGGAGGATGGAGTGCTCAGGAAGGCTTACGATGAAATGGGCAAACAGGATGCGATGCTCGGTAAGAAGGATGACGCCAAGAAGGAGGCCGCAGCAGGCGGACCTGACGAGGCACTTGAGAATCTCCTTCAGGTCGACACGCTGATGATCGAGTTGGGCTATGGCCTGGTTGGCCTGGCCGACCCAGCAAAGGGGGGTGATCTCCTGCAGCGGATAACCGGAGTGCGCAAAAGCTTCGCACAGGAAATGGGCTTTATCGTGCCATCGATTCGCCTGCGTGACAGCCTGCAGCTTGGCCCGAATCAATACCAATTTCTTCTGAGGGGTCAGGTGATCGCCACGGGCGAGGTGATGCCGGGGCATTGGATGGCGATGAACACCGCGAACAGTTCCGTGGTTCTCAAGGGGGTGCCGACGACCGAACCGGTGTTTAAGCTGCCCGCCACCTGGGTTGATGAGGTCGAGCGGCGAAACGCCGAGATGGCCGGTTACACGGTTGTTGATGCCTCGTCCGTCATGGTGACTCACTTGAGCGAGTCGGTGCGCCGGCATTCCTACCAGATTCTCACGAGGCAGGATGTCCAGGTACTGATGGACAATCTCAAGGACGAACATCCTGCACTGATCAATGAACTGATTCCGAACATGCTCAACATCGGGCAAATTCAAAGGATTCTTCAAAACCTGTTGGCCGAGGTGATCCCGATACGAAATCTTGTGGGAATACTCGAGCGTGTTGCAGATCACGCTGCGGCAACCAAGAACCCGGATGAGCTCTCCGAGCAGGCACGGCGAGTCTTGGGCTCGGAAATCGTCAAGCCGTTCCTTACAGATGAAAACGAGGTGCGCGCGGTCACGATGGAGCCTTGGCTGGAGGAGGAGATCGCAAAGGGTCTTCAAAAATCCGCGACCGAGTCGGTGCTTTACATGGAGCCCAAGCTCGCGCAGCACATGACGCATCATCTTGCAACCGCAGTTCAACCCATGATCGGGGCGGGCCAGCAACCGGTTGTGTTGTGCTCCACACAGGTGCGGCTTGGCTTGAGGCGTTTCTTTGCGGCCAATTTCCCGGAGATTGCCTTCATCGCCTACGAGGAACTGCCTCCGAAAGTGGCGATCCAATCCACAACGGCCATTCCAGGAATGCCGTAAGTTGAATGAATCATATCAGGCGATACACAGCGCAAAACGCGAAACTGGCTCTTGAAGAGGTGTACAAGGCGCTTGGCCCGGATGCGGTCGTCGTGAACATTCGAAAGGTTCCTAAAGGGGTGTTTCAGGGTATGTTTCAGGCGCCTAAAGTTGAAGTCAGCGCATTGCTGCCTGCAGCGCAGCAGACCGCGCCTCGCCAAGCCGAATCTCAGGTGCCGCTTGAACGTTCGATTCAGAACATCCAGCCGGGCTCGCAGGCCCAGCCCAGTCTCGGGGCCGGTAACGGATCGCGATTGGACTTGGTGGACGATACACCGATTGAAATCCCAAAGCCAAGTTTGCCTGCTGAAGACAAGATTGTCCCTGTGCCTCCAAGGGTTCGGGCAAGCGAGAGATGGTCGGGGAAACAGGTCTTGGAGAGCATCGGCATTCTCCCTCGGTACGTTGAGCGCTTGACCCGCTTGGCCAAGCGGCGCTTTCCACAATTTGAGGAAGCGTCCGTCAGCGACCAATTGGCCCACATCCGGTTCTGCCTGCTCGACCATTGGGGTGGGTTGCACGCCAAAGCCGAGAAGGGCAGCCGCTCAAGGAAACTCCTGATCGGCCCGCCCGGTTGCGGCAAGACAACTGCATTGTGCAAATGGATGACACAAACCGTCTTGGCCAAGCGCGAACCGGCTCGGGTCTGGCGACTGGACGCCCACTTGGCCAACACGGCGGAGATGTTGACTGTGCACGCGGAGATGCTTGACGTGCCGGTAGCCCGTTTGTGGAAGCCGGAAGAATTTGATGATTCGATCACGCATTTCATAGACGTGCCGGGCGTGATGCCAAGCGACACCGAGGGGATGAAATCCATTGTCACCTTGGCCAACGGGATACAACCTGCCGAATGTCTCCTCGTGCTCAATTCAGCCTACGAGTTGAGCCATCTAATCGGCTTGGTTCGATCCTTTGGCGAGATCCCGATTAACGGGTTGATCATGACGCACCTGGATGAAGAGACCGGGTGGAGCAAGCTTTGGAACCTCTCCCTAGCGGTTGACTTGCCGATCCTGTATTGCTCGGGAGGACAGGAGATGCCGGGGGATTTCGTGGAGACTAGGCCCAGCGACCTGTTCCACGCTGTCATGAAGCACCTGAAGCCGCACACCCCCCAGCGAACAGAATCCGAAGAGCTTAAGCGCCACGCTATCAGGTAATTACGGGCATTATCCCGCTACGCTCTTTCAGCGATCCCTTCGGGCTGATTGACCCGTCATTTGGCACTGCTCCTGCTCTGATTCAGCCAGATGAATGTGAGTTTGTATCAGGCCGCTGCGGCGATGGATGCCTCGTCGCGCTGGCAGGAGGCTGTTTCTGAGAACTTGGCTGAAGTCTCAAGGCCAGGTTTCAAGAAACATGAAATCTCATTTTCGTCCATGGTTGCGGGCAAGATGGAGAAGCCGGTCGAGTCGATTGTGACCACGACAAATGCAGCCGGTGACAAGGTGGAGTCGAGTGTGCTCGGTGAAAAAGCATTTGAACTCCCCAAGCCGAAATTATCGACCAATTTCCTGCAGGGCCCCGTCAACCAGACAAAGATCAAAACGGATATCGCACTTGTCGGGGGCGGATTCCTGCAGGTGCAGGATCAGCAGGGGAATACTTTTTACACGCGGGACGGAGAGTTGAAACTGCTGCAGACGGGGGAGTTGGTGACAAAGGAAGGCTACACCACTGGGTTGCAATTGAACGACCCCAATCAGTTGGAGTCATTGGTCATTGCGAAGAACGGAACCGCGAGCCAAGCCGGGGCGGCGGCGGGACAGTTGCAATTGGTGGCTTTCAATGATCCCGCCAAGCTGACCCGGATTTCGGGGGCTTATTTTCGAGCGGATGATCCCAGTGATCCGGGTGTGCCGGTGGGAAACCTGACGCCGACCGATGAGGGATTCACAGAGGTGGAGCATGGGTTCCTGGAGCAGTCCAACAGCACCTCCTTGTCCGAGATGACAAACCTGATCCGCTCCCTCCGCCATTTTGAAGCGAACCAGCAAGTGATTCGTGCGCATGACCAACGCCTTGGCCAAGCGATACAGGCTTTGACAAACACCCAGTAACATAACAGGAAAGACAAGAGATGATTAGAGCATTATACACTTCAGCATCGGGGATGAATTCCCAGCAGATGAACCTGGATGTGATTGCCAACAACTTGGCCAACGTCAACACGACCGGATTCAAGAAGAGCAAGATCGAGTTTCAGGATTTGTTGTACGACACCAAAAAAATTCAGGGAGCGGAAGCCGGGGACGGACAGTTGACGCCTGGCGGCATTCAGTTGGGGCACGGGTCCCGACCGGTTTCCACGAGCAAGGTCTTTACCACGGGTGAACTGGTCCAGACGGATGAGCGGCTGGATGTGGCCATTGCCGGCGACGGATTCTTCGAAGTTCAGTTGCCCGGAGGAGCTCAGGGATACACGCGCGATGGAAGTTTCAAGGTCAGTGCCGATGGAGCGGTTGTGACTAACGAAGGCTATCAAGTGGTCAATGCGATCCCCAACATCGGAGCTGAAGTTTCCAATATTGGAATCGCCAAGACGGGGGAGTACACGATGTTTGACCAGCAGGGGAACAACATCGGGGCCGGTCAGATCCAAATCACTCGTTTCATCAATCCAGGGGGTCTGCAGAACGTCGGCGGAAATGTCTACCAGGAAACACCGGCGTCCGGTGTGCCGGAGCAGGGCAACCCCGGGCAGAACGGTTTCGGCGAGTTGGCCCAGGGTTACCTTGAGATGTCCAACGTGAAGGTGGTCGAGGAGATGGTGAACCTCATCAAGGCGCAACGGGCTTATGAGGTGAACTCCAAGGCCATACAGGCCGCTGACGAGATGATGCAGCGCAGCAACAATATCAAGCGGTAACACCGGGTTGATGTAAACGGACGTGAGAACGCGATCACAACACCAAGCCTTGTTTCGGGCCTGCGTTTCTGCTGGTTTTTATGGCGTGCTGCTGGCGCTTGGCCAAGCGGAGGCGGCGTTCACACTGAAAGCCAGTTGCGAGGTCAGCAGGGATGGTGTGTACCTTTCCGACTTGGTTGAGTCAAGGACAGGGGAACCCATCCCGGCGATTATGATAGACACCTCTCCTAGTTGGGGGACGGTACGCAAATACTCATCGCAGAATCTGATTAAACTGATCAACGAGAAAGCGCAGGGCGTTGAGGTTGCCGGCGATGAGGGTGGCGAAGAAATCAGCATCTCTCGCAGCAGTAGGGTGCTGGGCTTGGGGGAGGTTTTGGAATCACTGCGTGTGGAATTGGTCAAGTCACCTGTTTTCAGCCAGGGGGAACTGGAACTGGAATCGATTCGCCCGTGGAAGACCCTGCTGGTGCCTGACGGCCCGGTGGAATTGAGGATGGTGACAAGAATCAGCTATCCGACATTCCAGACTTCGTTGAGATTTGAGTTGCTGGACGGAGGCGTTCCGTTCGGCGTCTTTTCAGCGCCGGTAAAGATGTCCATTTGGAAGGATGCCTGGGTGGCAAAAGACCAAATCACCCGTGGTGACGTGCTCTCGAAGGTTCAATTGGAAAAGCAGCGGGTAAACGCCATCAAGGTTCGGCAGGATCTGTGGGATGGAAATCCATCCGATGGGCGTTATTGGTTCCGAGAGAACATCTCCCCCGGCAGGCTGGTTTACAGTCGTGCCGTGGTGATGAAGCCGGTGGTGCGGCGGGGCAGCTTGGCCAAGGCGGTGGTGACCACCGGGCCGGTACGGGTCAGCACGAAGGTCAAGGTGCTGGAGGACGGGGCGCCGGGAGAGGCGGTTCGCGTGCAGAATGTCAGGACACGAAAGGAGTTAATAGGAGAAGTTTTGGATGAAAACACGATCAAAATCACAGATTTTTAAACGCCGCTTGCCCGCTTTGGCTGCCTGTATTTTTGCGCTTGGCCAAGCGCAGGCGGATTCGCTATGGACCAAGGAGACGGCGGTTTCGCTGTATGCCGACCACAAGGCCAACCGGGTCGGGGACATTATCACCGTGCTCGTGATGGAGAGCAATTCTGCGTCACGCAACTCAAGCACAAAAACGGAGAAGAAATCCGATTTAAGCGCCTCCATTTCCAGTTTTGTAAATGGGAATTTTCAGGACAAGCTGTTTCCTGGCGGCGGAGCGACTGTTCAAAAACCAGAACTTGGCACGACATCACAAACCAAGTTCGAGGGGAAGGGAGCTGTCAATAATTCAGGAACCTTGAACTCAAGGTTTGCCGTTAGGGTGGTGGATGTGCTGCCGAACAAAAACCTGATTATCGAGGGGGTGCGCCGCACTTCGTTTTCCGGGGAGAGCCAGACGATTGTCCTTAGGGGCACCGTTCGGCCGCAGGATGTAACGCCGGTCAACACGGTGTACAGCTACCACCTTGCCGATGTTTCGATTGCCCTGAAAGATAAAGGGACCGTGAGTGATGTCCAGAAGAAGGGTTGGTTCAGCAAGCTCTGGGGCAAAATTTCACCGTTTTAACCATGTCAAATTTCTTGTCATCATTGGTGGGGAACCTCTGTGGAATCCTTAAGGTGTTGGGTGTTTCACGGAACAGCGTCCGAGGAGAGTCTCTTGAATTAGGCGCGAGGGACTGCTCTTTGTTTGGTTCATTGTCGTTTTTGAACCGAGCGCCGGTGGTGGCAAGTTTTTCCAGAAGCCTGGCTTTTGTGGCGCTGTTGTGCGTGATCTGTTTCGCGGATCGAGTGACACAGGCCCAGCCGGCGTTGCCCAACCGCCAGGCCGCACCTGCGGGAGGTGTTGCCCGTTCCCAGATGAACCTGAACGTGCAGGTGCGGGATCTCTGTTTCGTTCTTGGGGCGCGCGACAACCAACTTGTCGGTTACGGTATCGTTTCCGGCCTGGCCGGGGATGGCGACAAGGATCCGGAGTACACGCTGCAGGCGATTTCCAACATGCTGGAGCGTTTCGGGCTCACGCTCCCCCCCTCCGCGCTGACTTCAAAGAACATTGGTGCAGTGATTCTTACAGCGGATATTCCCCCGTTTGTCCGGTCGGGGTCGAGAATCGATGTGCACGTTTCAGCCATGGGCGATGCCCGTTCACTGCATGGCGCAGTGCTGGCGAGAACGCCGCTCATGGGGCCGGACGGCAAAATTTATGCGGTGGCACAGGGGCCGGTTGCTGTGGGTGGCTTCATCGGGGGCATCCCCGGGCCGGGAGGTGCCAGCGTGCAGAAGAACCACCCCACCAGCGGGCAGATCGTCCGTGGGGCGGTGGTTGAGCAGGAGATCCCGGTTTCGTTCGTCCGCGAAAAGAGACTGGAGTTGATCATGCGCCAACCGGATTTCGTGAACGCCCAGTCGGTGGCTCAAGCCATTAACAGTGAGGTTGGGTTGTTGCCTTTGGTTCACAAGATTACCGAGCCGGCGCTGGCGATCGACGGCTCGACCATCCAGGTCAAGATCCCTGACGACTATGCCGAAAATCCGGTGAGGTATCTGGCATTTATCAACCAACTGTTTGTCCCGGTTAACACACCCGCAAGAGTGGTCTTGAATGAGCGAACCGGAACCATCGTTGCGACCTCGCGCGTCGCCGTCTCGAGTTGCGCCGTGGCTCACGGCAATATCATTGTGAACATCGCCCAAAGTTATGACATCACACAGCCGCAGGTGCCGCTGGCGGGTGGGGCGCCCATCATTGCCCCTTCAGCGGATATCGTCATCAACGAAGGGGAAGGAATGCTGACCCCGTTCCGTGGCATGCCGACAGTGCAGGACGTGGCGAACTCGTTAAACGCGCTTGGCGTCACGCCAAGGGATATGATGGCGATCTTCCAAGCCATGAAACAGGCCGGAGCCCTCCAAGCTGAACTAATATTGAAATAGAAGAGACTCTTGATACAACCGTCGACAGCAACTGCAATAGCGCTTGGCCAAGCCGACAAAATGGACTTGGCCCGTGTTGCTTCTAATTCATCACTGTCAGAATCCGAAAAACTTCTCGTTGCGGCGAAGCACTTTGAAGCGTTGCTGGCCCGCCAAATTCTTGGGGATGCCTATAAGCCGTTACTTGGTGACGGAGCGGGAATGAGCGGGGTTTCATCGCAGATATATCACGACATGATAGTGAACCAACTGGGTGATGCGATCGGGAAAAGCGGGGCGTTCGGCATTGCTTCAGCGATGCACAGCCAACTGGTGATGGAACAAACAGTCAAGCCTGCAGAGAAGGATAAGTGATGAAGGAACAGTTGGATAAACTCGTTGGACATTTGCGTGAAGAACTCATCCAATATGGTGAGTTGCTTTCCTTATTGGAACAGCAGCAGGAAATGATCGTTAACCGATCGGCTGATGGGCTCATGCAAAACCTGACATCCATTCACGCCCAAATGGCAGAGATCGCCAAGGCGAGAACTTGCAGGGAACAATGCCGCGAGGAGGTCGCAGAATCACTCGGGCTCGACAGTGAGTTTCCTATCAGGGAAATGTACTCATCCCTTCCGGTTGAATATCAATCGTTGGTCCAGGCGTTGGTGGATGAGGTTAACGAACTGTTGATCAAGGCCAACCAGCGCCTTCGCCAAAACCACCTGTTGCTCAGCCGGTCGCTGGAGTTTATGCAGAAACTCATCCAGAGCCTGTTCCCCACCCAGACTGGGCAAACCTACGACCAAAGCGGTCAAGTCGGCGCCGCCTATGTCCCCCAAAGAACCACTTACGAGACGTTGATCTGAGCCCCGGGCGGATAATAATTGACGAAAAATGCCAGGATTAACCGGAACCATCAACATGGCCCGCACTTCGCTTCAGGCGAATCAGCGGGCGATTGAGCTTGTCGGCCACAATCTTGCCAACGTCAGTAACCCTGCTTATGCAAGACAGCGATTAAATCTTCAGACTGCCCACGGGATTCCGGTGGAGCATGGCTTGCAGGGCGCGGGTGTTGAAGTTACCGGGATCGATCAATTTCGCGACATCCTCCTTGACAGACAAATTGCCAACGAAGGCAGCATTCTTGCCTATCTTGAGGAAAAGCAAAAAATCCTCCAATTCGCACAATCCATGATTGGCCAGGATCTGGACAGAACGGCTTCCAGCCCTGAAGGCAAGGCGGCCTCGAAGGGGGTCAGCGGACAGATGGGGTTGGGCGACAACTTGGCTGAGTTTTTCAATGCGCTTCAGGCGCTCAGTTCCAATCCAAGCTCGCAGGCTTACCGGCAGGTGGTCGTTTTCAAGGCCCAGAATCTGTCTGAGAAGTTTAATCGAATAGACTTTCGCTTGGGAGAACTGGGGCATGATCTTAACAACGAAGTGGTGTCGATGGTGGATGACGTCAACAATGCCATCACCTTTCTGGAGCAGGTTGGACACCTGATTAGTTCCCACAAGCTGCTGTCCAATGCAAATGACTATACGGACAAATTTCACCAAAGGCTGGAGGACCTGAGCAAATTCGTAGACGTTCAGTTTGAATTTAAACCGGTTGCAACCGTGGATCCAGCCACCGGCAAGGCGATGGAAAAGCTCCATCTTAAACTGGGAGGCGTCGAGGTGATTGAGGCCGGTGACGTCGTCAGCAAGTTGACGGTCGTGATAAAGGACGTCGATGGCAACACAGTGACACGCCAAAACAACATTTTGGAAAGAGGGGACACGGTTTATGTGGAGACCATCAAATCGGGTGATCAGTTCAAGTTAAGCGCGGGGAAAATAAAGGCAGTCATTGATGTCAGGGATCAGGCGGTGAGTGGGTTCAAGGCCTCAATGAACATGGTTTCTGAAAAAATCAAGGATCGCATCAACCTGGAGCATACCAAGGGTGCATCGCTGCCTGTGGTTCAACTGTCATCCATATTCACCGGAACAGGCGATCTTGCAATTGAAGGGCTCTCCGCTGACCTGTCGGCTGGGGATCAATTGGTTTTTGCGAATGGAGGGGTCTTTACCGTCGCGGAAGACGCAGGCATTGGGAGCACGGAACTCAAGGGCGCCTATGCGGGTGACTTCCCCTTGGCCAAGGGCGAGAGGGCGGCACTCCAAAATCTGGAATTCTTCGATTCCGAAACCCAGGGGCTCATCGTTAATGAGCGTATTTCAGGGAATCCAGCCCTGTTACATGCCAGCTTGGGCGGGGATGCGGGTAACAACGAGATGGCACTTCGCTTGGCTCAAATCATCGACGAAAAACAGGAGGCATTGAAGGGGCAGACGTTCGGGGAGGCGATTAACCGGGAAATTGTCGGGTTCGGGCAGGAATTAAACAGCATTGAAACCCAAGCGCTTGACCAAGGGACGGTGGTGCGAATGCTGGAGGAACACCGCACATCCATGTCTGGGGTATCGATCGATGAGGAGATGGCCAACCTGCTCGTCTTTCAACGGGCGTTTCAGGCAAACGCCAAGTTGATCACCCTCTTGGATAGCTTGGTTGAAGTGTCGATAGGCATCATTAACGATTAATAACCATGAGAGTGACATCAAGCAGCTTTCCGAAGACGTTGAAGTACCAGTTGGACACACTGGCAACCAAGCAGGCGCGCCTCCAGGCCCAAGCGGCAACCGGCCAGCGTTTCAAGACCCCCAGCGAGGATCCGCGCGCGACACGAAAGGTGCTGGAATTGCAACAGGAGGCAAAGAGGCTCGGTCAATACAATGAGAATATCGACACGTATTCAGAGACATTGAACAGCATTTACAGTGCGATTCAATCTCTCAAGAAAGTTTCCGACAGATCCTCGGAAATTGCCGTCATGGTGGATAACATGAAGTCCAAGGATCAGATGGCCGCTTACAGGCAGGAAATCAACCAACTGCTGGAACAGGCCGTCCAGGTAGCCAACACAAAGGATCAATACGGATATCTTTTCAGCGGAACAAAGTCGGACACGGCGGCATACAGTGTGGAGCGCAACGAAGCCGGGGATATTTCCGCAGTCGAATACAAGGGCTCCACCAAGTCGCCAGCGGTCGAGATTGCTCCGATAACAACCATAACCGTTCATATTCCAGGCAGCAACAGGACGACACAAGGGACCACCGGTTTGTTTGAGACCGTCGATGGAAGTATTTTTGAAAACCTGATCGCACTGCGGGATGGGTTGGATGGCGGGAGCCGGGAGGATGTTAAGAATATCAGGGATAACATTGTCCCAAATCTGATGCTGGACGAATCAGCGATCATCCACCATATTTCACGGATTGGTGCCTTGGAGGCACGCTTGGAGACGGCAAAGACAATGGGAAATCGAAGAATCGACGCCACGGAGGAGTTCATATCCAAGGAGGTTGATGCCGATCTGGCCCAGACATTGGTGAAGCTTAACGAGGTGCAAGCCGCATACTTGGCTGCCTTGAAGTCAGGGGCAACCATCATGAATCAATCACTGCTGGATTACGTGTAATGCCGAAATGATCTTCAATACAGCCCATCACCTGCAATCTTTTGCGCTGCGGCACTCCATGGTTGTTGTTTTCTCCGTGGCACTTTTTTCGTTTTATCCGTTACGCGGAGAGACCCCGACTGAGCCCAAAGGCGGAGCCGAGATTAGAGATGAGCAAAGATCGGTTAACGATCTGCTGGGCGCGCCCCTGATAAACAATCCGGATTCAAGCATCGCTACGGAGAATACCAGTTTTTCCGAGGAAACGGCCTACAGCAAACAGCAGGATGAAAAAGCCAGGCTGAAGTCCAAAGAACTTGGGGCGACTCAAAACAGTGAGGATGCCAAAGCAGTTATCAGGGAGGTGCTGGGGCTTGATGCAAGCCCTTCCGTGAAGACTGATTTCAGGAAGGCTTCGCTGCTCCAATTGGCATCCCACGCCGAGCAGAAAAAAGCTTATGAGGAAGCCCAGAAATACTTGTCCGAATATCTGCAGAGGTATTCGGACGATGCGCTGATCCCGGTTGTTTTGCTTCGTCAGGGGGACTTGTTTAGGAAAATGGGAGCGTATGATCTTGAGCGGCAAAAGTACTACGATGTCATCAAGTCAGCGCCAAAAGTGAAATTGGGCGGCAGGTTTGATCTGAATTATGTGAAAAGAATCGCCTTTATAGCCCGCTCGCAAATCGCCGATTCTTTTTATGAGGAGGCCGGCAAACTGCCCCAGCACAGGGCTAAGGACAAATATGTCAGCGCATCGGAAATGTACGGCAGGCTGACCACGGCAGAACTAGCTGACAAAAGGGTGATAACTTTAAAGCTTGTGCGCTCTCTGTATAAACAAGGAGATTATGATGGTGTCGTGAGTGCAGGCAGCAATTACTTCCAGAAATTCAAAAACGGCCCCGAAAGGGATGTGGACGAAGTGAGATACCTTATGCTTGATAGCGCGAGGCGCGGCCCATCCGCCACTCAGGATTATCTGGCCGGATACAGGGATTGGTTCGGGTCGCCTCCCGGACATGGTGGCAATGGGGAAGCCTTGAAATGGAGGTTTAAAGCTGCCAGGGACTTGGCGGGAGAACTGTTTAATGAAGGCAAATATGCTGACTCGTTGGCGTTTTACCGGACTCTTGCCGGCTTGTTGTCAGGAACCGTGACTCGCCCGGAAGAGTACCTTTACCTGATGCTCGACATCAAACGCGCTTTGAGCAGGGCTGAAGCCTTGGAGGCTGACGGCACTCCGGGCCCCGAAATATCCAGTTCGATCGAGCCCATGTTGCTGGACATACAGGAGCGGGCGAAATCGTCCTCGGTGCAACTACCTTTGGTAAACGCTGTTTCAAGTGACCGAGGGAAAGCGGGAATCGGCGCCGTCGCAGATTGGAGCAGTCTCAAGCCGGCTCTGGTGAAAACGCTGGATGACCTGGCGGCAGATTGCGAAAAGGCATATACGGCCATCCTGCCAATTCTTTATCGCATCGCCTTGTGCAACGAGAAGATTCCTGCCCAATCCGCCCTGGGCGATTATGAAAAAATCCGGGTCGGGGTCATGGATGTCGAGGCCAAGCCGGGTGTCGTAAGCGAAAATGTTGTCTTCTCGAATCAGGGGGTGAAACTCCATATACTGAAAAAACCAGCAGCCGGCACCGATCCTCAAGGCGTCTTGATTTGTGTTTGGCATGGGATTCCCGCACCTGGAACGGAGTTGAAAAGCGAGGATGGGGGAGAGACCGTCAAGATCGTTGATTTTGTTGGGCTGGCGAACTTGGCCAATGGCACAAACCTGCATGAAAAATCGCTGCCTTTGAAATTGGTCAGTGACATGACCTCCTGGCGGATCAGCACGCTCAAGTGGGAGGAGAGCTTCAAAAAGCAGGTGGCAGAAATCGCCAACTAAGACGCAACGTCTTCGCATGACGGACTTGTTTAAATTCCATGCCACCCGGGGCTTCAACCGATCGCTGTTAATCCTGGCTGTGCTGGTGGTCGTGACGCCGGGGTGGGGCACTCACTCGACCCGGGCTGCCGATTCCAGGGGGGCTGTCCGTGCACAGACGCTTGATGAGCTTGAGCAGTCTATGCAAAACCTGATTGATAAGGCTTATTCCGAGAGCCGGGTTTTTTTGTACTGCGACGTGATCAGGTTGTATGTCAGGAAGTTTGCCGCCAGTGGCGAGAATGATCTTTATTTGTCCAAGCTCCGGGGCATCAAGGACAAGTTGCTTGCCAGGGGGCGCGAAAGCTTGGCCAAGGCGAACGCTGCTGACCAACCATTAACGGCCTACTACTTGAGCCAGACAACGGCCGGCCACTCCGGCGATGCCCTTGGCCAAGCGATGGAAAGTGAGGCCAGGCGCTTGGCTGGGGGCGACGAGGCCTTGGCCAAGGGCCTGCTCGAACGACATGAGGCCACTTTGGCGTTGTATCTCGATGCGGCCCTGTTCCTCTCCGCGCATTGCCTGATTTTCCCGAATTCCGCAGACAGCCACCGGCAGTTGGGCGACGCCGCTAAATGTGCTGAAATTGCCGGTTTTCCACTGTTAGAAGTTGAGTTTAGGTCAAGGCTGATGAGGCGGGAGCATGGCAGCCCTGCGTACCCGGTTGCCAGGCAATTGTCCGAAAAGGCCACCCTGCAAAACCGTTTTTTCATCGCGATAAGCGTGCTGGATCGCTTTCTGTCTGAAAATTACAGCCACCCGATGGCCGGATACGGTTACCTCGCGAGCGGGGACATCCATCAGTTGGCGGGATGTTACGATGTTGCAAAGTCGAAGTATAACCAAGCGCTGCTGTGGTCTGCCGACATGGATAAGATAAGCCGATCGCAAAGCAGTGAAGCTGACCTGTTACGGCAGAATGTTGCAGAGATTAAGAAGAGGGCGAGTCTGTCGATTGGCTATGCTATTTTAGCTGAGGCGAGGGGGAAGCATTTGAGGGAGTCCACCGCAGCATTCGCCGGCAAGCTGCACGGGGAGGCTGTCACTCATTTTGATCGATTGGTGGCTACGGTGGAATCGGGATCGTTGTCCAGCCTGGACTACCTGCTTGGACAGATTCGCTCAAGCGCGGCGGCGGCGAGGTACAAGCGTGCGCATTCCTTTGTTCTCGGCTTGAACGAAATCCAGGACGCTTATGCCCGTTGTATTCCGGCATGCGAGATTTACCTCCGGGTGCTGAACCAGGTTGAGTCGAAAGAATTAATTTCATCCGCATCGAATGACGACGATGGGGACGAGGTCGCCTTTGTGCTGTTGGAGGCGTTGCATGCAATCGGGAAGGCTGAAGAGGGGAAAGCTCTATTTTTTCGGTATTTCATACGGCCGGAAGGAGGGCCCGGTTCGATATGGGCGGTGCTTGCCAAGACGAGAATCGCCAAGGGCCTGGTTGATGACGGAGACTACCTGACGGCTTACCCTCTTTTGTCGGAGGTTGTTCGGGACGCTCGCCAGTCGGGGCTTCGTGATATTGGCTTCACTGCGGCGTTGATGACCGGAATTTGCATCTCGAGGCTGAATCCGGTGGCGCAAGGTGCGGCACCCGCAAACGACCTTGTGAAGCATGGACGGAAGGGTGAGCTTCATGCATCCGCCGTGCATATGGCGAGGGAAGCTTATTCAAGCGCGTTGGCAATTCTGGCCGACCCCGTCGATCCTGATCCTGTCCATTACCCGGATGAATACCGGGGCATTTTCCTGGATAACATCCGGGAGGAATTGCTCGCAGAATACAGGGGTGAGTTGGCGCTTCTCCAGTCAGGCTGGAGTCCCCTTGGTTCCCCGAGTCAAGAAACCTCATTGGTGGATGCGCTTTCTGCGCTGGATCCCGCCATGTATCCGTTCAATCCAAACAATCTCCTTGTGGCAGCTTATCTGAACGCCCACCGTGAATTGGGCGGGCAGGGCGTCCTGGCCTCGAAAGAAACGACACAAAATGGAAAAATCTCTCATAAATGAACTGAATGAGCACCTGACGCTTTGCGGGGAGGCCTACGAGCTGGTTCAGGAGGAGAACCGTATCCTCAACTCGGAAACGCCGAGGGAAGCCTACGCCCATACTGACCGCAGGAAGGGGTTGCTGGAGCGCGTCACGGGGTCGATGGTCCGGGTCAAGGCGCACAAGGCGCTTTGGGGGAAACTTTCGCCGGCTGAGCGGGCAAAAAGCATGGATGTCTCGAACCTGATCAAGCAGAATATGGATCTGATCATGAAAACCGTGATGCTCGACCGGGAGAACGAAAAACTGATACTTCAGCATGGCATGGCGCCACCCAATCAATTACCCTCTTCGCGGCAGAACAACCCGACGGCGGTGGCCGGAATGTACCGGCGTCACTCAACCTGACAGATCCCGGTAAAACCAGATGCCACTTGAAAAGGTCATTTTGGCCGAAGGCGACGACAATCTACGTCGAACTGTGGCTGAGTTTATCCGCAGCAAGAGGATCGATGTAGCTGAGGCGGCCACGATACAGGATGTCTACAACTATCTCGGCAAGGATGAGTTCGACCTGGTTTTCATCGACGCGAAACTGCCCGAATGCAAGTTGCTGGACTTTTTTGGGGACATCAGTCAACGGGCCGAAAAGCCGCTCTTGATCCCGCTGGTCAACGGCGAGCCGGACTCCTTCGTGCTGGATTGCTTCAAGGCGGGTGCCTTCGACTACCTGGCCAAGCCGTTTTCCCGCGAGCAAATCGAGATCGCCCTGCACAAGGCCGGCAACTTCAACCACATCGCCCGGGCCAATGCGGCCATGGTGGAGGGCGTGGTGGATGATGCCGACCGGGAAATCCTGGGGGAATCCGACCTGATTGCGGAAACCCGAACGCTGGTCAAGAGGGTTGCGCAGACACAGGTCACCGTATTGATCCAGGGCGAAAGCGGCACCGGCAAGGAGCTGGTTGCCCGGGCGTTGCACGCGCAAAGCCCGCGGGCGCAGAAGCCGTTTATCAAGATCAACTGCGCGGCCTTGCCGGAGACGTTGATCGAGAGCGAATTCTTCGGCCATGAGAAGGGGGCGTTCACCGGGGCTGTGTCCAAGCGGCAGGGACGGTTCGAACTGGCCCATGAGGGGAGCATCCTGCTGGATGAAATCAGTGAGATTTCACTGGCCATGCAGGCCAAGCTCTTGCGGGTGCTGCAAGAGCAGGAATTCGAGCGGGTCGGCGGCAACAAGACGGTGAAGGTCGATGTCCGCGTGATCGCCACAACAAACCGCAACCTTGAGGAGAGTGTCGAGAAGGGCGAATTCCGCCAGGATCTCTTCTTCCGGTTGAACGTGGTTCCGGTTTTTGTTCCGCCGTTGCAGGACCGCGCCGGGGATGTTCTTTTTCTGGCCGAGAAATTCCGTGAGCTTTTCGTCCGCAAGCACGGGATCGCGGTTGGGTCGTTCAGCAAGGAGAGTCAAAAGTGCCTGGTGGATCATGATTTCCCGGGGAACGTCCGCGAACTGCAGAATGTCGTTGAGCGCGCCGTCATCCTGTGCGGAGCGGATGGCGTGATCAACCCCGAACAACTGAATCTTACCCGCAGCACGGGCAGGCGAAAGGGAGGCTCCACGGAAGGCGGATCGTTCCAGAAACTGGAGGAGGCCGAGAAGGATCACATCATCCGCGCGCTCGCCGAGTCGGGGCACAATCGCACCAAGGCGGCGAAGCTGCTCGGCGTCACTGTCCGGACGCTCCAGAACAAGGTTGCGGCCTACAAGAAGGAAGCCAAGAGCGAAGAGGACTTGGCCAAGCTCGGGCTGGACGCGGATTGACCGCTTGCCGGCGCGGCGGCGCTTGGCCAAGCGGATCACGGCCCCGGCGGCTTCATTTCAGCGGCGATCAGGCTGCGGACTTCCGGCACGGGAATGCCTTCGGTTGAACTGATCCCGGCGGCGACTCCGGCCACGTAGGCGGTGGAAAACGAGGTGCCCGTTCCAAAATAGGTCTGGTTGTTGAACACCGTCATCCCGGCACCGGGGGCGGCCACCTCGACGAACGCCCCAGTGTTGGCGTAGTTGGCCACGTCCCGGCCGCTGAGATTCAACGCGGTCACTCCGACCACCTCCGGTTGGGCTGCCGGGAAGACCGGCCGGCCGGTCGGCTCGTTCCCGGCCGCAGCCAAAAACAACACCCCCTCCCTCGTGCCGGCTTGGATGACCGATCGCATGAGGGGATTCTGTTCGTCCGAGCCAAGGCTGAGGCTGATGATGTCCGCGCCGGCCTCAATGGCCGCCTGCACGCCCTGGGCCACGGCAAACGTCGAGGTGTTCTCGGACTGTCCGTACACATCGACAGGCAAAATCTTGATGGACGTTTCCCGCGTCTCCTCCAGTGATGCCGACAGGCCGCGCAGGATGGTTTCCGCCATCGACGTCCCGTGGTTCAGTTGGTTCGGTTGGTTGGCCGCCTCGCCGGCCATCGAGATTTCCGGCAGCAGGAAGTCGCCGACGCGCGAGCCTTCCCGCTGGACGCTCGAGTCGATCAACCCGATGACGATTCCGTCCTCATCCGCAGCAGAGGGGCGCAGGTTGAGCGGAGGGGCGCTGAGACCAACCGGGGAAAGGGTGCCGGGAGGTGTGATCCCGATGTTATTGTCGATGGAGGCAACCCCGTCGTTCTGCTCGAGCAGGGTGCGGGCTTTCTCGGCGAGTTGCTGGTTCTCAAACCGGAGTCGGTAGATGTCGAGCCCCTCAATTTCCCCGACGATTTCCGCGCCGAGTTGCCTGGCCAACTCCTCGATATCGATGCCGGAACCTGGCTTGAGGGTGACGATCAACTCATTCGGGATTTTGCTCGTGGGCTTTTCTTTCTTTTCAGGCTTGCGCTTGGCCAAGCGCTTGGTCGGGACGATCCGAACGACCGCGCTGGCCGATGACGTCTTGTAGACCAGCAGTTTGGATCGGCTTTCGGGGTTGGGAAGGATGACATAATTGACGTCGCTCAACAGGCGACGGAGTGCCTCGGAGTGGCTGAGGTTTTTGAATCGAGTCGTGACTCGCAGTTGCAATTCCGGCTCGACAAAGACCTCCCATCCGCCTTGGTCGCTTAACGACTGGAGCATCTTCTCGAGGGGCCACTGCTCGAGGTTCGCGGTCGCGGTGCCGTTGGCCCGCCACTGGATGGCGTCGCCGGGAGCCGGCTTCCCGGCGTCCTCGGCCGAGAGGGTCATCAAGGCGAGAAAGCATCCCGCTGTTGTGGCGACGCGCTTCATTCGGCGGCGAAATTACGGAAAAACACGGCATACCGCAATGTTTTGCTCTTTGGCATTGCCCGTGCTTGACTCACCGGTTTTAGGGTAGAATTCGCATTTATGGCCACCCTGTTTGAGATAGAAGGCAACTTGAAGTTCGAGGTCGTCGAGAAGATCGCCGACGGCCGGATGGGCGCGGTGTTCCGTGCCTACCAGATCGGCTCGGAGGGCTTCGCCAAGGAGGTGGCGATCAAGGTGATGCACGAGCGATTCGCGATGCAGCGCCAATTCATCGAGAACTTTATCGGCGAGGGGAAACTGGTCGCGGATCTCATCCACCCGCAGATCGTGCAGATTTACAACTTCGGCGACGAGGGCAAATCACTCTACCGGCGGATGGGGGCGCACAGCGACGTCAAGTTGCAGGGGGATCAGCGCGCCTACTACATGGTCATGGAGTACATCCGGGGGGTGAACCTCGCCGAGTTCATCCGAGAGGCGAGTGCGCAGGGCAGGGAAATCCCGGGGCCGCTCGCGGTGTTCATCGCCAGCCGTATCGCGCGCGGCTTGGCCTATGCGCACGGCAAGAAGGATGCCGAGGGGGAGCCGCTTGGCATCGTGCATCGCGATGTCAGTCCGCGCAGCGTCATGATGAGTTTCGAGGGCGACGTGAAGCTGACCGACTTCGGCGTGGCCAAGGCGGCCGGGTTGATTGAGCAGAACGAGGGCGAACAGTTGTCCGGCACGCCGGAGTACATGAGCCCGGAGCAGGCCAACTTCGAGGTCACCGATCAGCGCTCCGATATTTTCTCAAACGGCATCATCCTCGCCGAGTTGCTGCTCGGGCAAAACATGTTCGCCGGGGCGGACGCGGCGGAGTCGCGTCAGAGAATCACCGACCTGCCGATCCCGCAGTTTCGCAACGAGAGCGACTACATCGACCTGCGCCTCGACGCGATCCTGCAGAAAACCTTGGCCCACGACCTTGAGGTTCGCTACAACTCCGCGGAGCGGTTGATGAAGGATCTCGAGTACCACATGTACCACAAGGGTTACGGCCCGACCAACGAGACGCTGGCGAAGTTCATGAAGGAACTCCTGCCGGAAAAGGTGCCGGCTTAATTTGCCGGGAGAGGGAGGGGCAGGTTCCATCTTGTCCCATTAAAGGTTCATTTGGGACGAGGTGGAACTCGTCCCCCGCGCGCGCTTGGCCAAGGGCGTCACGGCTTCGGGATTTCATTCAGCGTGTAGTGGACCGTGTCGTGCCAAAGGGGTTCGCCGCCCTCGTTTACCACGTCAAAACAGCGGATCTGTGTGACGTGTCCCGGCTTCCACCCGGACAAGGCCAGCCGCAGCTCGAGCCGATTCATTGACAGCGTGGCAGCAGCCACCTCGATCGGGGTCTGGCTGTCCTTTTTCCCTGTGTGGCTGTATCGCGGCGAGCCGTATTCGGGATGATACGCATACCGGAACTGCGACACGTCGAAGTTGTCCGGGGCACCGGCGCCAGGCTTGGCAGGCTCGGTGAAGGTGAGCAGAAAGCCGTCCCGCTTGGCCTCGACTTTCCGGATGGAGAACGGGGTGTCCCCACTGAACGCCACGCGCTCAAGTGACGCCGGCTCCGGCGCGATGCTGGCCCACGTGCGCTGTAGTCCGCCCACGTAAAGGCGGCCGTCCGGCCCGTAACTCAAACGGTTCACGCCGGAGCGAAAGCCGTTGAGGAATGGAAACACCGCGCCTTGATATTCATCATTTACTTTTTCGAGAAACACACGCGTGAGTAGTGCGTTCTGAAAATCGCCGACAAGCAACTGCCCCTTGAAGGGGCCGAGCCGGTCGTCCCGGATTTCGGCCATCCCGGAGATTGAGCGGGCCAGCGTGTAGGGGAACCAAACCGCCGGGGGCGTGAAGGTCTCGCGTCCCTTGTAAAGGTGTTTTGGATCGGGGGTGGCGGAAGGGCGGCCAAAGAATTGACCGGGGCGCAGGTGGTTCAGTTCGCATGCCGCCGTCCAGTGGCCTTGATTGTCGGTCACGAAAATATCCCGATCCGCACCAAAAACCCCGATACCGTTCGGCTCGCGAAAACCGGAGGCGATGCCCTCCATCATTCCGTTGCCGCCTTGCCGGATGCCCCAGCCCATGAACTTCATGTCCCAGCGGCCGCTGTGCCCGGCATTGGCGAGGACGAATCGCCCGTCGCGGTCGAGAACCGGCCCGTAGGAGAAGGCGTTGTAATGCCCGGAGTAACCCCAGTCGGCGCTCACTCGGTTCAACTCCGTCCTGCCGCTATGTTCGTCAAAGACGATCTCGGTGAGTTCCTGCTTTTGCGAAACGTAAAGCCGGCCATCCCGCACGAGCAGTCCCATCGGTTCGTTCAACCCCTTGGCCAAGCGGCGGAAGGTCACCGGCCCCTTTTCGCTGGGCAACCCGTCGAGCAGATACACCTCGCCCGGCCAGGTGCACACGGCAAGCCGGTCATCCTTGAGCCAGTCCATCCCAGTGACAAGCAACTCCAGTTCAGGCGGGAGGGGGAGATGCTCGATTTTGTAATGGGGATTCTTCGGCCCGGCGCTTGGCCGGTACTCCGCCTGGCCGACTGTTCCCAGCTTGGCCAAGCGGGACGGGGGGCGAACCGGCCCGGGCTTCAGTTCCCCGTCGTGAAGGGTGGTGACGGTGACGGTGACTTCTGCGTCATGCGCGGGAATTCGCACCCAGTGCTGCTCGGCGACGGTTTCGACCTTGACCGTGTCGTAAACGGTTTCCGCGCCTGACTCGGTCACAACCGCCTCAGCATGGCGCAGCGGCTGATTGATGACCTGCACCGTGACTCCGGCGGGGCCGGCGGCGGTTACTTCCTGTTTGGCCGTGCCGTCCGCAAAGCTGTTTGCAAGGAACCAAAGTGTCCGCCCGCATGGCGCGATCGACAGCCGGCGTTCCAAACCCCGTTGCGTGAGTGATGGCTTGAGCCGCACGGCGACCGTTTCGTCGTCCTTCGTTCGCAACTCATAACGCAGCGTCACGGAGCCGCCCTCCGTTGTTGTGCCGATGAATCTGCCCTCCAACCGATGCGCGTCAAGGGTAGACGTTGGCGAAGGCGGCTCCGTGCGCCACGGGACGACCGGCGGGTTGCCCCAGAGCAACGGCCCGTTAGGCTGGGCGATGAATGGCCGCTTGGCATGAGCGTACTGGGGGCCGTACAGGTCAAGTTCGCCGCGCCAGACGGTGTGCGTTCGGAGGTGCTCCGTGTCGAAGGCAACCCGGATGTCACCCAGCGGAATGACGATGCTCCGCGTCGCCTTGGGCATCGGCGCGTGGCGGAGCAACTGCCCCGGAGGATCGTGCGCCGGCTTGGGTTTATCCGCTTGGCCAAGCGCCTGGAAAGTGAGGGCGAAGGAGATCGCAACCAGGGAGTTGACACGGTTTGGGAGCATTGCGGTCGATTGTTGCGCGGCAATCTGAGGCAAAACAGCATGCGATTCAATTCAAACGGGGCGCTTGGTCAAGTTTTAGCTGGCGAACCGTGTCGCGGCGGTTAAACTCCCGCGCTCCTAATTCGAATGGTCACCATGAAGACAATCAACTGGTTCCGTCGTGCCGCGGCTCTGCTGGCGGTGTCCGTCATCGGTTTCGCCGCGAGCAACCCCGTTCAAGCCGGGAAACCGCCGAAGGGATTCACCGCGTTGTTCAACGAGCGGGATCTCACCGGATGGTGGGGGCTCAAGACCGAGGATCCGGCCAAGTGGATGGCGCTCCCCGCGGATAAGTTGGCCGAGAAAAGGACGGCGAGCCTCAAGGACATCGTCCAGCATTGGTCGGTCGAAGGCGAGGAACTGGTCAACGATGGTCATGGGATGTACTTGAGCACGCTGAAAAATTACGGCGATTTCGAATTGCTGCTGGATTACAAGACCGTGGCCCGCGCCGACAGCGGCATTTACCTGCGCGGCATTCCGCAGGTGCAGATTTGGGACAGCACCGAGGAGGCCAAGTTCCGGCTGGGCGCGGACAAGGGTTCCGGCGGCCTCTGGAACAACAGCCCCGGTGCCGCCGGCAAGGATCCGCTCGCGCTGGCCGACAAGCCGTTCGGTGAGTGGAACAGTTTTCGCATCCTCATGGTCGGCGAACGGGTCTCGATCTGGCTCAACGGGAAGTCGGTCGTGGATCACGCCCGGCTGGAGAATTATTTCAACCGCAAGGGGACACTGCCGCGCACCGGGCCGATCCAGTTGCAGACGCATGGCGGCGAAATTCGCTGGAGAAACGTTTTCATCCGGGAGATCAGCGGGAGCGAAGCCAACGAAATCTTGTCGGCCAAGGGGAGCGACGGTTACGAGTCGGTCTTTAACGGCAGGGACTTGGACGGCTGGGGCGGGCCGATCGACAACTACGTCGTCACCAACGGGGCGATCCAATGCCGGAAAGGGAAGGGCGGCACGATTTATTTTAATGAGGAGTTGTCCGATTTTTCGGCGCGGCTGAAATTCAGGCTGCCGCCGGGAGGAAACAACGGGCTCGCCATCCGTTATCCCGGAAGCGGGGACACGGCCTATGTCGGCATGTGCGAACTACAGGTGCTGGACGATACAGCCAAGAAATACGCCAAGTTGCATCCGGCACAATACCATGGGTCGGCGTACGCCATGGCACCGGCAGCCCGCGGCTTTCAGCGACCGGTGGGTGAGTGGAACGTACAGGAGGTCACGGTCAAGGGCACTACGATCCGGGTGGAGTTGAACGGCACGCTGATCCTCAACACCGACTTGGCCAAGGTGGAGAATCCAATGTACGACCTGGCCAAGTTCAAGGGGCGTCTCCGCAAGTCGGGATTCTTCGGATTCGCCGGTCACGGCGACGCCGTTTCCTTCCGCGACGTCAGTATCAAGTCACTGAAATAACGCGATAGGGACGAGTTTCCCCTCGTCCCAAATCAGGGCACAAAAAAGGGGCAAGGTGGAACTTGCCCCTCCCTTGGCTTGGGGGCCGGATTACTGATTCTTCTTTTTCAGCTCGGCTTCCCGTTCCTTTGACAGGATTTCCGGCTTGGCTCCCTGTTTAAGTTCTGCCTGCGAGGGGATGCGGACGATGTTGCTCGTGACCGGTTTCTTGGCCGCAGGCGGGGTGCCCTTGACCACGGAAAGCAGCTCAATCTCGAACCGCAGTGTCGAGTAGGCGGGGATTTTCGGCCGCTTGCCACCCGCGCCGTACGCCAGTTCCTGGGGGACAACGATCTCCCACTTGGCCCCGGGCTTCATCATGCCGAGGGCTTCCGTCCAGCCCCGGATCACTTGGGTCAACCCAAAGGTGCTGGGTTTGTCGCGGGAATGGGAGCTGTCGAATTCGTTGCCGTCGAGGGTCCAGCCCCGGTAATGCACCTCCACCTTGTCGCTCGTCGTCGGGGATTCGCCCTGTCCGGCCTCGATGACGCGGTATTGCAGTCCGCTGGAGGTTGCCTTGACACCCGGTTTTTTCAGGTTGGTGGCGAGATAGTCGATGCCCTCCTTCTTCGCGACTTCGGCGGCGGCACTGCGCTTGGCCCGTTCCCGTTCCTGATAATCCTTCCAGACTTCGTCGAGAACCTGCTTTGACTCCGACTCGTCCATCAGCCGCTCCCGGGAAAGGTAGGCGGTCTGGATGCCGTCGGCGAATCGGTCGAAGTCGATCTCGATCTCCTTGTTGCCAAAGTCACCCCCGATTTGAAGCCCAACCGCATAGCTGAAACGTTCCTTCTTTGAGCTTGGTTTTGCGGACGCCTTGCCGCTATCAGATTCCGGCTTGGGCTGACTGGCGGTTTCAGCCTGTGCCTCGGCCTGGTTCAATTGCCCTTCCGCTTCCTCCCGGGCTTTCCTGGCGACCGCCAGATCCGCCTGTGCCTTGCTGAGGGCCGCCTGGGCGGATACCAATTCAGCGTTGAGTTCCTTCTCCCGGTTCTGGGAGCAGCCGGTCGCGAACGCAAGCAGCGTGGCGACGGCGACGAGGATGGGTCCTGTCAGTTTTTTCATGGTAAAAGTCATCACTTGGCCAAGCGGGCATGAAGGTTCAAGCGGCGCGAAATCTAGGTTTTGCAGCCGTCTGCTTCAAGGTTTTTCAGCCAAGGCGCTTGAGCATCTCGCCTGCAGCGACCTCGTATGCCGCCGAGCCGGCGCTGTAGGGATCGTAGTAAAGGATTGGCTTGCCGTGGCTTGGAGATTCGGCAACCCGCGTGGCGCGAGGGATGACCGTTCGGAAAACCTTGGCACCGAAATGTTCGCGCACCTCGGCAACAACCATCCGCGAGAGATTCGTCCGGCTGTCGTACATGGTCATCAACACGCCGAGCAGCTCGAGCTTCCGGTTGACCCCGGAACGTTTCAACTGCTCCATCAGGCCGGTGATGGAACTGATGCCCTCCAGCGGATAATACTCGCACTGGAGCGGAATCAGCAGGCCGGTCGCGGCGATTAACACGCTCAACGTCAGTTTACCCAGTGAGGGCGGGCAGTCGATCAGCACGACATCGAACCGGCGCCCCTTCACGACCGGCTGCAACGCCTCCTTCAGCCAGTTGAGGTGGTGGTCGGGATCGTCGCTGCCGGCGTCAAACGACATTCGCGCCAGTTCCACCTCGGCGGCGCATAGGTCAAACTCGCTGGGGATCAGGGATACGCCGTCGAACCCGGTCTCTCTAATTTTTTCCTCAAGCGTGCCCTCGCCAAGGAGAACCGGGTAAAGGCTTTCGTTGGGCGTTTTCTCGAAGCCCAGTCCGCTGGTGCAGTTGGCTTGTGCGTCCATGTCGATCAGCAGGACGCGTTTTCCGAGCGAGCCGAGGCAGGCCGACAGGTTGACCGCCGTGGTTGTTTTTCCGACCCCTCCCTTTTGGTTGGCGATGGCGATGACCCTCGGCACCGCGCGATTTAAGGGAACGCCCTGCGTGATTTCAAGACAATCAACCCGGAGAACCTGTTAAGGGTCGGCGATAAACCCACTCCGGGTTGCCGGATTTGCGCTTGGCCAAGCCAGTGAGAGCGCCGGCTTCTGGAGAGTGCGCTTGGCCAAGCGTGGCCTCGAGCGCGCCGACTGCCAGCGGTGATTTCGGCAAAACGCCTTGTGCCCGCTCAAATTGTGCACCGGCCCGGGCAAGTCATGCCGTGGGTTTTCATTGGTCGGATGGATGCCAGGCGTTACGTTGCCTTTGCCGCACGCGGCCATGGAACGATTTTTAGCAATGGACAAAAAACAATTAACCCCGTCGTTGTCCCACGAGGAACTGCTGCAGCTCAAGCGCTGGAACACGCCGACCGTCTACAACGGCTGGGAACAGATCACCCAGCATGACCCGGCCCAGGCCGCGATCAACCTTGAAGCGACGACCGATTTCATGCCGCAAATGGGCCCGATGGTCGGCTGGGCGGTCACGCTGCAGATCGAGCCGAGCCAGAAGCGCCACAAGGAAGGTGTGGCTCGTCGGTCCGCCGACTATCGCGACTATCTCGCCGGCATGCCCGGGCCGAAGATCGTCGTGGTGCAGGATCTGGACAAGCCGGCCACGACCGGCTCCTTCTGGGGTGAGGTCAACGCGAACGTTCACCGTGCCCTTGGGTGCGTCGGCACGATTACCGACGGCGCGATCCGGGATGTCGATGAGATGACCAACGCCGGGTTCAAGGCGCTGGCCCGGCGGTTGTGTGTCGGGCACGCGCACGTGGTGCCGGTTCAGTGGGATTGCGAGGTGCAGGTGTTTGGCCAGCGGGTTCGCCCCGGCCAGTTGATCCACGCAGACAAGCACGGTTTCCTGGCCATCCCGCCGGGAGAGGAGGCGGGGTTGCTGGAGGCGGCGGTGTTCATGGATCAGAACGAATGCAACACCGTCATCAAGGCGGCCCGCAGCTGCTCCGGGTTGTCGCGGGATGAAATGTTGAAAAAACTCGACCGCGCCATGTCGGCGTTTGGCGAGGCGGCTCGGGAACGCTTCGGCGACGCGGGGGAGTTTGGGGATTAGATGAACGACTGGCGCATCGGCTTGATGACCAGTTCCGGCACGTGCGCCAGCGGAGGCAGCTTGGCGACGGCCAGCGTGATATCCGCGATGTCGGCCGCTTTCAGCATGGTTGCTCGGCGTTCAGCCGAGGGAGGCACGGGCCGGTCGTCGAGAATCGGCGTGTCCACTTCGCCGGGAAAGAGGGTCGTCACCCGGATCCCGTTTTCGCGCTCGTCCTCGTTGGCGCTGGTTCCGAGGGCGGCCATGGCGAACTTGCTGGCGTTGTAGGCCACGCCACCGAGCGGGGCGGCCCGTTTGCCGGAGGTCGACGAGATGTTGATGACGAGGCCGGTCTTGTGCGGACGCATGAGCGGCAGCCCGAAATGCATGCAGTTGAAGGCGCCGGTGGCGTTGGTCGCCATCAGCTTGTCCCAGTCATCCGGGGCCAACTCACCCATCGAGCGCTTGGGCACGTTTGTCCCGGCGCAGTTCACCAGCAGGTGCAGTTGGCCAAGCGCTTGGCCAAGCCAGTCGAACAGGGACTTGACGCTGGCCCGATCCGCCACGTCCACCGTGTGGGTGAGGATCGCGCCGCCGGCCTGGGCGGCGACGGCGTCCAGCTTGGCCTGCCGGCGTCCGGCAATCGCGACCTTCGCCCCGGCCTTGGCCAGGCCCAGAGCGATGGCCTCACCCATGCCGGTGCCACCGCCCACCACCACTGCGTTCTGTCCGGATAAACTCACGGGCGGCAGCATACGGATGCCGCTTCCGGATGGAAGGCCGAATGCTCAGCGGGCGATGAACAGTGTCACGCGTTGCGGCTCCGTGCCGGGCGGGCGCAACGGAGTGCCGTGCCCGTCACGCAGGGTGAATGGATGATGCATGACGATGTCCTGCCTGCCGTCCCGGTTCAGATCCATCAACCAAATGTACTCCTCGTCGTTGGAGATGGGCGCCGCAAGGTCTTGAGTCGGACGCGAAAACAGTCCCGGTCCGGGCGCGCCGGGATAGATCGCCAGATGCCTCGGGTGCCCCCCGATGAGCAGGTCGGAATGCCCGTCGCCGGTCACGTCCCCGATTAACAGCGCGTTGTTGAAGGCGCGCGGCCAATTTTTTTTCCTCTTTCGGTTTTCGTGCTTGCCGCCCTGAAGCAGGACGTCCAGCGGCACCCATCCCGGCTCGCGATGGCTGGGCACCCCGTCCAGCGCCGTCCGGATCGTGGTGCCGGGTGCGTCGGCGAAGCGGCCGCCGGTCAGGCGATAAAACTCAAGATTCAGCGAGATGTCATCGCCCATGAATCCCTTGAGACTTTTCCACAGGCTGCCCTTGAGAAACTTGCGATCGATGGCTGTCACCATCAAGCCGCCTGGGCTGTCCCCCCCGAAATCGTGGCGGCTCATCCCGATCTGGATCCGGTTACCGGAGCGGAGGACCGCGCCGGCCTCCGGCTGGAACCGGGTGCCCCCGCTGGCCGTCGGCTCGCCGAAATGAATCCGGAAACTGGATCGCTTGGCCGACAGTTGTCGGCCCTCCAGTGAAAAAATTACAAGGTCGGCAATGCCGTCGCCGTTCATGTCGGAGACCGAGTGAAGCACCTTTCCGGTCATGTCTCCCGTGGCGAGCGAATCGAGGTCGTCCGAGTCGAACACGACTTCGCTACTCATGCTCGCGGTCCCAGCGGAAAACAGCCCCTGTTTGTCCTGTGGATGGACCGTAAAATGAGTCTTGTCCCAATGCGCCAAATCGACTCGGCCGTCCCGGTTGTAATCCACCCTGTGAATGCGACTTTGGGACCACGGACTATACCGGTAGCCGTCGGCGCCGCGAATCCGCGCCATGGAAACGGCCCGTCCAATCGTCACCGGCTCGGCAAACGCCCCGTCGCCCCTCTGGATGAACACCCGGAAGCCATCGGCAACCGGCACCGCGAGGTCGGTGAGACCGTCGTCATTGAGGTCGTGGGTCACGTCCACATGGGGGAGTTCATCCTTGCGCGGTCGATCGAAGCTGCAACTGGATGAAACCAGTTTCCGTTCCGTCGCCGATTCGGGGTCGAACCAGTTCAGGCGGCCGGGCTCGTACGTGACCAACCGGTCACGCCCGCCGATGGTTGCGATGTCCGCAAACAACACGCCGGGCCGCAACCGGGTGTTCAGCCGCTCCGACCCGTTGCCGTCGTGAAGGACGAAGAGGCGCAGCCGCCGCTCGCCCTCTCCGTTGACGTTGAGCACGGCAACATCGGCCATCGGGCCACCGAGCAGAAAGCCCGTCAGAACGGACAGGCGCTTGCCCTTGCCAATGGCGACCTCATGCCGATCGAACGCGACCCGCGAGGTCAATGTCTCCCGAACGGGTTCTTGGGCGAGTGGAGCCGGGCATTCCGGCAGGCACACACCTAAAACAAGCAATAAGAACAGGTTTCGCGACGAAGGCTTGATGGAGTGGGTTGCGGAACCAAGCGGAACCGCTCCGTTCCTTGCCTTATCCACCGAGACAGATTTTTGCCCAACGCGAGCGACAGGCAGATAGTGGGAACGATTTGTCAGCATGGAAGGACGATCTCCTTAAGCCGGTTTAACGAAGGCACTGGGCCCAGTTGCTGTCAACTGTCGGGACTGTCGCCGACCACGGCTCCAACCACGGATGCGTTCAATTGCTTGACTCTTGCGGAATAGGCGGGAAAGAACCGGTCGCTGGCCCACCGGTTGCCTTTCTCGCGCCCGTTGACGGCGGCGAAATCGCTGACCAGCCGTTTTTCAAAGGATGGCGTCAAGATTTCAGATCGTCCGACGATCACGCGCACGGTGTCTTTGGGTGTCGGCGAAACCTTGAGCGGGAGGATCTCGTCAACCTTGGCGCGCGGCACAATCCAGAACACGCGCCGCCCCGGGGTTTCAAAGTAGCTGGCCCACCAGGTCTGCAACATGGCGTCGGCCTCCTTGCGATAGAGTCCGGCATCCATCAGCATTTTATGGCCATCGGCATAGAGCGCCGTTTTCCATTCCGCACGATGGTGCTGGCTGTTCAACTGCACTGTGGCGCTCCCGGTCTCCCCGGCGATGGGATCGGGCAGCCACCAGCGCGCTTCGCCTTTCTCGCTGAGTTCGAACACCAGCCACTGGGCGATTTTATTCTTGCCCCGGTTTGTTACGTGCAGATCTTGATCCGTGGAGGTGAACACCACTGGCAGTTCCATCCGGCCGAGCCCGCGGTAGAACAGGTATTTCTCCGTCTCCTTATTCGCGTTCGTCACCAGCGCGGAATCCGGATAACGCGGGTAAAGCCAGCACGGAAGTTCGCCGCTTCGGAACACGCGGGCCGATTGATCTTCGCCAGCCGGTTCGACATGGACGTTCCAGCGGATCGATCCTTTGCGAGGCTTGGCGAAATCGAGAAGCGGATGCCGTTGCCGCTGCTCGCCTGCGCTACGATCCGGATACCATTGGCCGATGGTTCCGTTCTTGAAGCCGACATCCACCTGAGCGTCGAATGCCTTGTCGGTGTAAAAATAGATGACCGGCGTCTCGAGGCGAACGTTCACGTGGGCAAACGTGCGACTGTAGTTGAGCCCCTTCGTCCTCCGGGCAACCCCGCGGGCTATTCTTGGGGGCGCGTCCAGTTGGTAAACGAACTTTGGAAGCGGTGCGTCTTCGCGGTAGACCCCGTCAAGATGCGTTCCGTCGGAGCCGATGACGGTGGTGAAAGTGCCCCACTCGTGCAACGTGTAATCCTCCGCTGCGTATGCAGGCAGATGAAGAGAAGCAGTCAACACGGCTGCCATGGCGGATGTTATTGCTGTTTTCATGATGTTCTTTTTTGCAAAATAGCCAGTTGTAACCTGTGAATATGACAATCCAAAGACGATCACGTTCAAAGATATATGCAGACGGCGCAGCCTCGTAAACGGCGAACTCACGCTGTTCCGTCGGGGTGGTGACGGGTTTCCATGGCCCCCCATGGCCCTTGGCCAAGGGGTTTGATTTCGGGGCTGATACAGGGCAGGGTGGGGAACCGGCATTCACCGTTATGAAAACCAAGCGGCACATCCTGCCCGGGCTATGTTGAAACGGTTGAATCCAAGGTGGATTGTCGCGCTTGGCCTTTGCTGGCTGGGTTCGTTTGCGCTTGGCCAAGCGGTGGATCCGCTCGGGCAATGGGGGCAGTGGCGCGGGCCATTGGCCACCGGCGCGGCACCGAGGGCCAACCCGCCGGTGGAGTGGAGCGAGACGAAGAATGTCCGGTGGAAAACCAAGCTGCCCGGCCTTGGGCACTCGTCGCCGGTGGTGTGGGGCGGCTTGGTTTATGTCACCACCGCCGAGCAGGTCGGCCCACGAAAACCGTTCACTGGGCCGGTGCCGGAGGGTGCCCACAACAACATGGACCCGGAGTCGGATTATCAGTTCGCCGTCATGGCGATCGACCGGCAAACCGGCGGGGTGACTTGGCGACGGACGGTCGCAACGCGGCAACCGCACGAGAGCACGCACGAGTCGGCGACGTGGGCGTCCAACTCGCCGGTGACGGACGGGGAACATGTCATCGCGTTTTTCGGCTCGAACGGCCTGTACTGCCTCGACACCACCGGGCGCCTGGCCTGGTGGAAAGACCTTGGCGACATGCGGGTGAAGCACGGCCACGGCGAGGGGGCGTCGCCGGCGCTGCACGGCGAGACGGTTGTCGTCAACTGGGATCACGAGGGGGCGTCGTTCATCGTTGCCTTGGCCAAGCGCACCGGCGAGGAGCGTTGGCGGCAGCCGCGCGACGAGGTCACCTCGTGGGCCACGCCGATCGTCGTGGAACAGAGAGGCCAAGCGCAGGTGGTCGTCAGCGGAACCAAGCGGGTGCGCGGGTACGATTTGGAGACCGGCAGGGTGATCTGGGAAGCGGGCGGGCTGCCGGGCAACATTGTCGCCTCGCCGGTTGCAGCCAATGGTGTGGTGTTCGCCGCCGGCAGTTACGAGAAACAGACGTTGCTGGCGATCCGCCTTGAGGGCGCGAAGGGGGAGTTGAGCGGTTCGAAGCAGATCGTTTGGCGGAAGAACCGCAGCACGCCGTACGTGCCATCGCCGCTGCTGCACGGCGATTGGCTTTATTATTTGCGGCATTACCAGGGGGTGCTGTCCCGCGTGAACGCGACGTCCGGCGACGAGCCAAGCGGGCCGTTCCGACTGGGGCCGCTTTTCAATATTTACGCCTCGCCTGTGGCTGCCGCAGGGCGGATTTACGTGACCGATCGAAACGGAAAAACGGTGGTTCTCAGCAGCGATGCAGAGCCAAGGGCGCTGGCGTTGAACGAACTGGATGAGCGCTTCAGCGCATCGGCCGCGCTGGCGGGAGACGCGATGTTTTTGCGCGGGGAGAAATTCCTCTACTGCATCGGCGAGCCGGACAATTGAACCCGCGAATCGGAAACAGCGAATATCCAATATCGAACAAGGAATGTCCAAAGTTGAAATTCATTCATTCTGGCCGTGACGGATCGCCGCCCCCACTCATTCAGATTTCAACACTCCTTGTTCGATATCGGATATTCAACAACGCATGAATAATCGGGCTTTTGTAAAACCGGTAACGGTTCAAATCGGGACTTTCGGGATGGCGTCGTAGATGCGGCCGAGGTCGCGATCCTTGCCGTACACGCCGGTCTGGCCCTGGATCCAGCCCTTCATGTTGGAAATCTCAAGCGTGCGAGGCTCCTGCCATTTCCAAAGCTCGGAGTGGCCGTCGGCAAAGCTGAGCACGCAGCCGTTGTTGTGGCGCGTGCCGGCAAAGTCGATCCAGCGCCATTCGTGCCGCTGCGTCACGGTGAACCGGGCGTTGTCGATGCTGCCCTCGTGTTCGTCGATGAACACGAACGCCTTGGACGGCGGCGGGGCGACGATCTCCGAATACTTGTGCCAGCTCGTGCGGTCTCGCGGGTTGGGAATGTGATTCATGTGCATGTTCATCGCGACACTGCGAAAGCGGGGAATCTTGCCCTGGTCGAGAACGGTGGACCGGTCAGAGGGACACTTGTAAATGTTCACCGAGTCGTTGTACTTGAACAGGACACCGACCCGGATGTTTTGGTCGGTGGTATCGGAGAAGGCGTTGCCCTTGATCCAGGTTTGCGCGGTGGCGGCCCAGCTGCCGCGTGAACTGCCACTGATGGTGGCGTTGGGCGGCAGATGGCCGTGGTTGTCGTCGATGTACATGTGCCAGCAGACCTGAAGCTGCCGGTAGTTGTTCATGCAGGAAATCTGGTGCGCCTTGCCTTTCGCCTTGGCCAGTGCCGGAAGAAGGAGGCTCGCGAGTATGGCGATGATCGCGATGACGACCAGCAACTCGATCAGCGTGAAGCCGCGCTTGGCCAAGTCGCGGTTCGCATTTGTGTGCAACAACGTTTTCATCGGGCCTGCCGCCTGCGTAACGGCGGAAGGATGTGTAAGATCGGTGGCCTCTTCAACAAAAAGTTTGAATTGAAATCGACAGGGCAGGGGAAAAGACCATAAGTTTGCCCTTCAAACGGTGAATGCCCCAGCAGACATCCAAACGCTTCCCCTCATCGGGTCAGTGCCCGCAACCTCCGCCAACGGAAAGGTGACCGGCGGGCTGCGCCTGGCCAAGCTCTCTCCCCCAGCGGGAGAAGGCGGGGGAGAGGGAGCAAGCAAGCGATTCCTGCTGCGGCTCCGGCAAATCGCCTTTGCTGCCTTACTGATGTTCATCCCGATTGGCCAAGCGGTGGACGCGAAGGAGGCCGGCGCAAGCACAACACGGCAGGCCATCGAGCGGGGAGCGCGGTTTCTCTACGAAAACCAGCATGCCGCCGGTTGGTGGTCCAACTCCGAGCTGCCAGCCTTGACCGCCCTCGCGCTGGTCGCGCTCGAGATGGTGGACGTGCCCAAGCTGGACACAAAGTACGGCTCCGAGCGACGGCGCGCACTCGACTTCATCGCCGGTTCGGCCAAGCCGGACGGCTCGATCCATCGCGGACTGCTCATCAACTACAACACCGCCTGTTCGCTGATGGCGTTGTCGCTCGCCGACGAGCCGCAGTTTCGCCCGATGATCGCCAAGGCGCGGGCCTACATCGCCGGCTCACAGATTGACCTTGGCGAAAAGGGCAGGATGGACAATCCGCACGACGGCGGGGTTGGCTACAACAGCAAGTACGATCACTCGGACATGAACAACACGCTTATGGCCGTTGAGGCAATGAGACTGTCCGAGTTGGCCCTGCGCCGCCCGGACAAGCCCGGCCAGAAACTGGAGGCCGACCTGGACTGGAAGGCGCTCGAGCATTTCCTGGCCAGTTGCCAAAACCTGCCGGAGCGCAGCGACAACCCGAACCTGTCGCGCGCCCCCGGGGATCGAGGCGGATTCATCTACCACCCCGGCGAAAGCAAGGCGGGGGAGATCGTCGACGAGCAGACCAAGCGGGTGGCGCTGCGCTCGTACGGCTCGATCAGCTACGCCGGGATGATGAGTCTCGCCTACGCCCGCGTCGGCCGCGACGACGAGCGCGTGAAGGCCGTCATCGACTGGCTCAGCCGCAACTACACGCTCGACGAAAATCCCGGCATGGGATCAGAGGGCGTTTACTACTACTACCATCTCATGGCCAAGGCGCTGCGCGCGCAGGGCGTGGCGCAACTGGACGGCCCGGGTGGCAAAACGATTGACTGGCGCAAGCAACTCACGGCCAAGCTCATCTCGCTTCAGAAGCCGGACGGTTCATGGCAAAACCCGACCCAGCGCTGGATGGAAGGCGACCCCAACCTAACCACCGCCTACGTGCTGATGGCATTGGCCTTGATCGAAAAGAAATAGCTCAAATGGTGGAGGCGGGGGGAGTCGAACCCCC
>JACKQG010000753.1_pt1 | contig 46097 bp, 43 predicted proteins | sample 8237621 | NCBI WGS metagenome assembly JACKQG01 (sample SAMN15677084, study PRJNA649215) | marine metagenome | biome: marine; feature: Black Sea; material: saline water; isolation source: suspended particulate matter (SPM) from the Black Sea western gyre | collected 2013-06-09/2013-06-10 | depth... | reverse complement strand
CTGTACGCCGCAGCCGGAAACCCGCGGAGAACGCCGAGCAGGGCAAAAAGGGCCGTTTCTGGATGGACACTAATTAATTGCGGGTCAGCCCTCCGTATATACGCAACAGCTTGTCGGGCAGCTCACGGACATCGGTTATGACATGGTGCCGAACCGTTCCGTAAAGATCGTCCAGCTTCGGATCCGAGGCCATATTTACGGTGATGGCCTGGGCGTAAATGTTTTTGGATCGCGCCTCGAAGATGGCCTTGCCGGTATCTTTAATGGCATAATCCTGTTTGTAATCCAGATCATTGGGGAATCCGTCACCCAAAAGAATCAGCAGGCGGACTTTTGCCGATACCTTTTCAAGCCGGCTGGTCGCATGCCGGATGGCGGCCCCCATCCGGGTGCTGCGCTGCGGGGCCATGGCATTGATGCGCTGCCTGACGGCATCATTCAAGGTTTCATCAAAATTCTTGATGCCGAAGTAATCGACACCCAGGCGACCGGTTCCTGAGAATCCGGCGATGGCAAAGGCGTCTCCGACAACGTCAAGGGCTTCACAAAACAGTACGATAGCCTCTTTTTCAACGTCCAGCACCGTCATCTGCGAACCGTTGACGGTGTTGGCGGTTGAGCGCGAAAGATCGACCAGCAGCAGCACGGCTACGTCCCTAATCTGCTTGATGTGTTTAATATAGAGCCGGTCCGAAGGGATTTTCCCCGCCTTTTTATCCACGGCGAAATCAAGCAGCGCCCGGTAATCGAACTCATCTCCTTCAATCCACGGTCTTAAGCGCACAAGCCCCTCGGGTTTCAAGAGTTCGAAGGCATAGCGAATATTCTTGACCAGGCCGCTGTGCCGTTGCAGGGTTTTGCCGTAAAAATCGCTCTCAAATCCCGCAATCGTTCTTTCAAGTACCCGCACGTGATCTGAAAGATAATCCTGAAGGTTACAGTCCCATTCGGGGTACCGGAAAACCGGTCCGGTGGCATCATCGCTTAACCGTGGAGCAGCCGTGTCCCGGCCGAGAAGTTTTGCAAGATCGAGCCAGGACAGATCTATGGGCTGTTGAGCATGCAAAACGCCGGCTGGGCCGTTTTGGGGAGGGCTGAAAATCATGGTTTGAAGGTCATCGTGAGAAATGGCGCCGCTTGCGGCGATCAGGTGTCGCCTGATCTGTGATTTGTAAACCCTGATTCCTTTGGCATTAAGCAGCTCTTTCAGTTTTGCGGCAATCTGTTCGAATCCTCGATATGCCGATAAAAAAAGATCCGGCCGGATTGTACGGCCATAAGGCGTTGCCATGGGTTTGTAAATTTCTTCGAGCCGTTGGGACGGTGCGGTCTGTTTTAAAAGTTGTGCTAAATCGGCGTAGTTTGCGGCAACCAGCTCAGCGCAGGTTTCAACCGTATGATCAATTTTGATCATATTTTCAAAGTGTTGGGCAACTTTGCGGGTATGATCCCTGATTTTAGTATCAATATCAAGATGCCCGCCGGCCGCGATACCGAGTGCGATCTTAAGATACAGAACAAGTAAAGCCTGGTTAGGTTTAATATTTCTCAGCATGCGCACGGCTTCCCGCTGAAGCAGAGGCATGGCCTGTCGAACAAGACCCGGATAATGCCTGCTGAGCAGCAAGCGTATGCGGCCGTGCTCGAAAACGGTAAACAGGTCGGTCGCCAGGGCCGCAACCGGGAATATTTGGGAAAAGCGCTCCAGGTCGGAAAGATCTTTCTGATTTTGGATTGTGGATGTTAGCTCTCGGACTGAATCGGACTCGAAATTGGAACCTTCAAAACCCGGAACCCGGGACCCGGAACCCGGAACCCTCCGGCAGCGTTCCAGGGCTTTTTCCAGGTCAAAGTCAAAGGTGTTGAATTCATAGTGCCCGGCTTCCAATCGGGTCAGGCATTTATACAGGTTTATGTTTTCTTCTTTTTGGGAAAATTCACTGATCTCAGCCGGCAGATAAATAGATTTACCGTCCGAGCACACCAAGGTTTTGCGGTTGTCCGCTTGCATCAAGACGTCCGGGATCTCCGACAGCGGGCGCACGGAGATCGCAAGACCGGTGCGGGCACGCAGGTAGCGGTTCAGTTGTCCCCGAACCTGTGAAAGCGGAACGGTTACCTGCATCCCGGCAAATGTGTCGCGGCCTAATTTCGATTTCAGGGACAGAAACTTGGCCGCCAGTTTGCGGCTGCGAGCCAGCTTTTCAAGACCCAGGGTTACAAAGCGGTCTAAAGATTCTTTAGAGAGCAGGGATAGTCCTTCTTCAAGACCGTCCAGCAAGGAATCGGCCAGATGACTACCGGCCCGGATGACACGATCAAGCTGTTGGATTTGCCAGATCCGTCTTGAGGGCGCCAAGCCCAGTACGGCCCTGGGCAGGATATGGGCAAAATGCTGGCACTGCACATAGGACAAGTCTTGGGCAAAGGTGTGGCCCAGCAGATCCAAATACACAGATGCGGATTCGAAGTCTCCGGCGTTTAAGAGGGCCGCCAAGCCTTCAAGCGGATCCGGGAGCGTATAGGACCCCTTCGCCAACATGATGTCAAGGGTGTCTAAAAAATGGCCCAGAAGGCGTTCGTCGCCGTGTTTGCACAGCGGCGATAAATACATCGCCAGGATCCGGCCCAGGGTGGGTCCCTTTTGACCGAACTCGCGGACCAGGTACCGGTAGCGCTCGATCATTGGGGGGCTTGTTTGGCCGATAAGCTCGGCATACCCCTCGGCCACAGCCCGGCCGAATGAGATCTCCGCAGACAGCGCCCAGAGTGTTTCGTCCACCAGCAGGGCGATATCTTCGGAAGAAACCGGGCCGGCTTTTTGAGCCAGCGATTTTGATACCGCTACGGCCAAATCCGGATCGGCAATCGCCAGCTGTTTTAAGGGTTTTTCTTTAATTCCCGAATCCAAAATCTAAAATCCAAAATTAGAAAATGTCTTCAATCAGATCATTGAGCGTTTCCTGCAGCCGGGCGTCATCGGTCAGCGGCAGGCAGACGGCACAGCGGCAGGCATCGTGGGCCGGAATGCCGCGCCGGATCATCTGTCCGGCATAAATCAGCAGCCGGGTACTGGCCCCTTCGGTCAGACCATGCTCCCGGATGTTGCGGATTTTACGTGCCAGCGCCACCAGCTTCAGGGCGGTTTCCATGTCGATATGGCCTTCGTGGGCAACGATCTCGGCTTCTTTCTCGGCTTCGGGATAATCGAATTCGATGGAAACAAACCGCTGGCGCGTGCTCTGCTTTAGATCCTTCAACACGGATTGATATCCCGGGTTATAGGATATCACCATCATAAAATCGGGATGAGCCTGGATGATTTCGCCCTTTTTGTCGATGGACAGGGTCCGGCGGGTATCGGTCAGGGGATGGATTACCACGGTGGTGTCCTTGCGGGCTTCCACGATCTCGTCTAGGTAACAGACGGCCCCCATGCGTACGGAACGGGTTAAGGGTCCGTCCACCCACACGGTTTCATCCTTTTTCAAAAGATAGCGCCCCAAAAGGTCGGATGCAAACAGGTCTTCATGGCAGGCCACGGTAATCAGGGGGCGCTTTAACCGGTACGACATGTACTCGACAAAGCGGGTCTTGCCGCAGCCCGTCGGCCCTTTCAGCATCAGCGGAAGCCTGCCGTCATAGGCCGCCTCAAAGATGCTGATTTCATCGCCGGCCGGCAAATAATAGGGCTCCGTTTTTATTAAATATCTGTCGGTATCGAGTTGAATTTTGTCACTGCGCATCGGTCATTTGTCACTGGTCATTTGTTTTGTTAAATTTGAATTCCCCGCTGCTTGCAGCGCGGGATGAATTCAAAACACGATTTTATTGATTGACTTGGCCGCTGGAATCGTTATGATTATTTCCTAACATGATAATGGTTTTATAAAAACAATTAATCTTACATATACCGAATTCTGTTGATAAACAATACCCATAACATCCATCGCCTTGCCTTTGAGGACAAAGAGGTCATACTTGTGGGCACCGCCCACGTATCCTGGGAAAGTGCCCGGCTCGCGACCGAAGTCATCGAAAAAGAAAAGCCGGACACGGTCTGTGTTGAACTGTGCGAATCCCGTTACCAGTCGATCCGCCAGAAAGATCTGTGGCTGGAAATGGATATCGTCAAGGTCATTAAGGAGAAAAAATCATTCCTGCTGCTCTCGAATCTCTTGCTGGCATCGTTTCAGAAACGCATCGCCCAAAAATTCGACATCCAGCCGGGCCAGGAAATGATAAAAGCCATTGAAGCCGGAGAGGCCGTGGGCGCCTCAATCCACCTTGCCGACAGAGACATTCGGATCACTCTGTCGAAAGCCTGGCGTCTCATGGGCCTGTGGGACAAATTCAAGCTTCTTTTTCAACTCATTTTATCACTGGGACAAATCGAGGAAATCAGCGCAGAAGACATTGAAAAGATGAAACAGGAGGATGTGCTCCAAACGCTGCTTGCCGATGTCGGCAAATCACTTCCGGTCATAAAGGATATCCTGATTGATGAGAGGGACCGCTATTTGGCCCATAGAATCCGCACGGCTCCCGGCCATAAAATCGTTGCGGTTATCGGAGCCGGTCATGTGCCGGGTATAAAAACCTGCTGGAACGAAGCTATCGATATTGAAACTCTTGAACAGATTCCGCCCAAAAGTAACGCTTTCCGAATTATAAAATGGCTGATTCCCCTGGCTATCGTGGCGCTGATGATGTCGGGCTTTTATTATGGCGGGACCCATGCCGGGACCGATATGATTACCTTATGGGTTCTGGCTAACGGTGTTCTGGCCGGTCTGGGCGCCGTCCTCGCCCTGGCTCACCCCCTGACGATCCTGTCTTCGGTTCTGGCGGCTCCCATAACGTCCCTGAATCCCATGATTGCGGCCGGCTGGGTCTCCGGACTGGTGGAGGCGTTTTCACGCAAACCGAAGGTCAAAGATTTCGAGGATTTGCCGGAAGACATCCTCTCCTTCAGGGGCTTCTGGAAAAACAAAATCACCCGCATCCTCCTGGTGGTCGTATTTACAAACCTGGGCAGCTCCCTGGGCACGTTTGTGGCGATACCCCTAATGGTTAAAGTTCTATAACTTTTCCATCCACAAATGGTTCTTTTTCCGATGTGCGGCGTTCTCCGCGGGTTTCCGCCCTCGACGTACTAAATGTACGCCTCGGGCAAAAACCCTTGTGCGGCATTGCTCACCGAAAAAATCTCTCATTTGTGAATTGGAAAAGATATTTTACATTTTATTATCAGCGGACGGGTCGAAGTTGTCGTTTACGCCCACTTAACTTATTGAAAAATTAGGTTAGTCCGGCTTAGCCTTTTGGTGCTGGCGGTAGGATTTTTACCACGGTTCGTTCGTATGTTTTGCCGTTTTTTAATTTATAGGTCATCCGCATTGTTTTGAGGCGCCCCTCGGCAAACAGCCGGACACACTCCGCGTAGAGAGACCACTCCAGCTTGAGACCTTTTGCGCGAATACTATCGATGGTATCGTTTTGCCGGATTTCATAAGCCTTCTGGCCGATAATCGGTCCGGAATCCTCACCGTAATCGACAAAGTGTACCGTACAGCCCCCGACCTTGCAGCCGTATCGGAAGGTGTCACCATAGCCGTCGGTCCCGGGAAATGCAGGCAGCAGGGCCGGATGGATGTTCATGATGCGAAAACTGCCGGGGATCGTATTTACCCGGTCGATAAAATACGGCGTTAAATTTCTCATAAAGCCGGCCAATATCAGCAGGTCGAAGGGATATGGTTCCATGGCTGCAAGCAGGTTGGCTTCGGCCACAGCCCGGGTCTTTAAAAAGTTTTTGATTTTTTTGTGGTCGGAATCCGCCGGGAAAAGAGACTGCTTGGCCAGGATCTCAGCCAGGTCAAAATCATCCGGTAGTGCAACCGAATCCGGTTTTTTTCTGAAACGTTGAATGATCGATCCGTAATCTACCACAAATGTCGGGATTTCGCTGCTGCGAACTCTTTCCAGGCCACCGGCCGCCGGATTATCCGTGCCCACAAAGACAATTTCAGCGTTAATTTTGCCCGTATTGCTGGCATCCATGATGGCTTGAAGATTGCTGCCGCTCCCTGATATCAGCGCCCCGATACGGATTTTAGTGCCCATGGTGTTCGCCTCCTTAATTTTATAGGCATTTCTTAAACCAAAAATGTGCCGTTTTCAAACATATTAATTTGTTCTTGTACTTTAGCAAGAGATCAAATACATAAAAATCTCTGACCGCAAGATCATAAATTGTTCGAACCTTCGCGCCGGAAATCCTGACCATTTTACAAAAAGTTCGAAGGTTGACAATACCGATCCATATCACTATTATAGTTAAATTTCACCTAAACTGAGCGTTTCAAATTTTAAAGGGAGATCAAATATTTTCAGAAAGGATTTATATTATGGCAGAAGGTGTTATGGAAATTGAAGACAGCAGTTTTGAGGCCGAAGTGTTGCAGTCGGAAAAACCGGTCCTGGTCGATTTCTGGGCCCCCTGGTGTGGCCCCTGCCGGGCAATCGCACCTGTTGTCGGAGAACTGGCCGCTGCCTTTGGCGACAAAATCAAATTTGCCAAATGCAATGTTGATAACAATCCGATCACACCTGGAAAATACGGGATTAAATCTATACCTACCCTTATTTTGTATAACAACGGAGAAATCGTCGACAAGGTTATCGGTATCGTTGCCAAGTCCAAACTCGAGGAAATGTTAAACAAAGTTTAATAGGAATTGTGGCAATGAAAAACGTTGATTATGACCTTGTTATTATTGGCGGTGGCCCTGCCGGGCTTACTACTGGTCTTTATGCGGCGCGCGCCCGTTTGAATGTCATTCTGATCGAAAAAGCCGTGCCCGGCGGACAGGTTGTCACAACCGACTGGGTCGAAAACTATCCGGGCTTTCCGGAGGGTATTACCGGTTTTGATCTGGTGCAGAAGATGACCGCGCAGGCCCAAAAGTTTGAGCTCAATATTGCAACCGACGAGGTCACCGCTCTGGATGTGTCCGAACCGATCAAAAAAATCACTCTCAGCAACAGAATGATCGCAACCCACGCGCTCATTATCGCTGCGGGTGCCTCTCCCAGGAAACTTGGGATCCCGGGTGAAGATATGTTTTACGGCCGGGGTGTATCTTCTTGTGCAACCTGTGACGGTCCGTTTTTCAAGGATCGTATTGTTGCGGCCGTCGGTGGCGGAGATACCGCCGTCCAGGAAAGTCTTTTCTTGACAAAATTCGCCCGGAAGGTCTATCTGATTCACCGAAGGGACCGGCTTCGGGCTGAAGCGATTCTTCAGGAGCGGGCGCTGGCCAGCGCTAAAATCGAAATTTTATGGGACTCTGAATTAACCGGAATTCAAGGCCTGACCAATGTTGAAACAATTTCGGTTCGGAATGTAAAAAGCGGCGATACCCAAAAACTTGCCGTCGACGGGTGTTTTATTTGGGTCGGCATTCTTGCCAATACGGCCTTTTTACCGGAAATTGTTAAAGTGGACGAATACGGCTTTATTGTGGTGGATGCAAACATGCAGACTTCGGTTACGGGTGTTTATGCCGCCGGTGATGTGAGGAGCACGCCCTTGCGCCAGATTGCAACCGCCGTTGGTGATGGCGCCATCGCTGCCTTTTCAGCAGAGCACTATATTCAAAATTTAAAACAATGAAACGTCTCATATTCTTAAGTCTGATTGTCCTGCTTGCTGTTTCGGGATGTGCGTGGTTCGGATCCAAAGAGGAAAAGACCGCCCAGGAACTTGCAAGCGATGGTATGGATCAATACAACAGCGAAAATTATAAAGACGCCATAAAATCTTTTGAAAAGTTAAAAGACTGGTATCCGTTCAGCAAATATGCAATCCTTGCAGAGCTTAAAATCGGCGATGCCCATTATCGTTTGGAAGAGTATGAAGATGCCGTCGCTGCGTATGAAAATTTTGAAAGCCTTCATCCCCGTAATGAAGCGATACCTTATGTAATCTACCAAATCGGGCTCTGTTATTTCGAACGTATCGACACCATCGACAGGGACCAAAGCTCAGCCCAAAAGGCTGTGGAGACGTTTGAACGTCTAAGAAAGCAGTTCCCGAAAGATCCATATTCAATCAAGGCTGAAGAACTTATCAAAAAATGCCAAAGAAGCCTGTCCGGCAATGATTTCTATGTGGGCCTTTTTTATTACAAAAGCAAGCACTACAAAGCCGCCCTGGAGCGTTTCAAGTCCGTGCTTACCAACTACCCGGATGTTGGTGTTCACCAAAAGGCGCTGCAGTATATTATTCTGTGTGAAGAATTGATAAATGCTGAATCAAAGCAGGATAAAGATAAGAAATAATCTGTCACCAAGGCTTCATGAACACTTTCTCAATATCATCTATTTTGTTTGGATTGAGCTTTTCTGCCATCTTCACGCCTCGTATCCTAAAGATTCTTTTTGGCTTCCTTATTAAATTTGGATAACATGTCAATCCTTTTAGGCCAAAGTTATTTTTCTATTATACACACTTACGATTTTGGTACAATAGACTTAATGGCCTTTAAAACGTCCTGGAACAGCGGTGATTTTAAATTATTGGATCATGAAGAAATCAGATGGGTTTTTACACACGAGCTTGACCAGTTTGATTTTGCACCGGCCGACACAGCCTTTGTTGAGAAATTAAAAAGTGGCGAAATCGGGACGGGAGTTTCATAAAATCGTAACACGATTTTATTCCTATCAAAATGTTCAATCAAAATCCAACGCCTAAGGAACGGATACCGAACAATGTGGATTTTTACCAAAGACGGTTTTTTCTCAGCGGTTTTTGACAAGTATTGCAATCGCGGCGAGCTGATGATCCGGTCACGCTGCAAGGATGATCTTATCCGGTTATCCAAAAAGCTGTACGGTTATTGTGACGAAACTAAGATTGTGGAAATGGAGTATGCCGATTATCGATTTCGCATGAAGATTAAAAAGCACATGTGGTCCAACTATTTGACCAATTGCGCCATGGATATCGATTATGCCAGCGTTAAGGATAATATCGTCCCGGCTAAGGATGACTTGCGCAAAGATGTCTATTATCAGGTATGGATTGCCCTGTATCGCTGGCAGTCGATGATGCATGAGAAATAAAATCGTGTTACGATTTTATGAAACGCGGCTACGCCGCTCTGATTGGCGATTTGAATTCATCCCGCGCTGCAAGCAGCGGGGAATTCAAATTTAAATATTGGATGATCAAATAAGAAAAGGCAGGGCAATAAACCCTGCCTTTTCCTGTTCGGTTGAGCCTTCACCCATAGAGATCATTATTGGCATTGTTGATACCAAAAAGTGATAGCACGAAACAAAAGCGGCGGCTGTAAAGCCGCCGTTTTTGTTGAGAAAAATGGTGGAGCTGAGGGGGGTCGAACCCCTGACCTCATGACTGCCAGTCATGCGCTCTCCCAACTGAGCTACAGCCCCAATTGAAAATAAAAATGAAAGTTAACAAACCATGGGAAATGTGTCAATATGTTTTTGAGAATAAAATCGTGTTACGATTTTATGAAACTCCCGTCCCGCTTTCAGCGGGACGGGATCAGATTGGCGAGCTGAAAAAACCGACATCGGTATTTCAGGGTGCTGTTTTAAAGGCAGAATGGGTTGACAAAACTTTAGAGAATAAATATTATCAATAGCCTTATGATTAACAACATGCTGATTAAATGCAGTTTTTTAAATTATAAAAATTATTGCAGAGAATAGATGCATATGCCACAGGTGCGGCTATGGACCCCAAAAACTATGTAAAACAACCAGGTGGATTTACCCGGCGACAAAAACGTCCCGGAAGTTTCAAGGAGTTTGATGCCACGGAGCTGTATTGCCCCCGATGCCGACGTTCGGTTCCTGTTCGCCAGCGCCTGCTCCTTGTTCTTCCTGAAGGCGACAAATATGAATATCTGTGTGCATTCTGTTCAGAAAGTGTTGGATTTAAAATGGACCGGCAGCAGAAGCCCATGTCGATTATTATTTAATTAGTTTCCGTACCGAAAAGGATAGGTGTATCGAAAGGAAATTGTATGCTCAAGTTAATGCGGGAAAAAGCCACGAGTTGGTTAATCAAGGTACTGTTAGGCGCTATAGTGGTTGTATTTGTTTTTTGGGGTGTCGGCAGCTTTCGGGCTCAGAAAGGCGACAGGGTTGCGACGGTTAACGGCGACGTCATTACCTTGGCGGATTATAAAGAGGCGTACAACAACCTTGTCGAACGATTACGTCAAAATTTTGGAAACCGTTTGAATGAAGATATGTTAAAAACCCTGCGGGTTAAGGAACAGGCCTTAAACCTGCTTATCGATAACCGGCTTTTGGTTCAGGAAGCGCAGCGGCTGAAATTGAGAGTTCCCGACGAGGAGCTTGCCGAGGCGATCATGCATTTCGGTGCCTTTCAGAGTGCCGGTGCATTTAACAGCCGCCTGTATCAGAATGTGCTTAATCGACTGCGGCTGACCCCTGAAGAATTCGAGGTTGTCCAGAGAGAGTCAATGCTGGCCGGGAAATTAAGATTGCTGGTGACCGAAAGCGTTAAGGTTTCGGATCAGGAAGCCCGGGAATGGTACAATTGGCAGAATGCATCGGTGAATATCGATTTCGTAACGTTTGAACCTGACCGCTATACCAACATCAATCCGGCACCTGAAGAGATCAAAGCGTATTTTGAAGATCACAAAACATCCTATAAAACCGAGCCGATGGTAAAGGTACGCTACTTACAGTTCACACCGGATGCTTACTGGTCGAAGGTGACGGTTAGCGCTGACGAAATCCGGAATTATTATAATACCAAGCAGGAGGAATTTAAAAAACCCAAAACGGTTGAGGCCCGACATATCCTGTTAAAACTTGACCGGGATGCCAGCCCGGAAGCTGTTGAGAAGCAAAGAGAAAAAGCTCTCAAGATCCTTAAGATGGCTCAAGACGGCCAGGATTTTGCCGAACTGGCGAAACAGTATTCGGAAGGACCCAGCAAAGACAGGGGCGGATACCTGGGTGAATTCCAAAAAGACGACATGGTAAAACCCTTTGCGGACAGGGCGTTTGCCATGAACCCCGGTGAGGTCGGCGGGCCGGTGCGCACCCAGTTCGGATGGCACATCATCAAGGTTGAAAAGGTATCTCCGGCCGCAATCCTTTCGCTGAGCGCGGCGAAAGACAAAATTTTTAAGAAACTTAGGGATGAAAAAGCCCGAAGTCTGGCGTACGATGAGGCCGAGGCGGTTTCCGATGTTTCTTTTGGGGATGAGGATTTGGTCCGGGTGGCCAAGGAGCGTAATCTTAAGGTGCTTACGACGGACTTTTTTACCAAAAGCGGGCCCAAGCAAGGTGTCGGCAACCCTGTTAAATTTGCATCCGCTGCTTTTGATCTTCAGATAATGGCAATCAGTGACATCCAGGATTTCGGAGACGGGTATTATATCCTTCAGGTTGTCGAGAAGATACCTTCCAAAATTCCTGAATTCGAAGCCGTCAAGGATAGGGCGCGTGCTGATTTGATCAAGGAAAAGCAGGATCAGAAAGCACGCGCAGATGCCAATACCCTGCTGGCGGCGCTAAAAAGCGGCAAAGCCTTGGGTTCTGAAGCCAAAAACTATAAACTGGAAACCAAGTCCACCGGTTTTTTTAAGCGCGATGATTCGATTCCGGAAATCGGATTCCAGCGCAAGATCGCCGAAACCGCTTTTAAGCTTTCTGATGATAAGAAATTTCCGGAAGAAGTCATCAAAAATGGACAAAGGTATTATGTTATTCAATTCAAAGAGAGAAAATCCCCTGATCCCCTTGGATTCGGTTCAGAAGAACAAAACATAAAGCTAAGCTTGCTGGAACAGAAAAAAGCCAGGATTTTCAATGCTTATCTGGAGCAAATCAAAAGCAAAAGCAAGATTACCATTAAGGAGGAGTTCCTATAACAGGTATTTTTTGTCGGCCAGAAGTCACTGCTGTCCGGTTAAAAATTTAAGAATCTTTATAATAGATTAAAATAATTATAGTTATTGACGATATTGGGTGGAATCGATTTGAAATTGGTTTACATGACTGATACCCCTTCCGCGACAAATTACAAACAGCGGAAGGAGTGTGACAGTGAACCAAGGACAAACTATCTTTTCTCAGGTTATGGATTTTCAGCGGCTCTTTCATCTGCACCGATGCTTGGCTATATTTGTGATTCGTTCCAAATCCAACACAGGGCTCCGTCGTCTATATTCACATAAAGTGGATAAAACCACCGGCGTTAGATACGATCAAACAGTTTTGCCAACTGGGTTTTATACCAAAAAGGATTACCCGGATAAGCTACGTCGCATAAAATATTTTGATGCTGAAAAAAATAGAACTTTCGTTTTCATTTGTTAACCGGACACTACTGTTGAAGCATATATCGCAAAAGGGAAAATAATCGAAGCGTTTCAATCCGACTATAAGTAGAGCCCCAACCCGGAAATTTCATGAAATTTCCGGGCTAATTGAGTTAAACCTCAATTGGGTGTTATCCGTTTTAACAAATAACTTTCAATTGAGCCTTAGCGCTCGATGGGGGAAAGGTTATTTCAAATGAGCCTGTTTAAAGAAATCAATGCGGCCAGAAAGCTTTTGGAGTTACCCGAACGCGCAACCATGGAAGAAATAAAGTCCAGCTATAGAGCTCTCATCCGAAGATGGCATCCGGACCGATGTGAAGATGACCAAGAAACGTGCAAGCAAATGACAACGCGGATTATTGCTGCCTACAGGATCATCAACGACTACTGTAAAAACTACAAATTCTCCTTTTCCAAAGAAGAGGTTAAAAGATACCTTTCGGCCGAGGAGTGGTGGCTGGAGCGTTTCGGAAACAATCCCCTGTGGGGCCGCGAACAAAAGCCGAAGTAATACAAAAGGTTCAGAGGTTCAGAGGTTCAGGTTTCAGAGGTTTAAAGGTCTACCGAAAACCCGCCTGCCATCGGGCGGGCAAGTCTGAATCGTGCCCAATATTAATGTAACCTTGAACGGTGAACGCTGAACCTGTGAACGCCTACTATCAAACCATGCAAAGAGGCCTTTTCCCATGATAACTTCGGATAATTCCAAATCTCGATCACTTCTATTAATGGTTGCCGGGGCCAAAGGCGCTGTGGCGTCTACCGTGGCAGTCGCTGCCGCAGTATTGCGAAAGGAACCCGAAGCCATATTACCCAGTCTGACAACGGGCCATAGCTTTCCCTATATAGGTCCTCCCCAGGCAATCTACATGACGGGCTGGGACAACCAGCCTACAGAACTTTCCGGTTGTGTTAAAGCACATGGCGTGCTGCCTGAAAATTTATGGGAACCGTACCGGTCCGACCTCGACGCTACCACCATATTCGAGGCACCGCTTTTGGATCTGGACCTTAGCGGTCAGATCGGGCATCTGATAAAGGACATCCGGACTTTAAAGCAACAGTATCCCAACTCCTTGCCGGTCCTGATCAACCTTCTGCCGGCCGGTGTTCAAGTGGATCTGGAACGTTTTGAAAGTGTTGCAGCACTCTGTTCGGAAATTGCTCCCCGGGTTTTTCCGGACCTGGCATATGCCCTGGCAGCCATATTTTCAAAAATTCCGGTAGTGAACTTTACGCCGAACCAGTTGGAAGTTTCCGCGATTGTTCGGGAAGCGGTTAAACAAAACGTCCCCATATCCGGATGCGACGGCAAAACCGGCCAGACCTATCTTAAAGTTGTCCTGGCCTCGGCGCTGAAAGCCCGAAAGCTTAATGTGGACGGATGGTACAGCCTCAATCTTTTGGGAAACAGCGACGGGAAAAATCTCATGGATCCCCGGCGGGCTGCCGAAAAATTAGCCAACAAAACCGAACTTCTGGATGAGATTTTAGGATACCCCGTGGGCAAGCGCTACGGCGAGCCTTGTCACAAGGTTCACATCGATTATTATCCGCCTCGCGGTGATGCCAAGGAGGCCTGGGATGTCATCGATTTTCAGGGCATGTTCGGGCTTCCTATGAGTATCCGCTTGAATCTTCAAGGCCGTGACTCGATTCTGGCCGCCCCCCTGATTCTGGATTTGGCTCGCTGGATGGCGGTTTTGCAAATGTCGGGGCGCTGCGGACCGATCCCGGAACTGGGGTTTTATTTTAAGAAACCGGCCGGGACCAACCCGCCCTTAAGCTTTGAAGATCAGATCTATTGCCTTCGGAAGCTTGAAAAAGAATGTGATCAAAAGTGCCGAAAACTGAGGAGCGAACCATGATTTTCGGATACAGCACCAATGCCTTTGTCAAGTTTTTCCTTTTTGAATCCATAGAGAAAATCGCCGCCCTTGGTTTCCGAGGTGTTGAAATCATGTGTGACCGGCCTCATCTTTATCCCCCTGACTTTGGAGCCGAAAAAATGACCCGGCTTAAAGAGAGGCTCCAAAGACACAACCTGAAGGTGACCAACCTCAACAGCTTTACCCTTTTTGCGGTCGGGGATACCTATCTTCCCTCCTGGATCGAACCGGAAAAAGCAAGACGTGAAATTCGGATTCAACATACCCTTGAATGTCTGAAAACGGCGGACGCACTTGGATGTAAGAACATCTCCGTTCCTCCCGGGGGACCTTTAGATGGTATGTCACGGGATGCGGCCATGGCGCTGTTTCACCGGGGCCTGGAAAGGGTAATTCCGCTGGCAGAAGACCTGGGAGTAAAAATCTTGGTTGAGCCCGAGCCGGGCCTGTTGATGGAAAATACCGCCCAGTTCAAGTCTTTTATTAAGGAGGTCGAATCAACCGCTGTGGGATTAAACTTTGATATCGGACACTTTTTCTGTGCCGGTGAAGATCCTCCGGCGGCCTTGGAAGAACTTTTCGAATGGGTGGGGCACGTTCACCTGGAAGATATTGCCGCCAGCAGGACTCACAACCATCTGATTCCAGGACTCGGGGCGATTCAATTTCTCGATATCTTCAAGGCCATGGTAAAACTGGGATACAAACAAGATATCAGCCTGGAGCTTTATCCGTATGTGGATACTCCCGAGTCTGCCGGCCGGGAAAGCCTCGATTTTCTGAAGCCGCTTTTCGAAGAAGCCGGTTTAAAAATAAAAGGGCTCTCAACATTATGAAAAAATCAAGATGGCTTGACGAACACGACCGGCGTTATCAACTCGATGGGCTTCAGGGCCGCCGGGAAACGGCCTTTTTAGGATATCGCCAAGTTACTCCGGATGAAAAAGCCCGGTATGTTTTGCGGCATTTCAATACGGTTGCCCGCAGATACGATTTGATGAACACCCTTTTGAGCTTTGGTATTCATCACCTGTGGAAACAGGCCGCCATAAAAATGCTGGGTTTGAATTCAGGGGACCGGGTCCTTGACGTTTGCGGCGGGACCGGTGATCTTGCTGTTCTGGCCGGCAGAGCTGTTGGGCCGTCGGGTCTGGTGATCGTGTATGACATCAACCGGGCCATGATCGATGCGGGCAGGGGCAAGCTAACCGGCTTTGCTTCCGGAAAACGCATCTGGTTTGTCCAGGGAAATGCCGAACATCTTTCGTATGCGGACGGATATTTTGATGCGGCCATGGTGGGTTTCGGCATCCGCAACGTACCCCGTATGGATCAGGGCTTCAGAGAGATGTATCGCATTCTGAAACCCGGGGGTAAAATGCTGTGCCTGGAATTTTCAAAGCCGACGGCGCCTCTGTTCCGGTGGCTCTATGATTTCTACTCGTTTTATATCATGCCCTTGCTGGGCGAGATTATTGTGGGATCCAGAAAGGCATACACGCATCTTCCCGAATCGATACGGACTTTCGCTACGCCCGACGAGTTGACGGCGATAATAGAGCAGGCCGGTTTTGCACGGATTAAAACCCACAAGCTTACCAACGGCATTGCGGTTATTCATATGGGTACGAAAGATTGAACCGGAAAAGTGCCTAAACACATCAGGACTGCCAATGAAACTGAACTGGGCCGAACGCTGGGTGGTCAACAACCCTTTGAGGGTTTGCCAGCAGCAGATTGAAATAAAATGGCTCAAACGAATGATGACGCTGGCGCCGGGCGCCGCCGTCCTTGAGGTGGGCTGCGGCCGGGGAGCCGGAGCGAAACTTATCCTCAGAACATTCCGGCCGGCCCGGCTTCATATTCAGGATCTGGACATAGAGATGGTTTTAAAGGCCCGGCAATACCTCTCCATGATCGAACTCGAAAAGACATCCCTGTCTGTGGGGGATGCTGTTTGCCTGCCCTTTAAGACCGGCACTCTGGACGCTGTTTTCGGTTTCGGCTTTTTGCATCATGTTCCGGCTTGGCGCAGCGGCCTTTCAGAAGTCGCCAGGGTTTTAAAGACCGGCGGCATCTATTATTTCGAAGAGCTTTATCCCCAGCTTTACCAAAACTTTGTCACCAAACACATTGTCCTTCATCCTGAACACGATCGTTTTTCCAGCCATGATCTGCGCAATGGGTTGGATCAAACGGGCTTAATCCTCAAGGATGCCTTTGAAATAAAAAAAATGGGAATATTGGGCGTGGCTGCCAAAGACAATCGCAATCGTTTATTAAAGAATTAAGGTAAAATGTCCAAAGTTTTTATTAAAACCGCTACATACGACTATGATACGCTGAAGCCGACCATCTTTGAAATGCTCGACGCCATGGGAGCAGATCTGATCCCGGAAAGATCCCGAGTACTAATCAAACCAAACTTGCTTTTACCTGCTCAGCCTGAAACCGCAATCCTTACCCACCCCCATGTGATCAGGGCTGTGGCCGAATATGTGGTCGGTAAAGGTGGCAGACCTTTGATTTCGGACAGCCCGGCCATGGGATCACTTGAAAAAATACGAAAAGATGGCGGGTATTATCAAGCTCTTAAAGATCTGGATGTCGATTTTAAAGCATTTAAGACATCGGTAAAGGTAGATATCGGCAAGCCTTTCGGACATATTGAGATTGCCAGGGAAGCGGTTGAAGCAGATATCGTTATCAATCTGCCCAAGCTGAAAACCCACGTGGGCATGCTCCTTACGCTGGGGGTCAAGAATCTTTTCGGATGCATTGTCGGTTTAAGAAAACCAAAGTGGCACCTCAGGATCGGGTTGGACAGGGATATGTTTGCAAGGTTGCTGGTTCAAATTTATCATGCCATCGACCCGTCAATTACCATTGTTGACGGTATCTTGGCCCTCGAGGGACAGGGGCCGGGGAAAGGGGGTGTCCCGCGGCATTTGGGAATACTTGCGGGCGGCAGAAATGCTGTTGCCGTCGATATGGCAATCTGCAGCATGTTAGGGATAGATCCGGATGAACTTTTCACTCATAAGGCGGCTAAAGACTTAGGATTGTTCGGCAATGCGGTGAGTATCAACGGGGACTTCAACATTGTCGACAATTTCAGGTTGCCGGATACAGGGCCTTTGACCCTGGGGCCTAAACCGTTTCACAGATTCATGCGAAAGCATTTGCTCCAGAGGCCGGAAGTCGACGGTCTTCTTTGTCGATTATGCGGGGAGTGCCGGCAATATTGCCCGGCAAAGGCCATCACTCAAGACAATAAAGCCATCAATTTTGATTATGACGGTTGCATCCGGTGTTACTGCTGTATCGAAATTTGCCCCTATGGAGCCCTGCGTGCCACCGAAACCATGCCCGGCAAGGTGTTACGCAAACTGTCGATCCTGAAATAATTAGTAAAAGAGGTCGGGCCGATTGACATCAATGGTGCTTTTATGTATCTGTTTGCTAATAAACATCTGCTTAACGTAAGGGGGGTAACCTATGATTAACAAAGTAATTTTAGTCGGCAACCTTGGAAGAGATCCTGAAGTGAGTTATACAGCGAGCGGCGTGGCGGTTGCAAAATTCAGCATTGCAACATCTGAGAGATGGACGGACAAAGAAAGCGGAGAGCGGAAAGAGCGAACCGAATGGCATCGCGTTGTAGCCTGGCGCAGACTGGGAGAAATCTGCGGTGAATACTTGTCAAAGGGGAGGCAGGTTTACGTCGAAGGTAAACTCCAGACGAGATCATGGGAAAAAGACGGTGTTACAAGATACACAACCGAAATTGTTGCCTCCGATGTTCAGTTTCTTGGTATCAAGGATACTGCCGCAGCCGTCAGCCCGTCCGTGGAAGCACGGGCACCGGAGATGCCGGGGCCGTCGTTTCCGGAAGGGCCGGATGATGATATTCCTTTTTAGCCCGAAGGGTTCATGAAAAAATGAAAGATCCCTGCAGTTTTCTGCAGGGATCTTCATTATAAGGTTATTAACTCGCCGACCCTGTAGCCCCTTTATTTTTCTTCAAGCTTTTCAGACTCTTTTTTCTCAGGCTCGGCGGTAGCGCCTTTAAAATTCCGGATGGCCTTGCCCAGCCCTGCGCCTATTTCCGGGAGTTTGCCGGCTCCAAAAATTATTAAGATAATTACAAGAATGATAATTAGTTCCGGCATTCCGATTCCAAACATATATTCCTCCTATTCATCGGATCTGGTCTCTTTGAGCTCTTGCAAAAGCTGCACAAATTCTTTTGATTTTAAATAGCGGCCAACGATACCCTGATAATCGATCCATTTCCGCCAGGCTTCAAGCCAGACATCGTTGTGCCAGTAACGGTCAGGATCTCCCTTTCCCTTCAGGCGTTCAATGTAGTCGATATATTCTTCGCAGCAGCTCTCACAAAAACGATAGGGGACTCTTACATTGCCGCTTGCAGCCATCGTATCGCGCTCCTCCGGATTAATCTGCGTGCCGCACTTCTCACACTTGAAGGCGCAGTGGGTGCACTGAAAAACCTTCTGAACAGCCAAAAGCTTACGCTTTCTGCTTAATGCAGCTTTTTTATCTTTAGAGTGCTGCAGCTTATTGCCCAGGTGGATAATGTTAGACATGGTAAACCTTATCATGCTGAAAGCAAACACGAAAAAAGAACGCTTGTCCATCCGGAAATACAGTTTACAAGCGGCGGGACAGCATTTCCGATTGATTTAATATAACATCAGGTATGTTAAGAGTCAATCTCTATAAATTCTTCACCGCCGGTGAAGAATTTATCCGGGTAAAGTCTTGTAATAGATTATAACTCATGGTAATCTTTGCCCTCACCGGCGAATCTAGCCCTAAAATTTTTGAGAAATAATAAATAAATTTCGTTAGACAAAGTGTAACCTTATCATTTTAGACAAACATTTAGATAACACACTGCTTTATTAGTAAGAAATAGAATCTTCTTAAAAATTTTCATGAAATATCCGGGCTAAGCGCCAAATGAAAGGGTGTGGATTGATGAAAAAATTTAGACCAAACGGTCTTCCGGTCCTGATCGGAAGTCTTCCCATGGGCGATCATGACGAAGCCATTAAACTTGTTTTCGAGCATACGCCCCGCATCCCTTTATGGGTTCAGCTTCCGGTTTATGAGGAAGAAGGGATGATTGCTCAATTTCTGCCGGGACTTCCAGGCCTGACAACGGAAAAAGGCAGGACCTTTATTGATACCGCCGGTGCTGATTTTGGTGATCAACTTGTAAAATTTTACGAGGAATATATGGCAGTGACCGCAGGGGCGACAGCTTGTGAGGATTCCCGATTCGTTTTGAAATCCGATACTGCCAGGGGCTTTTTTACGCTGCTGGAAAGTATCGGGACCCTGGATGAAACTCCGGTGGCGCTCAAAGGTCAAATCACCGGTCCCGTGACCTTCGGGCTGGGAGTAACCGATCAGGATCGCAGGGCCATTTTTTATAACGAACAGGTCAGAGATGCGGCCGTGAAGCTTCTGGCTCTGAAGGCCGGATGGCAGGTCAGAACACTTTCAAAATTCGGCTGCCCGGTCATTGTGTTTATTGACGAGCCCGCCCTGGCCGGTTTCGGGTCGTCTGCATTTATCAGCATTTCCCAAGATGAGGTTGCAGCCTGCTTAAACGAGGTGATTGGTGCGGTTCAAGCCGAAGGCGGCCTGGCAGGGATCCATGTTTGCGCCAATGCCGACTGGTCCCTGATATTGGAGTCGAATACCGATATTGTCAGTTTTGATGCCTATTCCTATTTTGACAAGTTCATACTTTATCCGGATCATATTAAGAAATTTTTGGAATCCGGTGGGATCCTGGCTTGGGGGATCGTGCCGACGTCGAGTCCCGACGATATCAAAAAAGAAACTGCCCATTCACTGGCGTCTGCGTGGCAGGATCAGGCCGGGGCGGTTGCGAAACTCGGCATCGAACCGTTAAAGCTATTGTCCCAGTCATTGATTACTCCGAGTTGCGGTACAGGTTCGCTGAGTCTTGACCTGGCAACAAGGGTGCTTATGTTGACAAGAAAAGTGTCGGATACCATTAGAAGTTTGAGTTAGTTTGCCGGATTTTGTGTTTTTCCCTCGTCGGGTGCTTCGCGCGTGATTAGTTACAAATTATTTTTATGACATAAATATCTTTTATGAGGTTTTTCATGGACGACAAGGCTATCAATCAAAAATTTATCGGGGCCACCCGGTACGTTCTCGATGATGAACTGGCCAGCATCGTGAATGTCTCCATGGCCCTTGAAATGCCGCTGCTTCTAAAAGGTGAGCCGGGTACCGGCAAAACCATGCTGGCGCATGCCATCGCCGAGAATTTGCGGATGCCCCTGATCGTGCTGAATGTAAAATCCAGCATGAAGCTGATTGAAGCGCTGTATCAGTATGACACCCTGACGCGTCTGAACGACAGCCGTTTCGGTGATTCCAGCCGGGATGTCAGCAATATTGAAGAGTATATCAAAATGGGGAAAATCGGCCAGGCCTTTACATCGGAAACAAGGACCGTTCTTTTGATCGACGAGATCGACAAGGCCGACACCGATTTCCAGGATGACATGCTGGATGTCCTGGACCAGATGGAGTTTGACATCATCGAGATTGACAGGACCATTCGGACCAGGCATCGTCCGGTCATCGTGATTACTTCCAATGCCAAGAAAGACCTGTCGGATCCGTTTCTGGGCAGATGCAATTTCCATCACATTGCCTTTCCGGATCCCAAAATGATGCGCAAGATCGTGGCGGTTCACTTTCCGGATATCGATTCGAACCTGATGGAACACGCCGTTACAACGTTTTACAACTTAAGAAAAATTGATGCCGTTGAAAAGAAACCGGCAACCCGGGAGCTGCTCAACTGGATCCGGGCTCTGAAAACCGATCCGGACTTTAAACCCAAAAGGCTGGGGAAAGGCGACCTCCCCTTTCTGGGCGTTGTGTTTAAAAAGAGCCAGGATTATGAGAGGGCCTTGGAGGCTACCGGCAGCCGCAGACTCTTCTAACCGGGTTAGTTTTTGCCGCGCGCTTCGCTAAAGGCGCAAAGACCGCAAAGGTTTTAGTTCTTTGGCTTTCAGCCCTATTGGCGGAAAGCCAAAAGATATAATTTTGCAAAGAAAAAATTTTATCTCTGCGTTCTTTGCGGCTCTGCGGTGAAGATAAGCAGACTCAGGGCAGGATGTTTGAAAGATGTTCATCGATTTTTTCTACAATTTAAAGACCGCCGGAATACCGGTCAGCCCGACGTCGTTTCTGATCCTGCAAAAAGCGCTGAATATGGGGCTGATCGATTGCGTGGACGATTTCTACACCTCCGCCCGGGCGATTCTTGTCAAAAGCGAGCGCTATTTTGATCTTTATGACCGGGTTTTCGCCCAGCGCTTCGAAGGGGCTGACTGGCCCGAATATGATGGGATTGATCTTGACGAGGTTGCCAGGGCCATGCTGGATGAATGGCTGCAAGATCCCCAGACCCTTGCCGATGCCCTTGACATCGATGAGTCGGAGCTTATCAAACTGACGCCGGCGGAGCTGCTCGAATACTTTAAGGCGCGCCTTCAAGATCAGAGAGGACGCCATTACGGGGGCAGGACCTGGATCGGTACCGGCGGAATGTCTCCGGTGGGCCATTCCGGGCATCATCCTAATGGAATGCGCGTAGGCGGTGTTTCCCGCGACAAGTCCGCCGTCAAAGTCGCCCTGGAAAGAAGATACAGGGATTATTCCCGCAGCGGTCTCCTTACTCAAAACATGATCGGTGAGGCCTTAAAAAGGCTTCGCAACCTGATCCCTGCCGGTCCCATGGATCAGGTAAACATCGATAAAACCGTTTACCAGACCATGAAAAACGCGGGAGAAATCGAAATTGTTTTTTCAAGAAGTTTAAAAGACCGCCTCAAGGTGATTCTGGCCATCGACAACGGCGGATGGTCCATGGATCCTTTCATCCCGGTTGTTCAAACCCTTTTTGATTATGCCCGGGCCCAATTCAAGGATCTGAAAACCTATTATTTCCACAACACCGTTTATGACGTCCTCTGGAAGGATCCAACCAGAACCCATAAGCCTCAAAAGGTAAGGGATTTTGCAGCAAAAGATCCTGGAACCCGCCTGATCATGGTGGGGGATGCCAGCATGGCTCCCTATGAACTCACGGCTGCGGACGGGTCGATTTATGTGGATGAACGCAGCGGCAGGCCCGGCATCGAGCAACTGAAATTTTTGGCGCAAAGCTTTCCCCATTGCGTCTGGCTGAATCCCATACCCTCGCAGATGTGGAATTACACCCGCACCATCGTCACGATCCGCCAGATTTTCCCCATGTTTGAACTTACGCTGGACGGCCTGGAAGGGGCGGTTAAGCATCTCATGGCCAAATAGGCTTTACAAGTTTCGCACCCCGTACTTTAACAATGCTCTTTATTGGTTAAGGTTGGATGGTGTTTTTTAAAAGGCAAAATAACTTAAGAGTGCCTTAAGTTTGAAGTGAGCTAAAGTGAGCTAAAGTTTAGGAATTCTGTAAATTATATATAAATTTAGCGGAGCAAAGCGACTCCATAATAATCGTTGATAAGCTGCTGCATTTGTTTTTCGGTAATAATTTTGCCGGTTTCAGGTAAAGCTTCGCGGAAAAAACGCCCGGGAAGACGATCATCTTCAGGCGTCAGGCCTTCCCTTAAATTAAAGCGCCGGGTATTATCCGTAATCACGGCGGCAACGGCTCGCATGTTTTCCCTGTCAAGGTCCATGCCTGTTGCGGCTTGAATCATGACCGCCAGTTCCTCCCACTGGTAAAGATCTCGATAAAACCGGCACAGGATCAGGGCATCAAAGATCGTCAGGCGGTCCTCCCATAATTTCCAACAGGTAATTGACGATTTGAACGTTGGTGACGCCTTCAAAGTTCTTTATGTCGTCGGCAATCTTCGCTTTCAGCACGGTTCGCATCTTTTCACGGGTTTCCTCGGAATTATAACCTTGCACCAATTGGCCGGTATCCAGGGAATACTCAAAAACCTGATTTAAACTTTCCCAGCGAACGCCGCAGGCGTCGATTCTTGTTCTTTCAATTTTTTGTATGATTGGTTTGGCTATTTGTTGGGCGATAATGTGTTTTATCGTGGCCGGCTGAACCGGTTTGGATACGCACTGATTGATGCCGGCTTTCATGGAATGATAAGCAACATTTTCTGATAAGCCTGCGGTTATCAATAAAATCGGGGTGTTATGATGTTTTTCTTTGCTGCGGATTGCTTTGGCAAAATCCAACCCATTGCCGTCCGCCAAAACGTTATCAATCAAAAAACAATCAATATCATGTTTCGCCATGGCTGTTAAAGCGTCCGCAATGGTGGTTACCGAGATCAAACGGGCAAACCCGCTCAAGGCCTTCTCAACAAGCTTTAAGGCGATAATGCTGTCATCCAGATGCAGGATTGTTTTCATTTTCCCCCCCCTTTTTGCGAACGTGATGAACTTGGCCTTTGACTTTACTAATTTATCAAATATAGAAGACCAGGCTGATTGTCAACTTCGACGCCGCGTTACCAATCAACTCAGCGAGCATTTAATGACGTCTTAAATAACGTGTAACGTATAACAAATATCTTGCAACATTTTGATTATTATATATTTTCTTTCAATACGGTTGTTTCCTATCCACATCTTTTTTTCGCGGCCGGCTGCAAACATTGTATTTGTATTCCCCGGGCGCATATGCTAATCGCAGTCAGCATTTAAAAAAATCCCTAAATCAAAATTAGCTGCCTTCGGTTTTGCCGACGGTTCAAAAATAATCCAGCAAAAATTTTGGCCCCTGAATACTATATACTGATTATTGGCTACGTTTTCGGCTTCTACATGGCCTGGAACATCGGCGCCAATGATGTGGCCAATGCCATGGCAACATCTGTCGGCGCCAAGGCGATTACCATCCGCCAGGCCATATTTCTTGCCGGAGTTTTGAATCTTCTTGGCGCTATGTTTATCGGCTCCCATGTTACCGATACGATCCGTAAAGGGATTGTTTCCACCGAGATTCTGTCCGACCCGCATATGGCCCTTATCGGCGCACTTTCAGCCCTGCTGGCGGCGGCCCTGTGGGTGAGCTTTTCCACCTTAATGGCCCTGCCGGTCTCGACCACCCATTCGATTGTCGGGGCCATGATCGGCTTTGGCATTATGGCCGGCGGATTTTCGGTCATCAACTGGGGGAAATTCGGCGCCGTGGTGCTGAGCTGGATCATTTCGCCTCTTTTTAGTATTATCATTGCCTATGTTATGTTTAAGTTTATCGTTCTGGTTGTACTTTCACGAAAGGATCCATTTTCCTGGGCGCTGAAGTTGTCGCCTTTTTTTATCGGCTTAACTGTCTTTGTGGTTGTATTGTCTTTTCTGTTCAAAACACCTTTGGGCACAAGCCTGGCCCTCGAATCCTGGGCAGCACTGGTCGCGGCTGCGCTTATGGCCGTTTTTTCCGGATTTGCCGGTATGTATGTTTTGAAAAATGTTGTTAAAAATAAGAAAGATGGCGCAGAGGCAATCTTTAAGTATATCCAGGTTGGAACCGCCTGCTATGTAGCCCTGGCACAGGGCGCCAATGATGTGGCCAATGCCATCGGTCCCCTGGCGGTAATTTATTTTCTGGTTAAAACCGGTACCGTCGGCGCCAAGGTGCCGGTGCCCGGTTTTCTCCTGGTTTTTGGGGGCATCGGCATCGCCTGCGGCATTGCCATGGCAGGTCATCGGGTCATGGACACCATGGGTAGAAAAATTACCTTATTGAGCAATACTCGCGGTTTTTCGGTGGAATTTGCCGCGGCTACAACAGTCCTGGTCGCCTCAAAAATGGGCCTGCCGGTCTCGACCACCCATGCGGCCGTCGGCGGTGTCCTGGGAGTGGGCCTTGCCCGTGGAATTGAAGCCGTAAATTTTAGCATTGTATTTAGAATTATGTTATACTGGCTTCTAACCGTACCGGTTGCGGCCCTGACCAGCATGCTTATTTTCAAAATACTTCAACTATTCATTTTATAAAGGAGGCATTAATGCGCATCCCGTTTATTTCCATGTTCATGACCTCGCCATTTGAAGGCCTGCAGGAGCATGCTGAAAAAGTTAAAGAATGCGCCTGGACATTTCAGCAGGCCGTGGAGTGTCACATTGCCGACCGCTGCATACGATTCGAAGACTTCCGCGCGGAAATTATCGCGATGGAAAGCCAGGCCGATGCGATCAAGCGGCGCATCCGCGGCCATATTCCCATGGGGACGGTGATGCCTGTCGCTAAATTTCAACTGTTCCTCTATTTAAGAGAGCAGGATTCCGTGCTGGATGCAGTCGAAGATGTTCTCGACTGGATATCCTATCGCACCGATCCCGGCATCCCGCAAGAACTGGAAAAGGATTTCCTGCAACTGGTCGATGTCGTCATCGATCCAATCGATGAACTGAGTGAAATGGTCAAAGCAGCCAGAGAGTACTTTAAAAGTTATTCCGAGTCACAGCGCGTTGTCGTCAAGGAGATTATCCGCAAGCTGCGCCGGCAGGAACACGAAGCCGACAAAATAGAAGATATGGTCAAGCGCAAAGCTTTTAATCTGAAAACCGACCCGGTGACCGTATTTCACATGGTCAGGCTGGCTGAAATCATCGGATCCGTAGCCGATCACGCCGAAAATGCCGGAGACGTGATGCGGGCCATGATTGCAAAATAGCCCAAGACAATTTTCTTTTTTACCGTCATTTTTTTTCGATTATTCTCAAATGGCACAAAAAGCCGAAGCCATGTTAAAGCAGAGTCTGGACGCGCTGGTTAATTTGGATATTGAACAAGCGGCAGGTATTTTTCCATACCTGTGCCGAGAAATGCTCGGGATCTTCCCGGCGCACCTCCGCCAGTTTTAAAAGGACCGAGCGTACAAAGGCCGGTTCATTGCGCCGGGTGTGATTTTTTTCAGGAACAGGCGTCAGGTAGGGGGCGTCGGTTTCCACCAGGATGCGGTCTGCCGGGATAAGAGGGGCAAGCTTGCGCAATTCGGCGCCGCGGTTTTTGATGGTTACAATACCGGTGATGCCGATATAAAGACCAAGATCAAGATACTGTTTCAACTCACTTTTTTCGCCACTGAAGCAGTGTATGACCCCTGCGTGAAACGTTTTATGGCAGGTTTTCAGGATTTCGATCAGGCGACCGCTGCTGTCCCGTTCATGGAATATTACCGCAAGATCCAATTCTGCGGCGATCTCAAGCTGCCGCACCAGCCACATTTCCTGATCTTTTCTGGGGGAGAACATGCGGTTGAAATCAAGACCGATCTCTCCCCAAGCTCTTACCTTGGGGTTCTTGGCAAGGTTGACAAGAAATTTAAGGGTTTCTTCACTGCCCTCCTTGGCATCGTGAGGATGAATGCCGACCGACGCATAGCAACCCGGATAGGATTCGGCTATGGAAACGGCTCTGATGGAACGCTCTTGGGTGGTTCCGACGATCATCGCTGCGGCAACGCCCGCTGCCTGCATGCGTTGAATAACCGCATCGATATCGGCGTCAAAGGTTTGGTCGTCAAGATGGCAGTGGCTGTCAAACAGCTTCATAAACAAGCCTCACGTTTCAGGATACATGATGTATGTTCCAGGATGCCTGACCCAGAATGCGCGCTAGATGAAACCTAACCTGGTACCCAATAACGAGTAACCCGCAGCAAAGGATTTCGGAATTGAGATTTTGGATTTCGGATTTAAAAACCTGCAACTTGCAATCCGCAACCAGCAGAATGCCGTTTACCACTGATGACCATTATGATCAACCTTTCCGCATGGATTTTTTTTCATGCGTACTTGTCATTTGCAATATTTGATGCTATGAAGCCCGTGGGGTTGTTGATGCTCCTGCGGTTGCCGATAAAGAGTGTTTTTTTCGTAAGAGTTAGCAATCGGCAATATTTCTTGAATATAAACAAAGCATTACCTATATGTCAAATTTTACGGTTTGCGATGTTATCTTTTTCAATTCTTGATATTTTTTAGGAAATATTGGGGTTAGCCCGCCTTCCGAAAGAAAGCAGTACTATGGTAATGGACATGAAACTTGAGTAACTAATTTGGGGAAGCGAGCCTATGTTTTTCACTGTTTCGTTGTATGTTGCCTTGGCAGTTTTCGGATTGGGTCTGGTCTATAAAACATCAACCTGGTTTCGCTACAGCATTGGCATAGAAGCCGAAAAAATTCCCACCTCGGTACGGATTTCCGCAGCCATTAAAGGGATTGCTGCGAGCGTGTTCAGCGCAAAAATAGCAACGCTGATAAAGGTTTTTGTACTCGATGTCATTTTGCAGATTAAGATATTGCGGCAGGATTTTCTCAGATGGCTTATGCACATCTGTATATATATCGGTTTTATACTGCTTCTTCTGATGCATGCCCTCGATAATTTCGTTAGTTCCGCACTTTTTACGGATTATTATTCAACAATCAACCCGTTTATGTTTTTAAGGGATCTGTTCGGCGCTATGGTCATCCTGGGAGTCGCCATTGCCGTTTACAGGCGCTTTATTTTAAAGGTGCCCCGTCTGGAAACCAATGCCATGGATTACTATGCGATCATTATTCTGGCAGTGATCATGATTTCAGGAGTTCTGCTGGAAGGCGCGAAAATCACTTCTTACACCGAATTTCAGATCATGATGGAAGATTATGCCGGTCTGGATGATGAAGCGGCCATTGAGGCCCTGGAAAGCTACTGGGCCGAGTATTTTGGAGTGGTCTCCCCGAATGTAAAGGCCCCCTTTGATGAGGACGTTTTGTCTCAGGGCCAGGAGATCCACGAGGAGAGTTGTATGGACTGCCATTCACGACCTCAGTGGGCCTTTGCAGGTTATGCGGTTGCTAAAATTTCAAAACCGATCGCTTTGGCGCTGGATCGGGCGCAAAGTGCCACCATACTTTGGTATATTCATTTCCTGGCGTGTTTTATCGGCCTGGCCTATCTGCCTTTGAGTAAGATGTTTCATATCTTTGCCAGCCCATTGAGCCTGCTTGCCAATGCAGTTATGCAGAAAGGGAAATCAGACCCCGCCAACATTGCCACCCGGCAGATTATGGAGCTGGACGCCTGCACCCACTGCTGCACCTGCACCCTGAACTGCTCGGCGGCGGTATTTTTTGAGCATTTTCCCAATACCAACATTCTTCCTTCTGAAAAGATTTTGTCGATAAAATATCTGGCGGCAGGCAAACCGCTGAGTGCGGACGAACTCAGGCACATTCAGGAAGGCGTCTATCTTTGTACTAACTGTAGTCGCTGTACGGTAGCCTGCCCGGCCGGCATTAACTTGCAGGACTTGTGGTTTAATGTTAGAGAGTCGCTCCTGCAAAAGGGTTATCCGGAATTTTTTGCGTTGTCTCCCCTGTCCTTTTATCGCGGCCTGATGAAAGAAGATGCCGATAAGGACACTTACCAAAAACCGCTGGATCAGGCCCGGGAAGCGATTGCCGATACATGTGAGCTCATGAAAATACAGGACAAGATCTTATCACTGTCCGGTATTGATCCGGGGTTCAAAGCCGGTTTGAGCCGGTCGGATCAGGCAGACACCTTCCTGGCTTGCTTTGGTTGTGAAACCTGCAGCACGGTATGCCCGGTCGTCGCCAGCTACGACAATCCCCGGGCAGCACTGGGGCTTTTGCCGCATCAGATCATGCACTCCTGCGGACTGGGCTTAAAGGATTTGGCCCTGGGTTCAAATATGCTGTGGTACTGTCTGACCTGTTACCAGTGCCAGGAGCGTTGTCCCCAAGGCGTAAGTGTCACGGACATACTGTATGAACTTAAAAATGCGGCGGTCGAACAGGTAAAAGAAAGGTCGAATCAGGAAAAGCCGAAATAAAGCCATACAATAAATCAGGTACGTGAAGAATCCTGGATAGACATAAGACTGGAAGAAATCATGAAGTTTGCGCTGTATATAGGATGTAACATCCCGGCCCGTCTCAAGCAGTACGAATCATCGGCAAGAGCGGTTTTACGTAAATTTGATGTAGGGGTGACAGATATCAGGGAGTTCAATTGTTGCGGTTACCCTGTAAGAAATATGGATCATACGGCATTTGTTTTGGCTTCGGCCAGAAACCTTGCTCTGGCGGCCAGAGAGAATTTAAGCGTGATCAGCCTGTGTAAATGCTGCTTCGGCAGCCTCAAGAAGGCGGACCATCTTATCAAGGAGAATGCCGCTTTGCGTGCAGAAATCAACAGGATTCTTGAAAAGGAAGGCCTGAAATATGATGGAGATATCGAGGTGAAACATTTTCTCTCTGTTCTCTTTCATGACATCGGTATTAAAACGCTCAAAGAGAAGATAGAAAAACCCTTTTCAGACTTAAAGATCGCCACGCATTACGGTTGTCACGTGCTCAGGCCGAGCAAGATCGTTCAATTCGATGATCCGGTGGTGCCTTCCATTTTTGATCAACTCGTGGAAGTTACCGGTGCCAGAAGCATCGACTGGCCGATGAAGCTGGAATGTTGCGGCGCCCCGGTGTGGGGCATAAATGACGATCTGTCCATGCGCTTGACCGAAAAGAAACTGGCGGACGGGGATAAAGCCGGTGCAGACTATCTGTGCACGGCCTGCCCATTCTGTCAGATGCAGTTCGATACGGTTCAACAGATGATGCGCTCCGGCCGGAGTACGGACCTTCAGCTGCCCTCCGTACTCTATCCCCAGCTTCTGGGACTGAGTTTGGGGATTGACCGGGATCTGCTGGGGCTGGAAATGAATCGGTTATCACTTCAGGGTATAGAAGATTTCGTTAGGGTACCGGAAGCGGTGGAAACTTAAGGAAAAGAGTAAATGACTCAAACAAAAACAGGTTCGGTAATGGTGGTCGGTGGCGGGATAGCCGGAATGCAGGCGGCCCTGGATCTTGCCGACTCCGGCTTTTATGTCTACCTTGTGGAAAGGTCCCCTTCCATAGGCGGCGTCATGGCCCAGCTGGACAAGACCTTTCCCACCAATGACTGCTCCATGTGAATTATCTCGCCCAAACTGGTCGAGGTCGGCCGGCATCTTAACATAGAGCTTTTAACCTTGTCAGAGGTGGTGAACATCTCCGGCGAGGAAGGCAATTTTGAAATCCAGATCCTGCAGCATCCCCGCTATGTCGACATGGAAAAGTGTATCGCCTGCGGCGTGTGTGCCGAGAAGTGTCCGAAAAAGGTAACCAATGAATACGACGCCGGTCTGGGCAAACGCAAGGCGGCCTATGTCAAATACGCCCAGGCGGTCCCCTTAAAGTACGCCATCGATGAAAAAAATTGTATCTATTTTATTAAAAAGGGCAAGTGCAAGGCCTGTCAGAAGTTCTGTCCGGCCGATGCCATCAATTTTGAGGACCAGCCAAAAGAACGCACCATCACTGTCGGTGCGGTGCTGATCGCCCCCGGCTGCAAGGTGTACGATCCCGCCGCTTACGATACCTATGGCTATAAAAAATCTCCTAATATTGTAACCAGCCTGGAATTTGAGCGCATACTGGCTGCAACCGGACCTTTCAGCGGTCACCTGATTAGACCGTCGGATCACGTTGAACCCCGGAAGATTGCCTGGATTCAGTGTGTGGGTTCCAGAGACATGCACCCGGGATCACAGCCTTACTGTTCGGCGGTTTGCTGTACCTATGCCATCAAAGAGGCCATCATCGCCAAAGAGCACCAGAAGGGGCAGCTGGATACCGCCATATTTTATATTGATATCCGCACCCATGGAAAAGATTTTGAGCGCTACTACAACCGGGCGCAAGAAGCGGGCGTACGTTTTGTTAAATCAAAAATCAGCACGGTTCTCGCGGACGGCGATACGGGCAATCTGCTCATCCGCTATACCAACGAAGCCGGCCGGCGGATTGAAGAAACATTCGATATCGTGGTTCTGTCGGTCGGTTTTGGGGTGTCGGAGGATGCCCTGGATTTGGCCCAAAAACTGGGTGTTGAGCTTGATCAATATCAGCATGCCTTGACCGGCAGCTTTGAACCTGTACGCACGTCCAAACCCGGCGTTTTTGTGTGCGGCACCTTTGAAAGCCCCAAGGACATTCCCCAGTCGGTTATCGAGTCGAGTGCTTCGGCGGCGGCGGCGGAAAGCACGCTGGCCGAATCCCGCGGGTCCTTGATACATACCAAAGAAACCCCCGAAGAGATTGATGTGCGGGGAGAGCTCCCGCGGATCGGTGTATTTGTCTGTCATTGCGGGACCAATATCGGCGGTTTTTTAGAGGTTCCGGATGTGGTCGAATATGCCAAAACCCTGCCGAATGTGGTTTATGCCGCTGACAATCTGTTCAGCTGCTCCCAGGACACCCATGAACAGATAACCCAGATAATTAAAGCGCAGAAATTGAACCGGCTTGTGGTGGCGGCCTGCTCGCCGCGCACCCATGAGCCGCTCTTTCAAGAAACGGTACGCAATGCGGGTATCAATAAATATCTTTTTGAAATGGCCAACATTCGCAACCAATGCTCCTGGGTGCACAGCAGTCAAAAGCCAGAAGCCACCGAAAAGGCCAAAGACCTTGTACGCATGGCCGTATCCAAAGTGAACCTGCTTGAGCCGCTTTCCGATCCTGAAATAACAATGAACCGGTCTGCCCTAATCGTCGGCGGCGGTCTTTCCGGCATTACCGCGGCCAGGAACCTGGCCCAGCAGGGCTATCTCACCTATCTCGTTGAAAAGAGCGATGTCCTGGGCGGGCAGGCGCTGAACCTCCATGAAACCTGGCGGGGCGAAGATGTTCAAAAGAACCTGGCCAGGCTCATCAGTGAAGTAAAATCCGACCAGAACATCAAAATCATGACCGGCACCGAAGTAAAGAAAGTGGATGGGTTTGTCGGTAATTTTCAAACCACCGTTGAAACTGCCGGTAAGGAGCGGGTGATCGAACACGGTGTGGCGCTCCTTGCTACAGGTGCTGAAGAGTTCAAACCGGACGCGTATCTTTACGGTGAAGATCCAGGGGTTCTAACGGGGCTGGAGCTGGATCGGAAATTTATCGATGATAATCTGCCCTTAAATGAAATCAAATCGGCGGTCTTTATCCAGTGCGTCGGCTCACGGATCAAAGAAAGACCTTACTGTTCCAAAGTGTGCTGTACGCACTCGGTCAAGAATGCTCTCAAATTAAAAGAGTTAAAGCCCGAAATGGATGTCTTCATTATATACAGGGACATACGCACCTACGGATTGCGTGAGGAACTGTACCGTGAGGCCCGGGCCAAGGGCGTCGTCTTTATTCGGTATGACGTTGACCAAGGCTTAACCGTTTCCAAAGATCAAAACGGTCTGAATGTCCGGTGCACCAGTTATGTGCTGCAACGTGAAATCGAGATCAGACCGGACCTGCTGGTTCTGGCCACTGCGATGGTAGCACCGCGGGAAAATCCCGTAGCCCGGTTGTTCAAGGTGCCGGTGAATGCCGACGGCTTTTTTGTCGAAGCCCATGTCAAACTCCAGCCCATAGATTTTGCCACCAAAGGGGTGTTTGTCTGTGGTCTGGCCCATTCGCCCAAGCCTGTTGACGAAGCCGTTGCGCAAGGACTCGGGGCGGCTTCACGAGCGGTTACATTTTTATCCCATGAGAAGGTTCTCGGCAACGCCATCGTCTCCAATATTAATGCCCAGTTTTGCAGGGGTTGTCAGCAGTGCCTGAAGGTCTGTCCCTATCAGGCCATCGATTTTCATGAAGACCGTGTTGTTTGCGAGGTAAATCAGGCAATTTGCACGGGCTGCGGCTCATGTGCCGTGGCCTGTCCGACCGGCGCCGCCTCTATTTTCCACTTCGATGACCAGAAAGTGCTGGCGATGGTGGAAGCGGCATTTGGCGGCTGAACATCTAAAACAATTAGATTAATTGTCAGATTTTTGTAGTAAAATCGAGTTCTGCTGCTTTGAAATTCGAAATTCAAAAACCGAAATTCGAAACAACACCAACTGTAATAAAAGGCCAAATTTCTTTATAAGAGAATAGTGCCAACTGCTTACAATTTGAGGGAGCTCTATATATGGCTGAAGAATTCAATCCAAAGATCATTACATTTGCCTGCAACTGGTGCGCCTATTCGGCCGCCGACCTGGCAGGTGTCAGCCGTCTTCAATATCCGCCCAATATGCGCATCATCCGCTTGATGTGTTCCGGCCGGGTGAATCCCAATTTCATCCTCAAGGCGTTTCAAATGGGTGTCGACGGGGTTCTGGTGTCCGGGTGACATATGGGCGACTGCCATTACCTGGATGGTAATGTTAAGGCCGAAAAGATATTCCAAATAACCCAGGAGTTGGTCAAAATCCTCGGCATTGAGCCTGCCAGACTGCGCCTGGAATGGATCTCTTCGGCAGAAGGCGTGCGTTTTGCTGAGGTTGCCAGAGAATTTACCGAGCAGATCAAATCTTTGGGACCGTCAACCTTGAAGCAGGCGGCCTGACAAAGGCTTAGCCTGGGTTAGAAAGATTGAGGGATTGAAATGAATGCGATCGATGAACTGGTAAACACCACAAAAACTTATTTCTGTCTCGACTGCGGGGTATGTACCGGAAGCTGTCCGGTTTCCAGGGTTTTCCCTGAATTTTCACCTAGGCAGATTATAGAGCGCTCTCTTTACGAACTGGAGGAGTTTTCCGACGATACCATCTGGAACTGCCTGACCTGCGCCCAGTGCAGTGTCCGCTGTCCGGCCGACATCAATTTTCCTGAATTCATCCGCCTGATGCGCGATAAAGCCCACTTGCTGGGATACGATGGAGTACCGGCCCATAACGGAATGTTTCAAACCATCATGGCCATCCAGACAAAGGGTATTCAGCAAAATCGTACATCCTGGATCGAAGACGGAAAAATACAAGAGACGGGGGATGTGTTTTATTTTGTGGGCTGCCGGCCCTATTTTGACGTCATTTTTCGGGATATCGATGCCGGATCAATTCAAGGGGCTCGGAATGTGCTGAAAATTCTGAACGTTTGCGGGGTCGAACCGGTGGTCAGCAATAATGAAAGGTGTTGCGGCCATGATGCGCTTTGGAATGGGAACGAAGAAAAGTTCAAACAACTTGCACGCCTGAACCTGGACCTGATCCGTTCTTCAGGCGCCAAGCAGGTGATTTTCAGCTGCCCGGAAGGGTATCATACATTTAAGGAATACTATCCAAAGTTTTTCGGCAAACTCGATTTTGAGCCGATCCATATCCTTGATTTTCTGGCGGACAAGCTCAGCGAAGGGGTTATTCAGCTTGCCCAATCCAATGGCCAAATCGTGACCTATCACGATCCCTGCCGGCTTGGACGCCTGGCAGGCATCTACGATGCCCCCCGCAGGCTTTTGGCAGCGATTCCCGGCATTGAACTCAAAGAGATGCCCCGCTCCAGAGAAAACGGGGTTTGCTGCGGAACTTCCGGCTGGATGAACTGTTCCAGCTGCTCCAAAGAAATCCAGCTGCAGCGCCTCAGCGAAGCCGGCAATACCGGCGCCGGGAGCGTTGTCACCGCCTGCCCCAAATGCCAGATTCATTTCCGGTGTGCCAAGCAGGCTTTTGGTCTGGAGATAGAGATTACGGATTTATATGATTTAGTGTCCGAGCGAATAAAAAAAACATAGTGCCCTTCGGGCGGAATTTTGACAGGATCAACAGGATATTCAAGACAATAAGGAAATTGATCATGAGTAAAGACATGCTGGTTGTCGGTGGGGGGATTGCCGGAATCCAGGCCTCCCTGGATCTTGCCGATATGGGAATTAAGGTCCATCTGGTGGAGAAGCTGCCCAGCATCGGCGGCAAAATGGCCCAGCTGGACAAGACGTTTCCCACCAACGACTGTGCCATCTGAATCCTTTCGCCCAAGATGCTGGATGTCGGTCGACATCCCAATATAGAGCTGCTGGCTTACAGCGAAGTCGAGAAGGTGGAGGGCGCGGCCGGAGACTTTACTGTCACCGTTCGCAGAAAGAGACGCTATGTCGAGGAAGACAAGTGTACCGGCTGCGGTGCCTGTGCTGAAAAATGCCCGACGGTGGTACCGGATGCTTTCAACGAAGGGCTGGGAAGTCGCAGTGCGATTTACAGCTACTTTGCCCAGGGCATCCCCTCGACCCATACGATTGACCCGGACTACTGCCGAGAGTTAAATGGGAAAAAATGCGGTATCTGCAAAAAGGCCTGTCAGGCCGACGCCATAAATTTTGATCAAGAAGACCGGATCATCACACTCAATGTCGGGGCCATTATCATCGCCGTTGGATACGACGTTTTTGATCCTTCACAGATTCCTGAATACCGCTACCGGGAAATTGCCAATGTGGTCACCGCCATCGAGTTCGAAAGACTCTTGAGTGCCAGCGGGCCAACGCATGGTCACCTGGTCCGTCCTTCGGATCGTGCCGTTGAAGCTGAAATCCAAGCGCTTGAAAAGGATGTTAAGAAATCCCAGCGGGTGCTGGAAAAATTCGAAGAGAAATATGGTGAAGCTTCTGCCGACGTTTATGAAAAATACCGGCAGAACCACTATCAGGACGACGAGGATCGCAAGAAGTGGGCCGAAAAGTATGCCGCGTATTTGGCAATCATAGAGTCTCTGGAAGCCCTGAAAAAAAAGGCCGAGGGCTTTACCGTGGCCAAAAGGCTGGCCTTTGTCCAGTGTGTGGGGTCCCGGGATTTTCGGTTTTATCCGTTTTGTTCAGGATACTGCTGCATGCACTCTATTAAAGAGGCCGTTATCGCCCACGAGCATGGCCCGGAGACGACATCCACGATCTTTGGCATGGACATCCGGGCTGTCAGCAAAGGGTTTGAAGAGTACAAACTGCGCGGCGGTAAAAAATCCAATATTACCTATGTTCGCGGGCGGGTCAGTGAGATCATGGAAGGGGCCAATCATAACCCGGTTGTGATTTATGAAGATACCCAGCAGCGGCAGGTAAAAAGCCAGGAGTTCGACATGGTGATCCTGGCCACCGCCTGTGCGCCGTCAAAGGGGATTGGTGCGCTGGCCAAGATTTTCGGAGTCGAACTGGATGAATATCATTTCATAAAGACCAGCGCCCTGTCTCCGGTTGACACAAGTGTGCCGGGGATTTTTGTCTGCGGCTGCGCAGAATCGCCCATGGATGTTCCCGAATCCGTGGCCCAGGCCTCCAGTGCTGCTGAACGCGCCGCGGAAGTTGCGATTCAATTGAAATCAGAAAAGGAGAAAGCCGTTGCCTGAGAATAAAGACAATGACATCAGGATCGGAGTGTTTCTTTGCCATTGCGGGTCCAATATTGCCGGCTACCTGGATATGGAAGCTTTGGCCGATTATGCCGAAACGCTTCCCCGTGTGGCTTTCGTGCAAAGGAATCTGTATTCGTGTTCGGAAGGCGGCATTAACGAGATCAAAAAGGGAATCAAGGAGCAACACCTCAATCGCGTTGTGGTCGCTTCCTGTACGCCGAGGACCCATGAACCCCTTTTTCGAAGTTCCTGTGAAGAAGCCGGGCTGAACCCCTACCTTTTCGAGATGGTCAATATCCGCGATCAATGCTCCTGGGTGCACATGCAACAGAAGGAGGATGCAACCGCCAAAGCCAAGGACCTGATCCGTATGGGGCTTGCCAAGGCCGCTTTGTTAAAGCCCCAGAAGTCGATTATGTCCCTTGTTCAGGCCCGTGCCCTTGTCATCGGCGGGGGCTTGGCCGGGATGACGGCCTCGACGGCGCTGGCCAAACGCGGATACGAAGTGGTCCTGGTTGAAAAGGAAAAAACTCTTGGCGGTATGCTAAATAGGCTGAATAAGCTTGGTCCCACCATGATGGATGCAAGCGAACTGATTGAGGCAAAAATCCAGGAAGTCACGCAGCATGACAAGATTACCGTCTTCACCGGGACAAGGGTCAGCGCTGTACAGGGATTTATCGGCAAATTCCAAGCCGATATCGAGACGGAATCCGGCCAGAAGAACATCGACATTGGGGTTATCCTGGTTGCCACCGGCGGGCGTGTCTTTGTCCCCAAGGGGCTCTATGGCTATGACGGCGAGCGGGTGATTACCCAGCTTGAAATGGAGCAGCTTCTCAAAGAAGGGCTGGCTGCGGATATCAAAAACGTTGTCATGATCCAGTGCGTAGGCAGCCGCAATCAAAAGAGAGCTTACTGTTCGAGGATCTGCTGCCAAACGGCTGTTAAAAACGCCATGCTGATCAAGGATCAAATTGCCGATGCCAGGGTATCTATCCTCTATCGGGATATGCAGATGTACGGCGTCGAGAATGAGGAGATGTTTCGGGATTCCAAGGCCAAGGGCGTCCGGTACATGCACTACGATCCGGATAAGCCGCCCCAGGTAGAAGCCGATCAGGTGCAGGTTTACCATTCCTTACTTGGCCGCGAAATCAACCTGCCTGCAGACCTTGTCGTCCTTTCCACGCCGGTGGTCGCCCAGGAAGATGCCGAGAGGACCTCCCAGCTTCTCAGGGTCCCGATTGACGAGAACGGGTTTTTCTTGGAAGGACATGTGAAATTAAAACCGCTCGATTTTGCCACCGACGGCGTCTATCTTTGCGGCAGCGCGCGTTTTCCGGCCAATATTCGCGAAGTGATTGCCCAGGGTTTGGGTTCGGCCTCCCGGGCCTCGATCCCCTTGTCCCGGGGTTCCATCGTTGTGGAGCCGATCATTTCGGTTTTGGCGGATGAAGACGCCTGCCGGGGCTGCGGGCTCTGCGTTGTGCTTTGCCCTTATGGTGCTCTGGAGATTCACCGAACTGAAAAGGGGAAAAAGGTTCATGTGATCGATGTGACTTGCAAAGGATGCGGCGTGTGCGCTGCCACCTGCTATCAACACGCGTTGAGCATTAACTCATATACGAGCGAGCAAATTGAAGCCCAGATCGATGCGTTCTTAGAATTGAAGATTGAATGAAGATTGAATAATGGAGGAAACCTATCGGTGTATTTACTTTTTACCATAAATTTTCAAGCTTCAAGCTTCAATCGAAAATCCAAAATCAAAAATCCAGAAGGGGGTTCCATTGGCCCAATTTACTCCAAAAATTCTTGCGTTTTGCTGTACCTGGTGAGGGTACTCGGCTGCTGATTTAGCTGGAGTTTCCAGACTACAATATACCCCGGAGATCAAGACGATTCGAATTATGTGCACCGGCCGGGTGGATCCGGCCATGGTGGCAAAGGCTTTTAAAAAGGGGCTTGACGGCCTTATGGTGGTGGGGTGCTACTTTGGCGACTGCCATTATATCACTGGGAATGTCCAGGCCAAGATCAAAATAGAAATGGCCCGCCGATTATTCAAACACATTGGAGTGAATGAAGAACGTCTTGCTTTTCGGCAATGCTCTTCCGGCGAGGCTGCCGTCTTTGTTAAACTGGTTACAGAATTTGATGAAAAGATCCGAAGCTTAGGGCCGCTTGGAAGCGAAGGCGACTTGCTGAAAGCCCCGGAGATCTTTAAAAAACTGGAAGCTGCCCAGGCAGTGCTGGCCGGTGAAAAGATGCGGTGGGTCATCGGCAAAAAAACCGAATTTATGGAGTCTGGAAATAAATATGGTGAAAGCTTCACTGAGCATGAATTTGATCGGGTCATTGACATGATCATTGTGGAAGAGTTCGAGGTCCAGGAAATACTCGGCAAGTTAAACGAGGGGTCTCAATCCGTGAAGGGGCTGTCCGATGCTCTGGACATTCCTTCAGATAGAGTCTTTCGATACATAACCGCCTTGAACCGGAGAGAGATGATCCGGCTGGAAACGGTGTCTGGGCGAACACCAGTGTACCAGATAGCTCCAAGCTCGGATATGTAGCATCCGGAGAGAAAATAATTTCCATTAAAAGCATATAGAGGTGTAACACGGTGGAAAATAAAAGTGTTTTAGTTGTCGGCGGAGGTCCTGAAGGCATCCGGGCAGCGCTGGAGAAGGCCGATCAAGGGGTGCAGGTAACCCTTCTTGAAAAGTTTCCCACGCTGGGCGGGGAAAGAATTCCCAGGGACCGGCTGATTAAACCGGCTGAGGCCTTTGCGAACCGCGATCTGGACAAGGTCCGCAGCTGTCCTAATATAAGGATTTTGACTTACAGTGATCTCAAGAAGGTCACCCGGGAAAATGGGAGGGTGCGGACACGAATTTTGAAGCGCAGCCTGAGGGTGGATAACAGCAAATGCAACGACTGCAAAGCCTGCATCAAGGTCTGCCCGGTGAACATGTTTGACGACTTTAATCAGGGCCTCGGTTTTCGTACCGCCGTGGACTACTGCAATCCGAATACCGGCGAATACAATGTCTATAAGGAAGACATGCCGATCTGCCAGCAGACCTGCCCCGTTAATCTGGATATTCGTTCTTACGTTGGTTTAATCGCCGACGGCCGGCACCTTGACTCCCTGGCGACGATCAGAGAGCGCCTCCCGCTACCCGGCAGTATCGGTCGTATCTGCCCGCATCCCTGTGAGACGGCCTGCAACCGGCAGTACCTGGATGAACCGATCAGTATCTGTTTTCTAAAACGCTACGTTGCAGATGTAGAGCTGCACCAGGGGATTGAACCGGTCTATGCGACTCCCGAGAAAAAATTTCCGGAGAAGATTGCGATTATCGGCGCGGGCCCGGCCGGTTTGACCTGTGCGCATGACCTGGCAAAGCTGGGGTATCAGCATATCAAAATTTTTGAAGCGCTTCCGGTCCCCGGAGGCTACCTGTGGGTGGGGATTCCGGAATACCGGCTGCCCAAAAAACTTTTGCAGCGTGAAGTGGACCTCATCTGCAATATGGGCGTGGAGATTCAATACAATACGCGCATCGGCAAAGATATTGCTTTTGAAGACCTTAAAAACGATTATGATGCCGTGTTTATCGGCATCGGTTGCCACATCGGCCTCAAGCTGCACATTCCCGGGGAAGATGAATACGAGGGAATCATAGACTGTGTGACCTTTTTGAGGAATCAGGCCCTTGGCGGTCTTCCGGAAGCCAAAGGGAAGCTTATCGTGATCGGCGGGGGCAATGCGGCCATTGACTCGGCTCGTGTGGGCTGGCGCATGGGCTTTGATGAGGTCTATATTCTCTATCGCCGGACCAAAAAAGAGATGCCGGCCAACCCCTGGGAAATTGATGCTGCCGAGCATGAGGGCGTCATTCTTCAGTACCTGGCGGCTCCGGTGGAAATCCTGGGTGAAAACGGCAAAGTTACGGGAATGAAGTGCATCAAGATGGAGCTGGGTGCACCGGATGCCTCGGGACGCAGGCGGCCGGTTCCCATGGAGGGTTCTGAATATGTCATCGATGCCCAAACCATTGTGCCCGCCATCAGCCAGGGCACCGATTTGAGCTTTCTTCCCCAAGAGCATAACCTCAAACTTTCACGCTGGCAAACATTCGAGATCGATGAGGAAACCGGTATGACCAATGTGCCGGGCGTGTTCGCAGGCGGTGACGTGGTGACCGGCCCGGATATCGCCATTCGGGCGGTTGCCGGCGGTAAACGGGCGGCTGCGGGGATTCATGCGTATCTGAGGAGCAAGTAAATGATCTACGAAAAACAAAAGCGCTATATTATACCATTCGGTGATGTGCCGACTCCCCGGGCGGAAATGCCGGAGATGTCGATCGATGAAAGAAGAGGAAATTTTACGGAAGTCGAGACCGGTTTCCCCGAGATAGTGGCGGTAAAAGAGGCCAAACGTTGCCTCAGCTGCCGTCGGTGCCTGGGCTGTGCCCTGTGCTGGGCGGAATGCAAACCGGAGGCCATCGATTTTGACATTCCGGATGAAGAACTGGAATTGGAATTTGACGAGGTTATTATTACCAAGGGGCAGGACAACGCATTCCACCCTTTCAATTCTCAGTTGGGTTATGGGAGTTTTCCGGATGTCATTACGGACCTGCAGTTTGAACGTATGCTTTCCCCTGACGGCCCGACCAACGGAATGGTGCTTTCACCGTTGGATGGTGATATTCCCAGGCGCATCGCCGTTATTCAGGGTCATCCGAAGGACGATGAAGCCCATCTCTTTTCCAGTTTGGTTCTGGGGGTGAACGAATCGGTCCTGGCCCTTGACAGAGCAGAAGATCTCGAGGTGGCTCTCGTTTCTCCCATCTGTGAAGCCTTTCAGGAGAAGTTCTTTCCCGAAGCAGAGAAGATCCCGGGCCTTAAGATTATTCCGGGATTACCGGATGCCGTTGAAAAAGGTCAGGGTGCGGAACCCCTGATCCTTAAATATTCGCAAAACGGCGAGCAAAAGCAGGAAACGTTTGATCTGATTGTTATTCTGACGAAACCAAAAATTTCGCCTGAACTGGTGTCGTTAAGCAAAACGCTCAAGCAGGACCTATCATAATCCGGGTATACTTGCCTCAGGTTGTTATCGAAAATCCGCACTATTTTTTGTCTAAAATCTCCCTGAGCTTGTGTGACAGTTCCCTGATGTTAAACGGCTTCTGGATGAAACTGTCACAACCGTGCGCCAATATCTCCTTGGCCTGGCCGTTTAAGCTGTATCCGCTGGCAAGCAACACCTTGATATCAGCATCGAGCGCTTTTAACTGGTCATAGGTTTCCTTTCCTCCCATATCCGGCATGATCATATCCAGAATGACCATGGCTATTTTATCCTGATAGTAGCGGTAGACTTCGACGGCTTCTTTGCCGCAACCGGCGATTAATACCTCATAACCCAGGTTTTCCATAATCTCTTTACCAACATCGATAATCATCTTTTCATCATCGATGATCAGAATCGTTTCTTGTCCTCTTAAGATGTCTTTTTCCGATTCCGTTTTGTCTATTACCTTTGCTTCGGATGCCGGCAGATAAAATTGAAATGTGGAACCTAAACCTTTTTCGCTATAAACATTGATAACGCCGAAATGATTTTTGATAATTCCATAAGCCGACGCCAAACCCAGCCCCGTTCCTCTTCCCGGTTCCTTGGTGGTAAAGAAAGGATCGAAAATTTTTCCTAAAGTCGCTTTGTCCATCCCTGTGCCCGTATCCGTAACCGCAACCTTCACGTATCTTCCTGAATGAATGCCATATGGTTTTACCTGAAGGTCATCGAGGGTAACATTTTCCGTTTGCAGAAACAGCTCGCCGCCCATCGGCATTGCCTGCCAGGCATTGATGTACAGGTTCAGCAAAACCTGCTCAATCTGAACCTGATCGACTTCTGCCGTCCAGAGATCGGGCTGAAATTTGGTGTGAATCCGTATCTCTTTTTTGGTGCGGCCGAACATCTCTGAACTCCGATAAACCAGATCATTCAGGTTCGTGGGTTTGGCCTGATATTTCCCGCTCCTGGCAAACCCTAAAAGCTGCTGGGTAAGGTCGGCGCCGTTTTTTACACACTGCTCAATCTTTTTTAACTTATCGTAATGCGGATGGCTGTAATCGATATCCAAAAGCATTAAGGCTGCGTTGCCCTCTATGCCCATCAGCAGATTATTAAAGTCATGAGCGATGCCGCCGGCCAGGGTTCCTAAGGCTTCCATTTTCTGTGCCTGCTGGAGTTGGGATTCAAGCAGGAGCCTATCGCTGATGTCTCTTGCGACTCCGTGCGTTCCGAGGTAGTTCGTGTTTTTTTCCGCGGTCGGCTTGTCGTACATGCCGGTGGATTTTAATTCAACGGTCCGATACTTCTTTTCACACCCCGTATTCTGATTGCCGTTGTAAACATTCAAACGGATTTTAACACCGGCGGCCGTACGGTCGCCGGTTCTTTTTTCGTTGAAAAACCATCGCGCTTTTTCCAGATCTTCATCATAGATGACGGAAGTATAGTGCTTTCCGATGAGCTCATTTGTTTTATAACCGATCAAACGCTCGGCGGCAGAGTTGACAAACGTAAAGTTGCCGTGCTTGTCCAGGGTGTAAATCATATCAGGAGAATTCTGAACCAGGTACCTGTAACGATCTTCGGATATCGCCAGTTTGCCATTAAGGATCGCATTTTCACTCATCAGCTTTTTTTGGTTAATGGCATTCTGGACCGTTTTCAGAAGTTCGTCATACTCAAACGGCTTTTTAAGATAATCATAAGCACCTTTTCGCAAGGCTCTTACGGCTGAGTCCAGGGTGGCGTGTCCGGTGATAACGATCACGAAAGTGTCAGGTCTCCGGGAGTTGATGTGATCCATCAACTGGTAACCGTTCATATCGGGCATTACAATATCCATAAGGACGATATCAAACGCATCTTCGGATAAAAACGCCAAGGCTTCATGGCCGGAGGTGGCCGTGACAACTTCATAATCCTGACCGCTTAATAAAATCCGGAGGCTGTCGCACATGCGCGGCTCATCATCAACAATTAGAATCTTGGGTACGGGAAACATAGAAAGCTCCTTTTGAAGCTCAAGTTTTTTCGACGCTGATAACGGGCAATTCGATTTTTCAATCTGCATATGCACTCGCTTATCTGTTATAATGCTCTCAGGCTGGGACAGCCCGCCCAAATTTCCTGGGGGAAAACAATGCTGCTTGTGCCCGGAATATTCGGGACGCCTTTAGCGCTATTCAGATCGATGCCATGGGGCAGATAGGCCTTGTAAGCAAGCTGGCTGCAATAGAAAGCGTTTTCGGTTTGCGAGTTAAAGAAATTAAGGTTGTAAGGTTTTCCGGCTTCTGCCTGAGCGATGCAGTACTGCGCCACACTGTTTCGAATCCTTGTTTCCAGATCCTCCGGCAGATCTTTATATTTAAGCGGATAGGCAACCCCGTACAAAGTGTCTATCAGATGGCGCTGCTCGTACATTTTTTGGGCATCCCAACGGTCGCCGGTCATTTCAAAAGTGATAACGCGACCTCTGGCGCCGGCTTCCACACAGCGGCCTCCCGGGCCGACGTAGATGACAATGTGATCCACATCTCCCGGTATGAGCTTTCCGATCAGCCGCCAGAATTGTCCGGATATCAGCGCCTCTCCTCCGTCAGTTGTGCAGATGAGATCGCCCGTTGTGAGGGGTAGTCCGTTGATTGAATGCTTGTGGATCATCGCTTTTTCCTGTGCAATTTTATCCTGTCCTAATAATCGCCACCATTTATAAGTTGCAAAGACTGTACCAAAAATAAGATACTGATTTTTAAGAGAATTAGTTTTTACCCGAATAGGTATGCACATTTTTCTGTGCATCTTTGCACATTTTTCTGTGCATTTTTTAAAAAGGAGATATGCGGAATCTTCGTTAAGAACGGACATTTTATTTTTATTAAAAATATTAGATAATTAACTTGACAGCAATTCCAACTACCTGTACAATCCCCCAAAATTAACAGTGTTCCTGGTTGTAACTAAAAATCACGTAAGCCCCGGAATAACTCCGGGGCTTTTTTTATTGGAACACAGAAAGAAGGTATTTATTGAACTTTGAAACATTTAATTTTCATCCCTCCGTTGCCGCAGGCGTTGCAGCGGCGGGTTATGAAACCCCGACCCCGATTCAGGCTCGGGCAATCCCGCAGGTATCTAATGGTCGTGATGTAATGGGTCTGGCCCAAACCGGCACCGGTAAAACGGCGGCATTCGTTCTGCCGATACTCAATCGACTGGTGGGGAGTAAATACGGATGCGTTCGCGCCCTGATAATCGCCCCCACCCGTGAATTGGCCGAACAGATTCATCAGGCTATCGAAACCCTGGGTCGTAAGACGCGCATAAGAAGCGTTAGTGTTTACGGTGGCGTGGGAATTAATCCGCAGATTCAGAAACTGAAGCATGCCGATATTGTTGTTGCCTGCCCTGGCCGGCTTCTTGACCATATCGGACGTCATAGCATCGATCTTTCCCAACTGGAAGTGCTGGTTATAGATGAGGCCGACCAGATGTTCGACATGGGATTTATTCCTGATATCCGGCGAATTTTAAAACATCTTCCAATGAAGCGCCAGACGCTGCTCTTCTCGGCTACCATGCCCCCCGAAATCCGTCGCTTGGCCGGGGATATCCTGCGAGATCCGGCCACCGTCCAGGTGGGAATCACCGCACCTGCTGATACTGTCAGTCACGCACTCTACCCGGTAGCCCAGCATTTAAAAACGGCGCTGCTGTTAAAGCTGCTGGGAAACACCAATACCCAGTCGGTGCTGGTCTTTACCCGAACCAAACATCGCGCCAAGAGCTTGGGGCAAAAGCTTGTTGCCGCAGGATACCGATCGGCTTCGCTGCAGGGAAACCTTTCCCAGGCACGCCGCCAAGCCGCACTGGACGGCTTTCGCAACGGGACTTTTCAGATCCTGGTGGCCACCGATATCGCCGCTCGCGGCATTGACGTTACCCGGATTTCTCATGTCATCAACTACGATATCCCTTCCACCCCCGAGGCATACATTCACCGCATCGGACGGACCGGACGGGCAACTCGCAGCGGTGAAGCGTTCACGTTTATTACCGGAGACGACAGGGATATGGTTTGTGCTATCAATCGAATCATCGGTTCTGAGATCGAGCAACGCACCTTATCTGCTTTTGACTACGGTTTACCAGCGCCTAATCGTGAAGGCCGCTCGCAGTGGATAGGAAAACCGCAACGGAAATTATCCAGAGTGAAAAAGAGTCGGAACAAAACAAAGTCACGCTCGAAGTTTTTTATTTAGAAAGCCAAATCTGGATCGATCAGTGCTTGATTCCGATACGAAGTCAACAGCAAACCGGTGCATGTTTTACTGCTATGTATCTTGCATGTTAACGTCAATTCAGTGGTTGTGATATCGTACGTTTAGAATTGAACTGTCATATTTTAATTTTTTTCAAGGGGTAGAAGAGCCTGT